>VOFI01003552.1_pt1 | contig 39539 bp, 65 predicted proteins | sample 5384131 | NCBI WGS metagenome assembly VOFI01 (sample SAMN12384728, study PRJNA508395) | human gut metagenome | isolation source: healthy gut H | host: Homo sapiens | reverse complement strand
GTATCGCCGCCGCCGACAATCATCACATGCTTATCTTTCGCGGAGAGAAAGGTACCTTCTTTAAGCCCGCTGTCCAACAGGCTCTGTGTGTGGTTGAAGCGAGAAAATCGACGGCGAAATATACGCCTTTCGCATCTCTCCCGGGTATCTGAGATCCCGCGGATTTCGCCGCAGCACAAAAACCACCGCATCATACGAATCAATACCGCCGCCGCAGACATGTTTCTCCCACATCGGCGCGGTAATAAATTCTACGCCCTCGCCACACATAAGTGCAATTTTTTTCGCTCGATTACACTCTTATCGAGCTTCATATTGGGAATGCCGTACATCAAGGCCGCCGGCCCGGTTGTCACGTTCAAACACCGTTACCTTGTGCCCCCTGTGGTTCAGCTGGTCGGCAGCGGCAAGCCCGGAAGCGCCCAGAGCCAATCACGGCGACGTGCTTTCCGGTGCGTGTCTGCGGAACTCTAGGTTTAATATACACCATTGCGTAAGCTTTTTCAATAATGCTCAGCTCATTATCGCGAACCGTAACGGTTTCCGTTCAGTCCGCAGGTACACGCCGCCTCGCAGAGCAGCCGGACAGACCTCTTCCGGTAAATTCGGGGAAATTGTTTGTCTTTAACAGCCGGGAAAGGGCGTGCTCGGGGTTTCCGCTATACGTCATATCATTCCATTCGGGGATAAGATTGTGAAGCGGACAGCCTGAAAAGCCGGTGCCGTAATTCACGCCGGACTGGCAGAACGGCACGCCGCAATCCATGCACCTTTGCGCCCTGCGCCCTGCGTTCTTCATCGGAGAGGGATAGTGAAACTATGATAAATTTCTTGATGCGCTTAAGAGGCGACCGCCGGATTGCCCTCCCGCTCAACAAATTCCATAAAGCCTGTTGCTTTTTCCCCCATAAGAACCCCTCCCATTGCCTAGTGCTCGCGTAAAACGCGTCAATCTCTGCCTTCTTCACGGCTGAGCCCCTGCTCCTCAAGCTCCAAAATGGCATGAAGCATTGCTCATAATCAACCGGCACAATCTTTTTAAAATTTGTATGTTGCTGTCCCTCTAATATCTTATTTGCACGCTTGGAGCCGGTTGCCTGCATGGCGCTGTTATCAGAGTCTTGAGCCTTCCTCGATATCGCCCCTTCGCGCTCACCGGCTCTTAGCGGACACAAACTCTTTGTTCACGCAGGTAAAAATCATGGCGCTTATCCAGCACGTAAGCCACACGCCGCTCATGCCGGCGGCAAAGTTGCGCCCGGTTTCACCTAAAAACAACCACACGGCCTCCCGTCATATACTGCACCCGTGGTCGCCGACACCCCCTCGCATACGGCATAGGCGCCGGAATTGCGCACGCAAAGCGCTCGCCTGCAACGCCGCAAATAAAGGTCCTTGCTGCCGGTGGCGCCGTACAGCGCAACATTGCCGATGAGGGACGTTTTCCCCCGGCCGGAACGGATCTCCTCCTGGGCGGATAAACAATCAGTTTGCCGCCGGAAAGGCCCTTGCCGACGTAGTCGTTGCTGTCCCTTCGAGTTCAGGGTGACCCTTGCGGGATAAAAAGCGCCGAAAGACTGGCCCCGCCTCCTCCGCTGCACTTAATCCGGTGGTGTCTTCCGGCAGAGTGTTGCCATGAATTCGGTGATTTCTGAGCCGAAAATGGTGCCAAATGTCCGGTCGGTGCTGGAAACGGAGAGCGCCGCGGCCGGATGTCCGCCTTTTGAAAGCTTATCGCCCAGCTTGAGCAGCACACTTTCATCCAGCGTTTTCTGCTAGTTTGAAAATCGTAAACTTTTTCCGGCATGGCGTGGTTTTGGGTTTGCTGCCGAGAATTCGGACAAAATCCACAGAAGTCGGCCCTTGGGCTTCAGTCCCTCGCGCAGCGCGTAGGAAATCGGTGCGGCCCAACGAGCTCATCGACTGTACGTACGCCGAGAGACGCCATAATTTCGCGCATCTCCTCCGCGATATAGAGCATAAAATTCATCACGTGTTCGGCTTGCCGTAGAAACGCTTTCTCAGTTCGGGGTTTTGGGTGGCTATGCCGACCGGGCAGGTATCTTTATTGCATACGCGCATCATCACACAGCCCATGCCATACGAGCGGAGCTGTGGCAAACGCAAATTCCTCTGCGCCCAGCATACAGGCGATGGCCACGTCGCGCCCTGTCATGAGCTTGCTTCGTCCGTCTCCACACGAACTCTCTCGCGCAGGCCGTTTTGCACCAGCGTTTGATGGGTTTCGGCGAGGCCGAGCTCCCAGGGAAGCCCTGCCCCGTGAATAGAAGTCCGGGGGCGGCCCCTGTGCCGCCGTCATATCCGGAAATTAGAATGACCTGCGCACCTGCTTTTGCAACGCCGGCTGCAATTGTGCCGACGCCCGCTTCGGAAACAAGCTTAACGGATATTCTTGCCCCGCGGTTGGCGTTTTTCAGGTCGTAAATGAGCTGCGCTAAGTCCTCGATAGAGTAGATATCGTTGTGCGGCGGCGGGGAGATGAGGGAAACGCCCGGTGTCGAGTGGCGTCTTAGCAACCCATGGATACACCTTTTTGCCTGGCAGGTGCCCGCCTTCGCCGGGCTTTGCGCCCTGCGCCATTTTAATCTGTCTCCGACGCGCTCATCAGATATTCGCTTGTGACGCCGAACCGTGCGGAGGCCACCTGCTTGATTGCCGAGCATTTGTCCGTTTTGAGGCGCTCTCGCAGTTCTCCGCCCTCGCCCGTGTTGGACTTGCCGCCAAGCTTGTTCATGGCCAGAGCGAGGCACCTCATGGGCCTCCTGGGAATGGAACCGAAGGACATGGCCCCTGTCTTAAAGCGCTTTTACAATTTCTGCCGCCGGCTCCACCTCGTCGATTGGGATGCTCTTCGTCTCATTCCGCTTGAAGTCCAGAAGGGGAGCGGAGCGTGTGTGGCGCCATCTCCTCGTTTAGGAGCGAGGAGTATTGCTTAAATGTTTGATAGTTTCCCTCCCGCACGGCACGCTGCAGAGTCGTTATCGTCAGCGGGTTATAGAGGTGCTCTTCCTTGTCCTCTCCGCTGCGCAGCTGATGGATGCCGAGGCTGTCCAGCGTCGTATCGGTCTCCAGCCCCAATGGGTCAAACCCTGGTTGTGGCGGAACTGTACGGTCTCTGCAATTTCCTCCATACCAATCCCCTCAACGCGGCTGGCCGTGTTGGTAAAATATTTACTGACCACATCGGTACTTAAGCCGATAATCTCGAATATCTGCGCGCTCTGGTAAGACTGGATGGTTGAGATGCCCATCTTTGACGCGATTTTGACGATGCCGTGCAGCACGGCGCTGTTGTAGTCCTCAATGGCCACGTGCAGGTCCTTGTCGAGCAGTCCCTTATCGATAAGTTCTTTGATGCACTCGTGCGCAAGATAGGGGTTGACAGCCCGCGCGCCGTATCCCAAAAGCGTGGCAAAATGGTGTACATCCGCGGCTCGGCGCTCTCCAGGATAACCGATACAGCCGTGCGCTTTTTCGTGCGTACCAAATGCTGCTCAGGGCGGAAACCGCTAGAAGCGACAGGATGGCCACGTGGTTTTCATCCACGCCTCTGTCTGAAAGGATGAGAATATTCGCCCCGTTTTTATAGGCGCGGTCACAGTTTAGAAACAGGCGCTGCACGGCGTCTTCCAACGAAGTGTTTTTATAATAGAGCAGGAGACCGTCTCCACCTTGAGGCCGGGCCGGTCCATTTCGCGGATTTTTATCATATCAACACCCGTTAAAATTGGGTTTCGGATTTGCAGGACATTGCAGTTTTCCGCCTTATCCTCCAGCAGATTGCCGTCGGATCCGGCATAGACTGTTGTATCGGTCACAATTTCCTCACGGATTGCATCAATGGGAGGATTGGTTACCTGGGCAAAAAGCTGTTTGAAATAGTTAAATAGAGGCTGGTGTTTTCTGAGAGGACTGCGAGCGGGATATCGGTTCCCATTGCGGCGGTCGCCTCCATGCCATTTTCGGCCATCGGTAAAATGACGGTTTTGACGTCCTCATAGGTATAGCCGAACGCCTTGTAAAAAGCTGGTCACGGCGCTTCTGATCGTGCATTTTAACCTGCCTGTTTTTTTAATTGGCAGGTCCTTCAGGCGGACGAGCTCTTTATCGAGCCACTCTCCATATGGGTTTTGCGCCGCGTATGTATTTTTAATCTCGTCATCGCCGATGAGCCTGCCGGCACTTCATGTCGGCCAGCAACATTTTGCCCGGCTGCAGGCGTGATTTTTTGAATAATTTTTTCCGGCGGAATATCCAAGACCCCAACTTCAGAGGCCAGGACCAGATAGTCGTCGTCCGTTATGTAATACCTGGCGGGCCGGAGGCCGTTGCGGTCAAGCACGGCGCCGGCACAGTCGCCGTCAGAAAAAGAGCACGGCCGCCGGGCCGTCCCACGGCTCCATCATGGTGGCATAATAGTGGTACATGTCGCGCTTGGGGCGCGGCATATCCCCGGCATTGGCCCAGGGCTCCGGAATGGTAATCATCACGGCTTTTGGCAGCTCCATGCCGCTCATCATAAGAAATTCCAAGGTGTTGTCAAGCATAGCGGAATCGGAGCCGTTTGTGTTGACAACCGGCAAAAATTTTCTCCAGGTCGTCCGCAAGCGGCTGAGAGGCCATGGTCTCCTCACGGGCAAGCATACGGTCAATATTGCCGCGGATGGTGTTGATTTCACCGTTGTGGAGGATGAGCCGGTTCGGATGGGCGCGCTCCCAACTGGGGTTTGTATTTGTGGAGAAGCGGGAGTGCACCAAAGCCATGGCGGATATATAATCCGTATCCTGCAAGTCAGGGTAAAATTTCCGAAGTTGGTTGACCAAAAACATGCCTTTATAGACAATCGTCCTGCTGGACATGGAGGGTACATACGTATCGTGGTTGGACTGTTCAAATTCACAGCGCACGACATAGAGTTTTCTGTCAAACGGCAGCCCTTTTTTGCATAGGCTCCGGCTTTTTGATAAAGCACTGGGCTATATACGGCATACAGCTCTTTGCTTTTTCGCCGAGGGTATCCGGGCACACCGGCACATCCTCCAGCCGAGGAAAGGGAGCCCTTCCTCCTACAAAATCGTCTCAAGCATTTTCATCGCTTTTTGGCGCTTTTAGCCCATCTTGCGGGAAAAAAGAACATACCAACACCGTAGCCGCGCTTCGTCTCCCAGGGCAATCCCGCACTTTTCAGCTTCTTTTGCAAAAAAGCGGTGGGGAAATTTGCACCATAATGCCAACACCGTCGCCGGTTTCGCCTGCAGCGTCTTTCCCGGCACGGTGTTCTAATTTTCTACTATTTTCAACGCATTGTCCACTGTTTCATGCGTTTTGATTCCTTTATGCTGATGACAGCACCGATGCCACATGCATCGTGTTCAAAACGGGATTATACAGTCCATTGTGTTGTCGTCCCATTTGATATTTCCCCCTTTCTAACTGTCATATGCGCGAAGCAGCAGAAGTGCAGTGTCCACCATTTTCGTGCTGGTTTCCATACTTTTTTCTGTATAAATTTGTGCGCCTGCTCTTCGTTAAGTTGTTTTTTTTTCCATCAGCAGAGCCTTGGCCTTCTTGATTATCTCATTTTCAGAGGCCGTTCTCTGCGGTATCAGTTTTTTGAGCTTTTTTTTTCTTCCATCTGCATGAGCATTCTGGCAGAACCGCACAAAGGCTTCCGTTAATGGAGCGGCGAGCTCAAATATCTCATCGTTGTCGCAAAGCCGCAATTGATTCGGTGAGGCGATGAGCAACATCATGGCCATATCGTCAAGACAGGCAAAAAAGTTCAGCGTAAGTCATATCCGTCAGTTTGTAACCGCAAATGATGATACCGCCGTCCATATTCTTCACAGCACGTATCACCTCACCGCCGCTCCGGCAACGGTAACGCACGGGAATACCGCCCGATTCCAGCATTTTTGCAATTCTCGTCACACTGTCTTCACGCTCAAATGCGATTACGATTCGGTTCATCGTCTCACCGCCTCTCGTAAATTTTTTTATGTCTCATCTATAAAAAACGCGGAATATTTCCTCCCAGATTTTGCAGCCTGCTCAGAAAGCAGCCGAAGAATCGGTTCACTTTGTGAACCGCGCGTTATCATTGTCGGTTTTGCCCCGCTAAAGGGGTAGAGCGGTGTACACTTTTATGCGCCAGCCGCTCAGCAACGCTGCTGCGCCGGTATAATATCCATTTTATGGATATTATACCACAGCAGAAAAACAGTCAACATCAATAAATCGTCATGTATTTTTGAAATCTCCCAGCTGCTTACCCGGGTGCGGTACTCATCCCATTCCTTTTCCTTCCCTGCTACATATTGGCCTGTAACATGTTCGCCCCAGAGTCTCTGTGAGGAGTTCATCCATCTGCAGCTCTTCGATGGCCTCGGAGAGAACCCGGCAGGCTTTCAATGCCGTTCTTTTTCCGTGTTTTTGCATCCATAGTAAAGATATTTTCTGTTATTTCATCCGGCGGTGTGAGACCCTTTTCTATCCGTCAAGGCCGGCTGCCAGGCAAACGGCAAGAGCAAGATAGGGGTTGCAGGACGGGTCCGGGCAGCGAAGCTCAACCCTTGTCCCCTGCCCGCGGGATGCCGGAATGCGGATGAGGGCGCTTCGGTTGGAAGCGGACCACGCGAGGTAGCACGGAGCCTCATACCCCCGGCACAAGCCTTTTATACGAGTTGACAAGCGGATTGGTGATGGCCGCAATACCCTTTACATGCTTGAGCAGGCCGGCAATGAAGCAGTATGCCTCTTTTGAAAGTTGCTTTTTGCCGTCGGTATCAAAGAAAATGTTCTTTCCCTCTTTGAAGAGGGACATGTTTACATGCATACCAGAACCATTGATACCGTAAACAGGCTTTGGCATGAAAGTGGCGTGCAGGCCGTTTTTTTTCTTCGCAATGGTTTTGACCGCGAGTTTTAAACGTCATAATATCATCGGCCGCTTCCAGCGCATCGGCATATTTAAAGTCAATTTCATGCTGCCCCCGCCGCAACCTCATGGTGGGACGCCTCAATTTCAAACCCCATATCCTCCAGATTCAGGCAAATTTCACGCCTTTGTGCTCTCTCCGTGGTCCAATGGGCCAAGGTCAAAATAGCCGGCCTCATCGCTGGTTTTTGTTGTCGGCAGCCCATTTTCATCTGTTTCAAAGAGGAAAAATTCACATTCGGGGCCTACGTTGAAGGAATACCCCATATCGGCCGCTCTTTTGAGGGCGTTTCAAAATCCCCCCTGGGGTCTCCTATAAAGGGGGTACCGTCCGGATTGTACACATCGCAGATAAGGCGTGCTACTTTGTCGTACTGGGGACGCCATGGAAGAATGGCAAAGGTGTCCAAATCGGGATACAGACACTGGTCGGACTCTTGAATACGTACGAATCCTTCAATGGAACTGCCGTCTATCATAATCTGGTTGTTGACTGCTTTTTCAATTTGGGATTTTGTGATTGCCACATTTTTAACTGCCCAAAATATCCGTAGCTTGCATTCCGGATGAATTCCACATCCTCTTCTTTCACCATACGGATGATATCTTCTTTTGTATATCTGCTCATCATAACGACTCCTTTCGGTAATTTATAGCTTCCAAAAACAAAAAACAAGGGCACTCTTAAAAAGGAGCACCCTTGCTCTTTCATCTGAACGCATTATACGCCTATCCGTTTTATTTGTCAACACAAAATTTGCAGGCAATCGAGTTTTATTGCAAACAAAGATTTTTTGTGAGTTTTTTCGCCCTTTTATTGAAACTTACAAATGTGAAAAACACATCTTTAGTTTTCCATTTCTTTTTGCACAAAAAGTCGCCCAGGCTGCTGACCCCGTCCTCACAGCCAAACCCAACCTGAGAACGTTTTTCAACACCGACCAGCTGCAGCAGTTCTTCCGCTGTGCTGATTTGCGAGGGGCTTTCCGCCAGGTCTATTTTGTGACATCGCCGATCATCGGCCTGTTAAAACATGCTGCCCATACGCGGGGAAAAAGGTGAACTGCTCGTCAACACAGCTCTGAAGCATTAAAAATCACATCGGCGTCAACCGAGGAGACGATGAGCGCCTTGAAAAATTCTTTGCGCTCCATATACTCGCCGGGCGTATCCCATAATGTCACTGCCGACAACCCCTCAATCGCCTGGGTTTTTTATATTCTACCGGCATATCCATGAGCCGCTGGCTTAATGTTGTCTTTCCACAGCCGCTCTTGCCTACAAGCATGATTTTTTCAATTCCGATTTTTCTCCATTAAGTTCTTGTTATCGTAGTGGAGGTGAATTTCAAGCGTATGCTCCAGTACGTTCAAGACATCCTTAAGCCCCGCCTCGACGCTGGCGACATCACCATATCACAACGGACCCGCTGAACCGGTCGACAAACACAATGTCAACTTCCGCCGCCTTTGTGGCGATCCGCTACAATGATGGCCGCCTCAGATGGGGTTATGGTGAGTATGCCGAAACCCCCCGGCGTTCTCCGATCACGCCCAGTTTTTATACAACCCTTCGTCCGGGTTTGCAATCAAGTGCGCAAGCGTGACCTGTTTGCCGGTACAAACTCCTGTATAATACGCTGTTTATCCTCAAACATAAAATCTCCTTTTCGCCGGGTCACATAAGGGCCGTAAAAATTTCCGGCCGGGGTTCGGTATAACAACGCTCGTTATAACGAGGCCCCTTCTCTTCGCCTGTGGCAATACCACACCGCACCGCTTCGTTTACAGCGGCGACTTCACCTGTCAGCACTACGAAAGATTTGCCGCCAATGCCCGTGCCAAGGCGCACATCGATCAGGGAGGTGACATCGGCCGCTTTGGCTGCGGCGTCAGCTGCATATACGGCTGCTGTAATGCTGAAAAACTCCATAACGCCAACAGCTCCAGTCTCTTCCGGATAGGTTGACATGTTGATTGCCTCAATTACCTGCGGATGTACGCGCGGTATCAAAACAGAATCAATGGCATGTTCTCCGGCAACGGCCTCACCGGCCTCAGAGACGCTTTCGCCGCCGCCACATCCCCGGAAAAAGCACGGTATACTTTCCCGGGCAGGTTGCCTTGGCATACAAAAGCCGGACTTCAGCCGCCTTGAGAATGCTGTCAGCCGTCTCAACGCCTTTTGGCAATGCTGTGTAATTCCAAAAAGCCAATTGTTTCCATTATTTGCCGACCTCCTGCCTCTCAATGACGATAGAGCCGTCAATGGCTGTAACTTTTCCACAAATACCTGCATGGATGTTAGAGCCGAGACTTTCCATCCGGGCATTTGGCAATTAAATCGCCCATATTGACCACAGCGCCAACCTGGACAACCGGTTCGGACGGGGCACCGGCCCCCTGTTTGAGCGAAACGGTTATTTTGTCCCGGATGGGCATCAATCAGCGTATCAATTTTGTATCGATAATACTTATCCACCCCCACCCAGGGCGGCAACTCGAAAAACCGTTGGCTTCGCGGCCGTCCCGGTCCGGTGAAGCTGTGTATTCTCCGGTACCCTTTGCATAGCGGGAGGCCGGCCTGCGCCAGCGTATCTTTACCAGCATATTGATCCGGCAGGGCTGAAGCCCCATGGGGCATGCATACATCTCACACACCCCGCACTGGCTGCAAAGTGCGGCAGCCTGTATATCCGGGTCATTCAGCATAGCCGTAAAGTCCGTATTAATAGCGAGCTTTCTCATGATTTTAGTGGCTGCAGCGGATGGCCGATTAAATGCCCATGCACAGCTGCGTACAATAACTGCACTGGATACATGAGGAGCGCGCCGGTTCGCCATGTGCTGCAAAGAAATTTTGTTTGTGCCGGGCAAGAAAGCTGTCAGCCGGCAAAACAATCAGCGCAGACATGGTTTTAGTGACAAAGGCGTTTTCCGCCTCTTCTTTTTTGTCATGATTTTTCCCATCATTGGACCGCCGTTTATAACGATGTAATCCTCATTTGAGCCGCCCGCAAGTTTCAGGCAGTGGAGCAACCGGCGTACCGACCGGCACCTCCAAAATTACAGGATTTTCCACCTCTCCGGTAACGGTCAAAAACTTCTGAGTAAAAGGAATGCCCTGCATGGCATTGTAGATACAGTTGACCGTTGCGATGTTGCTGACAGCACACCCTACGTCCAGCGGAATGCCGGCGGGCGGGACGATTTGCCTGTAATCTCATAGACCAGAATCTGCTCGTCACCCAAAGGATAAAAATTGCGCATGGGCTTCAGGGAAACTTTTGAATTTCGCTTCGCAATGGCCGCACTTAAATTCTCGATTTCCTTTATAATTTTCCTTTAAGCCAATGGTACAGGTCTTTTGCCCCGGTATGCTGCATAAGCGCATCGGCCCCTCAATAATCTCATCGGCCTTATGGCGCATGAGATAGGGTCTGTCTTCAAAATCGGCTCACACTCTGCACCGTTGATAATGATATCTTCAATGCCCTGGCCGCTGTATTTCACATGAGTCAGGAACCCCGCGCCGCCGCACCCATGATTCCTGCCTCAAAGATTACATCCGTTAATGCTTTCTGGCCCAAAAAATCACCTTCGTTTCTTCTGCTCAGTCTCACGGTCCACTTCTAAAGAATCGATAATTCCAACAATGGCGCAATCCACAGGCGTGTCGTCTTCCCCGACGGCGCGCCGGGCCGTCTGCCGCCATAACAACGAGCACCCGTTCGCCAACGCCGGCGCCCGCCCGGTCCGCTGCAACGAATACGGCGCCGTTTTCTCTGTCGTTTCCACTTCCTGTACCACCATCAGCTTAAGCCCGCTGAGCTTTTCTTCTTTTTTTGTTGCCCAAACATGGCCGATTACCTGGCATATAATCATTGCTTTTTCTCCTTCCGCTTTACAGGAATGATGAAACTTAAACGATCTCAATCGTCTTCCCGGCATGCAGGAAAACATCTCTGGCAGAGGGCGTGATTACGGTTTCCCTTCCGCACACGGATCTTGTTCTCCGCGCGCTTCTCAACCAGGGCAAACGCCCGTTGCTCTGTAATAAGCCCTTCCGGCAGCCCCTCTGTTTTTCATCGGTTTCCCTGTATGGCGCTCTGTAACAGTCTGATCCGTCATCACTTCTATGCCGAAATTGCGGAGGTGTCGTACATGCCCCTCAAAAAGCTGATAAAAGCCGGGGGCGATCATCGTCTTTTGGGCGCCAGAAAGGCTGTTTCCATAATATAAATCTTCTTGCCGCTCATAATGGCGTCAATCACCGTTTTGGAAATACGGCCGGCGTCTCCCGCAGCAATATCGGAAAACTCCGTAAGAAAAAGCCTGGTGATAAAAACCGCTTCAAATTTTCAACCGGCACGGGAACAGAGTGAATCTTTATACAGCTCCACGTCGCAGAGGCTATACTTTGTCTGTATCCTTACCGGCAGCTTTCGCGCTGGCCTATCAAAAAGTGCGCGCGGGGCATCCGGTGCGCATTCCGGCACCTTTTTCCGGCTCTTCGCCGCCGTTTTTCAAGCATACGCATCACTTCAGCGGTTACGAGCTCTATCAGGCGCTCTTTATCCATTTTGCCACAGAATGCACCTTTTCTACAAATCAAAATAAAACACATCCCTTTTTGAAAAATATGCGATATACGCAACTTATTTTATAATCCTGCCCTTTGTCTCTTTTCCCAGCAGGCAGGCGTTTGCCTCGTCAAAATCAATATGCGCATAGTAAGTGCAAAGACGATTTTACGCGCACCACCACCATCCCCGAAAATGACGGGCCTTTCACTCAAAATCTCGCTTTTACATGATCCCGTCCCGGTAATGCGCCAAATTCGGCACGGGTCCTGGGGGGGTCATATGGATATGCGCTTTGGCCACAATGGCAGAGCTTTTTCAATCATTCCGCACGGGCCGACGAGATAAACAAGGAGCGGCTCCCCTCTCAAGTCACCCGCTGAAAGATTGACCGGTGCATTAATTCCAAGGTGCGGCTGTCGGTCACCGAAAGCTCTGCCTGTACGGCCGAACGTTCGGGGCCCAAAACCGCCACATTGGCAATTTCATTCTTAGCCGTAACAATGCGCCTCTCTGCTCGGCAGAAACTCACCCGGCTGAGAGAGCATCCTTTTGCATGGTGAGTTTGGCCCCAGGGCCAAAAAAGCGCTTCTACGGCCTCTTTTGTGAGATGCACATGACGTGCGGAGGCCTCTACAGGGAAAGTTTCCGGTCCACTGCTTTCACATCGATATTGGACATCCCGTGAGCACCTTTTCCACAATGTCACTATATCTGTTTCATTCATACTCTTCACACTCCATAAAAACCAGACACCACACGGCAAAACAAAAATGTAAATGCCGCTCGACAGCCTGTTCAAATGTTGATGATATCTGGGCGCGCTCCACCGCCTCTCAGCGGAAATGCATTTTGCCGCCGACAGTTCTTCTATTTCTGGCGCACATGGGCACGCAGCAGGTTTAAAGACACCGCCGGTTCGCCCATTTTGCTGTCCGGTATGGGATGATTGATGCCAAACACTTTTTTCACATTGTGTGAATTTTCACGAATTTCTTTTTGATTCAGCCCAAAAGCGTCTGGTCTTTCAAGAGATTCCTTTTACCTCCGCCGCCAATATCCCGCGGGTATGAGGCAAGCACTTCCTGCAAATCGTCGGCTAAACCAAGGTACCCCTTGTCTCTCGCCGTGAGCTGCACTTTCATAATCTCTGCCTCCAGCATCGAGCATGCCGCGAAAAGCAATGCGCGGGTCTGTTTTCGGCACAAGAAGGTTGCCTCGAAGATGCGTCATATCCTCCGGTTTTTCGCTGTACCCCTCGCCGGTGCGCGCATCTACATACGTAAATTTTCCATTTTGGCAGAGGAGTTGCGGTCATCGTGCCGGCAGAATCCACAACCACGAGTTCGATGTTATGGTCTGCCAGGTACTCTTTCGCAGCCGGCGTGACAAAGGTATCGGCGCTCACCTCAAATTTCTGAGGTTTTTCCGCCGACAGCTTTGCACGCAGGTCTGCTTCTATTTACAATTTTCATCGGCATTTCCCTTTTGGAAATTAAGCGCAATGGATTATTTATCGCTTGTTGTAAGCGTCGGAGGATGAACTCGACTTCACTGTGCGGACGCGGGATGACGATGTACAGAGATACGGCTCGCCAACTTTTGCAGCTGCTGCTGCGCCATCTGTTGCAGCCTTAACAGCGCCGACATCGCCTCGTACCGCCGCGGTTACAAGACCGCCGCCAACATGTACCTTGCCGATGAGGTTTACATTGGCTGCTTTTACCATAGCGTCGGCCGCTTCAATAGAACCTACAAGACCTTTTGTTTCAATCATACCAAGTGCCTGTAATGTTGCTGACATTTTGAATTCCTCCAATAATAATATTTTTCGTTATTTTATCACATTTTCATCATTTGCCAAAGGAAAGAGAAGTCAATTTAGCCTTTATCCTCCCAGGCGGGAGATAACCGCCCGGGTAATTGCCTCAATATCCTCCCGCGAGGGGGACGACGGGGAAACCGGCGCCTGCACCGTACTCCCGGAATAAGAAGGTGCGCTCTGTGCGGTACTCGGCACAGGAAGACTGCCGCGCAGGTCGGAGAGCTCTTTTTTGTCCCATAGGCCACTCTCCGGATATTGATGAGATTCAACGGGGTTATATTGTCGCTCGTGGCGCTGCCGCCGACGCTGCCGCACCCAAGGTAAGTGCCGGGGCAAGGTTCGTTGTTGCACCTACGCCGCCCAAAGGCACCTGGTGTATTGACCAGCACGCGGGATACTGGCTTTTCAAGGCAAACTCACGCACAACATCGCGGTTTTGGGTATGCATGGTCATCGTATAAGCCGCAACCTCGTTTTCAAAATGGCGATGCATTTTTCGCACGCCTCTTCCCAGTTTTCCACCACGAAGAAGGCGAGAACCGGGCACAGTTTTCTCTCGCATACGGGTTTTCTTAGATATCTCCGTCTGATGGCAGGGGAGATGAGAACTCGCGTACCGGCCGGCACAGAAATGCCTGCCATCTCCGCAATGCGGACGGCCGTTTGCCGACAATCTGCGGATTCATGGTGCCGTTGGCGCAGCAGGATTTTCGAGAGCTTTTGTGACTGCTCCTCATCCAGAAAAAATAGCCGCCCTGTCGTTTTGCCTCTTCCACAACCCGGTCGGCGATGCAGCGCTCTGTCACGATGGACTGCTCGGAGGCACATGGTGCCGTTATCAAACGTCTTGCTGTCAAAAATTCTCTTGACGGCCAGGGGTATGTCGGCCGACTTTCAATGTAGGAAGGGCCGTTTCCGGGGCCGACGCCAATCGCCGGATTGCCTGAGCTGTACGCCGCTCTTACCATTGCTTCGCCGCCTGTGGCGAGGATAACGCCAACGTCACGGTTTTTCAGCAGCGCGTCGGTGGCCCTTCAACGGTCGTAAGGTTGATGCAGCCTATGGCCCCTTCCGGGGCACCGGCTCTCTTCGCCGCCGCTTTGATAATCTTTACCGTTTCCATAATGCAGTTTTTGGCCGCCGGGTGCGGACTTATCACAATGGCGTTGCCCGCCTTGAGGGAGATAATGGATTTTATACATTACCGTCGATGGGGGTTTGTCGAAGGGATGAGCGCGGCAACAACGCCCATCGGGGACGCCGATTTCCGTGATACCCTTCACTTTGTCTTCGCTGAGAACCCCACTGTTTTCATATTCTTGGCATATTCCCATGTTGTCTGGCTGCCAAGGAGGGTTTTTGAGTTTTATCCTGCCAGTTGCCAAACCGGTCTCTTCGGCCGCCATTTTTGCGAGCGGCTCGGCATGAGCGGCGCAGTCAGCTGCAATAGCAGAACAGATATCATCCAGCTGTTTTGACTGTAGCCGGCCAGTATTTAGCCGCGCTTTTGCCTGCGCTACCAGATCGCGCACCACTTCTTGGATCGACTGCAAATCCGGTCAATGTCATGCACTTCACTCCTTTTCGGAAAATTTTCAAACCCATACTATATTTGAAGATGCCGCTTAAAACAAGCGGGTACTAGACATCATCAGTAAGTCAATGGAGAATCCGCTATTTCACACACGGTATTGGCAAATGCGCCTGGGTAGAGCCGCCAGGGCACGCTGCCTGGTCGCCCGTTAGAGGGCGCCGGCAAAGTTCGTTTCACGTCGGCGGGCCGTAGACCTGCATTTCCACCTCTGCCGCTTTTAAAGCGGCATCAATACGAGCATCGCCTCCAAAGGCGGCGCAATCAGATGAGCCACCAGCCGTTCCGCCAGGAACGTTGGCCTGCTTTGACAGATGACCCGGTTCTTGAGATGCAGTGTGCAAAATAGGCGATGGAATCCTCTCATCGTTCGCGCTGTAAAGCTCGCATCGTTTTCATATAACGAATTGCCGCCTGTAGCCCGCTTTCACCTCTTCCGGGTCAGCTCCGGAAAGGATGCCGATAAACTCGCCGGCGAGCTTCGTGCTGGCATTTTTGCGCCGGCATACATGCTTTGGCATAGGCCACGCGCACATCAGCTTTTTGTAGCCTCGTCCAAGGCGGCATAAGAGACATCGTCACAAATCGGTTGTGAGAATGCCGATGCTGCGGTCGCCTGCCGGCACCCCAAGCGCTTTGAGCATGCCGCTGTCGGCATTGGGAATCATTCTTACACTGAGCACATTGGCTCGGAGCATCACATTTCATGTCGTCTCTCTCCTATTTCAGGTCGACGCCGCTGGCCTTTTCACGCAGAATCGTCTCCACCAAATCTACAATATAGGCACTTCGGCCTCAACGGCGGGGATACGTCTTTATGTATGTTGGATACAACGGTCCTCCCCTGGCCTCCGGCATGTACCAACGGTAGCTTTATAGGAAATATAGGCGCTCATGCTTCGGCTGTCGCCAAAACCCGGCCGTTCGCCTATCAGGCTGAGCACAACCCTCCGCACCGAGAACCTCACAAAATCCCTGTCCTGTGCGCTGACACGGCCGTACTTCACAAAAAAAAAGGGTGCCGACGGAAATGCCTTTCATTTTTCAAACTGTCCAAAATAACGGGGGAAGAATGTCCCATGATGTTCGCATCTACCGCGGGGGGAGAGCCCGTCGCTCACGACAATCTGCACCTGCGGGTTCGGCTGGCACTTTGCTTTATCGCCGCAATGGACTCCTCATCAAAATCACGGCCGTAATCCGGCCTAGTCAAAAATCTTTTATCTCTGCATTTTTTCGTCACAGAAACAGGCCGAGGATTTAATACTTCTTCGTCCACATCGTCAAAAAACCGCATCTCTGCTGCGGCGTGGTCTGCACGCAGAGTGAGAATGGTTTTGGTTTTCATCCACGGCCCCGCCTTGCCAACGCCCAGCCGAGCCGGGCGTGTTTGCTCCATCATGCGCCTCAGCGCATCCAGGGTTATCAACAAGCGGAATTTCTCTCTCTTCAGGCGAGGTGATATCTCGCAGTTCCCTGTCACCGCCGAAAACTGTCCGCACCGCCGGGGCAGCCGGCATATTCTTTGCCGCTGCAAAATCCGGATGCCGGGACTTGCTGGAGCCGCCGGGTTTCCCATCTGGCTCAGCACCTGATCCAATCTGATCAATAAGGCTTTTATCCAGCATGGAATCACCCCTTTCCCTTTCCCGGTAAACAGCGTTAAATCACCGGCACGCGGCGTGAGGCGGCCGTTTTCCATAATTCCCATCTTTTCAAAGCCATATTTCGAACTCGCGGATCGGCCGCAGACCAAGCACTTCACGGACGGCCTGCGCATCGTGGTAGGCGTTCGTCTGATAGTTTAACATGATGTCATCACTCGTCAGGGATGCCGATGATGTAATTGATACCGGCAGAGCCAAGCAGTGCGAGATTTTCCACATCGTTCTGGTCCGCCAGCATATGGTTGGTATAGCAACAGTCGCACCCCCATGGGAATGCCGGACAGCTTGCCCATAAATGGTCTTTCAAACCGGCCCGGATAACCTGGCGGCTGTCGTTTTTGGCTATTCCGGCCCAATAAACCCAACCACCGTGTTGACCATGAACGGGGCAAAATTACGCGCATACGCATAGCACCGCGCCTCCATCGTCACCTGGTCGGCGCCAAGTGAGCGTCAGACGACAGCTCGCTGCCCTGCCCTGTTTCAAAATACATGATGTTGTCCCCGGTTGCCGTGCCCTTTTTGCCGCAGGAGCGCCTGCGCCTCCAGCACCGTATCGGTGGAAAAGCCAAAAGCGCGGTTTCCCTTCTCACTGCCGGCAATGGATTGGAAAATCATATCGCACGGCGCGCCGTTTTCACGGCGTCAATCTGTGCGATGATATGGCTGAGAACACATATCTGCGTCGGAATCGTATTTGTGCTTCACTTCATCAAAGCGTTTTTAAAACCTCTGTCGTTCCACGACCGTATCGCCCGACGGGTTGAGCCCGATCAGCGCATCACCGCTGCCGTAAAGCCCCTCCAGAAGGGATGCGGTAATGCGCTTCCACATTATCGGTCGTATGGTTCGGCTGCAGACGCGTGGCAAAGCGTGCCGCGCAGGCCGATGGTGGTATTACAGGTCGCCGGGATACGCACTTTGTTGGCCGCAAATCAAATCCAAGTTGCCCATGAGCTTTGCAACTGCGGCAATCATCTCTGCGGTCAACCCTTTGGAAACCCTCTTTATATCGGCTTCTGTTGTGCTGTAGCTCAAAGCCACTCACGAAGCTCCGCTACCGTCCAGCCCTTGATGGAATCGTACACCACCTGGTTCAGCCCATCCTGGTTCAGGCGCGTCACGTCGTCCCCTCCTCATGCAGGGAACCGCCGGGTTTCCGGGCGCTCAACAGCATGTTGGAGAGGACTTCCCTTTGCCGCTATGCGCTCCAATATCGAACCGGCCGCAACTCCAGCCAGAATATCGCCTGATTTTTGTTCATTGCCTTGGCAAGAACTTCTTTACAGTGTCAAATGTAAACATTTTGCCTGCAAGCAGAGTCTTATAAGCCAATCAAATTCACCTTTTTCTTAACCAAATATGAGAGTTTTGACCACAACGGGTATAACCAGCCCGTTCATCAGCGGTTTTCCCATATCAATAAAATCATTTTGCTCCACATATATGGAATCGATGATGAGAACCGGCCGTGATTTGGGGGAGCACATTCCATGATCTGCCCCAATGCCTTTGCCATATCGCTTCGGATGACAGCAGCCAATCGGCAGGCCGCTTTTATCTCTTTATCTGCCACCGCCGCAATGGTTTCTGCTAAAGTCTTGGTCTCCTTATAAGACGGGTTCTTTTTTTCCGTCAATTCCCAGTATCATCAAGTCATGTCGCTCTGGTTCAAAAACCATTTGACCTTATCCGCCAAAATCCCTGTCTCCTTCAAAACAACTCCTGTTCCTCCCTATTCAGCTTTAGTACCGGCACGTTTTTGAGGGGAGCATCCCCTCCGTATAATCGATGGTACTGCCTGAAATGGACGTCGTATACGTTCCGGCGCCGACCACGGTTGCACGGATGGTCTCCTTCGCTTCAAATGATTTGAAAGGTACCGAAAATCCGGCTGTTTCGAATCGCCTCGCCTAAAAGCACGCCGATATCGCCGTATTGCAGCAAATCATCCTGGCTTTTTTACACACAGTCCGCCACGCCGCCCGAAAAGCAGACGGCTTTGATGGGCTTTTCCGGAACAAACCGCGTACTGCCGCCTGTCTGTACGGCGTACAGCAACTCTGTCGGCTCGCCAATCCCCAAAGCTGCTCCAAACATCCGCCATAGCGGCGCAAAGCTGCCGCAGCTCTTCTATTCATGGTCTTCTTCCCTTCGGAAAAAATGTAGCCGATAGGCCTCGGCAATTTTTCGCACTTTCGCTTATATAGGTAACGGTGAGATCATGGTCAATTTTCACCTGGCGGCCGCCAATATCAATACAGCCGCGGGCGCGTCTCTCCATTGTCAAACAGTACAATATTGGTCGTCCCTCCGCCAATATCCAAATTGACGTTACGGCGCGCTTCCTCTTTCGAATGCTGCTGTGCACCGCTGCGCTTTCCATCGCTTCCAAATCCGGCCCTGCAGTGGAAACAACAAAATCCCCTGCAAAGTCACTCGGGCTTTTTTAAAACCGTCGCCGCATTGTCTTTCCGGGCAGACTCTCCTGTTATAATAACAGCACCGGTTCCTGTATCGGAAGGGGAAATTCCTGCTTTTTCAAATTCACCGGCTACAATGCGCCTGACCGCTTCACCGTCAATCGTGGACATATCGAAAAGCGGCGTCATATAAATAGCACTTTTGTAAATGACCTTTTTGTCAACAATGGAAATGCGCGGGATAGTAAAAAAGCTCGCGGTATTTTCCATTGTAAAGGCTGCTGAAGATGACTTGTGTGGTAGAAGTGCCGATATCAATGCCGACGCTGATTACACAGCTTATCGCTCAAAGGCCCCCCTCCGCCTTTCTCCGGAATAAAAAATGCCAGCCGGTATTGCCCTGCCCTGAATCCACTCGGATGCAAAAACGCAATTCGATACTCTATTTTAAAAATACGCATCATGCATTGTTTCATGCATGATTTCATTATTTAATAATAGCATACCAAAAAGGCAAAGTCAACTATAGGACGCACCTTATATAGATAAAAATATAGACAAATTTGCCAACTTATGCCCCATTTTATCCAATAATGTCAAACGGCGGTTTTTTACGCCGGTGTGGCTGCATTTTCTTCCTCTACCGGTACCGTTTTATAAAAATGCGGCTTTTTTTTCTCTTGAAAAGTATACCAAAACAGAAAAAACGCCCTTGAAATAAGGCCCATAATGTTGTATCGTAACATTGTTTGTTGACATAAGTCGTAACATGGTATCAACCAAAGGAGACAACATGGATAAATACATCGGGATATACATTCATATACCGTTTTGCGCCAACAAATGTTGCCTATTACGATTTTTTTATTCTCTGGCCGGCTGTGACGACAAGATGCCGGAATACCAGGCAGCACTCCTGCAGCATATCAAAAGGCATCCCCTCAACTTGACGGGTATTATATCGACACGGTTTATTTTGGCGGCACCCCCAGTTTTACGGTTCGGGGAGAAACATCGCGCTTTCAATGCCCGCTTAAAAGTACGGCAGGGGTACTGAAGATTCCGAGGGTTACCGTGGAGGTCAATCCAGACAGCATCAGTTATTTTGACCTTCTATGCGCTACCGTAAAGCGGGATTTAACCGCCTCTCCATCGGCGTTCAGTCGGCGGATGACGGACTTTTTAAAAGCCTTGGCCCGCCGGCACAATTTCGCACACAGGTAACCGAGGCGGTGTTTAACGCCAGAAGCCGGTTTGAAAACATCAACGGATCTCATATACGGCACCCTCACAGACCAGAGAAGACTGGGGCCGACACCCTGAACAAAGCGCTCACTTTAAAACCAGAGCACTTCTCCTGCTATGGGGCTGAAAAATTGAGCAAAGGCACCCCGCTCTACGCGTTTAAAGATTCCCTTTTATCCCGGACGACGATACGCGAGCGGATATGTACCTTTGCGAAGGTTGGCTGGAGCGTTTTGGCTTCCGAGCGTATAGATTCCAGCTTTTGCCCAGCGCGGGTATCCGTCGCGGCACAACCTGAAATATTGGACTGCACAGGAGTATATGAGTTTCGGCGCCCGCACACTCTTATGTCGGCGATACCGGTACAACTACATAGCCGACCTCTCAAGATACACCACCAATATTCTCTCAGGCAATACAGTGGTCGACCAGCGCGAGGCCATCAGCGATTTTGAAAAAGCTGGTGAATATCTGATGCTCGGTCTGCGTACCGCCTCCGGTATTTCTGAGGACGAATACCGAAATATCTTCCCCTGCAATTTTGACATGATAAAAAAAAAGCTTTGCTTCAGTATGTCAAAAACGGCTGGGCCATGCAGGAGGATGGCCGATGGCGCCTGACGCCGGAAGGTTTTCTCCTGTCCAATACGCTGATCGGGGAGATCCTCTCCGCGCACACAAAACAGCGCGCATATTTGAAGGCACGCCCTGGAAGAAAGCCGCAAATTTGAGGTGGACGATCAGTTTACCTTATTCGATAAAGAAGGCAGAAGAAATTCAGCTTTTCCATGGGATATCTAAGGTATATACAGCTGTTTCCTATAATAGATATGGTACTAAACGTAATTTTTTGTTTAAAAACGTAATGAAGCTGTAATTTCTTTTGGGTCTATTGCGGCTATAATCTTACATACAGCAGTAAGTTCCAAAATGGGGGCAGATATACAATTTCTGCTGAAGGACGGGATTATTATTAAGAAGAACAGTGAAAAAAAACCGCTGAGCGAAAAAAAGAAAAAAAATTGAAAATAGGCCTGATCGCAGCCGGGGGGCTCTGATTGTGCTGGTCCTCGCGGCCTTTCTGGAGGCACGGGGGGCCTATTCGCAGGGGCTTGACACCATTGCCCCGCATATCACCATCGCCGGAATCGATGTGGGCGGCATGAGCCAGGAGGCTGCAGCCGACAAACTGGACGCTCAAAACTATGAAAAAGCGGCAGACGATGCCGTCTCCGTCGTTTTGTCCGACCATATCAGCATTGAGGTCACCCGTGCGGAGGCCGGCCTTTTTCCCAACGGCGGAAGATGCCGTGGGATAAGGCATTTCAGCATGGGAAAGACGGAAACATCTTTTCCAACGGATTTTCTTTTTTAAAAGCCTTTTTCTGAAACGGACATCGTCGAGGACAATATGGCAAATTTCGACGAAGACGGAGTACGGCAGCTGATATCAAGCTTGTAGACGAGGCCAATTCCAGCGCTCTGAAAAACGCTTACATCATCAAGGACAGTGCCATGCTCATCACCAGGTGTCAGCGACGTATTGGTCGATGAAAAGGAAATATACAACATCGTTTACAGAGCATTTGATGACAGCAATTTCGAGCCTATTCATTACGATGCGGATAAAGCTGAATTTATCCCTCTTGATCTTTCGGCTGTACACGACGCCGTATTTGCCGAACCGATTAACGCCTCTTATGACAAAGAAAAACGGCTCCATTCAGGAATCCGTAGTGGGAATTGATTTTGACGTTGATTTGGCACAGTCGATCTACGACGAAGCGGACGAGGGTGAAACCGTCAGCGTCCCGCTTACAATAATCGAACCCGGCATAACCAGCGAAGAGTTAAAAAGAAGTTTTGTTCCGGGATGTTCTGGCGGAAAAGTCCACCAGCATGAGCTCCAGTTCAAGCAATCGAATCAATAACATCAGCCTGGCGGCGGCAGCCATCAACGGTACCGTTTTTAAACCCCGGCGAAACCTTCTCATTTAACGACACAGTCGGTCAGCGCACCACGGCAAAAAAGGCTACAAAGAAGCAGGCGCTTATGTGAGCGGAGAAAGCGTCAACCAGGTCGGCGGCGGTATCTGTCAAGTCTCCTCTACCATCTACTATTGTGTGCTGCACTCCCCTGACCTTGAAGTGGCCGAGCGCAACCACATGTTCAGCGTATCCTACCTCCCTCTCGGAATGGATGCCACGGTTAACTGGGGCACCATAGATTTTAAATTTAAAAACAATACCGATTACCCGCTAAAATCGTCTCCACGTCAGCGGCAAGACGCTTTATGTGCAGCTTGTCGGCACCAAGGCCACGAAGGGATTATGTGAAAATTGAATACGTTGTCGTGGATACCCTCGGTTATAAGACCGTCGAAAAAGATGACAACAGCCTCGCGCCGGGTACAACAAAGGTAAAAACCTCCGGCCACGGCGGTTATGTGGTGGATACCTACAAGTACTCTTACGACGGAAGCGGCAATTTAAAAAGCAAGGATTATATCACCAGGAGCACTTACCGAAGCCAGGACAGAGTCATTCTGGTGGGCCCGAAAGTACAGGAGCCCGATCCGACGCCGACGCCAACCCCAGACCCGACGCCAGCCCCTACACCGAACCCGGAACCGGAACCCAATCCTGATCCTCCAGCAACGGACCCTGGAAATACCGATGAAGGTGAAAATGCAGCGTAAAATTTACAGGCGCATCCCTTTGGATGCGCCTGTTTTTATGCGGAATCTTCCCTGTGCGATGCAGCACATACTGCTCCCTTACAGGAGATGGTATCTCTTGAGCATCTCTTCTATTAAAGTCCCTTCAATGTGTTCGGCAACTTTCTTTTCAACCATCTTGTACTTGAGCGGCAGCTTGACATCAGTAATCTTCTTGCCGTCCATCATTTTCGATGTAGCATCCAGGAGCGCACGGACATCGTAGCAGGACCCCAAACTTCCGGTACCCCTCTGTCGATACCGAGCAACGTATACGGCTTCCATACCTGTACGCACGGAATATTCCGTTGTAAAAATCGTGTCGCGTACCGTCTCGGCAAACTGGCCGAGAAAAAGCAAAGTTCACGCTGCCATCCGGCACAACATTGGGCCTGTCGCCTTTTTATGCGCGGCATAAAGAACGGTGATATACGGCATCATGCAGGGAATGGTGCTGGCTGAATTTGTCGCCAAATCGTAATCTCCTCCTCCGGTACCCCCATGTGATACAACCACTCTGCGCATATTTCAATCCCGGTGCACTCTTTCATCGGCTTTTTATGTAGTCGCCGGGCACATCGGTAAACAGGCCGTAAATCCAGCCTACAAGCTGCTTATCGGTCTGCTCTTTGAAGTGCGGCTGGCGGTTAAACGTATATAACTCATCAGCCAGGCAGAGTCTTTTTACGGTGATGATGCCGCCTGTTACCACTTTCCGGAAAACGGGTCGCGTTTGCATATTTTTTCAAGATACGGCGGAATGCGCTCATCCAGCGTAGTAACCGTTGCCGACTCCCAGTTTGTCGCCTCTATGTTGGTGCAGTATTTTTTCGGGGTGGCCAAAGTCGGGGTGCTGCTTTGCAATGTTTTGCCAGAGCTGCCAGCAACCTCCCTTCTCCAGGCTCTGTGTTCATCACCGGCGCGTGATCATTGTCGCCGAGGGAAGAATTTTCCGTGCAGCTGCCGTTTGTAACAAACACAAGGTCATCTTCCGTCAAATCAATATTTTCTTGTTCTCCGGCGTGCGTGCATACAATGCGGTGCGCGGTTTTTATTCCCCTGTCAAACGCAAATTCGACATTTTGTACCTGCATCGTAATGGAATTGGACATTATGGGCCCTGAGGTATTCCATGAGCGGCAGGATAAGCGATTCATACTGATTGTATTTGGTGAATTTCAGGGCAGAAAAAGTCAGGGCAGCCCGCCGATATGGTGAATAAACCGCTGGATGTAAAGCTTCATTTCCAATGCGCTGTGCCATGGCTCAAAGGCAAACATGGTGCGCCAGTAAAGCCAGAAGTTGGAATCAAAGAATTCAGGGTTCAGCACATCGTTATTTTTTATCGTACAAATCCTCATCTGGGTTAAAACAGCTTGACGATGCTCAGCGCCGCATTGTCGGAAGGGCGAATTTCCCGTCGGTATGGGCGTCCTCTCCGCCGGTTTTTACGGTAGCACGCATAAGCGAGTAGTTGGGGTCCCGCTTATTGAGCCAATAGTATTCATCCAGAACGGAGACACCCTCTGTTTCTAAGGAGGGAATGGAGCGGAACAAAATCCCACAGGCATTCAAAATGGTTTTCCATTTCACGGCCGCCGCGGTAATGAATCCCAGCTGCTCATCCTTTATGCCATCGCAGGCGCCGCCTGGCAATTTCATCTCTTCCAGGACGTGTATGCGCCCCCGGCATTTGCGCATCGCGTATAAGAAACGCCGCGGCAGCAAGCCCCGCCAGCCCGGATCCAATGATATACGCTGATTTATGCTCAACGCGCTTCCGGTTTTTCACGGCCTGGCAAACGCTTCGTAATTTCCATTGCTGTAATACATAGTAAAACCTCCTTTTTTTGTTGGTTTTATTGTAGCGCAAATGCCTGGCAAGCAAAAGAAACAAAAAAGCGGCTGTGGCTAAATTTTGCCACCGCCAGCCAATTGGTTAAATTTTATACATTTTAGGCCAAATGCCTAATTTATCCATCGGTTCGAAAACGATTTAACGCATCTGTAAAATCCCCTGAATCATGACGGTCAGCGTTTTTATGATGTCAGCCGGATCTTCTTTCATGCCGGTTTCAATCCAGTGCACGGCAATGCCTACAAAAAGCATAGGTGTAAAAATTGGCAATAAAAGCTTTATGCTCATCCGCAACCCGCATGTCCTGCGCCTTTTTCCAAAACGACGCCGATAAGCAGAGCAAATGTCTGCCTGTACATATACCGCAGCAGATGCTCTTTTCCCACAATAGAACGGTATGTCTCCATCACAAAATGCCTGTTTTCTAAAGCGTACTCAAAAGATGGTAAAATCCCTGCTGCCAGGTGGCATACGTTTTTCCCGTCAATTGCCTTCGACGCCTCACTCTGGAAAATCCACTCAATCAAATCGTAGATATCCTGAAAATGGTAATAAAAAGGTGTGCCTGTTCACCTCGCAGTCCTCTGTAATATCGGTAACTGTAATTTTTGCAAAGAGGCTTTTGTTCCAGCAGTTTTTTCAATGGGGCTGCCAGGGCTTTTTTGTCGTTTGTGACACGGGTTTCATCCTCCGATCCTCGTTAACACGGCTGTGATTGAATGGCGCTTCTGTCATTTTAATGAATTTTTCAGGCACGGCTTTCTCGCTCGGCGGCTTCTTTTTTGTGAAATTATACCACATAAAATTAGTAAATCTACAGCGGCGCAAACGGCAAATTTCTGTGCTAATGTTTTATGGATATTGCTCTTGAATCTACAAATACTAACGCTGAGGTGATAACATTGGATAAAAACTTTATTTGGAAACCCGGAATTCAATGGGCTTTGGAATGGCGCTTGCTCAAAACACCACAGCTTTAAATTATTTTTCCAACCTCAGCGAAGGAAGGCTGAAAATTATTGAGGGCGCTAAAAATGTGCAGTCAAGCAGGAGATGCGCTCTTATGTCGGCAATCTCTCCAAGGGACATGACAGCATTATCCCATTGTAATGAATCAATTGAATCCTGCAGCAACGGCGAGTGGCTTTTTCACGGTGACTTGCCGCTGCTTTTTGGTATGACAAGTTACCGGCCCTCCGGCGCCATATCCTGGCAAACATTATGCAAGAAAAGTTTTTCGTAATTTGTTCCATTTAAAAAAGATTTTATGCAAGACGGCAAAATGCATGAAATCAGTCTTCTGTAACAAGGATCGTTTTTGTTTGATTTTTACATGTCAAAGTGGTATATTTGAGATGAAAGCTATACATTCAACTCAGAAGTTGGAAAGGAGACCCTAAATAAAATGAAAAAAAGTGCTTTGGAAACTCCCGCCATTCTGCTCGATCTAACTCTCTTGAGGGGAAACATCAAAAAATATCAAAGAGAGGCTGCTACAAAGGCCGGCAAACAAGTTTGGCCCATGACTAAAACCAGCAAGTGTTCTGAAATCATAAAAATGCAGTTAGATGCCGGTGCCACAGGCTGTTTGGGCGGCACATTGGATGAATGCGAAGCCGCTTATAATCTGGGCGTCCGGGATATTATGTACGCTTACTCCGTTGCAAGCGCCCCTAATATCAAAAAGGGGTTCTTGAACTTGCTAAGAAATGCAACTTCACTCTCCGGCTCGATACGGAAGCATGTGCCCGCAGCTTAACAGAAGCAACCGAAAAGGCTGGCGTCAAAATCAACTATACCATTATTATAGACAGCGGCGCTTCACCGTTTCGGCATCCCGGCTGAAGAGGCGGCCGCTTTTGCTCAAAAAGCTTGCCCCTCTCAAGAATCTGGTGTTTAAAGGTGTATCCACTCACCCCGGCCACGTTTACGGCGGCAGATGTGCAGAGGACATTCCCCCTTATATAGCTTCGGGCATACAGCGCTGGACACAGCGGTCGAGGCACTGCGCCGTGCGGGATTTGAGTGTGCGATGGTCACAAGCGGCTCAACCCCACCTTCTTTGGTTCGCTTGCCGACAAGAATATCACCATTTACCATCCCGGCAACTACGTATTTCATGATGTAATCCAGATGTCACTCGGTGGCAGGCCACATGACTGGCAGAATGTGCCCTCCGGGTATATGCAACCATTTATGTAGCAAACCCGCACGAGGGATTTTTTTCCTGATTGACGCGGGGTACAAAGTGCTTCGCTCTTGATCAAGGCGCTCACAGCAGTACGGCCATCAAAGGCTATGGCCATGTTGTGGGTCATCCGGGCTTACAATTACCGGCTTATCGAGGAAGTGGGCAAAGTAGTTGCTGACGCCCCTACCGATATCAAAGTAGGCGACCGGCTGGAGGTCATTCCCAACCACTCCTGCTCAACGGCCAATCTCACGAAATTATTTCATCGGCACAAGAGGCGATGAAGTTGAAAACTGTTGGAGGTTGATCTCCGCAGCAACTCCACGAAAAAAACGTATAACGCCTGCAGCCATAAGGATAACAAACTGCATAAAAAGGGCGCATCGAAAAAACGATGCGCCCTTTTTTATAGCTTTTTGCTTCAAATTCACTGTCTTTCCACAGAAGCGATCAGCGTTTTTAATAATATCTTTGGCTATACGCTGGTGCTTCTCCCATTGGGCACAGAGTATTGAAAGCTCTTTTCTCCCATGGTATTGGCCTGCGCTGTGTCAGACGAGCCTATAATGCCCGTTATTCTTCCCTTTGATAAAAATCCACCCTCCGGAAGCCTAAAAAATTAGGCTTCCGGAGGGTGGATTTTTCTGTTTCCGGATATTTTCTGTTCAGTGCAGAGAACCCCATTTCTTACATCGCGATAAACAAAACTGCCATGAGGAGAACCGTCATCGTGATGACAATCGCCTCGCTTATCCTGGGCCTGTAAGCATCGGGATCAAATTCATCCGGGTCTTCGATATGGTCTCCGGCGTGCTCCATATCCCGCGGCCGCTGGCCAATGAGCCGCATCGGGTTTTTCATATCTTTTCTCGCCCCATCATAAATACCTTTAAAGAAATTTCCCAAAGAAACCTGAATTGCAACGCATACACAGGAAATTCCGCTTACAATTACAGCCAACGGCTTGCGGTACAACCAATCCGTATCGAGAGACAGCTTGGAATGCGGTTCCATGTTCTTCAGATACATCGTAAACGGGATAATCGACGCCACAAGCAGCTGCACATACTGCACCACATGGTCTACCGTGAACGGGTGGTATTCAAACGCAAACGGCAGGAACTGGTACAACAGCCCTGGGAAAACACCGTATACGGTACAAAGCGCCGCGCCGATGCCCATTGCAACATACATATTTTTTTGGTATCGGTTTGCACTCCACCTTCCGGTCTTCCCCGAAGAAAATGAAGTAAATCATCTTCATCACAATGGACAAAAAGGTACCGACGCTTGCCAACTGCAAAAGAAGCTCTACTGCCGGAAGCCCTGCCTCGCAGGCCGCCGTTATGGTGATGGATTTGCTGATAAATCCGTTAAACAGCGGCACGCCGGCAATGGAAAAGGCCGCAATGGTAAAGCACACGCACACAAAAGGCATTTTTTTTATACAGGCCGCCGAGCTGGTTAATTTTTCGGATCCCTGTAGAATAAAGGATGGCGCCCGCACACATAAACAGCAGGGATTTATACAGGATATGGCTGAACGCGTGAGCTGTAGCACCGTCCAGCGCAAGCGTTGTGCCGATGCCGACACCCGCCACCATAAAGCCGACCTGGCTGACAATATGGTAAGAGAGAAGCCGGCGCATATCGTTTTTCAATAATGGCAAACACAGCGCCGTAGATAGCCATGATAACGCCAAGCCACAAAAAGCAATTCAGTGCCGGCAAACATGCGGATCAGGCAATACACGGCCACCTTTGTTGTAAAGGAGCTGAGAAATACGCTGCCGGTAATGGTGCCCTCTGGATAAGCATCCACCAGCCAGCCGTGGATTGGAGGAATAGCGGCATTGATGCCGACGCCGCAGAGAATGAGCCAGAAGGCCGCGTCATGCGTGGCGGTGACATCAGAAATGAGAAAGTCGCCGCCGGTTACTTTGAATATAATGCCGAAGAGCAACAGGTTGCCGCCCAGCATATGGACAAGCAGATACCGGAATCCGGCTTTTGTGGATTTTTCCGTTTTGTTTCCCCAGATGAGGAAGAGTGAGGAGGCGGCCATCAGTTCCCAGAAGAAGATGAGGCTGAGCCAATCCCCGCAGAGAGTTACGCCCAGGGCGCTGCCGGCATAGGTCATGGAACAGAGCGCCTCAAGCCAGCTCTTGTTGTGGGCGGAGTAAACGCCGCCGATAAAGGCCATCATACAGAAAATGAGACCAAATACCCAGCTGAGTTTATCGACATGGAGAAGGTACAGGTCATAGTCGTTGATAAACGGCACGGTCCATGTGACGTCGCTTCCCAGCATAAACATACTCACGAGGGCCGCAGCAGGGCCGGAAACAAGAATAACACGCCGGAATACCTTCGGCACAACCGCCGCAACAATGCCGGTGAGAATCAAAATTAGGCCTGGATGCAAATTACTCATCTTTTTTTACCTCCATCGTAATAATCTTCATTACGCTGGAGCAGCGGGGCCAGCACTTTCTTTGCAAAGAGGATTAAAAGCCAGCCGCCGACAAAACCAATGACAATATCCGCTCCCGGGGAAGGTATGCCAAATCTCAGAGCCGTGCGGATGGGCAAAAAGCAGCTCGGCCGCGACGGACACTGCTAAAACAATCAGAATGGCAATATAAATCTTTTTCTTTGTGAACTTTTTTCATGATTACCAGCCACCTCCAGTCCATCCTGCGGTAATCGATTCCGCTGCCGTAGAGGCCAGATCATACAGGTGAGCACCAAAGTTCGGAAAGACGCCGAGCACGATGCACAAAACCGCCGTGACGCAAATCGGAACAAGCATAAATTTGTTCGCCTCTCCGTATTTTTTTAAATTCTCCCTTGTCGTTCGACTTAAAAGAAAGCCAGGTAGCACACCGGCATCAAATAAGTGAGTGAAAGCATGGCGCTCGCGATAAAAATGATAATATACAGCGGCTGGCTGATTTCCATCGCGCCGAGCAGGATATCCCACTTGCTGATAAAGCCCACGATAAACGGCATACCGGCGATACCGAGCGACCCGATGGTAAAGCACGCCATTGTAATCGGCATTTTCTGCCGATGCCGTGCATTTCGCTTATGTTTTCCTTATGCGCCGTGACGATGATAGCGCCGGCACACATGAAGAGCGTGATCTTCATAAGGGCATGGGCCACAATGTGAAAATAAGCGCCCGTTAAACTGAGCGGTGACAAAAGCGCCGCGCCCAACACGACGTAAGAGAGCTGGCCCACCGTAGAATAGGCAAGCGCTCTCTTTAAATTGTCTTGCTTCATGGCGATGAGAGGCCACAATAATGGTAAATGCCGCAATCCATGCCAGCACCTGCGCACAGCCAATCTCCGCCAAAAAGCTCCGGGCCGAATACATACCCCACGATCCGGATGACGCAGAACGCGCCGGCCTTAACAACGGCAACTGCGTGCAAAAGCGCGCTGACAGGAGTAGGCGCTACCATGGCGGATGGCAGCCAGCCGTGCAGCGGCATAACGCCCGCTTTAACCGCGCCTGCCACAACCAGGAAGAAAAACAGCAGGCACAACGCGCCGGCCGGGGCCATATCAGCTGTCAAGAAGCCGCCGGCCTGAAAGTCAAGCGTGCCGGCAAGCACATAGACGATGACAATGCCGACCAGGAAAAGCTGGCCGGAAGTGAGCGTATAAATCAGGTATTTCCGGCCGGAAAACTTTGCCTCCGGCGTTCTGGAATGGAACACCAGCGGATATGTCGCAATCGTTAAAATTTCAAAGAACACGAAGAACGTGAGCAGGTTTGCGGAAAGCGCGATGCCAACAGCCGCAGAAAGGCAGACGGCAAATGCCGCAAAAAACCCCGTCTGCTCTTTTTTCGTGGTGGCCGCGCATATAGCCGATTGAATAAAACGCGACCGGAACCCATAAGAAGGAGGACACGCAGGCAAAAAGCATGCCGCCGGCATCTGTCCTTATGTAAAAGCCGAGCGTATCGGTGATGTTAAAAAGTGTAAACTCATATACATTTCCCTGCAAAACAGCAGGCACCATGGAAAAGATAATCGCTACCTTGATAAAAGCGGCGCCGATGGTAAAACTCTCTCTCACGTTGGGCTTTCTGCCGCAGAACATGATGAGAACCGCCGCTAAAAGAGAAATTCCTACTGCCAGAAATGGCCGGATGCTGATAATTGTCATCTCAGAAACACCTCCGGCAATCCAGATTTAATCACGCTGTCCACGATGAAGCCGTTGCAGACGCCAAGGGCGAGGATTGCAAGGCCAAAGAGGACGATTGAATAAGCATCTGCCACGGCAGCTCAAACTTGCCTTTTTTGGGGACGGACTTCCTGAAGGCCGGAGTCTTCGTTGATAAAGACATTTTCCAGCACCTTAAAGAAATAAATGGCATTTAAGAGACTGCTTATGACAATAACGGCAATAAAGAAATACTGCCCGCATTCAAGAGCGCCGAGAACAAGATACCATTTGCTGAAGAATCCGCCTGTAGGCGGGATGCCAACCATAGAGAGCGCCGCAATCACAAGCGTCACAACGGTAAACGGCATATATTTATTCAGTCTGCCGAATTTTTCAATATTCACTTCACCAAAACGGTATTTGATGCCGCCCGCTACCATGAAGAGCGAACTCTTCATAAAAGCGTGGTTTAAAATGTGAAGGACAACGGCAATAACGCCGTACATGTTTCCTATACTGAGGCCAGCGGCTATATACCCGATTTGAGCCACCGAGGAGTAGGCCAGCATCCGGCGAAAATCCTTTTGCGCAATCGCCATGACCGAACCTAAGATAATGCCGCAGGCGCCGAGCACGCCGATGACGAAGAGGCCTTTGGCAACATATTCGCTGCCGGCGCCAAAGATATAAAAAGGCAAACCGCAAAAGCGCCAGTGCCGGCACTTTGCTCATAACACCAGAAATAAGGGGGCCGCCGCCGGATGGGCATATGTATAGGCATCCGGCTGCCAGCCGTGCAACGGGAAAAGCGCCATTTTAATGCCAAAGCCAATGATGAGCATCGCCATGGCCAGCAGCACATTGACCGAGTCAAGGTGCTGGGAGATGAGCGCTCCCATGTCCTCCATGTTCAGGGTGCCGGTAATGCCATATAAGTAAGCGATGGACAAGAGGTAGAGTGAAGCGCCGATTGTGCCGACGAGCAAATACCGAAACGCGGCCAGGGTGGATTTGTTTCCGCCCAGCGCAATCAGTCCGTAACCTGCCAGAGATGAGATCTCCAGAAAACGTACAGGTTAAAGGTCTCCTGTGATTGCCATGCCCAAAGGCCGGAGGTCAAGAGGCCGTACATGGCATAATACCCGCCGTGTGAAGCCAGGTATCTTCTTTCAAAAAGGGTGTGCTGTAAAGGCCCACCAAAAAAGGGCAATGCCTGCAATGGCAACCAATATAATACCATTGACAGAATCAATTACAAATTCGATTCAAGCGGCGGCGCCCAGTTGCCCATCAATAATGAATGGTCTCCCCGGTTATCATCACCTCAGAGAGTACGCAAATCGTTCCCGCGAAGGAAGCCTGCAATAGCGGCAAAAGAACAAACCATTTTCCAAGGTTCTTATGCAGCTTACTTAAAAACAGGGCTTAACAGCGCAACGCTTAAGGGCAACAACGGAATCAATACTGGAGAAAATGTTGTATCATTCTTCTGTATCTGCCTTCCTTGATTTCTTTCTCCTCAACTGAGTTATAAAGTCTCTTTGAGCCTCATGAGAGAGCGATGGCCACACCGGTTGTACCCAGGCTGACAACGATGGCCGTGAGCATCAACGCGTGCGGCAGGGGATTGATATAGGCAACGGGATCTGTGATTCCGTTTGTTAAATATGGGGATCATGCCGCCCTCTTTTTGGGCAAAGCACAGAAGAAAAAATAACCGCTACCTGCATGATGTTCATAGACATGAGCTTTTTCATGTAATTGGAACAGACAATCATTCAAACATGCCAAGGAAAAACAAAATAAGTACCAGGGCATAGATTCCTTTTGTTGTCAAGGAAACCATTTAACATGCCATGTTCCCTTCGCTAATCATCCAAATCCTCCCTTCTATGATGATATCCATAATATCAATAATGGTGGACATAACGCAGATCGTTACGCCTATTTCAATCATCAGGATACCCAGCGCATGCATTTCCTGCAGCTCCTCAAAAATTTTGATGGGCAGATACCCATAATCAAAAACTGCCCGCCGCCAATCATCGTCAAATAACCTGTAAGTGCATAGATAAAAGTGCCTACACCGGCTAAAATCAGCGCATGCCGGCCGGAGATATTAAACTGCGTTTCTTCTGTTCCCCATAATGAGTCTTGCCAAAACAATGCCGATTGCCAGCAGGGCGCCGGCCTGAAAAGCCACCGCCAGGGCTATACTCCCCGTGAAGGAGCACATATACGCCGTACACAAGGTGAAAGCGGCACCAAGACCCGAAAACGCCGTATTTGGAACAACACCGCCAAACCGCCTTTTCATTTTTCTCTCCCCCTCACATTTTCCGCCGTCCTCTGTTTTTTTTCTTTCGGCCGGAACTCAGGATAAGAAATGTGGTAAGACCGGCGATAAACATAACGGACGTTTCGCCCAGGGTATCAAATCCCCTGTAGTCTGCCAGGGTTGCCGTGACAATATTGGGCGAGCCTGTATCTTCTTTGCATGTTCGATATAGTAATCGGACACATGGGTGTTCGGCGCAGACTCCGGGTCTCCAATCGCTGGGAGACCGCTTAAGCTGCTGATAAATATGGCCAAAAAGAATTGCCATAACAATAACGGTTATTTTTCTCATTATTTGCACCACCTGTCAATCTTTTTTCAAGGGCGGCAACAAAAAGAAAATGGTGGATATGGTGCCGATAACTGCCTCAGTAAACGCCACGTCGGGTGAGCCCATCATTAAGTAGACAAGCACCGCCAAAAAGCTGAACGCACAGTAGATAACAACGGCGGCCAAAAGGTCTTTGGAGAGGATAACGGCAATTGCCACACATATTAAAAAGTAAGCAAAACCGCCTCAACAATTAAGATTTGCATGATTCATCCTCCTCCTTTTTTCTTTGTCCATACCGGGTAATGGGATTTATAGGCTGACCTGCCCAAGATATGCGTTCCGATTGGGTTCCCTAGAAAAACAAGAACAAAGATAATAATCAGTTTGATGGTGATGAGACCAGACGTCTCATAAATGGCAAGGCCCAAAAGGCTCAGCATGAGGCCGAGCGTTTCGCTGTTGCCGGACGCATGCAACCTCGTATAAAAAGTCCGGCAGGCGGAGCATGCCGACTGCGGAAGCTATGAGGAAAAACAGCCCGGCTGCCAAAAAAATTAAAGCAATGATTTCTCGGATTCCCATTACTGTTTTCTCCCTCCCAAATATTTTTGCAATTACGACAAAGCCAACGAACCCGGAGGATGGCATAGGAAATCGCAATATCCACATACATATCCGGCCGGCCGTCTATGTAGCCAAAAAGGACGATGAGCAAAATAATATCTGCACCGATAATGCCGACGCCGTTCATCCTGTCCAGAACGCTGGGGCCTTTGATCACCCGCTGGAGCATGAGGCCAATTACAAGGATTAAAAGAACCATAATCGCTATGAGCACTGTTTTCATGCCTGTACCTCACTCTCCCTAAATATTCAAATCCTGTATCGTCTTCTTTAAAGAGCCGCGCCACATGTTTTGGCATATCGCCGTTTACGATGCGCTTCGGCGGCCCCTTTGGTAAGCGCGTGAATTTCAAACACATTGTCTTTCGTCACATTAATCGTAACCGTCCCGGGCGTGAGAGTGATGGAGTTTGCCAAAAATGTAGTCGCCACGGGGTTATCCATCGGCAGCTTAAACCGTATGACTTTCGGGTCTATTGCCATCTGCGGACGCAGATACGCCTGCACAACATCTACATTCGCCACAATCAGCTGAATAAAAAGCCAGACGCAATACGCGAAACCGAAAAAAAAGAGGCACATCGAATATAAAATACTTCTTTGTGCCTGAAAGATTGGAAACAAGCAGGAGCGGCATGCAGATAAAACTGCAGACAATTGCCGTCAAAACACCGTAAATAATAAATTTGGCCTCAAACTTGCCTGACAGCAAGAGCCAAAAAATAAAGAGCAATATGGACAAGACGATGAAATGCCTAATGGGGGATCCACCACAGACTTATCCTTGAAACAATTTCGTGTTTTTCACGATATTCTCCCTTCATCAAATACTTTTTGCACTTTTTGGCAATAAGTCAAAAAAAGTTTTCGATTTGTGATTTTTAAAATGCATAAAAAACACCAAACTAAAACAGCCAATTTATTCTAGCAAATTTATTGTTACTTTGCAATAATTTTATTGCCATTTCTTCTAATTTTTCTCGTTATTTTGCAGTAATTTTTGTTGGCTTTCCTATACCCTTTCCATCCGGCCAGTTCTTCAGTTTTCGCAGTTATTGAAAAAGTTCTGTTTTTGTGATATATTATTAGAAAAATCCACAAAAAGCAGGGTTAATATGGAAATTTCAGCAATTCGAGTAAAAAAAATAAAACCCGATGCCGTACTGCCCACTTACGGCTCCGAATTTTCTGCTGGGGCGGATCTCTACGCCTGCATAGAAAAAAAAGATATCCTCATTGCTCCCGGCGAAACCGTTTTTATTCCCACCGGGCTTTACAATGGAAATTCCTGCCGGGTTTGCGGGCCTCATCTATGCCCGCAGCGGACTCGCTTCAAAAAGAGGGCTCGCGCCGGCGAACAAAGTGGGCGTCATTGACAGCGATTACCGCGGGGGAAATTATCGTTTCTCTTTTCAATCACAGTTCCCAAGAGGTTATGTTAGCCCCCGGAGAGCGCATTGCACAGCTTGTGATTGCGCCGGTGCTCGCCCCAAAGTTTTTGCGAAGCGGACAGCCTCAGCGAAACCTGCCGCGGAGAAGGTGGATTTGGTTCCACTGGAAATAAACTAAAGGCTGTCCAGCGGACAGCCTTTTTTGTGTAAATGTTTATTAAATTGTACGAGTATACGGCGAACCGACCGCCGGATCTGAAGCGTTATGCTCCCCGTCCGCAGCGAGCGGACAGACGGATAGAAAACACCAGCGCTCCCTGCTGTTTGATCATACATCGGCAAAATCAGAATATTCGTCATTAATCACCTTGTTTTTGCAGCAGCATGCTTTGTTTTTACACCGGTAAAGAAATCGACCAGCTGATCTTTAAAGACAACAACAGCTGCGGCCGCTGCGGCGATCACGACAATCGCGCCGATTATACTTAGAACACATTTATACGCTTTCATTTTATGGCCCTCCTAAAATGCATATCTCCACTGTCACTCATCGTTTCACATTGCGCTTATTTGCCTATTATTTTACACTATATGGCGTTTATATTCAACACTTTTCAAGACTTTCTGTTCTTTCCCTTTACAAAGGCGAAAGAACCGCTATTATACAGCATGGCCTGTCTCTATGGATATTTTATACTTTGTATGGACAAAAGGGGCAATACCTCTAGAAAGAGCTAAAACCTGCATTTATCTGATTATATTTCTACTTGTAGTTTGTATATAATTAGATTATAATAAAAGTTAAAGCAATTACAATTTTGTAAAGAATGGAGGTGTGAATATGGTAAAACTGCAGACTGAACATGGTTTATCCACATTGCTTCCGAAGTTTTTCACAAACCTTGTAGGCGATGCCGCCTGGTTGTTTTGGTGTGAAAGGATGAAAGCTCTCCGCTCAATGAGAGCGACGGGCTGAACTTTTAAAGGCGCGAGTCCATGGGCAAGGGCGTATGTAACATACAACGAGGATTCATCCATCTCAATTGAACTGCACATCACATTTGGCAGACCGGGAGAATATCCCCCGTTTATGCCGCAACATAATCAGCGAGGTCAATTATAAAGAAAATATGGCCACCGGAATCGCGACAGATGTTAATGTCTTTGTCGATTCTATTATTTCTCGGCTAAACGGAGGTATCGTACACATTGATTCAGGAAATTACCGGGGCAGTGTTCAAAGACATGATAATCAACGCTGCTGCCGCTATCGAACAAAATAAACAAAACATTAATGAACTCAACGTCCCTTCCGATGCCGGACGAATACGGGGTACAATATGAGCCTTACCATGAAAGCCGGCGCTGCTGAGCTCAGGAAAAAAAAGCGGCACTGTTATAGTGCGGCCGAGACGACGCAAACGCACTAATTGCCCGAGGTGCGCACGCGGCAACTCAGGCGTAATTTTGTCTCTTCTCTTCCGCAGCATGGCAAAATCTCTGAAAAACTGCGGCAAAAAACGGCGTTACCGCGACCTTAAAGCCGTTATGAAGCCGACAAGAAGGCACAATACTCACCGTTTCGCGTATTGAAAACGCCACCCTGTTTGCGGAAACTGAAGCTGATTTTTGAGGTGTTTGAACAAGTCATCACCTGCGGCAAACGAAGCGCTGGCGAACACTGCACATCAAAACCCGGTTTTTAGAAAAAAGCGGGCGTAATTGACGCCGGAGGCAAGGGTTACATTTGCATTCTCGAGGGATGTTAAAGGCTCTCCGCGGTGAAATGATTGAAACCGAGGAAAGCGGCGAAACGAAACTGCAGAAAAAAGCAGACTTTGCCAGCTTTGACACAGGAGACATCAAGTTTATGTATTGTACGGCCCATCGTACAAAAAGAAAATGTAAAATCGACCGCTGTGCTGCGCGATTACCTGAACAGCATCGGCGACAGCATCGTGATGGTAGACGACGATGATATTATAAGGTTCACGTCCATACAAACGTACCGGAAATGTTCTCACACAGGCCTTGACGCGCGGCTCGCTTCTCTACCAAGATTGAGAACATGAAGAGCAGCACACGGAAAAAATCATCGACACCCAGGTACAGGAGCCAGCCGGTGAAGAAGAAGCCAGCGCTGTTGCCGCTCCAGAAAAAAGAATACGGGTTTGTCGCAGTCTGCGCAGGAGAGGGCATGGCCGAAATTTTCATGACCTCGGCGCCGACGGCATCATCACAGGCGGCCAACGATGAATCCTTCCACAGAGGACATCTTAAAAGAAATCAATAAGACCCTGCCGAAACCGTGTTTGTCGCCGAACAACAAGAATATCATTATGGCCGCGGAGCAGTGCGTGCAGCTTTACGGAAAAAAGAGTTGTCGTTATTCCAACAAAACTGTGCCGCAGGGCATCTCCGCACTTTTAAGCATGGATCTCTCTCAGCGAAGAGGAATGTATAGAACTTTTTAAACGAGGGCAATTCAGAACACACACACCGCTCAAATTACTATGCTGCCCGCGACTCGGGAGTTTTGACGGGCACGAAATAAAAGCCGGGAATATCTTGCGCTTTTTTAGAAAACAAGCTTCTCGCCAACAACGCCGAGTTCAGCGCGCTTCTCACCGATGTTACCAACGCGATTGGTGAATTCTCCTGAAATTATAACAGTATTTTACGGAGAAGATGGGATGAGGGGAAACGCAGGCAAGACCGCTGAAGATTTGAAGCAATAAGCTCTGCCGCAAGGCGCAGAAACCACTTTGGTTTACGGCGGCCACGGCCATAATATACTATATGATATCCGCTGAGTAAAGACGTATTTGCTTCACAACGACAAACAAGCCGTTGTTTTTTCATTTTCAGTACTTATTTTGCAGCGCGGATGACCTGGCACGCAGGCGGCCTTATCATCAATTTCGCCATCTTTTCATAATCGTCACGCCATTCGCGACACGCTCAATACCAACAGAGTACTGACGCGGATCGGCATAAGTAGCATAGTCAATAATAGTATCCGGGTCAAACACGACAACGTCTGCCTTGCAGCCTGGTTTCAAAAGGCCTCTATCCCATATTCAGCATAGCGGCTTGCCGGTCATCTTGTTGATGGCTGTTTCCAGCGGGAAGAGTTTTTTCTTCACGTACATATTTACCCAGGATACGCGGGAACGCACCATATACACGCGGATGTGGCTTGCCGCCGAGGAGTGCCGTCGGTGCAGACGTTCATTTCCGGCCGGCACATAACTCTTTTAATAACCGCTCCGTGCCGTAATGGTCGATCATGCCGACGATGTTATTCTCGTCAACAAGCAGGTCAATGCAGGCATCCTGCGGGGGTAACAGATTTTGCCCCTGCTCTTCAAGGCTCGAGCCCGCCAGCCGATGACCGTCGAAAGGCGGCACAGAAGCGTAGCTAAGGTTCTCCACAGAACGTATCGTTATTGCCGCATATCGCTGGCAATTTTTTTTCGCGTGTTTCCGGATCCTTCATGCGCTCAAGGAGCTTGTCGGAACCGCACGCATGAGCGGGGCGAGAATAAAGCCGCCGGTTTTATAATTACTACCCGCTCCCATGGAATACTGGTCAAATGGCAGGCGCTGGCAGCGCTTTCGCACATATCTTCCAGCATCTTAAAGGCATCGTCTACAAGAGGCTCATTGC
>VOFI01003434.1_pt1 | contig 39546 bp, 34 predicted proteins | sample 5384131 | NCBI WGS metagenome assembly VOFI01 (sample SAMN12384728, study PRJNA508395) | human gut metagenome | isolation source: healthy gut H | host: Homo sapiens | reverse complement strand
CACACCAGTTTCGCCGGAAGGACCTCCGGCGCGAACCGCCGGAGCCAAGAAATAGTGCCCGGAAAAACCCGCGGTTTTTCCAGTTCTCCCACCGTAAGGCAAAGAAAAATATTCATCATGTCCGCCGCAGCGTGTATGCGGTGAACAATCCCCGACTCAGCCACCTGGGGCGGCGTCCACCAGTCCGCGCCCAAGCCGCTGGAAGCGGCGCGGAAATCCCCTTGGGTGCAGACCGGCGCGGGAATTCAGCGCAGGCGGGTTCGCCCGCCGGCACATCTCAGGGAAAACAGCCGAAACGCCGCCAGAGGCGGAAAAGCGGAGGCTGTTTCGAGGAAGGCCCCCGGTCGGCAGGTGCGGCAACACCTGCTGACCGGCTTGGCCCGACGGTGTGCACACGAGGCGCGATTGCGGCCCAAACAGGGTCGAAAATCGCAATGCCACCGCGGCGTCAGCCTGTTCTCCTCAGAGGATATCCGCTCCCACCGCTCTCTGAATGGACTGCTGGATGTTGTTCATACCGATGCCGAGAGAGCCCTCCCGGCCGGGGATCAGGATGATGGCAGGCCGCAGCTCGTCCTTATACCGGTCCAGCACGTCCGGCAGGTCCTTTGCCAGCTGCTCCGTCAGATAGATGATGCCGCAGTCGCCGCTCTTTGCCAGCTCCCGGATGGTCTCCCGGGCCTCCTCGGGGGCGGTGACGGGATACGTCTCCAGTCCCAGGGCCCGAAAGCCCATGACGGACTCCCAGCTGCCGATCACGGCGATCCGATACGTTGTGGCCATGGCGCCGCCTCCTTACACATAGCTTGCCCGCAGGCGGGTGCGGATCACCGCCGGGTCGATGCCGGCGGCGCGGCCCATCAGCAGGATCCGCAGGTTCGTGTACTCCGTCTCCCGTGCGGCCAGATAGCTTACCAGAGGGGCCTCGCCGAAAGGCACGGACTGAGCGCCCGCCAGATAGTCCCCCACCGCGTCGTCACAGAGCTTTTCAAACGCCGTCAGGGGGCCGCCCTTCAGGGCCTCTGCCCCTGCCTCCGCGGCGTCGCGGAAACGGGTGGCGCCGTAGAGCTCCCGCAGGCCCGCGGCCCCGCTGGAGGCGGCCTTTGCCACTGCATCCGGAGCGAGGTCTCCCCCCTCCAGCAGCGCGCCCAGGAGGAAGTCCGCCCCCTTTCCCATGCGCAGCGTCCGCACCGCCGTCCGCAGGTTCACCGCGTCAACCTGCACCGCCACATAGCCCCGGAGGAACGCGCTGCCGGTCTCCTCTGCCAGGGCCGCCATATCCCGGTAGCACCACCGGTCCAGCACGATGTCGCTGAGCTGGGGATCTCGGGTGGTGTCCAGCACCTCCCGGGCCTCCACCACGGCCGCGGCCAGCGTCTCCGGCAAGCCATCCAGCTCCCGGGATCGGACCGCCTCTGCCAGTTCGGCGGTGCTTACCCGGCCCATGTCCATCAGCATACGGTCCGGGGCGGTGCCCACAGCCTCCGCCTTCAGCAGGGCCTTCACATTATGATAGTCGTATTTCACTTTGAAGAGATCGATATACCGGGCGTCCGGCGTTCCCTCCGCCAAGTCGGCCAAGGTGGCCTCCCGCACGGCGGACAATGCCGCGTCCATGGCCTCCGGCCGCCGGGGATCCAGCTGGGGATACCCCCACTCCTGCAAGAGCTTCCCCGCGTCCTCGCCGCTTTTGGCATCCAGGATCTGCTCCATCCGCTCCGCCGTCAGAAGCCCTGTCTCCAGGGCCTTCACCCGGGCGGAGATCACCAGGTAATCGGTGTCCTTGATGGTCTTTGCCAAACCGACGCCTCCTTCCTCACGCCTCCGGGAACAGCAGCTTCGCCACCTCGCCGGCGGTCTGCTCCCGCTCCGCGCGCACCAGGGCGTCAAAGGTGCAGTTGACCTCGATGCGCCCATCCTTCAGGATGAAGCCGCCCGAGATGTCGCGGGTCTCCTCCGACACGGCCAGCATGGCCGTGCCCTGCGCGAAGGCGCTGACGCCGGCGGCCACCTTGTTCAGAAGATTGGCTACCACGCCGTCCCCGAGGGGCAGCTCCGGCGCGGCCTCCTTGGCCAGCAGCTCGTTGGCCCGGGCCACAGCCGCCTTGCCGGCACCCTCCCGATCCTCCGTGGAGAAGACAACCTCCTCCCGTCCGGTGGAGGACGCCCGCACCAGCAGCGCCGCCAGCAGCTCCACATACTGTTCCTGCGGCAGGGAACGGAGCTTTTCCAGCGCCCGCTGGTAAGCCCGTTCCACCATCTCCTGCTTGGCGGTCAGAAGCGTCTTCCGGGCCTCCATCTGGGCGGCGCTGACAAGGCGCTCCTCCCGCTCCGCCGCGGCCCTCTCGCTCTTTGCCAGCAGGTCCCGGTCCTCGGCCTCCGCCTGGGTGCGGAACTTGTCGGCCGCGGCCTCCGCCTGGGCGGCGGCGTCCGCCAGGATGCGGTCGATCTCCGCCTGGGTGTCCGCGCCGATCCGCTGTGTGATCTTGTCGATACCGTTCATACTCTGTCCCCTTTCTCCAGGGTCAGCCGCTGATGTTGATAATCATGAGCATGGAGGCCAGCAGGGACAGGATCGCGTAGAACTCCACCGTGATGCACAGCACCATGCCCTTGGACCAGTCGTCGGGCTTCTTGGCCAGCAGGTTGATGGACCCGGCGGCCACGCGGCCCTGGGCGATGGCAGAGAACAGGCCGCCCAACGCCATGGGCAGGCAGGCCACGAAATACCGCAGCCCCTCCTGCACGGTCATATCAAAGGCGGTGCCGTCCAGCAGCCCCATGCGGAACACCGCGAAGAACCACACCACCAGGCCGTACAGACCCTGGGTGCCGGGGATCACCTGGAGGATCATCACCTTGCCGAACTTGCTGGGATCCTGGCACAGAAGCCCCGTGCCCGCCTCGCCTGCGATGCCGGTGCCTTTGGCCGACCCGATGCCCGAGAGGACCGCTGCCAGACCAGCGCCCAGCAGACCCAATGCCAAACCGCCGAATGCCTCAAAGAACTCCATATCTCGATTCCTCCTCAGTCTTTTTGAATATCCACGTATTTTGTATCCACCGCCAGGGGGCGGAAGGGCTTTCCGCCGTCCTGATAGAAGTTTTTAAAGAACTCCAGGCACTGGAGCCGCAGGTCATGGACGTAGCAGCCCAGCAGATTCAGCGCGAAGTTCAGGGCGTTTCCCGCCATGGAGACGATGAAGAACACCACCACGTTGCCGGGGATGGCGCCCAAGGTGTTGAACACCTGAGCGATGACGCTGCCGGACAGCATCAGGGCCATCAGCCGGGAGTAGGACAGGATGTCCCCGAAATAGCCGGTCACGTGGTTGTACAGGGAGCCGAAGATCCCGGTGATCTTCCCGAATCCCTTTCCGTTGATGACAGGCCCGGCCACCACCAGCACGATGCCCGCATACAGCACCAGGTTCGTCACCCCCAGCACTGCCAGCGCGATTCCGGCGAAGACCACCCACCAGGTGATCTCCTCCCAGAACGCGTCCAGGAACTGTCCGCGCTTCAGTTTCCCTACCACGCTGATCACCATGCCGGTGAGGATCTGGACAAAGCCCAGGCACATGGCGCCCACCAGAATCATCAGCGTGTCGTCCAGCGGCGTGAACAGGGCTGGCAGGGCGAACGTGCTCTCCGGGTGGATCAGCTGGGCCAGCTGGGTGAGGAAATCGCCGAAGAAACCGCCTGTCAGGGCGCCCATCACAAAGGTGCTGATGCCGCACAGGCCCAGCAGGCCGAAGAAGTGCTGCATCGTTCCCTTCGGGCGGTATGTCCGCAGGACAAAGACGGAGGCCAGCATCATCAGCAGTCCGTATCCCATATCCGCCATCATCACGCCGTAGAAGAGGATGAAAAACGGCGCCATGAGGGGGTTGGGGTCCACATTGTCATAGGCAGGCAGGGAGTACATCTCCGTCACCATGTTCAGCGGCCGGGTCAGACAGTTGTTCTTCAGCTTCACCGGCACCTCCGGATACTCCTCCGGCGCGGGATCCGCCGCCTCCCAGGCACAGCCCAGGCGCTCCAGCAGGGCGCTCACGTCCGCCATGCGCTCCGCCGGGGCCCATCCCTCGAAGAAGACAATGGTCCCGTCGGTAAGCAGCCGCTCCGCCGCGCTCTCCCGAGCGGTCTCCGCTGTCAGCCGGTCCGCGTAGGTCCGCAGGGTGTCCCGCTCCCGGGCGCTCTCCGCAATGGCCGCCTCGGCCTCCTCCCGCCTGCGCTGGAGCTCCTCCAGCTGCCGGTCGGTCTGCTTCAGATCCGCTGCCGCCGTGCCGGTGACCCCCGGAAAAGCAGCCGCGCTGAAGCCGTGGGCCCGCAGGACCTCCATTACCGGCTCCTCCGCCGCCCGGTGGCAGAGGAGCAGCAGGTATCGCTGCTGCTTGTCGGCGCTGATCTCCAGCAGCTCCGCAGGCAGCGCCTCCAACTCTAGCCGCAGGGCGCCCACGTCCGTTCCCGCGGGGCAGGTCCCCAGGCGGGAGAGCACGTGCTCCGTTCCCTCCGCCTCCAGCGGCAGGTCCAGATCCTGCCAGGGCAGCAGCCCTGCCCGGCGAGCCTGAAGGCGGGACATCTCGGTCTGGATCCCGGAAAGGGTCCGCAGCCGCTCCCCCACGTCTTGGGTGACGGTTTTGGCCTGCGCCTCCAGTTCACCGCCCAGAAACTCCTTCTCTGTGACGAGCCTGCGCTTGACAAACAGCCCGTCCTTCACCTGTCCGTACCGCCGCATGGCGGCCAGGGCGGTGTTCACCTCCGCCAGGGCGCCTTTGGCCTCCGCCAGGCGGGAGCTCTCCCGCTCCAGCAGGCCGGACCAGTCCTCCCCGGCGGTCTCCGGCTCCCGGATCTCCACACAGCCCAGCCGCTGGAGCTGCCCCAGCAGCTCTTCCCGGCAGGCTGCCATGGCGATCACCCGGAGCCTCTTCATCTTTACAATGGCCATGTCAGTCTTTCACAACCCTTCCGACAATGAGATCGGCAGCCATGTCCAGCCGCTTCTCCGCCTCACGGCGCAGGCGCTCCGCCTCCGCCTGGGCTTCTTGCCCGATCTCGTCTCCTCTGGCCGCAGCTCTTGCCTCCGCCTGACGGAGCAGCTCCCGCCCCCGGTCCGCAGCGGCAGCCCGCGTCTGCTGCAAGAGCGCAAGACCGTCCCGCTGTGCATCGGCGACGATCTGTTTCGCCTTTGCTTCTGCGGAGGCCTTGCGCTCCCGGTTATCCGCCTCCACGCGTGTGATGTTCTCGATGACTTCCAGTGGCATCTTCTTCACCTCTTTCCTGTCATGGGGCTTCTCTATGCGAAATGGATGGCTTCAGGGCCTCCCTGCCGCCGCTTGCCGGCGGCAGGAATACCCGGATGGTCGTCTATAGCGCGTCGTTCCTTTCCAGGGCAGTCTCCCCGTTCGTCTTATCTTAGGCAGCTTCGGGGGCAATTATCCGCGGAGTGCGCCCAAGTCTTTGCGGTCGATCTGCGGGCTCAATCCGGCTTTGACCAATGCATGTTTTTCGAACGGCTCACCATTCGAGCGTTCAGATCCGGCGGGGCTCAACCCCGCGGCTCTTTTTCCTCTTTCTTGGTGCTCCGGTCCAGCAGGGCGGCCAGCTCGTTCAGTTCTGTCCCCGCCTGGTCCATCGCCCGGGGCAGCTGAGACAGGTTGACCTCAACTTTCCGCAGCTCCGCCGTCACATGGGAGGCGGTGGACTCGAAGGAGGACATCAGCGTCACATACTGGGCCCGGAACAGCTCCACCGTGCGGCGCAGCCTGGCGGTGGTGGACGCCTCCAGCTCAGCGGCCCGTTTGTGGGCGTCGCACTCGATGTCCCCCACCCGGTCCCGGAACTGGGCGTAGGCCTCCGCCTCCGGCCGGAGCCGCTCCAGCTCAGCGGCCAGCCGTTCAGCCTCCGGCTTGAATGCCTCCAGCCCCTGCCGGGCTGTGCGCTCCTGCTCCAGCTCGGACTGGGCCTGCTCCCGGAGGGCGGTCTCCGTCTCCAGCCGCGTCTGCAGCTCCCGGACCTGGGTCCGCAGGCTGTCCGCCTCTGTCTGCAGGTCCTCGTTCTCCTTCTGCAGCCTCTCCTGGACGGCGGCGGCCTCCTTGGCAGTCTGCTCAATATAGTGGATCACATCCTGCTTGTCGAATCCGCCGAACGCGACGCTTTTGAATGCGTAGTTCTCCATGGTCCGCTTCTCTCTTTCCCGAATGAAAACTTTAACTCCACTTTAGCACAGAACCCCGGCGTTTACAAGGGTTTGAAAATTAACATAAAAAATCCAAAAAAACTCTTGCATTTTGAAATCAGACATGCTATTATAATAAAGCTGTCCGGCAGGACAGGATGTGCGCCCTTAGCTCAGCTGGATAGAGCGTCTGGCTACGGACCAGAAGGCCGGGGGTTCGAATCCCTCAGGGCGTACCAGCAAGAAGCCTGTGTTCTCTAAGAACACAGGCTTCTCTGTTTTTCTCCGGTCCTTCCCCCGCTTCGTCTCTGCCCATATCACGCCACAGGCCGGTGAAATTTCAGGCTACTTCTACCATTACTATCAGTTCCTCGCTGCTGTCAGGATGCCGCTGACCGTGTTTACCGCCTGGATCTGGGTGTCTTTGGTGACGTGGGCGTAGGTGTCCAGCGTGAATCCGGCGCTGTAATGGCCCATCATTCCGGAGACTGTTTTCACGTTTCCCCCGTTCTGCCGGGCGATACGCCGCTGGATACGGAGCGTTTTTCTCTGGAAGTCAATGCCTGTCCATTTTAATCCCAACAGCTCTCCCCGCCGCAGGCCGGTTGTCCAGGTCCATGTAGCAGCGTTCATACACGCCGCTTTTCCCGGCCTTCTGAAAAAACGCTGTCAGCTGATCCGGTGTCAGGTCCTTCACCTCCTGCGCTCCACCTTTCGCAGTGTGCGCAGCTCTTGGCCGGGGTTGTTCGGATGAGCGACTGTTCCGCCTCTACTTCCATGGCGGGGGACGGCATTTGGCGAAGATTCCGCACTGTTTTGCATACAAGTCTTTTTGCTTTACAGCGGTTCTCTTTGCTTTGAACGCCCTCCTTTTCAGCAGCTCTTTAAGAGCCACTGTATCTCCAGAGAGGAATTGCCCGGGCTTCCGGCCAGAGTTATCAAAGAATTGACAGCTGCGGAGGCGGATTGTGTCGGGACAGCTTTCCATCTTTCGATTCAGTATATCAGGCCGCAGCTGGAGCGTCTGGACTGCCTCCGCTTTCATATCCGCAAGCAGCAGGAAGCACAGCAAAGCTGACCGGCAGCACAAACACAAGACTATTTTTCGGGAAGGAATTTTTATGAGGCTCCAGGACAACGCCGCCTTTGCGCCGCTGCGCTGCGTTTTGGCCGGATTTTTCAAAGCACCTCCCATGCGCCGTCCAGATCTGTGTCTGCCTGGGGCTGAGTGCTGTTCCTTGCATCTGGAATTTCCGGATGGCGGAAGCGCAAATGACGGCTTTCAATCTGCGGAGTCTTTCCGTCGGTACAGGGTGAGCGTGTACATCGGAGCCGTTGGCTCGCCCTTCCATCCAGAGCCATCGTGTCGAACCTCCACATATTGTTCCCGTGATTTGGAGAACACTATTTCTAAATTACGCATTTGGAGGATCGTATATGGAGTCATTGTGGGAACAGACGTCCGGACATACAGGTTTGTCATCTGGAGCAGGATGCAAAGACCGATGTATTGATTATCGGCGGGGGGATAGCGGGGGTTTTATGTGCATATCTGCTGCACCAGGCCGGAGTCCTCTATCTGCTCTTGGAAGCTGAGACGATCGGCGGCGGGATCACCAAAAACACCACCGCCAAAATCACCTCCCAGCACGGCCTGATCTATGACAAGCTGATCCGTAAATTTGGAGCTGGCCAGGCCAAACAGTACCTTGATGCCAATGAAGCGGCCCTTCAGAAGTACCGGGAGCTGTGCCGCGGCATGGACTGCGACTTTGAAGAAAAGACTGCCTATGTGTACTCTCTGAATGACCGCCGGAAAATCGAACGGGAGCTGGATGCCCTGGAAAAACTGGGGGTTCCTGGGGAATTTACAGACCGCCTCCCCCTCCCCTTCCCTGTGGCCGGAGCAGTTCGATATCCAAACCAGGCCCAGTTTCATCCGCTGAAATGGATCGCCGCGATTTCAAAGAGCCTGCACATCTGCGAGCACACGCCGGTGCGGGAGCTGGTCGGAACAACTGCAATTACGGATTATGGAAAAGTCACGGCAAACAAAATAATTGTAGCCACCCACTTTCCCTTTTTGAATAAGCACGGCAGCTTCTTTGCCAAACTGTATCAGCACCGCTCCTATGTGATTGCCCTGGAAAACGCCCCGAATGTAGACGGCATGTATGTGGACGAGGCCCAGACGGGTATGTCCTTTCGCAACTACAAGAATTTGCTGCTGGTAGGTGGCGGAGACCACCGCACCGGAAAACAGGGCGGGGCCTGGCAGGAACTGCGGGATTTCGCCCAGCGGCACTATCCCAAGGCCGCGGAGACATCCCACTGGGCTACCCAGGACTGCATGTCTCTGGACGGCGTTCCCTATATCGGCCCCTATTCCGCCAGCGCATCCGACCTGTATGTGGCCACCGGTTTCAACAAGTGGGGAATGACCTCCGCCATGGTGTCGGCCATGGTCCTGTGCGATCTTGTCCAAGGGAAGCAGAGCCCCTATGCCGAGGTGTTTTCCCCCTCCAGAACGATCCTCCGCCCCCAATTGGTGGTCAATGGCTTCGAGGCCGTGGTCAACCTTCTGACCCCTTCCGCCAAGCGTTGTCCCCATCTCGGCTGCGCGTTGAAATGGAACCCGCAGGAGCACACGTGGGATTGCCCCTGCCACGGCTCCCGTTTTACAGAGGAGGGCAGGTTGATCGACAACCCGGCAACGGGGAATCTGAAAAAGTAGTGCCGCCGAATGAAACAGCTCCATCTGTGTTTCCTGTCTGAGACGCAGATGGAGTTTGCATAACAAGCATGATCTTTCCCCCAATCCCTAGTCTGTTGCCCCGGCCGCAGAAGATGCACAGAGTCCTTCCGGAAAAGGCAATCGGCCGATCCGGTCTTGCCGCATGGTTCAGGCCCTGCCTCTCATCCCTCTCCGGCGGAATATGGGCAGCAGTTCCGGCTGGTTTTGGAACCATCTGTATATAGGGAGATAGTATCCGCATTGCTCCCTTTTGAACAGCAATCTATATCCGGTATCCGATATATAGGTGCGCCCCTTCTCCATCAGTACGATTCTTGATCCCCTGTTCCGTTGAAGATGTGGTCCGCCTTCGCGCCGTCATATCCCCTACGCCAGAAATGCCGGTTTCCATATTTATCTCATGTTCGCATACTTTCATAGATCATCAGACTATTTTTCCCCTTTCAACACCCCATAATCTGTGAAACGCTGTACTTGGGCGGGATACCTGCCAATATGTGAACATGATCTTTGTACGCCTCTCCTCTATAATTTCTGTCCCCTTGTATTCACACAATTTCCTCCTTTGGTTCTTGTAGCAGTTGGCAGACCTCCATTGTTCTACCAAAGGAGGACATTTTTTCGGCATGGATAAAGCTTTTTGGAACCATCGGTTTTGCCGGTGGTTCTCTTTTTCAAAAAAGCAGCAGGGCGGATTTCTCCGCCCTGCTGTCTTATTCTGCTTTGTCTCAGGCCACCTGATTCCAGAAGCGATAAAGGATCACCGCGAACTGGGCGCGGGTGGCTGTTCCAGCGGGGTTCAGCGTCCCTGCGCTGGTGCCGCCCACGATGCCGTTGGCCACGGACCACTGCAGGGGTTCCACTGCGTACCCCGCCACGCTGCCGGCATCCGGATAGGCGCTCAGATCGGCCCGCTGGCCGTTGGCATAATTCCGCAGTTCCGCAAAGCGGTACAGCAGGGCCACCAGCTGCTGCCGGGTCACCGCCGCACCGGGGTTGGTGCCGTCGGAGATGCCGTTGTCCATGGCCCAGGTGCGCGCCTCTGCCATGTTGGCGGGAGACTGTCCGCTGAGCCGCGCCAGGATCATCCACACCTGCTGGCGGGTGATACTGCCGTTGGGGCTGAACGTCGTGGCCGTGGTGCCGTTGACGTAGCCGTTGTCATAGGCCCAGACAATCTCATCGTAGGCCCAGAAGGTCTCCGGTACATCGGCAAAGAAGGCGTTCTCCCCAGTGCGGGCGAAGGTGACTTCGATGGTCACCCGGCCGCGGGGCTGCTCAAAGGTGTAAGTGCCGTCCCGATTGGCGGTGACGTCGATCTCCCGGCCATTCCGGTCGGTGACGATGACCTCGTCCACCCCATAACCGCTGTCGGGATCCGGGGTGATGGTCACCTTGTCGCCCTCCTCGGGAGTCCGGGGATTCACCTTTACGCTGCCGCCGCTGCCGACATCCAGGATGGGGGCGTAACTGGGATCGCTGTCAGAGCCGCCGGAGCCGGTAGATGGGGCAGAATAATAAACCTCATACCCTCCCGAGATCTGCCGCACATAGTAGTTTGCGGCACATTGGATATTTGCCGCACTGAAAGCATGGCCGTTTGTGTAAATAGAGATGTTCTTGGAGACGGAGACCGTTTCACTGATGTCCTTCAGCAGATACACGGCCGAACCCACGGGCGCGGAGGAGATCGCCTCTGCCAGCGTCTCGTAGTACGTCTCCGTGTTTCCGGACACCACGTAAGCGGTATCAGAGGCTGCGGCTTCCTCCACATTTACCTGGTTCAGATACTTGTTCGCACAGTCGATAAAGGTGGATCCTGTGACCGAGATCGGAGCAACCTGCTCTCCTTCCACAGCGCTGGTATTATTGACGCAGTATCCGCCCTCCTGGCTGCAGTTTTTGAATGTGTTGTCCGCAACTGTGATTGTGGAGGTTTCGGTCACCGCGCCGCTGAACATAATTCCGCTGCCGCTGCCGCTCAGATCAAAGGTGTTCCCCGTAATCGTACACTTGTCGATTGTACCATAGGCCACAGAGATCGCACGGGACTGGTTTGTTCCATCAAAGGTGCAGTCTGTCACCGTGAGCTCTTCGCCTGCAACCAGCATTCCCCAGCTGCGCATGTTCCGGAAGGTGCAATGATCGTATGTCACATCATTTGCATGGGGATTATTGAGCGCCATATAGCACGTTTTGACCTCGATGTCATCGAGTCCCTCCACGCCTTCCAGTCCGGTGAAGGTCGTATTGGTATAGGTGGCGTTGTTCCAACGGTCAAACACCGCAAATCCGTTGGTACGGATGGTACAGTCTGTTACAACCAGCTTCCACGCTTCGTCGATATTCTCGCCGGTTTGCGCCCAAGCAGCAACGCCGATCACAGAAGGAGACGCACTGTTGATTTCGTCTGCGGTCCCGGCAACAGGGGCGATCAATTCCGTGTTTTTCAGAGTCAGGGTTCCTTCGGCGGCGCCGTAATGAACAATGGCGCCATAGGGAATTGCAGTGCCGGTCATCCGCTGAACAATGCAGTTTTGGATGGTAAGATTTGTTCCCGTTTCCGTGGTTTTTAATTTGCAGGCCCCCTGGTCCTTAGAGTCCTCCTCAGAATAGGTCTGCTGGAACCAGATGCCATCCAGTGTGACGCCATCCGCGGCAACACTGACCGTTCCCGTCAGGATCGTGCCGGCTTCGCCCGCGCCGCTGCCAAGCAGCGTGATCTTCTTGCTGATTGTGAGATCCTCGGCATAGGTCCCGGGTTTGATCTGAACCGTGTCGCCGGAGACGGCCGCGTCAATGGCTCCCTGGATCGTGGTGAACTCCCTGTCGCCTATCTGTGCCACAAAGGTCTTGGCGGGGTCTTTCTCCACCACAAAGCTGCCGTTCTCGCCCTTGACCGCCACATAGCCGTCCTGGCACAAGGCCTCCGGCACTTCGGCGGAGAACGTGCCGCCGGAGACGGAAACTACCTCGCCGGCAGTGGGCCATGCTTCTTCCGTCTTATCCGTATTATTGAAGGCGTAGGCCTTGACTGCATCAACACTTTCTGCGGATTGGAAGGTTCCGTCCTCAATGGTGACGGTGCCCAGGTCCTGATAGCCCTCCCGCTCCACAATGGAGATGGCAGCGCCGTCGCCGATGACGCCGTCATCTCCAGTTTTGTTTTCATGCCGCCCTGTTACTATGATGGCCGTCTGCGCTCCCCGTACTGCCAGACTGCCGGCGCACATCTGCACACCCACATACTTGGCGTTGATGATGGAGTTTTCGATGGTCACTGTCCCGGTGCTGGGGAAGTAGATGCCGTTCCCATTGGGCACGTTGAGGGTGCTGTTCTTCAGGGCGATGGCGTTCTTCACATTGGTGCCGTTGGTGACGATGCCGTAGATATCTTCTCCCTTAACGTCGACGGTAACACCTTCCAGGGTGAGGGAACTGTTGCTGTACAGCACTTGAGCTCCATCTGCCTCAGGGCTTGTCCCCATCAGGGTGCCGTTCTGGATGGTGAGGCCGACATTCTCATAATTGACATCTACAATCGCGTCTGAGCCTGTGTAAGTATACGTTCTGCCGGCAAGATTCAGCGTGCCGCTGCGGCTGCCGGAATAGATCTTGTCACTTCCGGTATAATCGTGCAGCAGCGTCACGACGGCATTGTCCCCGGCAGCGCTCACCGCATTGGCATAGCTGCCATAAATGCGGTCGACACCGCCGACGCTCACCCGGAAGCCGCCGTTGGCAATATAGTCCGCCGCAGTTTCGCTGTATAGGAGATACGCGCTGCTGTCCAGCTTGACAGCATCCGTGCCGCCCTCCAGAACCACAAGTGTCACGCCGGCGCCGATTTCGGCGGGCAGCGGAATCGTACTGTTCCCGGATTTCACGCTGACAGGCAGCTTCGCCCGAATGGTGCCGCCCTGCCCGGAAACCGAGTTGATGAGCCGCATAGTGGAGTCCACGCCGTCAACCGGCTTACTGCTGTAATTCGTCTTCAATGCCACTGCGCCGTCACTGCTGGTAACTGCCGTGCCGTCAATATCATAGCCATTGAGATCAATGGTCACACCATAATTTACAGTACTGATGCCGGAGGTGAGCACGAGACTTTTCTGCAGCTGGACGGTGCTGCCGGCAGGCGCTGCTTTCGCAGCCGCACTCAACGTCAGGTAGTTGGTTCTGCTCCCATCCCGGGCAATCACGACCGCCTCGGCGGACTCGTCTTTCACTCCAACAGAGAGGGAACCGTCGGGATTTTTCACCACGCCGTAGCCATCCCTGAAGGCGTCGGAACTGTTGACAACCCGCGCCGCCTCGGCGCCGGGGAAGCTGCCGCCGGAAATTTCTGCTGTGGCTGTTTCTGCCAGACTGATTACGTACGAAGAGCCGTCGCCCTGCGTCTGGAAGGTACCGCCGGTGAGCGTGAGATCCGCGCCGGCACCCATGGAAATGGCGGTTCCGCTGCTCTCACTGGTGAATGTTCCTTTCGAAATGGTCAGCTTGCCGGTGTTGGCCCCGCCTGCAAAGTAGTCAGAGCCCACAACCGTGCTCTCGGCGGTAAATGTGCCGCCGGAGATCGTTGCCGTGTTGGCATTATATACGGCATAGCGACTCTCGCCGGGCTGCTTGAAGTTGCCGCCGGTGATGGTCAGCTCTCCGTAATCGTCATTCTTTACTGTGATCTGGCCGCCGGTAAAGGTGCCGCCATTGATGGTCAGCTTGGCTTGCTTCCCGCCCGCGTTGGACTTGGGCTCACCATTGGATCCAGCCTCCGCTGCGGAGCTGTTCTGCCAGCCATTGCCGATCAGGCTGGAATAGAGGCCGGAGTTGCTATCAGAAAACTTCACCGTGACGCCGTCTTTGATGGTCATGGTGCCGAAGTTCTTCAACACATACCAGCTGTTGCTGCCGCTTGCGTCGCTGCCGGTACTGGCCTCCTGAGAGCGGGTATAAGAGCCGCCCTGCAGGGTGATGGCCGCATTGATGTTGTTGTACACCGCACCCCTGCCATGGCTGATGTTATCCACCACGCCGGTCTTCTCCGCGGAGGTATCCACAATGGTAATCCGGGTGCTGTTGTTGAAGATCGTATGACTTTCCTTATTGGTCAGGGTGTGGCCGTTCAGGTCGATTTTGATATACCGGCCTTCCGGGATCACCACGTCTTCAGCCAAGTTCTCATTCAGTGTAATGGTGTACAGCCCTTTGTTGGTGTCTTTGTTATACGCTTGCGTAGCGTCGATGGCCGCACTGACGGAGTCATATTCCGTCGTCCCGCCGTTCTGTTCCATGGTAACGGCGGACTCCTCCAGAAGAATGATCTCCTGAAGCGGCACCTCATTCGGCACAGAGGTGCTGCCATTTTCAGGGATTTCCTCCCCGGTGGGGTCCTGTACACCGTCTTCCGGCGTCTGCGGATCCCTTTCATCCTCTCCGTCACCGGCGGGCAGTTCCGGATCCCCGTCACTGGGCTGAAGGTCCTCTTCTCCCTCCTGCTCTTTCTCCGGATCGTCTGGCTCCTTTTCAGGAGTCGAAGGCTCCTTGATCTGCTCTTCCTGCTGTTCTCCGGATTCTTCCGGAGGTGTGAGTTCCTCTGCAAACACTGCCGTAGGAAGCAACGTCAGTATTAGACAGAGCGCCATCAGAACAGACAGCAACTTTCTCTTCATTTTCTCGTTTCCTCCTTTTATAACTTCTTTATAACCCCTGCGCTTCAGGTTCAGAACGCACAATGACACAGCCGCTTTACAGGCGGCTCCCGCTCCGGAGACCGCCTGTAAACACTGCGAACAGGAAAATCACAGAGCATGTCCCATCACCTCCTCCCAACTGACGATAAGCGGTTCATTTAGCGACCGCTCCTGGAAATGCTCCAGCAGCAGACGAAAGCAGACCGCAGATTCGTCCGCTGTGGATTACTGAGTTTTCTTGGACACCGTATCTGTCTAGCGCGCTGTCCGGGTGTCACGGGTCAGCGTCTGTTCGATCCTTTTCTCTTTAGAATATTTTTATGTCAAAATTTATATTTTGACCATATAAAAGCGAAAATAAATATCTTTACTTACTGTATAGATAGTAATATTATACCATCTGGCATTTTGAAACACAAGACCCATCCCGTCTTTTGACACACAAAAAAGAGCCGCAAAAATGAGAAAGATTGCGGCTTTTCTTTCATACCCATCAGTGCCTGGAAGGCGCTGATGGCGTGGCACTTTTTCTTTCTCACAGTGCAAACTGTGCAGAGCCAGATGTTTTATATGGTCAAAATATAAATTATGTCCTATAAAATCAATCCCAGCCTGTTTAGTTGCTGTGCGTGCTCCGCACCGGAGGTCGTCAGATAAATGCGTGTGGTTTCGATGGAGCTGTGGCCCAGCACATCGGCCAATCGAACAATATCCTTACAGGCCCGGTAGAAGATCGTGGCAAAGAGATGCCGAAAATTGTGCGGGAATACTTTTCCCGGCTCCACTCCTGCGTATCTGCACAGCTGTTTCATCTCCGCCCAGATCTGACGGCGGCTCAAGCTTCTTCCGCTTCTGGTGAGAAAGATCTCACCAGAAGCGGTTTTGTGTTTTTGCGCGTATTTCAGCAGCTTCCGGCAAAGTTTTTCCGGCAGGAGGATGGTTCGGATTTTCCCTTTTAAAAAGATATCCGTCCGGCCCCGTTTTGCTGCCTCCATGGTGATATACTGCACTTCGGAGACACGGATGCCGGTAGCGCAGATCGTCTCCATAAGCAGCGCCAGCCGCTCCTGTCCTCTGGAACGGGCCGTCTCCATCAGACGTTCGTACTCCGGACGTGTCAGCTCCCGGCCCGCGTCCCGGAACAGCCGGCGCTGGACTCTCAGAAATTTTACCCGGCACCCGTCCCAGCCCAGAAAGTGAAACAGGCCGTTGAGCGCCGCCAGCATGGCATTGACCGTTGCCGGCGCATAGTCCTGCGTAAGCAGATGCTCTTTCCAGGCTGCCGCCGTCTCCTTTGTCACCGGAGAGCCGTCCAGCCAGACGGCGAATGCCCGGATGTGGCGCAGGTAATTCTCGATGGTGCCGGGGCTGCGCTCCTCGGCACGCAGGTGCGCAGCAAAGGCTGTGAGTCGTTCACTGGAAATCGTAAGTTCAGACATTTGCAGACCTCCTCAACAAAAGATCCTCCTTATTTTACCTTACAGACGGCGGTTTATGTGCCGGGGATATTCTCCCGAGCTCTTCGGAAAAAGCCGAAAAAGCGGGAACATCTACATGATGTTCCCGCTTTTTCCATGTCACAATATCTGTTTTTCTGCCGGAGATGTCTCCCGCCCTCCGCCGTATTGCGGCTGTGCTTTGATCAGCCAGTCCCGGGCTTCCTGCAGCTCCCGCCTTCCCGGCGTGATCTGCAGCTGGTAGTTGACCCGGCCCAGGAGCTGAGCCAGGTAGCGGTCCTCCGGTCCGTCGATCCCGGCTCGTGCCATGTGGCCGGAGATGCCAAATTTTTGGCAGAAATGCAGCTCCTGGCGCAGTGCACGGCGCTCTCCGGACGGGACATTGCACTTTTTGTTGACCACAATACCTGTCACAAGCTGCCGGCGGTCTGCCGGGAGCCATTTTGTCTTTCCGGGATTGAGATAGAACCCCAGCGCCCGCAGCCGGGGCTCCACGCACCGGAGCACCTCATCCCGGGCGAAATCGCCGGAGAACGTCATGTCGTCGCAGTACCTGGTGTAAGCGATCTGCCTCTCCCGGCACCAGGCCCCCACCTCGTTGTCAAAGTCCCGCATAAGGATATTGGTGATGCAGGGGGATGTGGGCGCCCCCTGGGGCAGCCGATCCCACCCGTAGCACAGCATAGCCAGCAGAATACGTAAGTTCTCTGCATAAACCTCAGCTGGAAAGGCAGTTTCCTTCACAGCGGAATACAGGATACTGTCAAAAAAATGACAGATGTCCAGCTTCAAAACACAGGGCTTTCCCACATGGGGCGCAGCATTGCACAGGGTGCTGCCGCCGTATCGATAGGCCGTGGCGTAGGGGGACACAGGCATGTGGACCAGCAGCACCCGCAGGATCTGGCGCTGGATGTGCTTCAGCAGCGGGTCCGGGACCGACAGCTCCCGCACACCGCCGGAGGACTTGGGGAGCTGCCTGCGGATGTAATGGCGGTCCAGTGTATTGCTGACGGCATACAGCGTCCCGGCGGGGATCCCCAGATCCCGCACAAGGGAGGAGAGCTCCCGATAGACAATCAAGTGCTCTCCTCCCTTCTCATGCCTGCGGAGCGATACAAATTTGTATGGGGAACCGCGCGGCGGTATCTTCCAGCACATCGCAGGTGTGCTCCAATACCGCAAGCGGGCTCGCCTGCGCGAAGCGCATACGCCAGAATCCAGCCAACCGGCCGCGACTCGCGGCCGGCGCCCGAAAGGGGCTGCAGCTATCACCCCTGTTAGCAGGCATGGTGCGAACTTTATCAGAATTATAGCAGATCGCCCGCCGCTGTCAAGAGGCGGACGGCAGCCACAGCTCACAGCGGAAGACCTCGCCGTCGTAGAGCCGGTCAGCAGCTGCACCTTCACCGGCTGGGACACCGCCTTTTCGATCTCCGCCTGGAGCACACTTACGGGCAATCGGTTCCGTTTCAACTGCACCGATGGCACTCCCGGCCACACCCTATACAACGAAAATACGTTTGAATACAACGGCATCGCCGTCCTGCTGAAATCGGTTCCCTCAGACCCCGCGCCGGACTTTCAGAACAGTGTGTTCCCCGGCAACGACACCGATATCCGGCTGTCCCCCGGCGGGTGGGCCCACAAGGGCTGGAAGGGCTTTGAGTTCGGCGACCACTATGACAAGATGGGCATTCGCTCCTCCTCCACGGCGGAATTGATCTTCAACGATGTGAAGGTTCCCAAGGAAAACCTGCTGGGCAAGGAGGGGGACGGCTTCAAGATCGCCATGTCCACGCTGGACGGCGGACGCATCGGCATCGCCGCCCAGGCACTGGGCATTGCCCAGGGCGCGTTTGAGCAGGCGCTGAGCTATTCCAAGGAGCGCGTATTCAGTTCGGAAAGCCCATCGCGGCCCAGCAGAGCATCGCCTTCAAGCTGGCAGATATGGCCACCAAGCTGCGCTGCGCCCGGTTCCTCATCTACTCCGCGGCGGAGCTGAAGGAGCAGCACGCGCCCTACGGCATGGAGTCTGCCATGGCGAAGATGTACGCCTCGGACATCGCCCTGGAGGTCACCAATGACGCCCTGCAGATCCACGGCGGCAGCGGCTTCCTCAAGGGCATGGAGGTGGAGCGGGCCTACCGCGACGCCAAGATCACCACCATCTACGAGGGCACCAACGAGATTCAGCGGGTGGTCATCGCCTCTCATCTGGTGGGCAGGCTGGGCAAGAGCTCCGGCGGCGAGAGCCGCTCGGCGGCCAAGAAACCCGCGCCCATCACCGGTATCCGCAAAAAGACCATCTTCCGGGAGGGGGACGCCGCCCAGCAGGTGGCCGACCTTGTGGCGGCGCTGAAAAAGGACGGCCACGACTTCACTGTGGGCATCCCCATGGATACGCCCATCCCGCAGGCGGAGCGGGTGGTCTCCGCTGGCAAGGGCATCGGGGAGAAAAAGAACATGAAGCTGGTAGAGACGCTGGCCAAGGCCGCCGGCGCGGCCATCGGCTCCTCCCGTCCCGTGGCGGAGACCCTGAAGTACGTGCCCCTGAACCGCTATGTGGGCATGTCCGGTCAGAAGTTCACCGGCAACCTGTACATCGCCTGCGGCATCTCCGGCGCGGTGCAGCACCTGAAGGGTATCAAGGACGCCTCTACCATCGTGGCCATCAACAAAAACGGCAACGCCCCCATCTTCAAAAACTGCGACTACGGCATCGTGGGGGATGTAACGGAGATTCTGCCCCTGCTGACCGCTGCCCTGGACACCGGGGAGAAGCAGCCGGCGCCCCCCATGGTGAAGATGAAGCGGCCCACGCCGCCGAAGCCCACTCCCATCGGCGACCGCTATGTCTGCGGCGGCTGCGGCTACGAGTATGTGCCGGAGCTGGGCGACGAGGACGGCGAGATCGCGCCCGGAACGCTCTTTGAGCAGCTTCCCGCCGAGTGGGTGTGCCCGGAGTGCGCGGAGACGAAGGATCAATTTGTAAAGGCTTGAGTCAGTGAAGGAGGTAAGATAAGATGTATTGCGTGCGTAAAGTAACGAACGACCTCTACTGGGTGGGCGCCAACGACCATCGTCTGGCCCTGTTTGAAAACTGCTTTCCCATTCCCCGGGGCGTAAGCTACAACGCCTATCTGCTGCTGGACGAAAAGACGGTGCTTTTTGACACGGTGGACTGGTCCGCCTGCCGCCAGCTTTTGGAAAACCTGGTGTATGTGCTGGATGGCCGCGAGCTGGACTACCTGCTGGTCAACCATCTGGAGCCGGACCACGGCGCCTCCATTGAGGAGATCCTGCTGCGCTATCCCAAGGTCCGGATCATCTCCACGGAGAAGGCCTTCATGCTGATGCGCCAGTTCGGTTTCCATGTGGACGGTCACGAGTGCATCCAGGTCAAGGAGGGCGACACCTATTCCTTCGGCGACCACACCGTCACCTTTGTGGGAGCTCCCATGGTCCACTGGCCCGAGGCCATGGTGACCTTTGATACCACCAACGGCGTCCTCTTCTCCGCCGATGCCTTCGGCTCCTTCATCGCCCTGGACGGCAAGCTCTTTGCCGACGAGGTGAATTTCGACCGGGACTGGATCGATGAGGCCCGCCGGTACCTCACCAACATCGTGGGCAAGTACGGCCCCCACATCCAGCTCCTGCTGAAAAAGGCCGGCGGCGTTTTGGATCAGATCAAGTATATCTGCCCGCTCCACGGCCCCGTGTGGCGCAAGGATCTGGGCTGGTTCATCGAAAAGTACGACACATGGAGCCGCTATGCCCCTGAGACACAGGGCGTGCTCATCGTCTACGCCTCTATGTACGGCAACACGGAGAACGCGGCGCAGGCGCTGGCGGCGTCGCTCTGCGACAAGGGCATGAGCAAGGTGGCGATGTACGATGTGTCCTCCACTCATGTCTCCCAGCTGATCTCCGAGGCGTTTAAGTACAGTCACATTGTCCTGGCCTCTGTGACCTACAACCTCGGCATCTACCCCGCCATGCATGACTTCCTCATGACGGCGCGGCGGCCCTGGACCTGTTCCGCGCCCAGTCTTTTGACCTGGTCCTGCTGGACATCATGCTGCCGAAAATCGACGGTTTCGGGGTCTGCGCGCAGATCCGACGCCAGTCCCAGGTGCCCATTCTGATGCTCACGGCTCTGGACGGAGAGACGCAGCAGCTCCGGGGCTTCGGCCTGAATATCGACGACTACGTGACCAAGCCCTTCTCCATGCCGGTCCTGCTGGAGAAAATCCGGGTGATCCTTCGCCGGAGCGGCGAAGCGGCGGAAAGCCGCCTGCATTACCGGGATCTGGTGGTGGACCTGGACACCAGGGAGGCTGCACTGGACGGCCGTCCCCTGGATCTGACGGCCCGGGAATTCGAGCTGCTGCGCACCTTTCTGGCCGCGCCGGGGCGGGTCTTCACCCGGGAGATGCTGCTCTCCAGGCTGTGGGGCTACGACTTCTTCGGGGATGAACGGGTGGTGGACAGCCACATCAAAAACCTCCGCCACAAGCTGGGGCGGGACTATATTGAAACCGTGAGAGGGGTGGGCTACCGTGCTGCGAAGGAAACTCGCTGAAAGCCTGACGGTGCGTATTTTTCTGCTTACCTTCCTGCTGCTGCTGGGGGCAGGGGGACTCACCTTCGCCCTGATTGCCTGGGCCACCCCCATCACCTACACCGCTGTGATCAGCGACCGGCTCCAGGCCCAGGTAGCCGACCTCACCCAGCAGCTGGCGCAGACCAATCTGGCCGACGCGGGGCCCATCTTGGACGCCTTTGTCCGGGAGAGCGGGGCGGAGGTAGCCCTGACGGCCCCCGGCGGGGCGGAGGCGGACACCGGCTCCCTGTTGGTCCTGCCGGAGGAGGACTGGCAGGTAGCCGTCACCATGTCCGGGGCGGACAACTCGGTCCAGACCTATGAGGCCGACACCTATCAGGTGCAGATTGACCGGGCCGACGGTGTGGTGACCGCCACTCAGACGGGGATCCTCACCACCCAGATCACCTTTGCCGACCAGGAGGGGACCTACCAGCTGCTGGTCTCCCCTCAGCTCCGCTTGGCCAACCAGGCGGTGGAGGCCCTGGGGCGGGTGGCCCCCTGGCTGGCTCTGGCGCTGCTGGCCTTCTCCCTGCTGTGTGCGTTCGGGTACTCCCGGTATATCACCCGGCCCATCGTGCGGCTGAACGGCATCGCTGGCAGGATGGCGGAGCTGGACCTCCAGTGGGTGTGCGGGGAGCGGCGCCGGGACGAGATCGGCCAGTTGGGCCGCAGTCTGGACAAAATGGCCCGGCGGCTGTCTGCCGCCCTCACCGACCTGGAGACCGCCAACCAGGCCCTGCGGGGGGAGGTGGCCCGGGAGCGGGAGCTGGACCGACAGCGGATGGCCTTTTTCTCCGCCGCCTCCCACGAGCTGAAGACGCCCGTCACCATTTTGAAGGGACAGCTGGCCGGGATGCTGGAGGGCGTCGGCGTATATCAGGACCGGGACAAGTACCTGCTCCGCTCTCTCCAGACAACCGGCCGGATGGAGCGCCTGATCGGCGAGATGCTGTCCATCTCCCGCATGGAGTCCGGATCTGCCGCCGTCCGGCAGGAGCCCGTGGACCTGTCCGCCCTGATGGCGCAGCAACTGGCTCTGGACCGGGAGCTGCTGGAGCAGCGGGGCCAGCAGCTGGTGTCCGCACTGACCCCGGGGATTACCGTGCCCGCAGACGCCTCCCTGCTGGGGAAGGCCGTGGGCAACCTGCTCTCCAACGCCTCCCGCTACTCGCCGGAGGGGGCGGAAATCCGGGTTTGGTGCGGCCGGTTGGAGGGCCGCCCCGCCCTGAGTGTGGAGAACACTGGAGCGCGGATCAGCGGAGATGCCCTGCCCCACCTGTTTGAAGCCTTTTACCGGGAGGAGGGTTCCCGGAACCGGAGCACCGGAGGCAGCGGACTGGGGCTCTATCTGGTGAAAATGATCCTGGACCGGCACGGCGCGGTGTGTACCATTGAGAATACGGAGGAAGGGGTAAAAGCGACTGTAAGGTTTTAGTTTTCTGCCCATTCCGGACTTTCTTCCGCAGATGTGACCGTTTCAAGTATACGCTGAGACATCGTACAAGCGGAGAAGCTGCATAGATCAGGCCGAGGAGGTTGCGTATGGCGAAAAAAATCCTGGTTCATGGTTCTGGACACAAGGCGGCAAGCTGGAAGGAAACGGTCTCCTGCATGGACGGCAAAGAGGATCTGCTGTGTCCGGACCTGTGTGCCCTGCTTGCCGGGAAAACAGCAAGCTATCCGAGCCTCTATGGGGCGTTTGCAGAATACTGTGATCACGTCGGCAGAGCGGTCCATCTGTGCGGTCTTTCACTGGGCGGTATCCTGGCGCTGAACTATGCGCTGGACTTCCCCGAAAAGGTAAAAACGCTGGTCCTGATCGGGACGCCTCATAAAATTCCCAAGGCGGCGTTCGGTATCCAAAACCTGATTTTCCGCTTTCTGCCCAGATCCGTTTTTGACACCATGGCCTTTGATAAAGAGAGCACGTTTGTCTTGGGCAATTCCATGAAGAAGCTGGATTTCAGCGGCAGAGTGCGCGGTATGCGGTGTCCCGTCCTCATCATCTGCGGGGAAAAGGACCGTTCGAATATCCGCTCCGCCCAATACCTGTCGCAGAACATCCCTGGCGCGGAATTACAGCTTATCGAACATACCGGCCATGTTGTGAATGAAGAAAACCCAAAGGCGCTGGCCGAGCGCCTGAACAAATTCTATTCCCTGCATCCCTGACTGCTCCGCCAATGTATATGGAAGAAAACGAGTCCGCCGCAAAACAGAAATGTTCTGCGGCGAACCTTTTTGGCAGGATATTTCCCGGTGTCCGCTTCTCCACACAAACCACACATAATCTCCAACTCCCCTCCACACAGCCATGGTATCCTTTCCGTATCCCAAGCAGAAAGGATCCCGATCACATGGAAATCAACATTCAAAACGTCAGCATGACCTACCCCAGCGGAAAACAGGCCCTGCAGAACCTGAGTCTGGAGCTCCGGTCTCCCAGCCTCATCGGCCTGCTGGGGCCAAACGGCGCGGGCAAGTCCACTCTGATGAAGCTGCTGGTGGCCGCCCTGCTCCCCACATCCGGCTCCATTCTGGTGGACGGACAGCCCCTTCTCAAGACGGAGCGGCAGCTGAAGGCCCAGCTGGGCTATCTTCCCCAGGACTTCGGGTTGTTCAACGAGCTCACCGTGGCCCAGTTCCTGGACTATATGGCCGCCCTGAAGGGGCTGCGGGACTCCGGAACAGCCGTCCGCGAGGTGATCCGGACGGTCAATCTGGAGGGGCAGGCCCGCGCCCGCATCCGCAGCCTGTCCGGCGGACAGCGCCAGCGGGTGGGCATCGCCCAGGCCCTGCTGGGCGCCCCTCCCCTCCTGATCCTCGATGAGCCGACGGTGGGGCTGGACCCGGAGGAGCGCATCCACTTCCGCAACCTGTTCTCCCGCACAGCCCAGGACCGGCTGGTACTGCTGTCCACCCACATTATCGAGGACGTGCAGTCGGTGTGTGACCGGCTGGTGGTCATCGACCACGGGCAAATCCTGTTCACCGGCACGCCGGAGCAGTTGATTCAGGCGGCAGAGGGCCATGTGGGCGTGTTCTGGGAACGGGAAGCCGGTCAGGAGCAGGGCCTGCACATCACCGCCCGGGTCAACACCAGCCAGGGCGTCCGATGCCGCGCAGTGGCGGACGCGCTGCCCGCCTATGTCCAGCGGTCGGAACCGTCTCTGGAGGACGCCTACCTCTATCTCATCTCACGGGAGGCGGTACAATGAAGCTCCTGCGTCTGTTCCCCCTGGAGCTGGGACGGCTTCTGCACAGCCGCATGACCTGGCTCATCGTTCTTCTGACCGTCATCTCCCCCGCAGTAGGACTCGTCCTCTACAAGCCGGCCATTGCCAGCACCATGCTCTCCATGTACCTGGCCAATCCGGCCCTGGCCGGAGGGGCGGCGGGCGGTATTCTCTTCGGCCTGCTCACAGTATATGAGCTGGACCGGGCCGGCCGCAGCCGTGTGGAGGTGCTTACCAATGCGGTTGTTTCTCCTCTAGCTGCGGCGCTGGTACGCCTGCCGGCCCTGCTGGCGGCAGCCGGACTGGCGCTGGTCCTCACCATGCTGGTGTGGCTTCCCATCAGCTGTGGGCTGATCGGCTCCGTCTTTGACGGGGGCGACTATGTCCTGGCGTACCTACTGTTCATGGGACTGGCGCTCCCGCTGGCTATTCTGGCTGCCTCTGCAGCCTATCAATATACCCGGCGGGCGGACCTGTCCCTGGTGCTCTTTGCCGCCTTTGCGGCGTTGAGCCTGACTGTCTGGGCGGACAACTGGCAGCTCTGCTGGCTGAACCCCTGCGTGTGGGCGCTGTCGGACGATTTCTCCAATTTCCGCATCTTTCGGTCCGTAGCCTGGATGCGGCTCACCTGGCTGGCGGCCCTGGCGGGGATCTGGACGGTGTCGTATCTCTGCATCCGGCAGTACGGGAAGGGGCTGCCCGGCTCCCTGGCCCGGAGCGTGCGGCGGGCCCACCGGCCTATCATCGCCCTGTCGCTTCTGGCCTGTTCCGGCTTTGCCTATGCCGCCCAGCCCCTGGTGGACCGCAGCAACCCCGACCAGACGGTTATGGACTTCTACCAGGTTCCCTATGCGGAGAATGTGGTCTGCACCAGCCGCAGCGCCCAGGTATTCCCGGACACCACCGCTGGGACGGTCTCTGGCACGGCGGCCTACCGGTTCCGGAACACCTCCGGGCAGGTGTGGACAGCGGCCTTCGGCGTCAATCCGGGCTATACCATCTCCAACGTGCGGGTCAACGGCGCCGAAGTGCCCTTCTCTGTGAGCGACTATCAGGAGTACAACGAGGCCATGCTGGAGGTGGCCCTCCCGTCGGACCGGGAGATCGAACTGACTATGGACTACGGTGGCTTTCCCCGGGAAAACCGGAATGTGTCCATCATGCAGGGCGGCACGGAGATCAGCTCTGAATACCTATGCCTGGAAAATGCCGGATTGTCTCCCCGCCTGATAAACGTGCTGCCGGGGGAAAACGGTTATCCCACCACCATCGAGATCACGCTTCCCGCATCCATGTCGGTCATCCCCTTCGGGGCCAGCAAGGCGGAGGTCGTCGCAGAACAGACAGACGGCACAAAAACCTGGCGCTATGACTCCAACAGCGCCGGCGGCATTCTCTATGCCGGGGACTACATCCGCCAGGATATCCAGGCCGGCGGCATGGACATCGAATTCTACTACGGCCGCAAGCATCAGGCCGTCATGGAGGCCGCCGGGGCGGCGGAGGCCGTGAAGTCGGTGGTGGACTACTGTACAGCGCACTACGGCATGTTGTCCTTCGGCACCGGCGATACCCTGAAGCTCATTCAGAGCCGGGTGACCGGCGGCGGCTACGCCGCAAACGGCGCCAGTCTGCTGGACGAGGCAGACTTCACCGCCGACAATCTGAGCGATACCGGCAAGGGCGGCGGAGCCGGAGAAGTCATGATCCACGAACTGGTCCATCAGTGGTGGGGCCTTGGAAACATGTTTGATGCGTCGGATGAAAGCAGCCCCTGGTCGGCAGAGGGCCTGACGGTCTACACCACCTACCGTATTGTCAAGGAGCGATACGGCCCATCCTACGCACAGGAGCACTATGTGGACCAGTGGCAGCAGGCGGTGGACAACTATTACCTGAACTTCTATGTCCGCAATCCGGACTATTTGGAGGCGCTGCCCGAAGAGGAGCGGCTGGAGATCTCCAATAGCCTCCGCTATGTGCGGCAGTACTGCGAAATGCCCCTGAAGATTTTGAAAGCGGAGCAACTGGTCGGCGGCGAGGAGGCCATGGACCGGATCCTCCGCGGCCTGTTCAACCGGGAGCTGGATCCCATGTATCCCTATCTGACCTACCAAGACTTTTTAAACGCCTGCGGGCTGACGGAGGAGGACCTGAACCTTGCGTAAAATTTTTCTCTATGAGTGCAAGCGCCTGCTGTGGAACAAATTTTTCGCCGGGCTTGTGCTGGTGCTCCTGTTCTACGGCTGGCAGGTGCTGCGGCGCGTGACCATCCTCGGGGTGTCCCACACCGCCCCCTTTTCCCCCTGGAGCTTCGGGGACTTTCTGAGCCGGATGCTCCCGCTGCTCTGGATCGGGGCGCTGTTTTTCCTGACCTTCTTCACCTCGGAAAAAGCCCGACGGGCAGCAGTGCTCACAGACGCGGCTCCCCTTCTGCCCCGCCGGTACGCCCTGGCCCGGTGCGCCGCCGCTCTGACCGGCACCGCCCTGCTGGCGCTGGCCTGCATCTCAGAAGCCGCCTGCTTCTATGGGATCTATTTCGGCTGGTATGGCTGGAGCGGCCTGGTATTTCCCACGCTGGTCACACTGGTCCCTCCGCTGGTGTTCGCACTGGGCAGCGGCTGGCTGTTGGGAATGCTCCGGCCCTGGCTGCTCTATGTCTGGATGCTGGTTTCTCCCGTCTGTCTGGCGCTCCCCCTGCCGGAATCGCTGGGGCTGTGGAACGGGCGCCTCTTCGCCCAGTATCCCCTGACCCTGGGGACACTGGACCCGGCGTTTACGCTGCCGGCGGCCGTTCTTTTCGTCCAGTTCGTCCTGCTGGCGAGCGGCGTGGTCCTGCTGGCGGTTCGGCCCGAGGGCCAGCGGCAGCACTGAACAGGCCGCCTCCGTCCGCGCCGCATGGGAGAAGGGCGAATTTCCTGTAATGTAATTTTACTTTTCACCAATTAAAGCACAGTAATATTTTCGTTTTGATGGAAACAATTGTCCTCCTCTCCGAATCCGGCCTGTGGGATCAGGCGGCTCCGTATCCGGAAAGTGGAAAACCGTTCCAGGCAGGACGGCATGTGTGCAAAGAGCCCGGCACGCCGCAGTGTGCTCCCCTCTTTCCAAAAAGACAGGCATCCGGAGATTCCGGATGCCTGTCCTTCTGCTTTTGAATCAGCTGCGAGCGGTCACTTCACATCGGGCATGGCCCACTCTTTAACGCCCGCAAAGTACGGGCTCTGCTTACGGCGGCGGAAGTCGTCCGCGTCCTTCTGAGACCAGTCGTACAGGCCCTGCCCCGCCGCCTGCCCGGTCTTGCCGGTGGCCAGGCCGTCCAGCACCAGCTGCTGGAGCTCCCGGGTGCCGCACAGGTCCGGATAGACGTTCTTTGCAATGGCGCTCTCCAGTTCGTATCCCACGGCGTCGAAATACTCCAGCAGGCCGATGGATGCATAGCGCATTCCCACGGCGTACTTCACCGCCCGGTCAATGTCCGCCGCGGTGGTGACTCCCTGCTCAATGAGGTAGATGGACTCCCGGAACAGCGCCTGGGCAAAACGGTTCACCAGGAAGCCAGGCACACTGCGGTTCAGCACCACTACCTGCCGGTGCAGTGTCTCCAGCAGCGCCAGCGTACGGGTCACTGTGTCCTCCGCCGTCTTTTCGTGGCGCACCACCTCCACCAGGGGCAGCATGTGCACCGGCTGGAACGGATGCGCGATCAGAAGACGCTCCGGGTGGGAAACCAGCCCCGCCAGGATCTCTGCGTCGATGGAGGACGTGCAGGAGGCGATCACCACGTTGGGCGCAGCGTTCTGCTCGATGGTCTCATAGACGGCCCGCTTTTCCTCAGTGCCCTCCGCCACTGCCTCGAAGACGAAGGTGTGCTCCTGCAGAGCGGCAGGGTCGTTGGTGATGGTGACCAGGGCCATGGCGGCCTGCTTGTTGCCCTCCGTAGCCAGGCCCTCGGCGATCAGGTCGTCCCAGTTCTGGACAATGGCGTTCCGGCAGCGCTCCAGCCCCCGCTCCGAGTGGCCGATGACCACGCAGGGCAGGCCGTGGCCGATGATGAGCGTGGCCTGGCAGGAACCGATGGTGCCCGCTCCATAAACCGCAATTCGTTCCATAGCTGCCTCCTTTTATGATTCCTATGATTCTATTACATCATGGCCCAGCCGTGGGTCAGGCGCAGAGACTGTCCGGTCAGGGCGCCCTGGTCGTTGGCCAGGAAAGCCAGGGTGTTGGCAACGTCCTCCACGGTGGTGAACTGGCCGTCCACGGTATCCCGAAGCATGATATTCTTCACCACTTCCTCCTCGGTGATGCCCAGGGAAGCCGCCTGCTCGGGGATCTGCTTTTCCACCAGCGGCGTCTTGATGAAGCTGGGGCAGATGGTATAGGTGTAGATGCCGTACTCGGCGCCCTCCCGGGCGATGGCTTTTGCCAGTCCGGCCACGCCGTGCTTGGCGAAGTTGTAGGGCTCTTTCAGCTTGGAGCCCACGAAGGACTGTACGGAGCCGGTGAACACGATCCGGCCGCCCTTGCCGGAGGCCTTCATCCGGCGGTAAGCCGCCCGGGACACCAGGAAGGCGCCGTCGGCGTGAATGGCCATCATCTTCCGCCAGTCCGCGAAGGGATACTCCTCAAAGGGGTGGACGATCTGCACGCCGGCATTGGACATGACCAGATCGCAGGAGCCGTAGGTCTCCATCATCTTGTCAAAACCGGCCTCCACCTCCTGCTCATCGGCCACATCCATGTGGACGGCGATGGCGGAGAGGCCCTCTGCTGCCAGTTTGGCAGCCAGTTCCTCCGCAGCGGGCAGATTCACATCCGCCACCACGACGCCGTAGCCCTCCTGCGCCATGCGCTCGGCGCAGGCCTTGCCGATACCGGACGCAGCACCGGTAATCAATGCGGATTTCATAGTCATCATGATTTCCTCCTCAATCATTTATCTTGTATCTTGATCTCGTCCGAAGCGTCAGACGATGCCGATGGTACCCAGAATGATGGCAACGATATTGGCCAGGATGGGAATTGCGCCGGCCACTATGAACATATCGAAGTATCCGCGCTTGTGGGAGATCTTGCAGTAGGACAGATAGGTGACCACCGCGCCGTCATGGGGCATGGTGTTCAGTCCGCCGCAGGCGATGGAGCCAACCCGGTGGAACACCGCCAGAGGAATGCCGGAGGTCTGGGACATCTGAATAAAGTTATCCGCCAGAGCGTCCAGGGCGATCTGGAGACCGCCGGAGGCGGAGCCTGTGGCACCAGCCAGGACATTGATGGCAATGGATTCTGCGATCAGGGGACTGCCGCCGATTCCCAAAACCAGCTCGGACAGGAACGCAAAACCCGGGGTAATCTTCACAACGGAGCCGAAGCCTACCGCTGCCGCGGCGTTCATAATGGCGGACACTGCGCTCTGGCAGCCCTTGTTGCAGGTCTCACCTACATTGGTCAGATACACACTGCCCCGCACCTTTCCCATCAGGAACAGGAACACCAGGGAGAGCAGGATCCCCGCCAGCAGGCACACCACGATGTTCATCTTGAACACATTCAGCAGGATCACAATGACCACAAAGGGGATAAAGCAGCACCAGGCCGGGGGCAGCTTATCGTCCGGCACCTCCTCCGGCATCTCATCCGGTTCGTCATACCCCTCGCCCGCGGCACGGAACTTCTTGGCCCGCCAGCTCAGCCACAGGACAGGACCCACGAACATGATGATGGTGCACACAATCCCGATCACAGGCGCCGCCGTGGCGGTGGTTCCGAAATACTCTGTGGGAATCAGGTTCTGGATCGTCGGCGTGCCGGGCATCGCGCTCATGGCAAAGGTAAAAGCGCCGGTCATAATCGTGGCCGGAATCAGGCGCCGGGTAATGTCAGCCTCCTTGAACAGCCCCAGCACAATGGGATACATGGAGAAAATGATGACGAAGCCTGAGATCCCGCCATAAGCCAGCACACCGCCGCACAGGACGGAGGCAAAGATCGCTTTGTCCCGCCCGACCAGCTTTACAACGGCTTTCGTCAAAGAGACCGCGCCGCCGGAATCCTGCATGATCTGGCCAAAAATCGCGCCCAGCATAAACGCCGGGAACCACTCCTTGACGAAGCCGACCATACCCTCCATGTAGTTCTGCGTATAGGCGGTAAACATGTCCAGCCCGCCGGTGAAGGCCACCAGCAGCGCGCAGACAGGAGCGGCCCAAAGCAGGGATTTTCCACGGAATGCCAAAAAGATCAGCAGCGCAAGGCCGACAATAATGCCAACCAAACTTAACATAAAGGCTTTCTTCCTCCCGCTATCAGAATGTAGATCTGGTCCAGGCTACAACTCTGGACGGATCCGGGGTTCACACAGAAAAGCCGTCGGCCGGCAGTGCTTCCAATGTTTATCATAGCGGAAGAATATATAAATTTCAATAATTTAATTTATCAAAAATTATATAGAATTTTTATTGTAAAATTCCAATTCTGTAATATTATTCAAAAAATATTATTATAGAAAATAATAGCTCGCTTCAATACCCGTCTTAAAGGTCATCCGGCGGGAGATGGTGCTTGCAGTAATCCAGAAACAGCGCGCAGGCTTTCGGCATATACTTGTCCTTGTTCCAGGCCAGCACGATGTCCCAGTATTTCATGCTGTCGCTCATGGGCACGCAGCACACATTAGGATCCGGATGCTTGTCCAGCACCGGCTTGGGCAGGATGGAAACCGCATGGTTTTTTGACACCAGCTCCACCATGAAATCCCACTGGGAGCTGAGCAGGGCGAATTTCGGCCGGAAACCGGCCGCATGGCAGGCGTCCACGATCTGTTCGTGGAGAATGAAGTCCTGATTGAAGATGGCGAAAGAGTCATCCCGGAGCTGGGAGACCGTGACGGAGGGCTCCTTCGCCAGCGGGTGGCTCTTGTGAAGCAGCGCCACGTTCCTCTGGGTGGAAAAATGACAGTAAGCAAAGGAGGACAGGCGTTTGGAATTGAGCGTGACGGCGATATCCACCTCGCCGCGCTCGATCCGCTGGTCGATGCGGTAGGCGCCGTCCTCAATCATCTTGATCTCAATATTGGGATACTCCATGGAGAAATTGGGGATCAAGTCGCCGAAAAAGCAGGCGCCGAACAGCGGAGAGAGGCCCAGGGTGAATTTGCCGGAGCTGTTTTTGTTGGTGGTCTTCATATCGTCCAGCGTCTCCTGATACAGGTCCAGGATCTGCTTGGCCTTGGTCCACAGGCGCAGACCCTCGTCGGTCAGGTGCTGCTCCCGGTTGAAGGCGTAAAAGAGCTGAACACCCAGCTCCTCCTCCAGTTTTTTGACCGTGACGGACAGCGTGGGCTGCGACACTGCCAGACTCTCTGCTGCCTTGGAGTAGCTGCCCGCCTGTGCCACCGCCGTAAAATAATACAACTGTTTGATATCCATAGGAACGCCTTTCTGCCCTGTGCTGGTATCGGGGCCCATTTTGTTTCATCATAGCCCAATTTTCCCAAAATGGAAACCCCAAAATGCGGAGCCGCAGTCTTTTTCGGTAACATACCGGGGTGGATCATGGCACCCTTCCGGTTTGAGAAACGGTCCCGGGCACCTACAAGGGCGGCCTTCTATGCTTGATTGGAGGCGGGCGCATGGGCCAGCGGGCCGCAGCGTCCGGGTGCTTCCAACCGGCCCTCCAGGATTTCAGCTCCCTTCCCGGCAGCTCCTGTCGGAAAGGCAGCATCCCCACAGTCTTCCGCCGCTTCCACCCAAGAAAAGCAGCCCCGCGCCGGTCCGGCGCAGGGCTGTCATTCAGACAGGAAACGGAACGCCGGGTCCGGCGGACCTCCTCCCTCACATTTGAAATCCCTGCAGCAGCTTGGCGGTAAACGACCGCGTCAGCTCCCGGACAGAAAGCCGGACATAGCCGACGCCCGCCAGCTCCATAGCCGTACGCTGCTGCTCCGTTACTGCGGTATAGGGGTAAATACCGAACATGAACGGGAAAAAAGCATAGAGGAATCCCTGCACGTCCTCATCCGTCATCCGGGGAAAAAACTTCTCCAGGCAGTGGGTCACGGCCAGCAGGGAGCCGCCATACGCCTTCTTGAACGCCACCAGATTTTCGATCCGGCTGTTGGCCTCCATATCATAGTGATTCATGGCCATCAGCTTCAGCAGCCGCTCCCGCCGCTCCAGTGTGCGGGCCAGCTCGTCGGAGAAAGCATCCACGGACAACTTCCGGTGTCCGCAGCGCAGGGCGTCCAGATCCTCGATCCATGCCTCGTACTCCCGCTGGAACAGAGCCAGAAAGATCTCCTCTTTTGTCTGGAAATAGTTATAGATCGACGTTCTGGTGAAAGAGGTCTTCTCCCCGATCTCCTTCAGCGTGATCTCCTTGAAGCTCCTGGTCTCATAGAGTACGGCACAGGCATTGACAATCTCCGCTTTCCGCGCGTTCGTCAGCTCTTCTGATCCTCTCGGCATGGCAGTTCCCTCTCTTGTTTCCATGGGTTTCCGGCACGCATTCCGCGCCTATGGTCCCAGTGCTGTTCAAACACATGATACCGGTTTCCCATCGCTGTGTCAAATAGAACACGGGGCGTCCGTCCACAGCTCTCACCCAGCCGGATGTGCCGGGTATTGGGAACGCCTGCTCAAGGCCGGTGTCCTGCGGCCCCGGCGCTTCAGCACCCCGAATTCAGCACGCTTTTGGTCCAGGCGGCCGCATCCATGTGGTTGAGCAGCTTGCCCTTCTTCCAGTTGGCCTGGGGACAGTGGGACTTCAGGCTCCGCTCCGCCTTCTCGATCCCGCTGCCGCCGGAGGTGGCGAAGGGAATCACCGTCTTGCCGGAAAAATCATATCTCTCCAGGAACGTGTCCACGATACGGGGCTCCACATACCACCAGATGGGGAAGCCGACGAACACGGTGTCGTACTGGTCCAGATCCGCCGCCGGTGCCGCGATGGCGGGGCGGCAGGCTGGATCGTTCATCTCCAGCGTGCTGCGGCTCTTCTGGTCCATCCAGTTCAGGTCCGCAGCGGTATAGGGCTCTGCCGGACAAATCTCATACAGATCCGCTCCAGCGGCCTTTGCCATCTCCTTCGCCGTGCGGGCCGTGACGCCGCTGGCGGAAAAATAGGCGATCAATATCTTGCTCATTGCAGGTTGCTCCTTTCAATGCTTACAGTTCGGTCAGATCATACGTCCGGGAGCCGAAGCCCAATTCCGCTGCGGCCTCGATGGTGTGGATGCCGTTGCGGCTGTTCACCCGCTCCATGAAGTGTTCCCTGCCCGGATCATCGGATTGCATTACCAGGTCGATACAGGCCTGGTCGATGGCCACTGGGTCCAGAGAGGCCAGGATGCCGATGTCCTTCATGCAGGGATCCTCGGCCACGGCGCAGCAGTCGCAGTCCACGGACAGGTTCTTCATCACATTGATGAAGGCAATCTTGCCCCGAAAGTGCTCTATCACGCTGGAGGCAGCATCCGCCATGGCCTCTGGAAAGACCACGGAGCTGGCGTGCTGCTCCCAGGTCTTGAAGCGGTCATCGGTTTTCCCGGCGGAGTGGATCAGCGCCTTCCCCGCCCGGGAGGCGCAGCCGATGGCCAGTTGCTTCAGGGCGCCGCCGTAGCCGCCCATGGTGTGGCCCTTGAAGTGGGCCAGCACCAGCATGGAGTCATAATGCAGGATGTGTTTGCCCACGTGGTTCTCCTTCAGGACCTTGCCATTGGGGATGGGCCACACCACGTCGGGGCCCTCGGCGTCCATCAGGTCCACGTCGAAGTACTTGGTCCAGCCATGCTCCTGCAGCAGCTTCCGGTGGGACTCCGTATGATCCCGGACACCGCCAGCCGCATCACCATAGGCGGTATTGCACTCCACGATGGTGCCGTGGACCTCCTCTACCATGGGACACCAGAATTCCGGACGCAGGAAATTCTGGTTGCCCTTCTCCCCGGAGTGGACCTTCACGGCCACCTTGCCGGGCAGCTCCACGCCCAGGGCACGATACAGCTCCACTACTTTTTCAGGCGTGATCTCCCTTGTGAAATAGACATTCGCTCTCATATTGCAGGTCTCCTTATTGACATAGTGTCAGTATCTGCATTATAGCCGTATTCTGACACGATGTCAATAGATTTTCAACAGAAATTCCGCTCTCCACCCAGGTGATTCCCAGGATAGCCTTTTGTGTGTCATCCGTTTCTTGCATTTAAAAAATTTTTAATAAAATGTTAACTTTTTTCTGTTTGAGGACAGAAAAATTAACCTGTGTTAATGCAATCTTCCCTGTAATTTTGTATAATTGCGGCGAAAGAAAGGAAGATGCGATGCATATTCAGGATTGTTTGGAGGAGATCCTCCACCTTGAGGATACAGATCTGGCCGCCAGTCTCGCAGATGCCTCAAGGCTTTTTTCCTGCAAAAAGAGGCAGCTTGTCGCCAAGCCGGACGCCTGCTCTGACTGGATCCCGTTTCTGGTCAGCGGAGTCATTCGGGGTTACCTGACGGATGAAAAAGGGCGGGATATCACGGATTGCTTCCTCTACCGGCCTGGAGAGGCCGTGCTGAGTCTCAGCATCTTGACAGCTTCCTTCCCGATCAACTTTGAGGCGGTGACGGACTGTGTGCTCTTGTCCATCCCTACCCAGCTCCTTGCGGAGCAGTTCCAGCAGTCCGCAGAGCTGCAGCAGCTGTATAGTTCTTACCTGCTGGAGAAACTGAAGCTGGAACGGGAGCTGAAGCTCCTTCTCGGCATCAGCTCCGCCATGGAGCGGTACCAGTGGTTTCTCCGCCGCTATCCCGAGCTGGCGGACGTGGTCAGCATCAAGCACATCGCATCCTTTTTATGTATGTCCCCAGTGTCTCTGAGCCGCCTGCGCGGGCAGCTGCGCAAGCGCGGCGAGGAGCCTCCGGTCAAGCAGAGCCGACTCTCAGAAAAGAGCGGGCTCTTTTGATGTCCGCCGCCAGAATATGGGCGGCCCAGCTTGTGGAAGATGTTCTCCCGCGCTCCCCGGCGGAACAGCGGGAGCTTCTTGAATACGGCCCTGCGGCCAACGGAAAGAAGGTGATCCCCGGAACTGAGTGACTTCCCCCTGCACCTGTGTGAAATTAGGAAAGACCAAGGAGAAAGCGAAATGAAAAAGAGATTTTTTGCACTGTTCCTGACCATGGCGCTGCTGCTGCCCGCCGTGCTGCTGTCCGGCTGCGCATCTGCCGACAGCGGCATCATGGACACCGCGAATCTGAACGCCACCGCTGCCGGCGGCGACAGCAGCCTGCCTGTCGTGACCTGGAAGATGGGTTCCGTTTGGGGCGCTGGTAACGTCCACTTCACCGTGGACCAGCGCTTCGCGGAGCTGGTGAGCCAGCTGACCGACGGCCGGTTCATCATTACCAATTACTCCGAGGGCGAACTGTGCTCCGCCAGCCAGCTGTTCGACTTTGTCAGCCAGGGCACCGTGGAGTGCGGCGGCGACTGGGGCGGCTACTGGTCCGGCAAGGACACGGCCTTTGAGCTGCTGTCCACTATCATGGACGACTTTACCGCCCTGGACTACTACACCTGGATCTATGAGGCCGGCGGCATGGACTGCTATAAGGAGATGTACGGCCAGTACAACATGGAGTACTTCCCGCTGGTTACCAACCCCTCCGAGTCCGGCATCCGCTCCGTGTCCCCCATCACCTCCATCGAGGATATGCAGCACATGAAGATCCGCCTGGGCGGCGTCATGGCCGGCAAGGCAGCGCAGAAGCTGGGTATCAACATCACCACCGTGGCCGCCTCCGAGCTGTATGAGTCCCTGCAGCGCGGCGTGATCGACGGCGGCGAGTTCTCCGGCCCCAAGGCCGACGACTCCCTGAAGCTGCAGGAGGTCGCCCCCTACTGGTGCGCCCCCGCTTGGTATCAGTCCGCCGGTGTCAACGGCGTCATGGTGAACAAACAGGCCTGGGAAAGCCTGCCTGAGGCCTATCAGGTGGCCTTTGAGAGCGCCGCCCGCCTCTGCTGCGGTGAGCAGCTCTCCCGTTACATCTACAATGATATGACCGTCACCAATCAGATGATCGAGGATCAGGGCGTCACGGTCACCAGCCTGTCCGACGAGGACATGCAGCTTATCCGCGAAACCTGCATCGAGACCTATAAGGAGGAGTGCGAGATCAACCCCAACTTCAAGATGGTCTATGAGTCCATGCAGGCCTACCGTGAGACTGCCAACAACTACCGCGACTGGACCGGCGACTACGGCTTCGGCTTCAACCGCGGCGAATGAACGCCTCTTCAACAACTGATGAGAGAGTTTATGAAAGAGGTGTGAATTTCTGATGAAAGCCATCAAAGCAATCTACAATGGCATCGACAAGTTCAACGACTTCCTGGGCCGGATCTTCTCCGTCCTGTCGCTGGCAATCCTTGCCGTCATCATGTGCGAGGTCATCCTGCGCCGTATTTTCAACCGGCCGCAGATCTGGACTCAGGACCTGATCGTGATGCTGTTCGCCTGCTATATCATTCTGATCAGCGCATACGGCCTTCAGAAAAAGGCCTTCGTGGCGGTGGACGTGGTCTACGCCATGTTCCCTGTCCGGGTCCAGCACATCCTGCATATCGTCACATACGCGATCTTCCTGGTCCCCTTCCTGATGGGTCTCGTTCCCGCCAGCTGGACCTTCTTCCTGAACGCGTATACCACCGGTGAGCAGACCTACTCCGTGTGGGCCGCGCCCACCTGGCCGGTGAAGCTCTGCCTGTTCGTGGGGCTGGTGCTGCTCGCCATCCAGGCCGTCTCTGAGATCCTCAAGCATGTGGAGGGACTCGTCACGGCTTCCGCGAACGGAAAGGAGGCGCAGGGATGACTGCGATTTTGGAACAACTGCAGGGGCTGGTCGCAGCCGCTGAGATCCCCGCCGGCACGCTTGGCGTGGCGCTGATCCTCGGCCTGTTCGGCCTGATGGTCGTGGGCCTTGTCCTGGGCCAGGAGCTGGCCTTCGTGCTGGGCGGCGCCGGCGTCATCGTCGGCTGGCTGGCCTGGGGTACCCCCGGCGTCACCATCGCCATGACAAAGATCTACGACCAGATGCAAAGCTACTCCATGGTGGCCATCCCCATGTTCGTGCTGATGGCCAACTTCCTGACCCACTCCAAGGTGGCGGACGGCCTGTTTGAGTCCATCCGTTACCTGCTGGGGCCCCTGAAGGGCGGACTGGGTCTGGCCGTGATCCTGGTTTCCACTGTATTCGCCGCCACCACCGGCATCGTGGGCGCCTCCGTTGTCACCATGGGCATGCTGTCTCTTCCCGTGCTGCTGCGCAGCGGCTACAAGCCCTCCCTGGCCTGCGGCATGGTGTGCGCCGGCGGCTCCCTGGGCATTCTGATCCCGCCCTCCATCATGCTGGTCTCCATGGGCTCTTACGCAGAGGTCTCCGTCGGCAAGATCTTCTTCGCCGCCATCGTCCCCGGCCTGAGCCTGTCCCTGGGATACATCATCTACCTGATGGTGGTCTGCCACATCCATCCCGACTGGGGCCCGGCCATGAGTCCCGAGGAGCTGGCGGAGATGCCCCTGAAGAAGCGCATCACCGGCTCCCTGATCAACCTGATCCCGCCGCTGATTCTGATCTTCGGCGTGCTGGGCTCCATCTTCGGCGGCATCGCCACCCCCACGGAGGCCGCGGGCATCGGCGCCCTGTTCTCCCTGATCCTGGCGATCTTCTACAAGCAGTTCAGCTGGAAGATGCTCTATGAGTCTCTGATCGACACCGCCAAAACCACCGCCATGGTGTTCATCATCCTCTTCGGCGCAGCTGCCTTTACCGGCGTGTTCATGTCTCTGGATGGTGACCAGATCATCGCGGACTGGGTCCTGAGCATGGGTATCGGCAAGTGGGGCGCTTTCGCCATCATGATGGTCATCATGTTCCTTCTGGGCATGTTCATCGACTGGCTGGGCATCGTCATGATCGTGTTCCCCATCTTCCTGCCGATCATGGATACCTTCGGCTTCGACCGGCTGTGGCTGGTGGCCGTCAGCGCCACGCTGCTGCAGACCTGCTTTATGACGCCGCCCTTCGGCTTCGCCCTGTTCTATGTGAAGGGCATCCTGCCTCCGAGCATCAAAATCCAGGAGGTTTACAGGGGCGTTATACCGTTCATTATCATCATCTGTATCGTGACCGCGCTCTGCGCGGTGTTCCCGCCGCTGGTCACTTGGCTGCCCAGCATGCTGGCAAGCTGATCCCCATAAGCGAAGAGGTCCGAAGGACGTACGTCCTTCGGACCTCTTTTCTCTTTTGTCCATTTCCAGCGGACGGCCGGTCTGCCGGAGACGTTACGCCCGGGTCTGAAACACCCGGCTGCGGCGGACCAGCCGCTCCACAAAGGACGTGGCCGGGTGCGCCAGGAGGCGGCTGGGCGCGTCATACTGCTGGATCTGCCCGGCGTCCATCACCAGTGTGCGGGTCCCCAGTTTCAGGGCTTCCGCGATGTCGTGGGTCACAAACAGGACGGTGATGCCGCTCTCCCGGTGGATGCGCAGGAGCTCATCCTGCAGCTGGCCCCGGGTAATCTCGTCCACCGCGCCGAAGGGCTCGTCCATCAGCAGAAGCTCCGGACCGGCGGCCAGCGCCCTGGCGATACCCACCCGCTGGCGCTGCCCGCCGGAGAGGGCGCGGGGATACCGCCCTGCCAGCGCCGGGTCCAGCCCCACCTGCTTCAGCAGGGCAGCGACTTTTTCTCTGCACTGCTTCCCCTTCCATTCCTCCAGGCCGGAGATGGCGGGCACATAGGCAATGTTCTTCTCCACGGTCATGTGGGGAAACAGGCCCACGTTCTGGATGGCGTAGCCGATGCGGCGGCGCAGGGCCACCGGGTCGATTCGGGCCACATCCTGTCCCTGGATCAGGACTCGGCCCGTGTCCGGCGACAGCAGGCCGTTTACCAGCTTCAGCACGGTGGTCTTTCCGCAGCCGGACCGGCCGATGATCGACACAAATGCGCCCGGCTCCACATCCAAAGAGAAGTCCCGCAGAACGGTCTGGGTGCCGAAGGCCTTGGAGACGCCTTGAAAGCGAATGATCGGCTGGGTCATATCACGCCTCCAGCAGGCCCTTCTGGAGCAGGAAGTCCCTGGCCGCATCCCGCTCGTTCCGGCCCTCCACCTCCACCTGGTAGTTGAGCGCGGCCATCTCCCCGTCTGAGAGAATACCGTCCATCTGCATCAGCACCTCCTCCAGACCGGGGAATTTTTCCAATGCGTCCCGGCGGACCACCGTGGAGCAAAAGTAGTTCACCTGCAGATGCTTGTCATCCTCCAGCGTCACCAGGTCTGTGTCCGGATTCGCCAGTTGGGCGTCGGTGGTGAAGGCGTTGGTCACGTCGATATCTCCGCCGGCCAGGGCCTGGTATTTCAGGCCGATGTCGATGTCCACCACATTCCGGAAGTCCAGGCCGTAAGTCTTGCACAGGGTTGGAAAGCCGTCCTCCCGCTCCAGATAGTCCGGGTTTCCGCCGAAGGTCAGCTCACCGGCCGCCCCGGCCAGGTCGCTGGTGGTCTCCAGGCCGTACTGCTCCGCCACATCGCCCCGGACGGCGACGGTGAAGGTGTTGTTGAAGCCGTACTTC
>VOFI01002148.1_pt1 | contig 39612 bp, 70 predicted proteins | sample 5384131 | NCBI WGS metagenome assembly VOFI01 (sample SAMN12384728, study PRJNA508395) | human gut metagenome | isolation source: healthy gut H | host: Homo sapiens | reverse complement strand
TTATTTACCAATAATAACCATAGAAAATCTACTGGTTTATTTTTAATCCCTTTATATCCTATCAGCTTACTAGGATATAATGTAAAATATTGTTTTACAGTCGTTTTGGGGATAACTGGGGGTGGCAAAAACCAGAATTTAAGCATCAAAATCACCTCTAGGTATAAGCTATTTCATCCACACACCAACTCAAAAATTTACCAATTTTCCTCCACAAAAATAATCTCTCAAATCCCCTATTTTACTAACAAAAATCACGCTTTTTACTTTCAAACCACTTATCGTACACCTTATCGTTCAAACCCTTGAAAAACAGTCTTTTCAATACTAAAAATTCATAAAAATAAATAATTACCAATTCAGAAATAATACACTAAATCATCAAATAATAAAATAAAACAGTAATCAGAACGATAACACTTTTATGTCAAAATTATCCCAAAGTTTTTAGAAGAAATTATCAAAGCAATTTTATCTTTGATATATCAAGTTAAATCAATTATTTCCATATACAATGCTGTTAATCACACAAAATTTAATACATTTACTACATATCACTATACTAAAACCTATATATTTTTAAGTTATTTTAAAAAGAAATTTTCTTAATATTTTTAAAGAAAAATAAATTAATCCCAATTAACAACTATAGATTTTTTCTTAGATTTTAATATTACATTTCTATAACTCCCCTATTTCATGTTAAACAAATTTTAAATAAAACCTCTAAAAAAATAGACCCTTTGATAAGGGTTGGTCTTTCTGAAATTATGAGCAAAGCGAATAATAGAAGAAAAATTTTGAAGGATAGATATAACTTCTTATATAAACCAATTATAAATAGAGAATATATAAGTGTAATAAAATTATTTTATATTAAAGGAGAGAGTATAATGAATGCTTATTTAGTACCTATATCAACCAATAAATCTAAAAATTTTAATTATCTTAGACTTTGTTTTGCATCTAGTGAGAAAGAAGCCTACATTCAGACAAATAAAAATTTCCTCTTAATGAAGTTCAATCATATAAAAGAAATTCCTTATGACACTTTTGATATTAATTTTTTAGTATAAAAGAATCTATTATCTTTAATAAATCAAAAAAAATATGATATAATAAAGAAAATATATACTAAGGAGAGGATTAATATGGATATTTATGATTATATGGATTGGGGAGACTATAATGCAAAAATCAAAGAACTTGCTGGGAAAGCCCTACCCGAAAAATGGAGTTTTGATAACAATGAAGATAATTATATTTTAAAGAATTATTTAAAATACACTTTCAATAAACTTCAAGACGAAGGTAAAGTCATAGAGACAGAAGATTATTGTGTTTTTGATACTGGATTATTTTCTTGCTATTATGAACCAATTTATGCTTATGGTGAACTAAATAAAAATAATGATGAAAATGCTGAAAAATGGTTCTTTAAAGGATTCAAGGATAAATATGAATTAGGAGCATTAGATGTAATTAAGGATTTCCCACAAAGAGCAGATTTCTTTTCTGACCCTTCAAGATTAGTGTTTAATTGGCATTTAGAAGTAAATAAAAATTATAAACATATTCTTGATGACTTAAATACATCCCAAAGATTGCCAGATTCTATTAAAAATAGTGAAAGACCTTTAGATGTATTAAAAGGAGTTATAGATACTGCTATTCAAAAAGTAATAGCAAATTATAAATTAGCAGTTCCTCATTATTATCAAAACAAAATACAATTATTAGTTCCTTTATGTTTTGGAAAAGATGATAAACCTGATGTAGCATTAGTATTGGATTTAAAGAAAAAAATGGATATTATCAAGCTACCACATGTTTATCTATGGAAATGGCTTATATGGATGCAAGATTAATAGCAAAACCAGAATCTAATTGGTTAATAGCTGAAAATATAAAAGAAGATTAAAATATAAAACAAAAATAAGATTAAGTAAAAAGACAGTTGATTTTTCACTGTCTTTTTTTATTGCTATATTACAAGTTTGATATAAAAGAAGAAATATTTATCAAGTATAGATTAATAATAGCCAATATAAAAGATAATATATTCATGATTTACTTTAAGAAGATAAAATTATATAACATCTTCTCAAAGAGAGAAAAAAAGATTATAGAGATAAAATCATTGAACATTTATTTAGCCACTACAAAATCAAATGTATAAATAAATTCAATGTATAAAAAAGAGAAAATATATTTTATCAAGATAGCTGTAATTTATTAGTTGTACTGTCAAACATGAGATTAATGATTAATAAAAGAAGTTAAATATAGTTGTAATAGAAATGAAGATATAAACAGAGAATAAAATATAGAGAATACAACAATTTTATTGCCAGTGGCACTATTGGTCATTCATTGCACGCAATGAACGCCCTTGTGTCCTGCTAAAGCAGTCCACAAATATATTTATATTATTCTTACAACTTTTTATATAGTTCTCTTTAAGCAAAATCTCTTAAACCCCTTTATTTATAAGGCTTTTATTTTAATTTTAACTCTTTTTGATGTATAAATGATTTTACCCTATTTTATAACTAATCATTATTTTTTTCCTTATTTTATAGGTAAAATATGTAAACACTTTTTTTAGAAAAAAGGAGTTAAAATTTTTATTTAAACCAAACATCAATTGATTGAATATTATAACCTTTAATAGAGAATATATAAATAACAGCTAAATTATTAACAAAACTAATGAACGAAAGGAAGAAACGAAAATATGAAATTTGATTGTAAAGTTAATATTGTTGATGCAATTATGGGTGCTGGTAAAACAAGTGCCATAATCAATCATATTAATAGTTCAGATGAAGATGAAAAATTTTTAGTAATCACACCATTTCTTGATGAAATAACAAGATATAGAAAATATTGTAATAAGAAGAATTTTAAAACTCCAACATTTTTTAAAAAGACAACGGAAAGGCTAGTAAATTAAACGACTTAAAGAGATTAATAGATAAAGGTGATAACATTGTATCAACTCATGCTTTGTTTCAAAGATTTGATAATGAATTAATAGATTTATGTAGAGCAAAAAATTACACACTTATTATGGATGAAGTAGCAAATGTAATTGAAGAATACAATTTAAGTAAACAAGACTTTGAAATTTTAAAAAATACATATGTAGATATAAATCCTGAAACAAAACAACTTATATGGAAAGAAGACTACTCTGATTATCAAGGTAAATTTGATAATGAGAAAAGATTATGTGAATTAGGAAGTCTAGTTTGTTATGGAGACAACCTAATGGTGTGGTTATTTCCAGTAGAGACGTTTAACTCATTTAGAAATATTTATATTCTAACATATTGCTTTAATATGCAAATGCAGAAATATTATTATGACTATTATGGAATTCAATATACTTATTGGTCTGTACAAGGTCAATCTTTAGAAGCATATCGCCTAATCCCTTATGATAGTGAGATAAAGTATAATTCTTACGATTACAATAAGTTAATTCACATTTGTGAAGTTGAAAAATTAAATATGATTGGAGATAGAGAAACTGACCTTTCCTATTCTTGGTATAACAGGAATAAAAATAACGCCTCTATGAAAGTTCTAAAAAAATAATTTGTACAACTATTTCCATAACATAAGAGAGAATAAAGCAGAGGACAATATCTGGACAACGTTTAAAGAGTATAAAGAGATACTTAAAGGAAAAGGATATACAAAAGGATTTCTTTCGTGTAATGCAAGAGCAACGAATGAATATAGAAACAGAACTTCAGTTGCATATACAATTAACAGATATTTAAACCCATTCATTAAAAGTTTTTTTAAGTGAATAATATATCAGTTGACGAAAACGGCTATGCACTCTCAGAAATGCTTCAGTTTATATGGCGTTCAGCTATTCGTGATGGGAAAAAGAAATATGGGTTTATATTCCAAGTATAAGAATGAGAGAACTTTTAAAACAATGGATTAAAGATAATTCTAAATAAGTTTATTACTTAAACATAAAAAGAATAACTACATATACAACCAAATAAACTTTGGCAACTTGTCAATACAAAAGCACGCAATTGTTAAAGATTAGATGGAGAATATAATAATGAAGCACTTAATATGTGTCTTCATCTTAAATTATTAAAGAAAGGAAAAGAACTAAAATGAGTAAAGAAATAACTAATGTATCTATTGATGTATTAAAAATACATCCACGTAACACTGAATTTTTGATGATATATCTGGTAAACAGTATGAGGAATTTAAGAACTCTATTAAAGAAGAAGGTATTATATCAGAAATTATTGTAGCACCAGATATGACTATTATATCAGGTCATCAACGCTATAAAGCTGCAAAAGAACTTGGAATTAAAATAGTTCCTATTAGAATCAGAGAAGATTTAATTGATGAGAATAAGAAATTAAAGGTTCTTCTCGCTGCTAATTTTGGTAGAAGTACGAATGATGAGTCAAAACAGCGAAAGGTTGCAGTTGAATATGTAAAGTTATGTGGATATAAGAACGGAGAAATGGGCAATGGTAGAAAGAAGGAATGCCAACTTGGCACACCTACTCAACTTACACTTGATGAAATAGCTGAACAGTTGGGTACATCAAAACGTGACCTTCAACGTGCTTTATCCATTGAACGTAATCTTACAGAGCCAATGAAACAACTTCTTGATGATGGTGTAATTTCAAAAACAATTGCATCAGATTTAATATCTTCATTGTCTAATGATGAACAAGAAGAGTTAATCAACTCTATGGATATAACAAAAAAATTACCAAAGGACAAGTTCAGCAATACATAGATAGGATTAAACAACTTGAAAATGATAATCCAAAAGTAAAGGAATTACAGACACAGCTTTCTGAATTAAAAGCAGAGAAGAATATATTAGAGCGAAAAGTTAAACTCAATCAAGAAGAAGCTGATAAGTACAATGAGCTGAAGTCTAAAATTGAATTTCTTACAAAGCAGAAAAATGATTTGGGTCGTCAAATCGACTCTGCTACTGAATTAGCTGGTCTAACTGTAAGATTACAGAAGTTGTTAGAAACAGAACTTGCACCAATTAAATTCAAGCGTTGTATGGAAGAACTAAATTCTAGCGATGTGTGTGTAAACAATTTAATGGATGTTGTCAACCGAATTGATGATTGGTCTAACGAAATGAAGAAGCTTTTAAACAACAATGACTATGTTGTAGATTTATAATAACAAAAGGAGAAATATATGATGGAAAATTTAATTAAGGTAGAAACAGAGAACGCAAACATTGATGAAATCTTAGCAACTTCGCAAAATGGTGTGATTGAAGCATTGAAAATTATTAACAACCAAAACAAAAAGCGTGATGAAAAGATTAAGATTATGGAGCAAGAACAAGAGAAAAACATTAACAAAGGTTGAAAAATTAGAGAAGAACACAAATGTTATCTGCTCGCCTTTTCATTCAAAGAGAAAGAAGAACTTTAAGAAGATATGTAAATCAAGAGTTTGGAATCTTTTCAATAATGAGTCTACCAATTATGAATATGTTTTGTTTAGTTCGTTCTTATTTAAGAAGATTTATGCAGATATTGCCTCCAAGTTTGAATTGGACAGTTGGTTTGATTTAACTATGGAGAATTTTGAACAGGATAATAGCATATATTCTCAAGCGAAAGATTTTGTAACCTACTGGACTCCAACTGCTTGGTATATTAAATATTGTTTGAATAGCTTAATTGAGAAAAGAGATAACGGCTTGCTTAGTTCCGAAAAATGTCGTGCATTGACACAGTATTTAAAGGCAACTAACAATGGCGAAATCAATCCATTCGACATTTGTTGATGTAAAAGGATAGTAAATTTAAATGATGAACAACACTTCTTGCTTTGTTGTGTAAAGTGAGAAGTGTTATAAAGGAGAATAAAAAATATGAAGAACGAAAAATATAAAGATTTAGGAAATACAATATTAGTAAACATTTCAGGCAACTTCCAAATTGTATGTATGTACAAGCATTATAAAGATGTACCAGATGACGAATACTATAAATTATATCTGTACATAAGGAAAGAAGATATTGAGATTATGGATATTATATGGGATTATGCTGGTTATCGACTTAAACTTCCAAATGGTGTTCCAAGTAAAATTGGGATTAGTAAATACATTCGAAATTTAGATGAGAATGGTAGTTTAGATACCGGCAAACAGAATTATGATTCATTAATAGATTATATAGATATTGGTATAGATGTAACCGAAAACAATTAAAAGAGAATATAAGTATAGGCGACTAACCTATAATAGCTAGTCGCCTACAAAGAAAAAAAAAAGACTATAAAATAATAATATAAAGAGAATTAAAAGAGTAACAAATAAAGAATAGAATAAAGATCACATTATTTCGGAATTTCGGAAAGGATGATGCGATATAAGAAGATTATTTAAAAAGGAGAAAGAAAACATTGAGAGAAAAATATAAGAGAGTTTATTTAACTCAGGAAGAAGATTACAATTGTAGATTTGGTGGATGCATTTCTGAAGATGATTTTTGTACAAATTATAATAACGGACAAGGAGATATGTCATCAATAGCAGATAGAATTATGGAGGATATTGAATTTAATCGAAGCTTACAGGCAGCCGCAAAATTCAATAAAGAAAATAAAAAGGTAATGGAGTGATATAAATGCTAGATACACAAATCAATATGTATTCTGTTGATACAGGACATTTTTATAGTAACAGTGAAAAATACTTACATGAAATGAATTGTAAATACAGACAGGAACGCAATTATGTCAATAATATGTTACCAAAGTTGGAAGAAATTCTTCAATTACAAGGATTTTCAAAGGAAGATTTTGATGGTTGGAAAAAAAGTTCTGCTGAAGATTACTTTAAACAAGAAAATATTTATATTAAAGATTATATAAAATGGTGTCTTATTATTGAACATAAGAGAAAGAAAAGCAAATCAATCAAAAGAAAAACTTTTAACAAAGCTTTCAAATAAGATTTCTCAAAAAGAGTCTTTGTCAAAAAAAGTGAATATTGTAAGTTGCATAGTATTCCATTTGATAAAAAAAATGAATTAAGAATACTCAGGAAAGATGAATTAAACGATAATAATATTATTTCTGTATTTGAATCTTCATTAACTAGAATTATTGGAATAAAAAAAGATGAATTAACAGATGCTCTTATGGTAGTTCAAGTTTATTATTTTGATGTGTTTAAAGATTTATCATTCTATGGATTCATGTACAATGGTGAAAAATATAAGTATTTCACATCTTCTGCTGGTCAAATTCGTAAAAAGAAAGCGGTTTTTATTAAAGAAAGTGTATGGAATAAAGTTGAGAAGACTATTATGTGTGGATTGACGATAGAAAAAATCAATTCTAAAGGTGGCAACAATGTTAATAAACATTTGGCTTATATGGCGTTAGCAAACTCTGCTACTGACCAATGGGACGAATTTGACATTGACAGATGTATTGTTGTTGATGATTTTGAAACTAATGTACCAGGTGAATTTGATTTTATTGATGAGACAGATTATTCAATCACAAGAAAAAATGGTGTCGTTCCAATTACTCATACGGACGGAGCAGGTATGATGCTTCCGTCTGTAATGACTAAAAATACAATGTTTCGTGCTCCTTGGATAAAAGGATTATTAGGAGTTTTTGATTTTAGAACATTTATAGAAGAGAATAATTACTCCCCTATTATTACTGATATTTATGGCGAAGACCATGACATTATTGCTGAAGATATAAGAGTAATATTTACAAAGAGCCAATTTAAGATGTATAAATTTTATAATACATGGGATGAATATAAAACTTATTTTAAGCAGTATAACTGTCAAGCTGGTAGATGTAATGTTGAAGAGGAAAGAATTAAAAACGCAAAAATTAATTATCAAATGCTACAAACCCTTACTAATATAACAGATGATGAGATTGATTTATTGACAAAAAAATCTGTTGCTAAGATTTTAAACATATGTAATTCTTTAGATACTATGAAAGATATTCTTGGGATAACGCCATATAACACAAATATGACACCTTTTCAAAAGGCAGTTAAAATATATCCAGCTTTACTTAATGATACATATGCCAAAGATATAATTCGTGAAATTAAGAATAGTCTTTTGAAGAAATATAGAAGCGGGAAACTTGAAATAAATGGTAAATATACATTTCTTCTTCCAGACTATTACGCTGCTTGTGAATATTGGTTTGGTCATATTGAAACCCCAAAAGGTTTGCTTGCCGATAAAGAGGTATTTTGTTGGTTATTTAAACAATATGATAAACTCGATTGTCTTAGAAGTCCTCATTTATACAAAGAACATGCGATTAGATTTAATGTTGCAAATAAAGCATATGGAGAAAGAGTTGAGAAGCTTAGAAAATGGTTTACAACAAATGCTGTATATACCAGTACATATGATTTAATTAGTAAAATTCTCCAATTCGATGACCAATAATGTCGAATCTTATGGAAACATAAGAAAATAAAACTTGGTGAACCTATAAATATAGGGTGTACATTACACGTTTAGGAGTCGTAGGAAATGACGACTAGGTAATGTACTAACAGGGAACGAAAGAATCCTGTGTTAAGTATAAAATAAAATTATCATTATTTCTGTGAGGTGATGATATGAATGAAATTTTTAAAGAAATTAAATATAAAGGATTAAAACTTACTGTATCAAACTTTGGAAAAATTATTTGGAATGGTGTTGAACGTAATTATTATTATAATGCGGATGGTTATATAATGTGTTCATTGAAAATTCCAAACAAAGGATGGCGAAGTATTTTTTGTATATATACTGGTTGCTATTGCTTTTGTTCCTAATCCAAATAATTTACCAGAAGTAAACCATAAAGACTATAATAGAGCTAATCCAAGATATGATAATTTAGAATGGATTACTAGAAAAGAAAATGTAAGATATAGCGTGTGTAATATGCCAGATTATCATGGGAAAAATAATCCTAATTACAAAAAATAAGACTTTGTCTGAAAAATACAAAAATAACAAGGAATTGTCAAAAGAAAAACAAAGTAGACCTGCTACACAAAACGGACGTAGCACTCCTATAGATTTATATTATGATGGAATGTTAGTAAAATCTTTTGATTATATGATTCCTTGCTGTAAGTATCTAATTGAAATAGGAGAAGCTAAAACAAGTAATCCTGAATCTGTTAGAAATCAGATAAATAGATCTATTAGAAACAATTCTTTATATAAAGAACATTATAGTTTTATTAAAAGATAATTTTGTTTTATAAAAATCAAACGACTATCGAAAAGGTATTGTTATACCGTATAGGTATAATAAGAGTAACTGAGTAGAGTACCTTATTAGTGAAATTCTAATATGGGAAGCGCCAAGAACCTAAGTCAGAAATGATATGGTTATGATATAGTCTAACCTTAATTAAAGGTTGGTTGATGGAGACAAGTCATTAGTTGTTGCAGACCCTGATTTTATTCGTATTGCAGAACGCAATATGAATGGAATTGTTCCTCTTTATTACAATATGCGAAAAGCAGAACCAAGAATTTTAAATAATAAAAGTATTTATGATGGATTAAATGCCGCTTTTACAGGTGGAAATATTGGAATATATAGTAACAATATTTCAAAAATATGGAATAACGATGTTTTTATTAACGGTACTGATGAAGAAAAAAAGAACACGCCATTAATTGTGTAAAAAGATTATGTTGCCAGAATAATTTTGTTATCGACTTTGCTAAAACGTTATACAAACCTGAATTTCCTAAAAACATTAACGAAGAAATTAAAGAATACACAAACCAAAAATTGCCTGCCTTTTTTGAGTATGCTAAAGACAAAGATAAAATACAGGTATGTGAGCGAAATGATAGTTTTGTAAATAAATTATATAACCGTATTCCAAATAAAGCAATTAATACAAGAGGTTTGAAGCTCGGAAGTTTAGAATATAAAAATATGATGAAAAATCCTAATATTGTTTGCTCTAAAGAAGTATCGGATTTATATGATGAATTAAATAAGAAATATCGTTATATGGTAAATATGAAAGATGAATACATCGATAATCTTCATTATGTAGCTTGCTCTATCAGAGAACAGTTTTCAGTATTAGGGCATTCTGATGAAGTTATTTCGGATATGTTGATACAGTATTTATATAAAAATAAAAAGAGAGCAAAACAATTATTTTGGTTTTGTTATGGGCAACACGTTGTAAATAATTTAAAAAGTAAACTTAAATTATAAAGAACCAAAGGTAATTCAATGCATTGATTGTGGAAAATGGATTGAAATTGACATAAAAGATACAAAAACTTACAGGTGTAAAGAATGTCAACTTATAGAAAAAAAAGAAGAATCGATAGAGAATATCGTAGAAAAAAAGCGTATGTCGATTTAGCAAACGAAAAAATTTTCGACCATTGAGTATGGACTATTTTTTATGGTGCTATTTTTTTTGTAGTCCATTGGCAGTGGTCGAAAATTAGACTTCAAATGTTTATATATGGAGAGCAATATATCGTATAAATCATAATACCAATAAGATATAGCTCTATAAACGGATTCGTGCAGATGGGAGGAAAAATATTATTTGACAATTACACAGGAAAATATTATTAAAGAAATAGCAGAGAAGGAAGGTATAAAAGTAGCGACAGTCCGAAAAATTTTTAAGAGGGCAGAGAAATGTATATTCGACTACTTATCTTCCACTACTCCCACTGAAAATACGGTGGTGAAAATTTTAGATGGATTGAGTTTAGAATGTAATTATGTTCCAGAACGAAATATCCATACTTATGATAATATCAATGTGATGCGAGAATTTGGACAAAACCAAAAATTACTCGTTATTATAATAGAAAATTAAACGGATATTTTGACAATTAAAAGTTCATAATGTTACCTCATATATTCTCTTATTTGAAGAGTAGGTATCCCCTACTCTTTTTTGCGTTATTGGTTTAATGGTAGAACATCAGTCTTCCAAACTGAGGGTGCGGGTTCGATTCCCGTATAGCGCTTAATGTCATTCAGGTGGCATAATAAAAACGAAAGAAGGAATTTTTATTATTAATATTAGCAAAGAAGAAGCAAAGTATCTTAGAGACAAGGGTCTTGGTTATTTCATTAATCATACTTATACTAGATACAAGCATTATTTCTTGGTCGAAGACAAGAAAGCAATGAAAGCTCTTAATAAATACAGAGAAAATATTATTAGCTATTCAAAATTTGCATAATTAAAGATGGAATGAAAGGAAGATTTTAATGGCAAAGTTAAGTAAAAAAAGCACTACATTTAAGAACGCTACGATAGACTTAAATGACATGACGATTACAGAATACAATAAGGATGATTGTAAGACTTACAGTTTAAGACAGTTACTTGAAGACTGGGATAAGGTTGAAGGTATTTCTCTTACAATTAAACAGGACGATGAAATTCCTGCTACTAATGATTAAGGGAGTGTTATTAACTGTTTAATATTGAAGAAGAATTAAAAAAGTATGGATTAACTACAGATAAGTATGAGCAATTGTTGCAAGATTGTTCAAATAAAGTGCAGCATATTTCTGACGATGACTGGTCGGAAATTTGCGCCAGATATGGTCTTGAATTTAATCCTGATACGATTCGTAAAGGTTCACAGCCTCCTCTTGTAGGTTCTGCGTTTGTGTCAGAATATTATAAGTGGAAAGAGAGTCAGAGTGATTCGTCACACGATGACAAATATCTTAAAGAACTTGAAAATCAGAAGCGTGAATTACAGAAAGAACGAGTGAAAGTTCGTGATGAAAGAAATGAATTAAATCGTGTAATTCGAGAAGAAGCTAGAAAAAAGAAAGTTATAAAGAGCAGGTAATTAGAAATATTTTAGAATATCAGAGTTCCCCTCTTTTTATATGACGAATCAAAACAATTTACTGGCGTTTTAAAAACAGACAATGATTTAATTATCTCATGTACAGATATTCACGCTGGAATTGAAATTGATAATTATTTTAATAAATTTGACGAAAATGTATTAAAAGATAGATTTAATCAGTATCTTGACAAGATTTTTTGAGGTTCAATCAAGACATGGTTCAGAAAATGTCTATGTAATTTTATCTGAATTAGTTTCAGGAATTATTCATAATGAATTAAGAATTGAGAATAATCAAAATTTAATCGAACAGTTTTTGAGTGTTACGAATTATATTTCTCAATTCTTAGCTGAATTAAGCTATCATTTTAATACAGTAAATGTATATATCTGTCCAGGCAACCATTCTCGTATTTCTCCTAAAAAAGAAGATTCTTTAAAAGGAGAAAATATCGACCATCTTGCTATTCCATTTTTGGAGGCAAAATTACAGAATTTTGACAACATTAGCTTTACAAAAACGAAATAGAGGAATCTATCGCTATGTTCACTGTAAGAAATAATGTTGTTATGAGTTCACATGGAGATAAAGATTCTCCTAATAATGTTGTACAAAAATTTACACTCCTTTTTTGGGATTCGCCCATCTTTAGTATACCTCGGTCATAGACATAAAAATGGATTAACGACCGTATACAATACTAAAGTAATAGAAAGTGGAACACTATCAGGAACAGATAATTATGCACTAGATTTACGATTACATACTAAACCATCCCAAACCATTTCTGTTATTACAAAGGATGGATTAGATTGCCTGTATGATGTAAAATTTAACTAGACCAGAACTCGACTGGCATTAATAAACGAGAATAACTTATGTTATTTATATTGGTTCACGATTAACCGTGTTTAGAACAAAAATCGTAAAAGTTATGAGAGAATTGACCAGATTGGCAGCTACTCTCTATTTTTGTAAACAAAAAAAAAAATTATTAAGAATGAAAGGAATTAAAAAATTATGACAAAATTAGAATTAATAAGGGAATACACAGAAAGAGTAAACGATGTTTTTTGCAGGTTTAGAAATTAATAAGAAGTTCAATCAGAAGGAAACAGAAGCTTTTCTCTCTACATTTGAAACAATGATTGTAGAAAATCTTACAGCTAATAAGGAAGAAAAAGATTCCGTTTGGTAGACTTGGTGCGTTTTCTGTAAAGAATGTTCCAGAAAAGAGTGGTGTTTCTAAGCTTGGTGGAGTTGAAAAGCCATGGCATACAGAAGCTCATTCAGAAATCACATTTAAGATGAACAAGAGTGCTAAAAATATCTAATTTAGAGGAGTGAGTTATTTGGAAACATTAAAATTCTCATGTGTAGAAGATTTTTGTGATTATATTGTAGATACAATACATGACATTGCAAAAGAAGATCTATTGAACGATGTAACAGTTATTGCAAAATATGATGAAATGAGAGAAATCTTTGCAGAGTTAATCAGAGATGGTTATGAATGTATGTCCGTTGATGCATTTCATCCTGTAGATTTTGACGGCTACAATGGTGAATATGTATTAATGATTTATGACAACGAACTCTGGTTGAGTTTAGCTAGAAATAAAGAAGGTATCTATTATGATAACTGTGGTGCTTCTAAGGTCTTTATTTTAGATAATTGTAGCTCAAAGGTAATTCAGACTGTTGACACAGATGATGCTTATGAGGTAAATATTGAAGAAGACGATGATGCTTGTTGTGGTTGTTGCGATTGTTGTGAAGCACATAATCAAGCGGCAGAAATCTTAAAAGACGAAGATGGCAATATTTGTGGCTTTGCAATAACAAAACATACAGATAATGGACATTCTTCTTATTCTTATTACAATAGCAATGGTTTAGATGTTGAAGATTTAATCGAAAAGTTAAGATTTGATTTTTAAATATGGGAGTGCGTGGTAAATACTGCGCACTCTTTTATTATGGCTTAATAGCTTAATGGTAAAGCATTCAAGGTAAAACCGCAGACACCAGTGTGAAAGCCACTGACGAAAAAAAGATACAAGTTCGAGTCTTGTTTAAGTCGTTAATTTCGATGTTCAAATGTGAAATAAACAGAGAATATAAAAATGAAAACAATTGGGATAGCTTAGAAAATATTCTCGGCAAAAGGGTTCCCAAGAATCATACTGCTTTAGCAGTGTGAGATTCAATATATTGAAAGAAGGTTTAAAAAATTCTTGAGATTAAGGGTGAAATCTGGAAAGACATTGCAGGATATGAAGGTAGATATCAGATTAGTAATTATGGACGAGTAAAAAGTTTTGCAAGAGGTGAAAATATTTTATCTCTTAAATTTAACAAGCACACAAAATATCTTACGGCTAATTTATATGACCATGGCAAGAGGAAGACTGTAGATGTCCATCGATTAGTTGCAATGGCTTTCATAGAAAATATAGAGAATAAGAAATGTGTAAACCATATAGATGGGAATAAAACTAATAATTATGTTGAAAATCTGGAATGGTGTACATATAGTGAAAATCTTATTCACGCATACAAGACTGGATTAAGACAAAAAAAAACGCATCAGTAGTGTAATGGTAACACAAAATTGTTTGAATTTGATTTTTGGTTCGATTCCAAACTGATGTAATAATGTTCAATGTTTATAGCGAAATAAACAGAGAATGTATAAATGAGGTCGGATGGATAATCCGATAAAGAGTTCATAGGATGGTTAATACTCTCCTATCTCTACCTTCGTTAGTGAGACGCATGTATAGGGTATACTCCTATCGCACTAATTAGCGGAGAGACTTGCAGGATAATTACCTGCCCTCTCCTTTTACTAGAAGATATTTTTTAGAAAAGGAGAAATTTAAAATGAAAAAAAGAAAACAAAATTTTAAAGAAATTTGAAGTAACTGATGTAACTATTGAGATTATTGATGGAGTTCCAATGTTTGAACTTTATTCAACTGGCATGGCACTTGGATATGTAAAAACTGCTAAAGGAAAGCAGTATGCAAGAACAGAAAGAATTGATAAAACTGTCAAGAATGCTGTAATTACGCCAGTTGTCCACGATGGACAACCATTTTTAACAGAGAATCAGTTATATGATTTTATGTTTGAAGCACATACAGAAAAGTGCAAACCATTTAGAAAATGGGTTGTAAATGAAGTTCTTCCAATGGTTAACAAAACAGGTGGTTATGTAGAAACAGATAGAGAAGAAGAATTTGTAAATAATTATCTTCCTGATTTAAGCGAAGAGACAAAAATTCTTGTTATTCGTGAGTTGCATGATAATAATGAAAAATTAAAAGCTGAAAATACTGAGTTAAAAGAATTTTATGACACGCTTATGAGTACAGAAGGTCTTCTACCAATGAACACTGTTGCTAAAGAACTTGGTATTGGATTAAAGAGATTATATTTATTTCTCAGAAACAATGATGTGATGTTTTACAAGGGAAATATAAATATTCCATATCAGAGATTTATGGAACAGGGATTATTTAAAGTAAAAGAAACTCCTTGTACCGATGGTAATTATAGACCTGTTAGTTATGCCACTCGTAAAGGATTGGAATATATTAGAAAGTTGCTTGTAAAGAAAAATCAGATTAATATTGAATAAATGACAAAGAAGTGATTTAGTGTTTATTGCTATTTCACTTCTTTTAATTGGAAGGAAGTGATAAAATGGCAGAACGAAGCAAAAGAATTGAAATATATGACAAAGAAAAATTCGAACATATAAATCCAGAAACATTAAAACTATTTCAAAAATATCAGATAGATATGTCTATTCGTGATTTATCTCCGAACTCTATACAAGCTTATAACGCAGATCTTAAACAGTGGTTTATTTACATGTATGATAATCAATTCAATTTATCTGTACTAGAAGCAACCGAGGATGATATTACTGAATATTATTATTGGCGTAAGCAGCAAGGAAACAATGTAAACAGGCAGAAACGTATTATGGCTTCTGTATCTGCATTTTATAAATTCCTTCGCAAGAAGAAACTTATTGTAGAATCACCTACTGAATTTATTGATAGACCAAAAAAGCAGGACAACCAATTACTGTACAGACCTATCTTACAAAAGAACAAGTACAGTTAATGCGTGAAAAACTTGAGGAGTATGGTGATGTTCAATTACAGGCATATGCTTTTCTTTCTCTCTAACCACGATGGCGAGAGTAAATGCTATTGCAAGTCTTAAATGGAAACAAATTGATTTTGATGAAAGAACTTGTAATGATGTGCTCGAAAAGGAGGGAAAGATTGTTGAACTTAGCTTTAGCAAAGAGACAAAAGGCTATCTTGAAAAGTTGATTCAGTATCGTAAAGACAATAATATTGACGATCACGGAAGAATCTTTATTACCCCATATACAGATGAAGATAAACCAATTAAAAAAATAGTACGCTTAATGATTGGTGCAAGAAAATTGGTAAAATAATTGGAGTACCTACGCTTCATCCTCATGATTTTCGTCATAGTTATGCAACTCTCTTAAAAAATGAAGGTATTAGTTTAGAGGATGTATCTACTATGCTTAATCATGCTGGGACAGATGTCACTAAGAAATATTATATCAAAACAGATACTTCTAAGGTTAGAAAGCTCAAAGATAGCATTGAGATTTAATGAATAATCTTTTAAAACTACCCAATATATGTTATAATAAATACATAGAAAATGTTTTACAAGAGGGGTTATTTATGGAAATGATATAAAAGAAATTAAATACATCAAAATTAACACAACGTAATAGAAAAACAGTTTTTACTTTTAATGCTTTAAAGAACGCTACGCCCATGCAATGGAAAGATACTGTTTATAATGGAACAGCAAAAGTTATAATAAGCAAACAAGGGATAAATTATGTTTAATCTTTTGGTTGAGTTTATTAAAGAACTAGATGTTGCATCATTTGAATAATTAAAATAAAATGATCGCTATTTTATAGCGGTCTTTTTTTGTTTGAGTGAAATTTTGTTGTGGAAAATAGTAGCAACGTAAAATAAAGGCTATTTTGACTACTTATCAAGAAGATAGTTGACTAGCATTCAAGATGAATGTTCCTTCCGACTTAGGTGATATCGGTATCTGGCTAGGAGAGAATTAGCTGAGAGCCTCGAAAAGTGACCTAGTACACGACTCAGCGAGTGAAGTTGAAATACTTCGACCATCTATAAATAAGGTAATAGTGAGATGGAAATATTATGCAACGAACCTGAAGCTAAAGTCTATTTGCGGGATGCATACTGCTCTTAGATGTGCAAGTTCATCACTTGCCGTTGCCCTATTTTATTTGTTAAAAGAAAGGATTATCATTATGAAATATAAAATTTTGATTAAGAATTCTGATGCTAAATTAAAAAATCTTTGGGAAGTTTATGGAACTACTTCTGTAACAGGTTCTACTGTAACATTTACAGAATTTGAAACAGAAGATGTAAATGAGTTACAGGATACAATTGCTGAATTAGATAAAGAAATTGGATTCGAGAACATTAGGGTTATTTCTGATGTATCTTATACTATTGGTGTGACTGTGGATAAAGCCGTTGACAATGAGGAATAATACTCTATAATTATACATATATCTAAATGGAGAGGTGAATATAATGAAAAAGAAAAAATATATGAAAAAAGCCAGTAATAATAGAAGCATATAAAACTGATAAAGAAATGATAATTCATACATTAGAAGGCGATTTAAAAGGCTTCACCTGGTGATTATATTATAACAGGAACTCGTGGAGAACAATATCCTTGTAAACCAGATATTTTTGAAGAAATATATGAAGAAATAAAAAGAACAGTAAAACTACTGTTCTTTTTTATGTATATGGGGTAACTGTGACCAAATTTTAAACTCTTTCGTCATGTATTCTTCACATAATGAAATCAGAAGATTTAGTCGTGCGTAATCATTTAAAGATTGAAATTCATCTGTTTTCGTAAAATATTTGTACAATGTACTTTTTAATACTTCACATGCAGAACGGTATTCTACCCATAATTTACGATATTCACATAAATTAATAATAGATAATAAGATTGAAGATAAAGCACTTAGTGTCGAGATTATAATTATTGCAATCGTCCCGTATTTGTATTTAGAAAATATTGATACAATAGGAATAATCCCAGATAAAACAATTGAGATAATTGATAGCTGTTTATATCTTTTTTGCTTTTTAATTGCACTCTTATCATACCATATAATTTGTTCAATTAATCTTTTTTCTATATAATCTTTTTTTCATATGAAGCAGAGCTTTTCAGAAAAGGTTCAAATATCTTTCGAATATAATGTTCTTTTGTATCATTTTCTTTCAATATAGCTACTCCTTAATCTGGATATACTTTAACTTTGTTTGCAATTGAAGAATTTCGTTTTTGAAATGCTTTATCTATGTATGTTTCTGGAGATTCACAAAAAGTCATCCCATCGAACCAAGACACAATATCTTTCATCTTCTGTCCAGTGACAAGTGTTATTTAGTTTTGGAATATAATAATTATAATTAAACTCACGTATTACAGTGTCGTTATTAATTACAACAGCATTATGACTTTCTCCACATGTTGGACAACTATACTTTCCTTTATAAATAGAGTTAATCATTTCAGGCAAAACTACTCCGAGAATACCGTTTCTTGTATTATTTGTTCCATTATATAAAGATGCTTGCAATTCACGTTTTATGTAAGTTTGGTTTTCATTCGGGTCATTTTCTGCACTATGTTTTCCAATTAAGAATATTGTTACTGTTGAATCAGAAAGATAGTCTTCACGAATCTTTCTCATAATATAATCTTCATCGTCTGAATTAATAGGTTCATTTAATGATTTATCAATCATATCGACGTTAAGACTATATTGTATGTGGTTTTTATAAGATGTATTTTCAGTTTTAAAAGAAATAAAACACTTATGTTTTGTATCAGACATAAATCTGCCCCCTTTTTCTAATTTAATAAAAATTATTAAACCAATCTGTTAATTTAATAAAACGGGAATGTGTTTTATCACAAATGTAAAAACCACTTCTTATTCCGTAGCTTGTGTGATCCATATATTCTAAATACGGATATAATCCAAGGTATTCTTGTCCTTCGAAATCGGTGGTATAGTCCATAACTGGAAGTATACAACACTTAGAATTTTTTAATCCATCAAAATAACCAAGTTCCCAAGGACACCATTTAGAATTGGCTATGTTTTGTGTTGTTAAATATGCCAAGCATTTTGACGATTTCATTCTTTTCCTCAGTAAATCAGCAGTTTGTTCATCGACATTACTTCTATCTAATTGTCCGTCTGTTAACCAATCAACATATACAGAAAATCCTTCTCTGTTAAATAGATGAACCAATGCTAATACTTGTACTTTATCTAAATATCTATGAGACAAAAATATATCATAATTTTGATCTTCATTTAATGCCCTATTTTCATATAAAATTCTATTTTGATTTGCCTCATTGAGAATATGATTGTCTATTGCAACACTATTTAAAAATCTTTTAGTAATTATCATAGAGGAACCTCTTTTCTTTTTTTATTTATATTTTTTGTCTTTGCATATGTCATTATATCACTATATATAGTATTTTGCAAACATTTTCCCCAATATTTAGTAAATAGTTTTATTTTATTGGGTAATTATGTATTAATTAATTATATTTATAGATATTCTTAGTTCAGTGGGAGAACGGCGGGCTCCAAAACCGAAGACAAAGGTTCGAATCCTTTAGAGTGTGTTAAGCACATAAATGTGTTAATAAATAATAGGTTGCGACTTACCGCTTGGAGGAAATTCTTATGATAAAAAATATTTTTAATACTACTGTTGAAACTTTAACAAATGATGCAAATATTCTTACGAAGAAATATCACGATTTTATTAACAATGGGAGGACTAGAGAATCAATTGACATCCTTCGACTTTTGAAAGATACATTATCTTTAATTAAAGAGTATGATTGGCATTTAGAATATTCTAAAAGTGATGACAAGATTTGTATATGGGAACAAAATCATTCAGGAGAAATCCGAAATAGAAAAGAATGGCTTATAAATAGACGTTGTGGAGAATTTTGGTATAAAACATTTTCTTATTATATCCATAACAATGAAAGTTATTTAGTTGAAAAAAAGTCTTTCACAAATAATGAGAGGCTCTGGAAAATCTGAAGCATTAGCTAGATTATGCCATGAGTATAATGGAATTGTTATTTCTTATATGAATAGTGGGTATCGTGCAATACAAAATAGAAACGAAGATTTGGGGGTACGACAATAATTATACTCAATTTGTTAGCTATGTAGAATATATGAGAAATATTGATGAATATAAAAAATAAAATTGTTTTCTTGGACGAATGTCATGGACTTCGTTGTGGAGAAATTAATAAGATTAAAGAAAACAATCTTGTTATTGGATTTGAAGTATAATTAAGGATTTGTAGAGAGCAGTATTTGTACCGCCCTTTTAGTATATGTGTAATTATGTTTTCATTAGGATTTTATGAGAAGTCATTTCGTATGAAGTGGCTTCTTTTTATATTGCGATGGAATTTAAAAAGAGAATAAATATATAGCCAACTATGAGAGGATTGTTACTGTTTCGGTTGCAGGTAGTTGGATTATGGATGGAAGACACGTTGAGTAGCTACTTCGTGTTATGTGGTAAATCACTCACACCACTCTTCCATCTTATTAATAAAAGTGGGTGAGAAAGTGAGTGAAATAATTATGGCAAAAAAGAAAACACAGGAACAATTTGAAAAGAGATACACGAAAAATATCCACAGATACAGATTCGTGGAAAATATAATGGATCTAATGAACGAGTTAATGTTCATTGTAATATTGATGAATATGATTGGAATGCATATCCAAATAATTTATTAACATATGGATGTCCATGTTGTAATGGTAGAGTTATAACAACTCAAAGTTTTAAAAATGAAATTGCAAAGTTGCATCCAGAAGTTGAAATAATTGGTGAGTGGAATGGTATTGATACACCAATTAGTTGTCGTTGTAAAGAATGTAATTTTGAATGGAATTATAAACCACACTCTATTAGAACTACAGGTTGTCCTAGATGTAATGGAAGTGTTACTAGAAAATGGACACATGAAGAATATGTAGAAAAAATTAACGAATTATTTGATGGTAATATTGTTGTTCTTGGACATTATAAAAATATGAACACTAAGATATTACATAAATGCAATAAACATAATTACGAATATATGATGAATCCAATTCATGCTTTAAGAAGACAAGGCTGTAAACTATGCGGTTATGAAATAACATCAGAAAAAAGAACAAAACCATTAGATGTGTTTTTACGACAATTACATGAAAAACGTGGGAACGAGTACAGCTATATAAGTGGTTATGTTAATTCTTCTACTAATGCTACTTTTTCGACATAATATGGCAGATGGTACTTATCATGATTTTGTAATGACACCAAATTCGATGATTTCATCAAAATATAACTGCCCTTGTTGTTCTGGCTACCAGGTGTATAAAGGATACAACGATTTTAATACAAAAAGACCTGAATTGGCACAATACCTTGTTAATTATCAAGATGGTTATAAATATACAGAATGGAGTAGCGAAGAATTAGAATGGAAATGCCCTTCTTGTGGAAATATTATGAAAAAAGAAAATATCATATATTAGTAAATATGGTGTTACTTGTCCTAGATGTGATGATGGTTATAGTTATCCGAATAAATTTATTTATAATTCTTTGCTCCAAATTGAAAATCAATTAGATTTCTTAGATAGGGAATATAGACCAGATTGGTGTAAATATAAGTATAAAGATAAAATTGCTATGGAATATATGATATATATTTTGAAAAGAATAATAAGAAATTTGTCATAGAGATGGATGGTGGATTAGGTCATGGTAATAGAAGTTATACAAATTCAAAACGAATAGAGATGAGTTAATTTTTAGAGATAAAGAAAAGATCGACTTGCTTCTGAACATAATATAAAAAGTAATTCGTATAGATTGTAACTATGAAACTAATGATAGATATCAGTTCATTTTAAATAATATTCTCAAATCTGAATTATCAAATATTTTAGATTTATCAAAAGTTAATTTTAATCAGTCAAATACACAATCCCAACAATCATTATTTATAAAAGCAGTTGAATTATGGAATTTAGGAGAAAATATATCTCAGATAAAATCTGAATTGCATATTCATGAAAGTACAGTAACAAGCTATTTAAAATCCGCATTAAAATATAATATGTGTGATTATTCTGTAAAGGAAAGCAGAAGACGTTCTTATTCAAATGCTGTTGTATGTATTACAACTGGCAAGGGGTTTAAAGCCATTGTTGATGGTGCAAAAATACTATAATATTGATCCAGGAGATATTAGTAAATGTTGTAGACGTACTTCTACTTTTGGTGGTTGGTATAATGGTCAGAAAAATGATTTGGATGTATAAAAAAAAAGATTATGATGAATATCCAAAAGATAAATTATCTGAATATATTCCTAAAGAAAATGATAATTATACAAAAATTGTATGTCTTAATACAGGTGAAGTTTTTGATGGATTAATTTATGCAGCAGAAAAAATACCATATGAAAAAAGGGAAGTGGTATAAAGTGCTTGTTGTAAGGGTAGATATCATTTTGCAGGCAAGGATGACAATGGCATTCCTCTTGTATGGAGATATTTATCCGATTATAAAAAAATATGAATCAAGATGAAATTGATTCACTTATAAATTATAAGCTCGAAGGTAAGAAACAAGTAATATGTTTAAAATACAAAAGATGTATTTGATAATGCACTTGTTGCTTGTAAATGGTGTGGTCTTGAAAGTAAATTACCTATTCAAAGAGTATGTAGAGGAGAAACAAAGACCGCCGGTATGCATCCATTAACGAAAGAAAAATTGAGTTGGATGTACTATAAAGATTATAAAGAAATTTTGGAGAGGCAAGTTGATACTTCCTCTCCTATTTTATTGGAATAAAAAGGAAGGAAGTGATTACTATAGCTAATTTAAAACAAGCAAAAACAGATGATGAAATTAAGAAGCTAACTGTAAATTCGGTAAAATCAGCATACCATGAATTAGCTTTAGACTACAATCATCTTCTTAATTTAGATTATGTATACTGTCCTCATTGTGGAAAATGGAAGACTGTAAAGGCATTTTATTCATCTACAGAGACAGCGAGTGGAATTGAACATTTTGCATGTAAAGAATGTTTAATAGATATGTGTACTGATAAAGATAAGGATGGGCGAAGAATTGATAATAAACAAAAAACTATTGATGTATTTAGAAGGCTGGATTGGGTATTTATCGACTCTGATTATGAAGCCCAATTAGATGTATTATCAGAAGGTCTTGGCGAAAAGAATCGTTCTACTGCCGCACAGCAATATATTGTTATGGTTAAATCTCTACCACAATATAAAAATAAACATTGGAAAGATTCTGAATTAAGTATTGAAGATGAAACAGAAAACAATTCAGAAGATGTGAAAAATTGTTCAAAAACATTACGTGCAGCCAAAAAAAGAGATTTGGAGGCTCGTATAGTAATGAAGATCTTATGTTCCTTGAAAATGAATATCAAGATTGGATAACTAGATATGAATGTAATACAAAAGCCCAAGAAACAATCTTCGAGCGATTAGCATTTAAGAAATGGGAAATTAACAAAGCTACAAAAGCTGGACAGAATACAAAAGATTTGGATAAAACATATACAGATTTATTGGCTTCTATTAATATTTTACCACGACAAAATGCTGATAATGGATTAGATAGTTCTTTTGACTTTTGGACAATTGATTGAGCAATGGGAAAGCACAAAACCAATTCCAGATCCAGATCCAGAATTTGCCGATGTTAATCATATTGGAAAATATATTAAAAACTTGGTTTAAAGGAAGTTTAGCTCGTTCGCTTGGTATAGATAATGGTTACTCTAAAGAATATGATGACGAACTTCAAAAGTACACTGTTAAGAAACAAGATTATTCAGAGGATGACGAATCTGATGATATTTATAAATCTGTATTTGGGGATGATACCAAATGACAGAAAAAAAATTAACAGAAAAAGAAGTTCGTCAAAATAAACATGAAAGAATAATGAACACTGTTGCTTGGAGAGCAGCATACTACAGAGCCAATCCAAGCAGATTTTGTGTTGATTATCTTGGCTTAGATAGTAATTATCTAAGACCTTTTCAGAAAATTTTATTATGGGCAATGATGCATTATAATAAATTCTATTATGTTGCATCAAGATCTCAAGGTAAAACAACATTGGTTGCACTCTTCGCCTGTATTCGATGTATCTTGTTCCCAGGAGAGATTGTCGTGACGACCAGCCATACTTTTAAACAGGGCAAAGATATCGTACTAAAAATAACAGATGGTTTTATGCATAAATCACCTCTCTTATGTTCGGAAATTGAAAAAAATAAGTACAGGTATAAATGATTGTGGAATATGGTTTAAGAATGGTTCTCAGATAATCGTAAAAGTTGCAAATGAGAACACAAGAGGAACTCGCTGTTCAATCCTAATTTGCGATGAATCGAGGATGGTTTCGCAAAAGATTGTAGATACAGTTTTAAGACCAATGAACGTGCCAAGAAGTCCTGGATATTTAAATAATCCTAAGTATAAACACTTGAAAGTTATGCCCAAGGAATTGTATATGTCATCGGCTTGGTATAAAGCTAGTGAAATGTTCGAAAAGGTAAAATCATATTTTGCTAATTCGCTTAACGATAAATTAAGCTACTTCATATGTTCACTCCCATATCAGTTGAGTATTTACGAAGAATTATTGCTCCCACAGATTGTTGAAGACGAAATGAATGAATCTACGTTCTCAGATGTATCGTTCAAAAATGGAACGTGAAGCAATATTCTATGGTGCTTCAGAAGACGCATTGTTTAATTTTGATGTATTGAATAACAGAAGAATATTACAAGAAAGCTTACATCCATTAGAATACTATATGGAAACAGGCACTCAGATTCCTAAAAACAGATAAATGAAAAAAAGAATCTTGTCTCTTGACGTTGCACTTCTTTGCTTCTCGAAAGCACGATAACGATGCTGCTGTCTTTACACTTTCTCAATCTATTTTTTCTGATACAAATAATCCAATATGTAATGTTAGTTTTATAGATTCAAAAGAAGGTTTATTAACAGAAGAGTTAGGACTTTTAGCAATGAGGTACTTCTATCAATATGATTGTGATTATTTTGCGATAGATGCTTCAGGTGTTGGACAGGGTACATTAGATTATGTTATGGGTGGTGATAGATTTGATCCACAATATTCCACAACATATAAAGTTATGACCGTTGTTAATAATGATGACCTTGCAATTAGATGTAAGTATAAGGATGCCACAAAATGTATTTATGCTATTAAAGGCAACGCACAATTAAATAATGATATGTGTTTGTCATTACGAGCAGGATTTCAGAATGGTTATATAAATCTATTGTTAAATGAATCAGATATGGATGATAAATGGAAGAAACAAATTAAGAATTATAATAAACTTTAAGATAATGTAAAGACTATTTTAAAATTACCATACTATCAAACATCATTTCTTATTGACGAACTTATAAATTTGGAGCATGAAATTGTTAATGGAAAATAAGGGTAAAAGAAAAGCCTGGTATGCGGAAGGATCGGTATTCAAGTCTGGAATATAACTATTATGTCGTTGACCAGCTAAGATTAAAAAAAGAAACGTCCAACCAACACAAATAATCTTGTCAACAAACTTCCAATCCGTCAATCAAAACGATTTAGCTTATACAATTAAAAAGGAGGTGTGCTATCAAATATGGCGCAAACAAAAAGCAAGGTGTCAAGCACACCTACTCGTACTGTCGCAGAAATTAAAGAGTGGTATGAGAAAAAATGAAAAAAATATATCAAATTTTTGCAAAGGCACAAAATGCCTTGAAGCAGTTGGTAGATCCAACAAAATCTACAACAAGAACTTATTCAACCTTTGATAAAACAAAACTTCGTACATATATGAAGAATCCACCAGCTCAGTATAAAAACTTACGAAATCTGAGTAGGTATCTTTATTATCGAAGTAGTGTTTATAGAAGGTTAGTTTGTTCAATGCTACAATGATTGATACAAATGCTCGTGCAGTAATTCCAATCATTGATATTAACAAGGGTGGAGATAAAGCAAAGGTACTAAAAAGTTATTATGATACACTGTCTGTATTAAATAATATGAATTTAGCACTTGAATTTCTCAAAGCATATATAATTGCTTGGCGAGAAGATGTATTTTTCGGAATGGCTTTTTATGATGATACAGGATATTTTATTCTTCCTGTTGATCCAGACTATGCAAAAGTAAATGGTGCTTATATGACAGGTGACTTATCTTATGTAATGGATATGTCATATTACACAAGACATGAGGATATGGTCGAATGGATTGGAGAACCACTCACTTCTATGTATCGTCAGTATCAGAACAATTCAACGAAAATCGTTGGCAACAAATGCCAGATGAATACTGTGTATGTTTCAAAGTGAACATAGATGATTACGAAATTCCACTTCCACCTTATATGAATCTATTCAATTCTCTTATCAACCTTGCTGATCTTGAAGATATTCAAGCTGTGGCTGATGAAGCAAATATATATAAACTGGTTACTGCTACTATCCCATTATCAAATGATCAAGATGGTGTAGACCAATTTTAGTAGATCCAGATACTGCTATAGAATATTATAATAAATTTGTTGATTCATTACCTGATTATATAGCTGCTGCTATCACACCTATTCCATTAGATGTACTTACATTTGGTGATGATCAAGCAACAGATGTTAATAAAATTGAGAATGCTACAAAGACAGTATTCAATACTTCTGGTGGTGCGCAGTTACTAAACTCAAGTTCTATCTCAGGAACTACTGCTTGGCAGGGAGCGATTAAATTCGATGAGAAATATGCAACATCTTCTCTTCTGCCACAGACACAGGCATATCTAAATAGATTTTTATCTTATCAAGTTTCTAATCCAGCAAAAGTTAAAATGCTTGAAACGTCCCCATATACAAAAAGTACATTGAAGAAAGAAATGCTTGAGGATGCCACTTATGGTCTTCCTACTGCATTAGTTGTAAATAATTTAAATGGGTTCAATGAATTGGAGACACTAAGCATGAATTTCCTATTGCATGATACATTGGACATTACATCTTCTTTCGTTCCACTTCAGTCGAGCCACACCCAATCTTCTTCCGGATAACCAAGGTGGAGGTCAAACCAAGGATATTGGTGGAGCTGATTCTATTACAGATGATGGCGAGGCTTCACAAGATAAGAGAGATCAGAGTAATGGATAAGGAGAAAAAGGATGAATGACAAAAAACTAATTTGTACGGCAGATGAAAATACTGCTTCAGCTTTACGCAAATCTGGATTCAGAGAAATGAAAAACAGGTAATAAAAAAACATCTACACATTTCTGAATAATACAACATTAAAATTTTCAGAAGGTGTTGATATAAACAAAATCAAGTATAGCAATATGCTTACATTCTAGTTGTCCTCTTTGGGCAACTTTTATTTTGTAAAAATTCAGAAAGGAGGAAACATGGACAAAAAGCATACTTCGCTAAAATTTAAGGCAAAGGTCACACCTATTGAAAAAATCAATGATGAATTTACATTATGCAAGTGTTATGTGCAGGGGTGTTGGAAAGAATAGAAACTTTTCTTATATGAGTAAGGAAAATATTCAGAGATGTTTACCAACTCTATCATACGCACCTGTTGTTGGTCATTTAATTGACAAGTTAGATGAAGATGGAAACCAACTGGTGAAAAGTACATGGGTGGTCATGATTACTATATTGATGATGATTGGAACCTGAAAAGTGCTTGTGTTCCTTATGGTGTAGTAAAAAGCAGATTCGTTTGATTTTGAAACAGTAAAGGAATATGAAGATGAAATTGAAACAGAATATCTTACTGCTGAAGTTGTTCTTTGACTGGTAGATATCCTGAGTTAATGGAAGCTATTTATTCCGATGACTTTTATTTTAATGAATCAATGGAAATTTCTGTATCAGAATACAGACCTTATGAGGAAGATAGTAACTATACAGAATTAACAGACTTTACATATTCTGCTCTTTTGTCTTTTAGGCAAGGCAGATGACAAAACAAGTCCAGAACATACAGAACCATGTTTTGTAGAATCAAAAGTAATTCCTGTTCAGTATTCACTTGAAAGGGAAGAATTTTCAAAAAGTAATGGGCGAACTCAAAAATGAATTAGCCTTTTATTTTAATAAAGACAACACTGACGGAAAGGAGGACGAAGTTGTGGAAAACGAAAAAGAAAAAAAGAAGAAGTAATTGAAACTGTTGAGGAAGTAAATGAAGAGTCAACAGAGGAAGTTGTTGAAAATACAACTGAGAAAAAACTCCTGACGCAGAAGTAAATGAAGACACAAATACTGAATCTGAAAATGAAGAAGTACAGGAGGATGAAACTGTTGTTGAGGCTTCTGCAGAAGAAACTGTTGAAGAGACTGTAGAAATGTCAGAACTTGATTCTTTAAAAAGCTGAGTACGAAGAGTATAAAAATTCTCACTCTCATACAAATGAGGAATTTGATAAATTACAGAAATATCATGATGATGCTGAATTTGAAAAGATTCATGCAGAACGTGATGCAATGTTATCTGATGAAAAATACTCTGTATTAGCTGAGAACGAAGCTTTTACTGAGTTAAAGAAAAATATGGATAACTACTCCATTGCCGATCTTGAGAAAGAAGCAAAGGTTATTTTTGCTGACTATGTATCTTCTGTTGGAACATTTTCTATGAATGATTCTAATAAGAAATCTACTTCAAATATTAGATTTAGTATGAATAAAGATACTGGCAAGGCAAAGGCTTATTCAACATTATTTAAGTAAAAGAATATAAACACATTTTTGAGAGCGTCATAAGACGTTCTTTTTATTGCACAAAAAATATTAAGGAGGAAATTAAATGGCAACAAGTTTTATTGATTTTAGTACAAAACATGCCGTAGCTGAGTCTACAAAGCTCAAGGCTACTCAGATTGGAAATATCTGGAACATCGAAGCAAAAGCAGATATTGATAACGGAACTATTGTTAAAAAAGGGTGCGTACCTCAGACCAGAGGTTTATGAGGAAGATACTGCTGTTACTTTCGCAGGAAAAATTATTGAAAAAGCAGCCAATGGTGGATTCAGAGTAGAAGTTACTGCTATTGGTGACGGTGAAGGATTAGTTCTTTCTGTACCTCTTATTTATGAGGAGTACACAACAAAAATGCAGGAAGAGTCTAACTTCTTCAATGCAAAAGGAGACATTCTCAGAGTGTATGAACTTTATGTAGGTGACGTGTTTACTGTTTCTGCTGAAGCATTTACTGATGACAAAGTTCCTGATGTAACTGATACCGTTGCTGTTTCTGCTAAGAAATTAAAGGCTACTGCGGTTTAATCGAAAGGAGGATAAAGAATAATGAAGAAATTAACATTTAGTAATGCTGATACTAGAGAAGTATTTGCTGATAAGGATTATACTGAATTTTCTCAGTTAATGATTGATACTGCTTGCGGAAAGCAGAAAGATGTATCTAAGGAAGATGCAGATGCTAAAATTCGTGAAGTTATGTTTGAGATTCTTGGCGTAGATGATGGATGCTCGTAAGGATTTACATAAGGCAATTCGTAGACATAAGGTTGATGTCTTCGAAGTTATTGAAGAGACAGTTGAGAAATTACTTGTTTCTGGTTGGGGAGATAACCCATTCTTCAACGAATTCGTAGAAGTTAAGTCTATGAATACAGGTGATACAAATGAGTTCTATGTTCCTGATGAGACTGTATTAACTGTATCTGAGTTAAGCGGAAACCACCACAACCTCTTCCGTCAGAGACTTGGTGCTGGTAGCACATTCTCTGTAAAGACATCTTGGTACGGGGTTAAGATTTATGCCGAGTACGAGCTGTTTATGGCTGGTAAGGTTGACTGGGCAGGATTTATCAATAAGATTTACGAAGCCTTCGACAAGAAAGTAAACGATATGGTTTATGCTGCTGTTATGGCTGCTGGCGACAAGGTGCTTCCTACAAGCCAGTTTACAAAGACAGGTACATTAAATAAGGATACTCTTATTACTCTTGTTGAGGACGTACAGACAGCAAATGGTGTTGAAGCTGTAATTATGGGTACTAAGACAGCACTTTCTAAGCTTAATGCTCTTGCTGATACACAGTGGATTTCTGACTCTATGAAAGAGGAAAAAGACATACTACTGGTCGTCTTGGTATCTGGGAAGGAATTCGTCTTGTAGAGATTCCTCAGAGTTTTTGCCCCAAATGATACTTCTAAGAAGTTAGTAGCAAATGACGTTCTCCTTGTTATGCCTGTTGCAGACAACAAATTCATCAAGATTTATGATGAGGGTGAGGCACAGGTCAAGGAAGTATCTGATGGCAACACAAATATGGATAAGACAATTGAATACGAATACCAGCAGAAAATGGTGTAGCAACTGTACTTCAGAGAAAGTTTGGTTTCTACAAGAACATTGCCTAGTATTCTGTGTAGATTTTACGGAGAGTGTATTATGCACTCTCCTATTTTAATGTAAGGAGATAAAAGGAAATGTCATATACAAAAAAGACTAATACAGAAGAGAAGACTGTAAAGACTACTACCGAAAAAAACAACATCAAAAACTGTTGAACCAGTAAAGGTAAAGGAATACAAGTCTGATGATTTGATTCCATGTCGTTCTATGACAAAGGGAGAACTTATTTATGTAGGAAAGAAAAGTGGCGAAGTTTACACTTGGGAAGATTATGGTGATATCACAGAGATTGAATATCAGGATTTACTTGGATTAAGAGCTAAAAAGTCACCATTTATTTTTGAGACATTGTTTGTAATTGAAGATGAAGAACTGTTGGAAGATCCTAAGTGGAAAGACGTAAAAGCACTTTACGAAAAGATTTATTCAGAAGATGTAGAAACACTTATAGATATGAATCTTAATGACTTTAAGCGTATATTCCCTACCCTTCCAAACGGATTACAGAGAGCTGTATGTGCAGAAGTTGCTACTGAAATGGAAGCAGGAACTTTTGATTCATTACAGAAAATCAAAGTAATTGATGAGGTTTGCGGTACAGACTTATCTTCTATTTTTATAGTAAAGGAGGCATCACACTATGACGCTTCCATATGAAACGGTGTTTTCAAGAACACTAGGTCGTATTAACGACCCAAAAGAACTCTCTTTAGATGAGTCAGATTTACTTGAGATATATACAGAAAGATTACATAACGTAATCTCTAATCCGAGAGTACGTAGACTATTCTCTTCTCTCGTACTTGATGATAATATTCAGCAAATAGAATTTTGAATTGAATAATTCAGTAGATGAAACATCTGATATGGATTTTGTTGCAGGAATTCTTGTGCTTGAATGACGATTGAGTGGTTGCAGCCACAGGTTGATTCTATTATGCACACATCAGTAATGATAGGTGGTAAGGAAGAAAAGAAACTGCTCGACAATCATAAAAATATGATTGACCGTCTTGATTCTATGAAAACTGAATTAAACAAACGTATTCGTGATTACGGATACATGTACAATTCTTATATCAATACGGGAGTCCTAATATGCAGTACATATATGGTGACTTTACAGACAAGCAAATCTCAGAAGCGGTTCGTGCAATGCATAATGACATTCATAAACTGCTCTTATATAAAAGACAAACGCATCGAAGAGAAAATTTTGAAGATGATAAAGCTTTTTCTCATCTTCTTTCAGAACGTTATGTATAAACTTGGTGGGACAAAAACCTTGTTTAATGATAACGGATTGATGGTTACGCTAATGTCTGAATTACAGGCAGCATTTAACGAAGCACAGAGTGACCATTTTAACTATACAACATTTCGTAGAGCAATCTTAGATTCTCACGGATATATAAAAGCAGATGTTTGAAGGAGGTGTCAGTGATGCCAAGTCTACAAACAGCAAGGCGTATCGCTAACGCCAAAACAAATAATGCGAAAACGATTGGTCAGATATATAAGGAAGATTCTGATTTTTATAATGGAGGAAACTTTTTGGAATGACCCACAATCTAAAGTTGGTTATATATATGATTATATGCACGATGACCAACCAGATATAAAAGACCATATGACTTACGAAAATACAATAAAAACTCGTATAGATGTCAAGTTGATTGTAAAATCATATTCTTCACTAGACCAAGACCAACCAGAGTTTTATTGTCAATTCAAGCCTTCTCAGAAACTTGAGTTTGAGGAAGACGATGAGCTTTATTATTTTGAAACGGAATACCGCAAAAAGGTATGGAATTGAATTTCCGATTGGAATGATGCTTGATCTTCCAGACGATAGAGGAGTTTATAGAAAGTGGTTAATCTGTGAACGAGAATTGGCAAATCAATTTCCTAAATATCTTATTTTGCCGCTTGACTACCAGTTTATGTGGATCGAAAAGGATGGCAATAACATCTATAGGCGAAAATGTGGGGTGTAAATAGAAGCCAGAAATCGTACACTATTGGCGTCTACAGCGACCATAATTTTACACGTCCAGATAATCAGTCAAAAGCATTCTTGCCACTTAATCCTATAACTGAAAATCTTTGGTATACCAAAGAGGATGATAAAAACACGAGAATGGTAGTTTCAGCAAAGACTAAACACCCGATAGTATGGACACTGACCAAGGTTGAAAATGCATCTCCTCTTGGGATTCAAACCCTTACTTTTATCAGAATTATTGGAATGAACATACTGATTATATCGAAAAAGATTCTGGTGGAAATATTATTGGTATGTGGGCTGATTATTTTACCTCAGAAATCGTTCCAACTGACCCATCTACTCCATCCCCTACTCTATCTTCTATTACAGCTAAAATCTCAGCTTCCACTTCAACAATTAAAGTTGGAGGTAGTTATAAATCTATCGCTGTAAATTTATTCAATGATTCTGATGAAGATGTTACATCTGAATATTCAGAGGCAGAGATTACATGGACTTGTAATATAGACGATGAAGATTGGACAGATAAAGTAACTTGGAGAAATGGTACAGAATTTAATCAAATGAAAGTAAAAGTTTCCTAGTGACAGCTCTGTTCTCAATAGAATTTTATCTATTAAGTGCGTAATCACAATAGATGATAAATCTGTTGAGTCAGAAGTTTTACAATTGGAATTAATTGAATAAGGAGGTGTTTTATGGCTGAAAAATTAATAACAAAAAAATGATTTACTTAATAAACTTCGAGCTTATAGAACTACTCCTGATGATGATGTAATTCTATACAAGCAAAAAATTAAGAATGCCTTGCTATCAAATCCATGTTTATTATATGCTCTCAATGATGCAAAATTAGAGTCTGAATTATTTGATGATGATGGAAACATCAATTGGGAATGGAATGAAGAAATAAAGCAATATGAACCACTTGGAGAATGGGATAGATATTTTGGAAGTGACTCTCTAATTCGCCCTTTTTATTTATTCCCAATACACAAACAACAGTCAAATGTTATATATGTTATCAAGTAGGATTTAACGATACAGTTAGATACCAGCCAGGATTAAAAAGAAACACAAGTTACTTTTACTATCTTCGTACATGGAGATGATCGTATGGATAAAAATACTGGTATCCCAAGACACGACCTTATTGCTTCTATATTAAGGGAGCGATTTGCATGGTCAAATATATTTGGTATGCAAACACATCTTGTACAAAATTATGAATCCACAACAGATAATAATTATGTAACTCGCACTCTTGTGTTCCAACTTACAGATTTGAATAGTAAAGTTCAAACACCTTATGGAGGACAACCCCAGATGGTGAACTATCAGTTAAGGTGGTGATATCATAGCACAACAAAATACTGATATATTAGATGGGCTTCAAGCGGCGGTAATAGCTGAGGCACAAAAAGAAACAAGAAGACAAACAAGAATATAATTTTGACCCACTTAAAATGTACTTTAAAAGAAGATTATTTCGTTAAAGGGATTAGAATTACACAGCCGACTATAGGTGATATTCTTACAATGGGTGAATCAAAATTTTACATAGGTCTTTCTCCTTTTCTATACAATTCTACTACTATTCGTGTAAAACTATGGGATTTACCAAAGCGAGTAGATTGGTGCAAAAGTCAAGGATATTGAAGTATTTAATATGCTTAAAAGTATCTTTGCTATTGATGACTCAGCAGTTCGATTATTATTTCCAGATTATAAAATTGAATATATGGAGCTGAAACCATATCAAGACAGAAGGTTCAACAGAAATTAAGTTATGCTTATACGACCATGAAAACGATTTTTATTTAAGAGAATCCGAATATATGGAAATAGCTGAATATATCAGAACCTTGCTTAATATCCATCCAAAAAATAGAAAAAGCAAAAGGAAAGACGACAAAACAATGGATGATAGATGAAGACAGAATGAATTTTGCACAAAGAGAAGCTCAGAACACTTCTTCTCTTCTGCCTCTTATATCTGCTTGTATTAATCATCCTGGTTTTAAATACAAATTACAGGAACTTAGAGATGTTGGAATTTATGAATTTATGGATTCCGTACAAAGATTGCAAATATATGAATCAACTCGTGCTTTAATGGGAGGAATGTATTCAGGTATGTGTGATATGTCTAAAGTTCCACAAGAACAATTTAATTTCATGAGGGAAATTAAATAACCTTAGTAACTTGAGGCGATTTGTAGTCGCTCTTTTTTAATACAAAAATAACATTAAGGAGGAATTATTATGGCATTTAAATTAGGTGACGTAATTATTGACCGTTTACAGTTCGGTTATGGTGCTACACAGACAAAGGCTCTTTATGCACTTACACAGTTGACAAATGCAACTATTGATATTTACTGCTGATTCTACAGATATCAAGGATAAGGACGGAAATTTAATCTACAGAAAGTATACAGGTAAGAATGGCGAAATTACAGCTACCAGTGCGTTTATGAATCTTTCTGTAATGAAGCTATTTCTGCAACAGATGCTGAAATAGCTTCAGATTCTAATACAATTATGCCTATCTTCAAGATTGTAAACGCAGGAGAAACATTAGATATTACAGACGCAGTCGAAGATTCATTTTTGTAAATGCACTTTCTGTTAATGGTTCTCTCGGAAAGGCATATACTAAGGGTTCAGCTGCTTCTGCTACAGAATTCAAAGGTAGACACAGAAACCGACCATAAGTTAACATTACCAACAGACCCAGAGGAAACTCAGTACCTTGTTAAATTCAAGAAGAATGTTAAGAGTGGTGCTAAGATTACAATTTCTGGCGATAAGTATCCAAAGGCTCACGAATTATATTTCAAGGCTCTTGCTGTTGATAAGTGTGATGTTAACAGTTATCGTGCTTGTATTATTCATGTTCCATCATTTATTCCAAGTCCAGAAGTAAGTCTTGCCCTTCAGGGAGGAGATTCACAGACCATGGATTATAAAGGGTTCAATTCTTACTAATGCATGTGCTACAGCTCAGGACATGGTTGAAATTTACTTTATCGATGAGGAAGAAGAAGTTTAATATTCATAATAACTATATAGGGGTGGCGTTAAAACCACCCTTTTTTATTATGTTAAAGGAGTTAAGAATAGATGAATAAAAACGATTTAAGAACTTGTTGTGTTTGCCATACTCAGTATTCTTATTGTCCTGTTTGTAATCCAGAAGATAGAAATAAGCCTACTCTTTATTTTGCTTATTGCAGTGAAAATTGTAGAGATATTTATAGTGTTACTTCTGCATATGAAGATGGACTTATGAGTGATATTGAAGCAAAAAAGAAGTTAGAAAAGCTAGATTTAAGTAATAAGGATAATTTTGGTGAAAGCTATAAAAAATCTATTGCTTCTATTATGAAGGCAAAAACACAGGTAGTTAAGAAAGAAAAAGATTAAGACAGATGTTAAGTCTGTTAATAAAAATATTATTACAAAAGGTGAAGAAAATACCGAGAGTAATGTTGAATAGTGATTTAATTAAGGGATTATAACATACCACTATTCAATGTTGTAATCCCTATTTTTTTACGCTATTTAATTAAGGAGTAAAAAGGAATGATAAAAACAAATTTAAAACCGAGAGACTATTCTATGCACGAAGTTGTAAGGATAGTTAATCCAAAACAATATTTATTATATATAAAAAATGGAGTATATCCAACGGATATGTATACTAGCATTGACGAAGATACGGATAATATTATTTTTTAGTTGCTGTATTCTTAAAAAGAAGATACAACAGAAGTTTATAAAAATGGTGTGATAGAAAATTAAGATGATAAATAAACGAAAAAACATTTAGAGATTTAAGTGTAATATTCATTATTTTATTAGGCAAAAGGAAGTGAAAATAAACGAAAAGTATAAAACTAATTATAGATAACTCTAGTTTAGAGGATTATGAAAAATACTACTTTAAAAACATCCACGAGCATCAAAAAGCCCATAAAATCCTTATCATGAATCGATAAATCAATGGATGATAATGAAACGACCCATGATGAATGCTTTAAAACAAAAGTGGAAAGATTTTATTTGCTACTTTATTGATAATCAAGGTTATACTAACCTACATATTGAAGAATGTGATATCCAAGTGAAAAACATATTATAAAACAAATAGAAGACATGACGTAGATAATTCTATTATAAAGTTCATCTTGGATGGATTTTCAGAAAGTGGTTTTATTGTAGATGATGATTCAGAACATGTAAAATCATTATTATTAGAATGTTATGTAGACAAAACTAATCCACGAACAGAGATAACTATAAATATTATAAGATAAAAGGAGATTGAAAAATATGAAGATTAAGGAATTTGTAAATAGATATAATGCGCTTGAAACTATTGAAGCAAAAAATAATTTTATTCAGAATAATTTAACGGTAAAGGAATATCTTCCTTTATTAATAAAACAACTTTTAGCTGAGAATTTAATTGATAAAGTCAGTGTATGAACATGAAAAATTACATAGACAATGATGGAAACACTCAGAGTAGAAAGACTGGAAATATTAAGTTAGATTCTGTTGTGCAGTATTTGTTATTTAACAGAATAATTATTGAATACTATACAAATCTTGAAATTGAAACAAAAGGCTTCTACGAAGAATATGATATGTTATGTCAGAATGGCATCATGGAACAGATTGCCAGTTTAATTCCAAAGGAAGAAATTAATGAACTTTAAAACAATTATAGACTTTAAGAGAAGTGATGCCGTTGCAAATGCTTATGAAACTCATAGCTTTATCAGTAATCAAGTTACTAGATTTGGCAATCTTATTGAGTTACTTCTAAAGCCATTTGCTGAAAAGATTGCAAATGAAATAGAAAATATGGACGAGTCTAAAATCGAAAAACTTGGTAAGAGTCTTGAGAAGGTATTCAAGAGAGTTAGATAGCTTATATTAGAAGGATGAGTAAAATGATAACTGGTGTTATAGGGGATTAATTTCTGAGTTATTCTTTTTCGTTGGTCGGTGTGGACAAGATTTGTATAGAAGTATTACAGCCCTTCACTTCTATTGAGTTAACAGAAGCTCATTATTATTTTGTCTTCGGAGCATTAGGATTAATATCTTCTGTTTTTTAACGGTAATACTTTTTAAATTATATGACTTATTTACGGAGAGTGTGAAATATCGCTCTCCTATTTTATTGCAAAAAATTTTGGAGGTGATTAAGTGGCAATTCAGAGCAAGTGGTTTAAAAATAAATGATAAAGAATTAAAGAAGTTCGCAGACAGAGTAACTGAAAATATGTTAAAAGATACATTTCTGCTGGGAATAAGGCTCAAAAAGAAATAAGGAAAAGTACACAATGGATTGGTTTCTGAATAAATCAACTACTATGGTGGACGCATTGATTACACACATAAATTGGTTCAAAAAGATGGTAAAGCCTATTTATATTTCACCTCTTATGTAAATATGGGAAGGTTTGAAATGGCAAACATATTTAATCGAGCTTCAATTTACAATTGGGCTAACAGATATAATGCTGGAATAAATCCATCACAATACTTATTAGACTTGCAATGGAATCAAGGTATACACGGCTTGCCAAGAGAATGGACTAGACCAAACTATCGTTTTGGACAATCATGGAATGATGGTGTTTCACATTGGTACAATCCTTATTACAACCAAGAATGCCAATGAGTTCTTATGTGAAGTTAGGATTTCACAAAGAATGGGAAACAACTGTTAATAAATATTTAAAAAAGATAAACAAAGGAGGTTTTTATGCCAGATACAGGAATGGGTGCAGGTGTAGGTGCTGCCTTTACAGCCAGTATTGTAATTGACAAGAACGATTTAATTACACAGGCTTTAAAACAGCTTTCTACTGCACAGAAAGAATTAGAAAAGAATAAGTTAGAAATTTACTTTGACTTATCCAACAAAGATTTAGGCAAGAAGTTAAAAAGAATACCAGAAACAATTAGCTTCAGCTGATTATACAATAAAAAATTAAGAATGATGGTATTGAAGAAACCTATAAGAGTTTAGATAAATTACTTGAAGTTGTTAAGCTTATTGCATCAGAAAAGCCTCTTTGGTACGGGGGTTTGGAGATATCAATACAGAGAATGCTACCAAACAGATTAGTAAGTTAGAAACAAAAATATCAGAACTTACAAAGAAATATGACATTAGAGAAGAAATCGTCTTCTGTTGGTAAGAAGAAAGTTTCTAAGAATGTTAATCTTGTTGATAATAAAGAATTCAAAAAAAATTATCTGAAAGTTTTGAAAAGGTTAAAGGTGAAGTTGATGATTTAAAAAATCACTTTGGTTCGGTTAATGGAGACCAGTTTACTAAGTTAGGAGAACAAGTAAGCGGATTATCTACAAAATTTAATGAACTTATTAGTAAATATCATGAATTATCAAATGCCCAGAAGGCACTCTCCTCTACTCCACAAGCTAAGTCAGCTATTCCAAGTGGAAATTCAAACCAGAAGAAAGACGCATTTCAAAGTAAAAATAGCAATCAGAAATCTCAAGAAATTAAGAGAAATTTAGAAGCGGTTGCTCAATCTGAAAATAAAGCTCGACAAGAGGCTATAAAAAACTGATAAAGCTATTAATAATATCAATTTTGTTCCTAATACAGAAGGATTCTGATGAAAATAGTTTCAAAATTTAAGTTGCTTCGAGAAGAAGCCGAACAAATTGTAAAATTACCAAAACAACTCGTCAAGCAGTAGATGGAACTTTTAGTACATCATATACTGCTAAATTAAAAAATGGTAGTACATACAATTTAGATGGAAATAGACAATCTCAAATGTCGAGTGCTAATGAGGTCATATATAACTCAGCAGAAAGAGAAAAACAAATTTGGGAGGAACTCTCCTCTGAGTTAAATAGATATGCAACACTTCAAAAAAAAAAAAAAGATTGCAAGAGGCACTGCTTTAGAATCTGA
>VOFI01002423.1_pt1 | contig 39669 bp, 45 predicted proteins | sample 5384131 | NCBI WGS metagenome assembly VOFI01 (sample SAMN12384728, study PRJNA508395) | human gut metagenome | isolation source: healthy gut H | host: Homo sapiens | reverse complement strand
AAGCGCCGTTCAGCGTGTGATTGATGCGGATGACAAAGCGGAGGTGAACTCACGCCCGAGCCGGCTCCGGCATCACCAGTGAGAAGCACGACGGCTTTGTGAGCCCCGTGGGCGATGGCACCGCCATCATGGAGTTCTCCGGCAAGGAGCTGGTGCGCGGCGAGCCCGATGCTTCCTCCTTCCCCTCCGGCGGCCTGCGTGCCACCTGCGAGGCATGCAGGCGGGCTTCGCCATGTGCGAGGCCGGCTTCACCCGGGCCAAGAACACAGGCAACATCCTCATGAAAAATCTCATGGACTTCTGCATCGGCACGCCGGTCTACTGGCTGCTGGGCTTCGGCCTGATGTTCGCCAGCGGCGGGGCCCTGATCGGCGGCCTGGACCCTATGGTCCAGGGGGACTACTCCGCCATCCTGCCGGAGGGCGTGCCCCTGTTCGCCTATCTGATCTTCCAAACCGTTTTCTGCGCCACATCCGCCACCATCGTCTCCGGCGCCATGGCGGAGCGAACAAAATTCCTCTCCTACTGTATCTATTCCTTCTGCATTTCTGCCTTCATCTATCCCATCTCCGGCCACTGGATCTGGGGCGGCGGCTGGCTCAGTGATCTGGGCTTCCACGACTTTGCCGGCTCCACGGCGGTCCACATGGTGGGTGGCATCTGTGCCTGTATCGGCGCCGCCATCCTCGGCCCCCGGCTGGGCAAATACGACAAGGACGGCAAACCCCGCGCCTTCCCGGCCACAGCCTGACCCTCGGGCGCTGGGCGTCTTTATCCTCTGGTTCTGCTGGTTCGGATTCAACTGCGGCCTCGACAGTCGCCATGACCGTCGAACGGCGCGGTCCGCCCGCGGGCTGATCTTCGTCACCACCAACATGGCGGCGGCGGTCGCCTGCTGCAGTCACGGTTATGCTGCGTGACCTGGGTGCGCTACAAAAGCCGGACGTTTCCATGACGCTCAACGGTTCCCTGGCGGGACTGGTGGCCGTCACCGCCGGATGTGATGCGGTTTCCATCGGCGGCGCCGCCATCATCGGCATCGCAGCCGGCCTGCTGCTGCCTATCTCCGTAAACTTCTTTGACTCTGTGCTAAAGATTGACGACCCGGTGGGCGCCATCTCTGTCCGGCCTGTGCAGCGCGACTGTGGGGCCTGTTCGGCTACCGCCTCGGTACGGACGACTGGCGCCGGACGGCGGTGTGTTCTACGGCGGCGGATGACCGTGGTGTTCCAGATCAAGCACGGTCGGCCTGCGCGTCAGCGAGGCCGAAGAGATCATGGGCCTTGACAAGCCCGAGCACGGCCTGCCCACCGCCTATGCGGACTTTATGCCGGTGGTTCCGTCCGTGCTGGGTACCAAAACGGCGCAGGGACGACACCTAGGGGAAGCAGCTGCAGCCGCGGCCGCGCCCGCTCAGGCGGTTGCCGGTCACTAAGATTACATCCGAAGCGTCCAGCGGCGGACACAAATGAGCAAGGTGGTCATCCTTGCCAAGCAGTCCAAATTCGAGGTGCTGAAAAACGCGATGAACGAGATCGGCATTGCGGGCATGACCGTGACCAATGTGGTCGGTTGCGGCATCGCAGAAAGGCGCGCCCGAGTATTACCGCGGCGCGGAGGTGGACGTGACGCTGCTGCCCAAGATCAAGATGGAGATCGTGGTGTCCAAGGTGCCGGTCGAGACTGTGATCGAAACGGCCAAAAAGGTGTTGCAAAGCATGATTCGGTGAAATTCCGAGGCCGACAGTATAGTCTGGACGAAAAAAGAAGAATGCGCGGAAAGACCTTCCGCTTGTTTGCTGTTCTGAAATGCCGATTCGGTGTTTCAGACTTTTTGTTTTCACAATGCTTTTCTCAGCGTCCCGAAGATTCTGTCTTTGGGACGTTTTTTATGGCTGTCGCCAAACTATCGTGAAATTTTCTACAGAATTATATCAGGTGATTCTATGCAGGAGCAAAAACAGGAATATATGCGTCGGGCGCTGGCGCTGGCCCAGCGCGGAGCCGGTCACGTCAATCCGAATCCGATGGTCGGCTGCGTCATCGTCAAGGACGGAAAAATCATCGGTGAAGGCTGGCACGAGCACATCGGCGGCCTGCATGCCGAGCGCAATGCATTCGCGCACTGCACCGAGGACTGCACGGGCGCAGACCTTTATGTCACGCTTGAGCCGTGCTGCCACTGGGGACGCACGCCGCCGTGCACAGACGCAGTCATCGAGCACAAGATCAGCCGCGTGTTCGTCGGCTGCCTCGACCCGAACCCGCTGGTAGCCGGCAAAGGCGCACAGATCCTGCGCGACGCAGGCATCGAAGTCGAGACCGGCGTGTGCGAGGACGAATGCCGCCGCGTAAATGAAGTTTTCTTTCACTACATCACACGCACAAAACGCCGTTTGTGACGCTCAAGTACGCGATGACGCTGGACGGCAAAATCGCCGCGCACACCGGTGACAGCCGCTGGGTTACCGGCGAGACCGCCCGCCGTCATGTGCACGAAACGCGCAACCGGCTGCCCGCCATCATGGTCGGCATCGGCACTGTGCTTGAGGACGATCCGCTGCTCACCTGCCGCATTGACGGCGGGCGCGATCCGATCCGTGTAATCTGCGACAGCCGCGCAAGAACGCCGATCGACAGCAGAATCGTACAGACGGCGAACAAAATCCCGACCTATATCGCAGTCGTCGGTCGAAATGAGCGCACCGCCGAACTGGAACGGCACGGTGTACACATTCTCGAATGCAAAACGAAAAACGAGCGCGTAGACCTTGCCGACCTGATGCGCCAGCTCGGCGCACTCGGCATCGACGGTCTGCTTCTCGAAGGCGGCTCGGCACTTGCGTTCTCCGCGCTGGAGGCCGGTGTAGTGCACCGCGTGCAAGCGTACATCGCCCCGAAAATCATCGGCGGTGCAGGCGCAAAAAGTCCGGTCGGAGGTCTGGGATTTGACAAGATGGTGCAGGCGCTTCCGCTGAAGGACGTGACCTGCATGCCGATGGACGAAGATTTCCTGATTGAAGGGAGATTGTAATGTTTACTGGACTTATCGAAGAAATCGGTACGGTGCGACGCATCGAGCGCGGCGCAAAGGGCGCTCGGCTGACGATTGCGGCGAATACCGTGCTCGAAAATACAAAAATCGGTGACAGCATTGCCACGAAACGGCGTATGCCTGACCGTGGTCGCGCTGACGGACGACAGCTTCAGCGCTGACGTGATGGCGGAGAGCCTGCGGCGTTCCGCGCTCGGCAGTCTGCAGAGCGGCTCGCCGGTCAATCTGGAGCGCGCGATGCCTGCCGACGGACGGTTCGGCGGTCATATCGTATCCGGCCACATCGACGGCACCGGCTCATCGGTTCTCGCAGCGGCGCGAGGACAACGCCGTGTGGGTGACGATCAAAACACCGGCTCCCCTGCTCCGGTACATCGTCGAAAAAGGCTCGATCGCCATTGATGGTGTCAGCCTTACCGTGGCGGCTGTGACGGACACCGACTTTTCGGTCTCCATCATTCCGCACACCGGCGCGCAGACCATTCTGCTCGGCAAAAAGCCGGGCGAGCCGGTCAACCTCGAATGTGATGTGATCGGCAAATACGTTGAAAAAATGCTGACACCGCACAAATCCAGCGGTATTACGATGGATTTTCTTGCCAACACGGATTTTAACGGAGGTTTTCTCTTATGGAATATCAGTTCAATACAGTTGAAGAGGCGCTCGAAGAGCTTCGCGCCGGACACCTCATCCTCACCATTGACGACCCGGACCGCGAAAACGAGGGCGACCTCATCTGCGCGGCACAGGTTGCCACGACCGAGAGCGTCAACTTTATGGCAACTCACGCCAAGGGCCTGATCTGCACACCGATGAGTGAGCAGGTTGCACTCCGTCTCGGTCTCGAGCAGATGGTAAAGGTCAACACCGACAACCACCACACCGCGTTCACGGTCTCCATCGACCATGTGGACACCACGACCGGCATTTCCGCCGAGGAACGCGGCTTTACCTGCCGCAAATGTGCGGATATCCACACCAAGCCGGAGGAGCTCCGCCGTCCGGGACACGTTTTCCCGCTTGTTGCACGCCGCGGCGGTGTGCTGACCCGCAACGGCCACACTGAGGCAACTGTCGATCTGTGCCGTCTGGCCGGACTCGAGCAGTGCGGTCTGTGCTGTGAGATCATGCGCGATGACGGCACAATGATGCGCACCTCCGAGCTGATGGAGAAGGCCAAGGAATGGGGCCTCAAGATCATCACCATCAAGGATCTGCAGGACTACTGCCGCCGCCATGACAAGCACGTTGTGCGCGAAGCCTGTGCGAAAATGCCGACCCGTTTCGGTGAGTTCCGCATCTACGGCTACGTCAACGACCTGACCGGCGAGCACCACGTTGCGCTCGTCAAGGGCGAGATCGGCGATGGCAAGAACCTGCTCTGCCGCGTACACTCCGAGTGCCTGACCGGCGACGTATTCGGTTCCCGCCGGTGTGACTGCGGTCAGCAGCTGGCGGCAGCCATGCAGCAGATCGATAAGGAAGGCCGTGGCGTGTTGCTCTATATGCGCCAGGAAGGCCGCGGCATCGGTCTGATCAACAAGCTGAAGGCGTATGAGCTGCAGGAAAAGGGCTTCGATACCGTTGAGGCAAACGTAAAAGCTCGGCTTTGCGCCCGACCTGCGCGAATACTGGATCGGCGCTCAGATCCTGCAGGACCTCGGCGCGAAGGAGCTGCGCCTGCTGACTAATAATCCGGAGAAGATTTACGGTCTGGACGGCTTCGGCGTAGAGATCGCCGAGCGCGTGCCGATTGAGATTGCACCTCAGAAGGATGACGCGTTCTACCTCAGAACCAAGAAGATTAACAAGGGCGCAGATGCAGCGATTGCGGCTCTCGAGCTGGCAAACCTGCTGCCGCAGATCTAAAGATCTAAAATTGTGCAGAAAACCCGCTCCCGGTTATACCGAGAGCGGGTTTTTCATTTATCGCGTGAATGATTGAGAATGGAAAATGGAGAATGGAGAATTATCGTGATGGTAAAACGTGTGTTCCCATACCAAAATCATTTGCAGATGTGTAACCGTAGGGGCGCACAGTGTGCGCCCGCAAAACGTTTGATATGGCGCTGCATAGGAGCACACTGTGCTCCCCTACGATAAGACATATGCCAACGATTCAGAACCATGGTGAATTCCTCATCTCTGCGTTCATTTTCCATTCTCAATTCTCCATTTTCAATTTTTATCCCGCAAAAAAACCACCCGAGATTTTCTCGGGTGGTTTTCTTTATTCTACCGAGCCATCTCCTCCCATGAGCGCGGTCAGCTCCTCAATCCGCTCCAACGGGAACGGCGGGAACGCCACCGGCTTCAGGCGATGGACATCAGCTTCATCGGGTTATCGTCAGCCGCTGCGCAGTTGGAATGCAGTACACCGCAGCGTCGGCAGCGATGAATCACTGCCCACTCACCGTTTTTGTGGACCCAGACACCGATGGCGTCCATAATGCCGCCGCAGTCGGCGGCACGGTCGCCCGGCTCATCGTCCACATGCAGGCTGGACAGGCAGTTCGGACAGTGATTCCTGTGGTCGCTGCCCGCGCCTGCCGGTACGACCGGACGGCCGCACACCCTTGCAGGTGAAGTCCTCTTCACAGGTATGCGTTTTGTAATAACCCTTTTGATATTGCTTGCGTTTATTCTCCCGATTCATGGGAATTCCTCCTGAAAAGTCGATATTATTCGTCCTTTTGGGAGGTGGTTTATGGGTTCAGCCGACCTCCCGGTCAGCTTACCGAATCCAATTCACCGTATTTCTTCAAAAAGCAAAGCTCCTTTTTTACTTATCCTTGAGTGCGTCCTTTACCTTATCCCAAAAGCTCTTGCGCTTGACCTGATTCTCGTCCGTAGACGTTTCCTCGAACTCACGCAGCAGCTTTTTCTGCTTGTCGGACAGGTTCTTCGGCACCTCGATGTTTACGCGGACGTACTGGTCGCCGCGGCCGCGGCCGTTGACGTTCTGGAATGCCCTTGCCGCGCATACGGAAGGTCGTGCCGGTCTGTGTGCCTTCCGGAATCTTGTACTCGATGCGGCCGTCGATGGTCGGCACCTGCAGCGTATCGCCGAGTGCGGCCTGTGCGAACGAAATCGGAATATCGACATGTACATCCGGGCCGTTGCGAGTAAAGATCGGGTGCGGACGGATGGCAACCGTTACAAACAGATCGCCTGCGGGGCCGCCGTTTACGCCGGCATTGCCCTGACCGCGCTGCTGGATGGACTGACCATCGTCGATACCGGCCGGAATGTTGACCTTGAACTTGCGGGTCTTGCGGACACGACCCTGACCGCCGCACTTCGGACACGGCTTCTTGATGATCTTGCCGGTGCCGCGGCAGTTCGGGCAGGCGCCCTGCGTCTGGAACATGCCGAGCGGCGTGCGCTGGGTCTGCGTAACAACGCCGGTGCCGCGGCAGTTCGGACAGGTCTCCGCCGTGGTGCCCTTTGCAGCACCTGTGCCGCCGCAGTCATCACAGGATTCGATGCGCTCGACCGTGATCTCCTTCTCACAGCCGAACGCGGCCTCCTCGAAGGACAGGATCACCGTCTGACGGATGGATTCGCCTCGCTGCGGTGCATTGCGGCGGGACGACCGTCCGCCGCCAAAGCCGCCGCCGAAGAACGAACCGAACAGGTCGCCCAGATCGCCCATGTCAAAGCCGCCGCCGAAGCCGCCTGCACCGGCACCGCCGCCGTAGCTCGGGTCAACGCCGGCAAAGCCGAACTGGTCGTACTTGGCGCGCTTCTCCTTGTCAGAAAGCACCTCGTATGCTTCGTTTACTTCCTTGAACTTATCCGCAGCCTCCGGATTATCCTTGTTGAGGTCCGGGTGGTACTTGCGCGCCAGCTTGCGGTATGCCTTTTTCAGCTCATCATCACTTGCGCCCTTCTGTACGCCGAGCACTTCATAATAATCTCTTTTATCAGCCATAAAAAATCATCCTATACACAGGGATAGGCGCACCAAAGTGCGCCTTATCCAATGGAGAATGGAAAATGTAAAATTGAGAATTGAGGAACGGCATTTCATGCCGAATTGAATGACGCGCGAAGCGCGTAACCATCATTCTCCATTATCCATTCTCCATTTTCAATTACTTACTTGTTATCGTCGTCCTTAACCTCGGTGAAGTCAGCGTCTACAAAGTCGCCCTGCTGGCCGCCCTGTGCGCCTGCACCCTGAGCGCCGCCCATGTTCCGGGTCGCCCTGCGGTGCCTGCTGCTGATAGATCTTGCCGGCCAGATCGGAGAACTTCTTGGACAGACCCTCGGTTGCAGCCTTGATCATATCAGTATCGGTGCCCTTGAGTGCTTCCCTTAACCTTTTCGATCTCAGCCTGAACGCCGCTCTTCTCGTCTGCGGACAGCTTGTCGCCCAGATCGGTCAGTGCCTTCTCGGACTGGAATACCAGTTGCTCAGCGTTGTTGCGAACCTCAACTGCTTCCTTTGTTCTTCTTATCCTGCTCAGCGTACTGCTCAGCCTCGTGCATTGCCTTGTCGATCTCGTCCTGAGACAGCTTGGTGGATGCAGTGATGGTGATCTTCTGTTCCTTGCCAGTGCCGAGGTCCTTAGCGGATACGTTTACGATGCCGTTTGCGTCGATATCGAAGGTAACCTCGATCTGAGGAATGCCGCGCGGTGCCGGAGCGATGCCGTCGAGGGTGAAGCGGCCGAGGGTCTTGTTGCCTGCAGCCATCTCGCGCTCGCCCTGCAGAACGTGAATCTCAACGGACGGCTGGTTATCAGCTGCGGTGGAGAAGATCTGGCTCTTCTTGGTCGGGATAGTGGTGTTGCGGTCGATCAGCTTGGTGCATACGCCGCCGAGGGTCTCAATACCGAGGGACAGCGGAGTTACGTCGAGCAGCAGCACGTCCTTGACCTCGCCGCCGAGAACGCCGCCCTGGATGGATGCGCCGATTGCTACGCACTCGTCCGGGTTGATGCCCTTGAAGCCTTCCTTGCCGGTGATGCCCTTAACAGCCTCCTGTACAGCCGGAATTCTGGTAGAACCGCCGACCAGCAGGACCTTGGACAGATCGGAAGCGGACAGACCAGCGTCGCTCATAGCCTGACGAACCGGGCCCATGGTGCGCTCTACGAGGTCTGCGGTCAGCTCGTTGAACTTCGCGCGGGTCAGCGTCAGCTCGAGGTGCTTCGGGCCGGTCGCGTCCGCGGTGATATACGGCTGGTTGATGGAGGTCTGGCTCATGCCGGACAGCTCAATCTTCGCCTTCTCAGCAGCTTCCTTCAGGCGCTGCATAGCCATACGGTCGTTCGACAGGTCAATGCCGTTGGACTTCTTGAACTCGTCAACCATCCAGTCGATGATGCGCTGGTCGAAGTCATCGCCGCCGAGGTGGGTATCACCTGCGGTGGACAGAACCTCCAGAACGCCCTCGCCGATATCCAGGATGGATACATCGAACGTACCGCCGCCGAGGTCGTAAACCATGATCTTCTGCTCAGATTCCTTATCTACGCCGTAAGCCAGCGAGGATGCGGTCGGTTCGTTGATGATACGAAGGACATTCAGCCCTGCGATCTTGCCGGCATCCTTGGTCGCCTGACGCTGCGAGTCGGAGAAGTAAGCCGGAACGGTGATGACCGCCTGATTTACCGGCTGGCCAAGGATGCTTCTGCGTCAGCCTTCAGCTTCTGCAGGATCATCGCGGAGATTTCCTGCGGGGGAGTACGGCTTGCCGTCGATGTTTACGCGGTAGTCGGTGCCCATGTGACGCTTGATAGAAATAATGGTACGGTCAGCGTTGGTTACAGCCTGGCGCTTAGCGACCTGACCGATCATACGCTCGCCGTCCTTGGAAAATGCAACAACAGACGGAGTGGTGCGCGCACCCTCAGCGTTAGGGATGACTACGGCTTCGCCGCCCTCCATAACAGATACACAAGAGTTCGTCGTACCAAGGTCAATACCAATGATCTTACCCATAATAAATACACTCCTTAATAGTTAGGATTTAGTTTACTTTAATTAGTAGTTAGTAATCAGTTTGCAACCTTCACCATCGCATGGCGAATAACCTTATCGCCGATCTGGAAGCCCTGCTGGAAGGTTTCCGCGATGACATTCTCACCGAGGCTTTCATCCTCAACGTGCATAACCGCGTTGTGGAAGTTCGATCGAATGCGGTGCCTGCGGCAGCGTCGATGACGGTGACGTTAATGCCCTTTGAGGCTTTCGGTCAGCTGCGTCATGGTCAGCTCGACACCCTTTTTATATTCGGTGTCGGCAGTCTCTGCCTTGAGCGCCCGCTCGAGGTTATCGTAGGTCGGCAGCAGTGCGGTTACGGCGCGGCTGACTGCGTCCGTGTACGCCTGCTCGCGCTCGCGCTGGCTGCGCTTGCGGAAGTTGTCGTACTCCGCCGCCATGCGGAGATAACGATCGTTCAGGTCGTTATACTTGGCTTCCCAGTCCGTCGCGGGCTTTGCATCAGCCTTGGCGGTCTCCTCTGCGGGAGCCTCGGTCTTTACCTGCTCCTGCTCTTCCGCCTCCGGCTTTGTCTTTTGCTCATGTCGTTTTGTGCCTCCGTTTACAGGAAATCAGTGATTTCCGTCTTTTTCATCTAAAAATGTCTCGGCAATCAGCTTGTTCAGCCCTTTTTGCGAAGCGGCTGAGCTGTGCGGACAGCTTGGCGTAATCCATGCGGGTCGGACCCACGATGCCGATCGCACCCTGACCGATCTTGCCGATATCGTATTTTGCGTAGATCGCCGAGGTTTCACTCAGCGGGTTTTCACCGTTTTCCGGTCCGATGAAGAACTGGATGCCGTCGATCTTGCGGGTGGCCGGCAGCAAGTGCTTGCGGTCGTCCTCCATGTAATCGAGCAGCGTCTGTGCCTTTTTCGTATCGCGGTACTCCGGAAAACGAAGCAGCTTGCTGGCACCGTCGAGGTAAACCTTCTGGTCGCTCAGCTCGGTGATCAGCTCTGCGATGTACTCGGCCACCGGAGCGAGCAGCGCGGTCAATCCCGCGGCGCGGCGCACAATGTCGAATCGCTCGGCGGTGATGCTCGAGAGCGGCAGTCCGGTCAGCGTCTGATTGAGCACATAGGTGAGCAGTTCGGCCTCATCCTTGGAGACCTCAGCCACCGTGCGGACCATTTTGTTCTTAACCGTACCCGAATCCGTAACTACTACGATTACGAAATTCATCTTATCGACTGCGATGATCTCAAACTGCCGGATGACGATCTGTGTCATGGCCGGTGTGATAGCAACCGACGCGTAATTCGTCAGACTGGTGAGCAGCTTGCCGGCCTCCTGAATGAGGTGGTCAAGCTCCCGTACCTTGGTAAGCACGCTGTTCTGCAGTGCGTTTCCGTCCTCCGCATTGTCGGCCGGACGCTCCATCAGTTCATCCACATACAGTCGATAGCCCTGCGGTGAGGGGATTCGTCCCGCAGAGGTGTGCGGCTTTTTTCGAGGTAGCCCATGTCCTCCAGCTCACTCATCTCATTGCGGATGGTGGCGGACGAGAACGGCAGCTCGTGTCCCTCGGTCAATGCCTTGGAGCCGACCGGCTCAGCCGTGCGGATGTAATCGCCGATAATGGCTTTGAGTATTTGCTTTTTACGTTCCGAAAGCTCCACCGAAGCAGACTCCTTTCTTTCGGTTGTTAGCACTCCATCTCCCCGAGTGCTAAACTTAATTTACCACCACATACGGGCAAAGTCAAGTGCTGTTTGTGAACAATTTATGAAATGATCGTCGGAATTTTATCACACCCGCCTGCCGAGTGCTGAAATGCCAGTTTTCACCGTATAAAAAACGCTCTGTTTTGGTCGTTTTTCCTTGCGTTCGCGTCCACGCAGTGATAGAATTGGTATGAGAGAGACAGGCAATCGTTCGATTGCCGTAGAGAGAAAAATCCGCTCTATAAAAAAGGAGAACAAACATGAAGGAAATCAAAGTTGGCATCGTCGGTTTGGGCCGTCTCGGTTCGGTACACGCGCAGAATCTTGCATTCAAGATTCCCGGCTGCAAGCTGGTCGCTGCCTGCTCGCTCGAGCAGAAGGAGCTGGACTGGGCGAAGGACTACCTCAAGGTAGAGTACACCACCACGGACTACAAGAAAATGGTTGACGAGGCAGACATCGAAGCTGTCGTTATCGTCTCCTCCTCTCCGGAGCACTGCTGGATGATCGAGTACGCGCTCGATGCAGGCAAGCACGTTTTCACTGACAAGCCGCTCGGCTGCTCGCTCGAGGAGTGCAGCGCGCTGAGGCTGCCGTTGAACGTCACCCGGACAAGATCTTCTTCCTTGGCTTTATGCGCCGCTACGATCCGTCATGCGGATGCAAAGGCACAGATCAACGCAGGCCGCATCGGCAAGCCGTATCTGGTAAAGGCTACCGGCCTTGACCCGGAAGCACTGGTCGAGAGCTGCATCAAGTTCTCCAAGACCTCGGGCGGCATCTTCATTGACGCGGCTTCGCACGACATTGACCTGATGCGCTGGTTCCTCGGCGGTGAGGTTACCGAGGTTTACGCCGCAGGCACCAACTTCAAGCACCCCGAGTTTGCCGAGAACGGCGACACCGAGACCGGCATGGCAATGCTCAAGTTTGACAATGGCACGGTCGCTTTCCTGCACGTTGGCCGTACTGCGCCGCACGGCTACCACACCGAGACCGAAATCGTCGGCACCGAAGCGCATATCCGCGTAGCCGGTGTACCGTGGAAGGACCGTGTAATGGTTTACGATCAGTACGGTGCCCGTCAGGAGATCGTAGAGAACTTCCCGCAGCGTTTCGCAGAGGCGTACCTGCTCGAAATGGTGGACTTCATCGACTGCATCCAGAAGGACCGCAAGCCCGAGCTGACCGTTTACGACGGTACCAAGGCAACCCTCGTTACCTACGCGATTACGGATTCGTTCCACTCCGGCAAGCCGGTTCAGGTACAGTATTAATACATTGTAAAATCGCACAAAAGCAGAGCCGAAAGGCTCTGCTTTTTTCTTGCATATTTTCATCTTCTCTGCTATTATAATGGCAAGGAGGTAGAGATTATGAACAACAACATTCCCATTGCCCGCTGGCTTTCCATGTTCTGGCTGTGCAGTGCCGTTTCACTGGTGCTTGGACAATTCAGCGGCTCCGTCACTTTGAACGGCACAAACGGTGCAGCACTCACCGTTACCGGCATTCTCGGTATATTCTGCACCCTCGTGCAGTTTTATCCGTTTTACCGGTTCAGCCGCGTGTCCGAGCGCCTGCAGCGTGCGTTCACAGCCACTGTGCTCAGCGTGGCGGCAACCGTTGTCGGCCTGCTGGCCATGACACTCGTTCCGAGCGACACGCCGCCGTATACACCCAGCACGTTTTATCTGCTGTTCAGCCTGATCGCACTTGCCGGTGTGATCGCAGCCTATGTCTCGCAGTTCTGGCTGTACACCGGACTGGACGATGTCTGTACAGAGCGCGGCTACGACTTTCCGCCCAAGCGTATTCGCTGGTGCTTTTATCTTTCCCTTATCAACATTTTGCTGCGCATGCTGCCAACTTCCATTCCGATTTTTCTCTCGCAGATTGCCAGCCTTGTGCTGCTTGCCCTGTTTATCCGTGCCGCATATCAAGCGGAAAAGCTGACCATATAACCCAATATAAAAAAAAAGGACCGCCCAAACGGTCCTTTTTTCTTTTATATGAGAGATTATTTGTAGAGAGCAGGTTTATCCATCATCTCGATCGGCAGGAACTGATTCGTGCCGCGGGAACGGTTGAGCGTGTCTGCTGCGACGCAGGCAGCGTAGCCGTCCCATGCGGACGGACCATCCGGCTCACCCTTCTCCTCGAGGGTCTTGACCCAATGGGTCAGCTCAATGTCATAGGCTTCAATAAAGCGGTCCTTCCAGTCGGTCAGGATCGGGAACGAACGGGTTGCGTTCGAGCGCTTGACAACCGCATACGGATCAGGCAGGTTGACTGTGCCCTTCTCGCAGACGACCTGACACTGGATGTCGTAACCGTAAGCGTCCGCAACCTGAACCTCTACGTCAATGCGAGCACCGGACTGGGTTTCCAGCAGTACGATCTGCGGGTTGTCATAACCCTTGGTAGAGCACGCGGACTGGCGCACCTTGAGCACCTGACCGCTCTTATACTCATCGCCAAGCAGCCAGCGGCATATGTCCAGCTCGTGGATTGCAACGTTGGAAACGCCCATCTCGGTCTGGAAGCCGTCCGGCTGAGATACGTTGCGGTGGCACGCGTGAATCATCAGCGGCGCACCCAGCTCACCGGAGTCGATGATGCGCTTCATCTCGGCGTAGCCTCGGTCATAGTGGCGCATAAAGCCGACCTGTACCAGACGCTTGCCGTGTGCGGTCTCGGCCGCGATGATTTTCTCGCAGTCGGCGGCACTCTGTGCCAGCGGCTTCTCGCAGAACACCTGCTTGCCCGCTTTAAGAGCCTCGAGCACATAACCTGCGTGGCTCGGGTCGGACGAGGTGATAACGACCGCCTGCACCTCCGGTGCTGCGATCAGCTCCTCGCCGGTCTTGTATGCCTTCATGCCTTCATACTGCGCCGCAACCTTAATCGCAGCTTCTTCAAAATAGTCTGCACAGGCAACAACCTGACAGCCCGGAACAAGGTCCGTAAGACGTCGAATGTGATCGCGGCCGATTGCGCCGCAGCCGATAACACCAATATTCAGCATGCTGATCCTCTCCTTTTTAACAGCAGGAATAATCACTTAAAATCTCGTTAATACACGCGATTCCCGCGTTTTTCACACTTTTTCTTCATTGCATACATTGTACCGCAATCTCTCCGTCACGGTCAACCGTCCCACCAAAACATTGGTAGCCTGCCTAAAAAAGCACCGCAAATTTATGGCAAAATGAAGGCTTAAAAGCAGATGACAGTGTATTTTTGATTGTGCACTGTGCGCAGTTATGCTTGACGTCAGCGCTGCTCTCCCCTATACTTTGAAGTAGAAAAGGAGAATGTGTCAATGGCAGTTACCATACAAAAAATCGCAGAGCTGTCCGGTGTGTCGCGCGGCACGGTGGACCGTGTGCTGCACGGACGCCCCAACGTCAATCCGATGATACGCGAAAAAGTTGTCCGTGCCGCAGAAAAACTCGGCTACCAGCCTCCGGTGCCGCCGAAATCGGCAGATTGCAGGCAAGCGGCTATTCTCATTCCGCAATGGACGGATGGGTACTTCAACCGGCAGATCGTCAGCGGCATTCGCAAGGCACTGCGCTATATCGCCGATCCAGCGTTTGTACTGACCGAGCAGCCGCTGCGTACCATGACCATGCAGGAGCTGCTCCGCGCGATAGAAGAGCAGATTCGTTCCGGCGTGGACGGACTCATCATCCGTGCCGAGAATACGCCGGAGGTCCGCGCCGCCATCGAGCAGGCAGTGCAGCAAGGCGTTACCGTCATCACCTATGATGCCGACGTGCCGGACAGCGGCCGTCTGTGCCACGCCGGACAGGATCTTGTCCGCGCGGGCGCTATCGCCGCCGGTGTCATGGCGCGACTCATCCGGCCGCCCGAGCACGTTCTCATTGTCACCGGAAATCTGCGTATGGAGGCCCACAAAGGCCGCGTGGACGGCTTTTGCCGCCGTCTGCTCGAGCTGGGCTTCTCCGAAGATGCCTACCGCGTGATTGAAACCAACGAAATGCCTGAACTCACCGGCGAACTCGTCGCGCAGGCGCTTCAGGCCGACAGCCGCCTGCACGCCGTCTATATGGCCTGCCAGCCGCTCTCCGGCTGCATCGCGGGCATTCGAAAAGCGCGGCGCACCACCCGGCCGCATATCGTCTGCAACGACCTCACGCCCACCGCGAAGCGGTATCTGCGCGAGGGAACGGTGGATTTCGTGATCGGTCAGTCATTCTCGCAGGAGTCGTTCCACGCCGTGCTGGCGATGTATCAAATGCTGCTGCGCGGCGTGAAGCCCAAACGGGAGCTGTATTATACCGATCTGCGGTTGATCACGCAGGAGATGCTGTAGCGAGAGATTGCATTTAGCGATTTGCAGTAATTGAGAATTGATAATGGAGAATGGAAAATTGACGTGACGGTTTACCGTTGTGTGGGTGGCCAATGGCCGCCCCTACGGGATAGATTGTGCAGGTCGGATACAAGCGGTGCGCCGAGTCGTACCCCAGAGCACCTTCTCTTGCCCTGACGGGCAATTCACCTTGTCACACCCTACGGTATAACGAGTGCAATTCGTAGGTGTCGTGCAAAATATCCAAGCCAACGAGTTGCGCGACACTGTTATCCCCAGGGAACCTTCTCTTGCCCTTCGGGCAATTCACCCGCGCCTGTGAAGAATAACCCGCATGTGTAGCAGTAAGGTATCTGTGAACTGCGAATAGGTTACGAAAGACACGCAAGAGTAACCCGACTGCCGTTCTCCTTTTCGGAGCGGTCGCCGGTCTCTGATCTGTGCCAAACTAAGAAATAAAGGAAGATGGAGTCCCAAGAGGATAGTACTCATTTTATCCGCGCACGGCGCGGGAACAAGGTTTAGTGGCCTACGGGCAAACCTTAGGTGTCTATCCTTTTGGTCCCCCAGCCAAAGGTTGGCTCCCATTCCCAATACTTTAATAATCAGATAACGATTTACTACAACAAAAAAAGAGCCGCTTTACAGCGACTCTTTTTTGTTTGATATGCGCGGACTGATTACTTAGCAGCCAGACGGCGAGCCTTAGCAGCCATGCGCTCACGAGTAACGTCGAGCAGTACGGCGCCGATGATAACCAGGCCGAGTACGAGGTTCTGTACTGCCGAAGAAACGGACAGCAGGGAGAAGCCGTTACGCAGAACAGCGATGATCAGTGCGCCGAGCATGGTACCAACCATGGTGCCCTTGCCGCCCATGAAGGATGCGCCGCCGATGATGCAGGCTGCGATTGCGTCGGTATCGTACGGCTGGATTGCGTTAACGCCGTTGCAGATACCGGAACGACCGATGGATACGATACCAGCCAGAGCTGCCATGAAACCGGACAGGGTGTAGCAGAAGGTCAGCACGTTAGCGGAGTTGATACCGGACAGACGAGCTGCTTCCGGGTTGCCGCCTACACAGTAGATGGAACGGCCCAGAGCGGTCTTGGTCAGCAGGATGTGCATGATAACGTAGATGACAAGTACTACGATAAAGGATACCGGGAAGCCGGCTACGGTCGAAGAACCGAGCCACATAACAGCATCATTACCGGAGAAGGATACCATCTGAGAGTTGGTGATGATCAGCGCACCGCCCCACAGTACGTTCTTCATACCGAGGGTAGATACGAACGGATGCGGCAGGTGCAGACGGGTAAGAAGCATACCGTTGATCCAGCCGATCAGGGTGCCGCCAACGATGGCAACAACCAGCAGCAGAACCGGATTGTTCATGCCCTTGTTAACCAGCATACCTGCAAGGCAGGCAGCGAACGTTGCGTTCGCACCTACGGACAGGTCGATGCCGGCAGTGATCAGACAGAGCAGCATACCGGTGGATACCAGTGCATTAAACGAGGTCTGCTTGAGAACAGACATCATGTTGGAATACTTAAAGAAGTTCGGCGAAGCGATCGCCAGAACTACACAAAGGATTACCAGTGCGCCAAAAGTACCAGCATAAGACATCAAACTGCTGGATTTCTTCGATTTAGTCATCTAATTTACCTCCCCAAGCTGCCTTCATAAGGTCTTCCTGATTGAAATGTTCGCTGTCACGGTCTACTTCGGCCATTACTTCGCCGCCGCGCATTACGATTACGCGGTCGGACATGCCGAGGATCTCAGGCATTTCCGAAGATACCATGATAACGCACTTGCCCTGCTTGACAAGGCTGTTCATTACGTTGTAAACCTCGACCTTTGCGCCGACGTCGATACCACGGGTCGGTTCGTCAAAGATAAAGATCTCTGCATCTGTGTTGACCCACTTGCCGATTACGACCTTCTGCTGGTTACCACCGGACAGCTGGCCTACGATCTCGTCGATCGACGGGGTCTTGATGCGCAGCGACGCAATATTCTGCTCGCCTGTCTCGAGGATCTTCTTTTCGTTCAGGAACAAGCCCGAAGAGAAGCCCTTCATGTTAGCAAGAATCAGGTTGGTGCGAATGGTCTGAGCCAGTACCAGACCCTGTCCCTTACGGTCCTCGGTGAGGAACGCAATGCCGTGCTTGATAGCCTGACGCGGAGACTTGATATGTACTTCCTTGCCCTTGATCTTGATCTTGCCGCTGTCGATCGGATCTGCGCCGAATACTGCGCGCATAATCTCGGTACGACCGGCGCCGACCAGACCTGCAAAGCCCAGAATCTGTCCGCCGTATGCCTTGAAGGATACATTGTTCAGGACGCCTGCCTCAACAACGTTGTCAACCTCGAGCATCGGCTCCTTGGACTTTTCGCCGAATTCCTTCGGGAACTGGTTGTCCAGCGAACGACCTACCATTGCGGTGATCAGGGAGTCATTATCCCACTGATCGATCGGCTTGGTTGCGATGAACTCACCGTCACGGATAACCTCAACGCGGTCGCACAGCTCGAACAGCTCCTCCAGCTTATGGGATACAAAGACGATGCCGATGCCGCGTGCCTTCAGATCACGGCAGGTCTTCATCAGCTGCTCAACCTCTTTCTCGCCCAGAGAGGAGGTCGGCTCGTCCATAATAATCATTTTTGCGTTGATCAGAACCGCCTTTGCGATCTCGATCATCTGCTGTACGCCCATACCAAAGTTACCTGCCGGCTTGGTCGGGTCTACGTCCTGACCGAGCGAAGCCATAACTTCCTTTTGCCTTTTTATGCATGGTCGGGTAATCCAGCAGAGTACCCTTTTTGATCCACTTGTTGATGAAAATGTTGTCAGTAATGCTCAGCAGCTTCTCAATATTAAGCTCCTGATATACGCACGCGATGCCAGCCGCTGCCGAATCGTTCGGGTCCTTGAAATGCTGCTCGACGCCGTCTACATAAATCTGACCCTCGTCTGCCTGATGTACACCAGTCAGCACCTTGATCAGCGTAGATTTGCCCGCGCCGTTCTCACCGATCAGGCCGAGGATCTCGCCCGGCTTGACGGAAAGCTGCATGTTTTTCAGAGCCACTACGCCCGGAAAACGCTTGGTCGCGTTTTCAGTTCTACTACGTATTCACTCATTTGCATATCACCTTTTCTTCTCCGAGATGAAGTGCGGGACAAAGTAAACTGTTCTCGGTTCAGTTCCCTAAGGAAAAGCCTGCCCAGTGCAAGCTCTTTACCATTTCTTGTCCGCGGGAGCATGTTTGAAAAGAGAACCCCTGCAGAGATGAAAATCGAGCAGGGGTTTCTTCTCGTTCACTTAAATGCTGGAACTAATGGAAAACCACAAGCGTGTGGGATGGATTGCTTAGCCGATGTAGCCCTTCAGCTTATCCAGGCGCTCCTGAGCGTTATCCTTGGTGACAACGGAGCAGCCGGAGTCGATGAACTTCTCCAGGGTCTCACCGTTAACAGCCTTTACAGCAGCCTCAACTGCCTTGTAGCCCATGTCGTATGCTTCCTGAGCAACGGACATGGTCTCCTCACCAGCGAGGATAGCGTTGCAAGCGGACTGAATGCCGTCGAAGCCAACGAAGATGGTCTTCGCGTAAGCAGCGTTGCCCTTTGCAGCACGAGCAGCAGCCATAGCCATATCGTCGTTGTTGCAGACGATGATAGCGACGCCTTCCGGATGGTTCTGCATGATTGCTTCCATCGAGGTAGCAGCCTTATCAGCAGCAGCGTCAGCGTACTGGATCTCGTCCTTCAGGAACTCGCCGCCAGCCTCGGTAACGCCCTTCTCATAACCGGTCAGACGTGCGGTAGCAGTGCCGTCGCCCTGTACGCCGGAAATTGCGATTGCCTGAACCTTATCCCAGCCAGCAGCCTTAGCAGCCTCTACGGCAGCCTTGCCGCCTTCTGCAGCAGCATCCTCGTTGCCGGTACCTACGAAGGACAGAACCTCAGGTGCATCGATGTTGGTATCAACTGCAACGATCGGTGCGGTCTGGCCAGCGATCAGGGTCTTAACGAGGTCAGCCTGCAGCGGAGCGATAACGAATGCATCGTATGCGCCGGAGTTCAGGTCGGTCTCGATCATATTCTGCTGCTCGTCGTAAGCGGTCTCGGAGGTAGCGCCCTTAACCTCAACCTTTACGTCCGGGTTGTCCTTGGAGTAAGCCTCAGCGCCAGCCTTAACGTAGCTCCAGTACTCGGAAGCAGTCGTCTTCAGGATAACGTCAACAGAGCAGCCGGAAGTGGTGCCAGCCTTATCGTCGCCGCCAGCCGGGGTAGAAGAACCGCCGCCGCAAGCTGCAAGGCTTGCAACCATAGCGCCAGTCATCAGCATAGCAAGTAATCTCTTCTTCATGATAAAAACCTCTCTCCTTTTTCATGCGGAGCAAACAGACTCTCAGGTTGTCTGCTCTGCGGTCGGTTCCCACTGCTGTGGGACTTAGGAACGCTCCAACGTTCTGGTAATATTTTAATGCAATAATACCGTTTTGGCAACCCTTCGTTGTTATTTTTGTAAGAGGTGGTGATTTTCGCACATTCCGTTTTGTGCACATTCACAAATTCCTGCTTTGACAATCGAAAACCAGACGCTGTGCATTGTGCATTTTTATTTTTCTTACGGCATTTTTCCTATAAAATCATGGGAATTTCATGGTCGTTTTGGGCACATTTTGGAGACATCTCTTGCCAGCAAAGGTTACAATGTGGTAAAATTACCGTATCCTAATGAGAGAAGGAATATGACAATGAAGCTTGCTATCAAAACCTGTACGCTGGATATGCCCTATGAGCAGATGCTCGACTTCTGCGTGGAGCAGAAAATTGCCGCCATTGAAATCGGCACCGGCAACTGGTCGGGTGCGCCGCACTGTGACCTCGACCTTCTGGTAAGCGACAAGACCGCCCGCGAAAAATGGTATGATGCCATGCGTGAAAAAGGGTCTGGAGCTGTGCGCGCTCAACTGCTCAGGCAACCCGCTCGCGTATGAAAAGGACATGGATGTAACAAAAAAACCTTTGAGCTGGCGCATCAGCTCGGAGTAAAGAAGATCGTTATGATGAGCGGTCTGCCGGTCGGCTGCGAGGGCGATAAAACGCCGGTGTGGATCACGACCTCGTGGCCGCCCGAGACGCAGGACATTCTGGATTACCAGTGGAATCAGGTTGCGATTCCCGCATGGAAAAAGCTCGTTAAGCTGGCAGAGGATTGCGGAATCGAGCGGATTGCGCTCGAAAACCACGGTATGATGCTGGATACCAAGCCGATCGACGCATTTGCCCGCCGCTCGTGGAACTATGTTGCCGTCGGCGCGGGACACGATGCCAAGTGGTGGAAGGAGTTTTCTCGGTTGTCCGCATGTCGGGCTACAACGATGAGATTTCCCTTGAAATGGAAGATTTGACGCTCTCCATGCTCGACGGTCATCTCGCCAGCCTGCAGGTGCTGCGCGAAGCGCTCAATATTGGTTAAGGCAACACCGCACAATTAAAGCGGCGGTGCTTTGCGGAAATTTTGTGTCCTGACTTTGGCTTCGGTTGTTCCGTCCGCGCTGCCGAAGTTTCACGGTAATACATCAAGTATTACCGCAAAACTGTGCCTCGTCAGTACGCAAAATTTACTCGCAAATCACTCTTGTTCAATTATGCGGTATGTGCAGCACAAGCGCCAGATCGAGCACTCTTGCCTCGAGCGGCGTGTACTGCATATCCGGACGCAGCATGCGCAGAAAGTTGGACGCAGTAGACAGACTGTCCGACGGGTAGTGAATGTACATGCTGCCGCCGCACTCGTAGTGATTGTAGGCGTGATAGGAATACACCGCCAGCATCGGAAAGACCGAAATCAGCATCAGGCACTGCCGCAGCACGTTGGGCAGGCTGATATCATCCGCATTGCTGTCGTAGGATGCCAGCGTGAGCACACTGCGCGACAGGCTGTTCATCATGTCGCGGGTCGGTGCTTTCATGATAACATCGCGCGTGAAATTGGTCGGCAGCGTGCGTCCCTGTGCCAGCAGAGCCTTGAAATCGCCCAGACTCTTGGCATCCGGCAGCTCACCGAACAGCAGCAGGTACGCAGCTTCCTCGTAGCCCTTGCGGCCGTCCCGCACAAAGCCCTGCACCAGATCCTGAATGCGAATGCCGCGATAGTACAGCTCGCCCCTCACAGGGCACGATTTCGCCGCCTATCTCCTTGCGAGAGATAATGTCCGAAATGTTGGTCAGACCGGCCAGTACGCCCTGTCCATTGATGTCGCGCAGACCGCGCTTGACATCGTACTTGCGGTACAGCGCCGGATCAATGCGGCTGTTCGAGCGGCAGAGCGCCGCCAGCGCTTCCACGCGCGGCGTGACCTGTAAAATATCGTGTTCCGGTGTCATGATGATTCCTCCCTTTTACTGCATTGTGTGATATATTTATTGTATCAGAATCCACTCGCGTTTACATGACATTTTTTGCACAGTTCCGTTAACAATTCGTGAATTTTTTCGCACATTTCAGCAGTTACACAGGATATGCCCACCAATTTGATAAATTTATGCGCAAAAGGCACAATGAGTTTCTCATTGTGCCTCAGCTTGTCGAAAAAGCAATATTCGATTTTTATGCTTCGTGCGACAGCACGCATTCAATCGAATTTGCTTTTTGCATTCATAAATTCCGGGAGCATGTATCTCGGAATTTATACAAGGAAAGAAAAAATGTGTCCGTAGGACGCGGTTTTTTTTCGAGATTCGCTCGAAAGGTGGTTTCGAGCGAGAGGCTGTTCGGAAAACGAAGTTTTCGACAGCCTCAGGCACAATGAGTTTCTCATTGTGCCTTTTGGGACTCTGCAATTTTTGTTTAGCGGATAACCATATGGATCAGCGGATAAAGTTCATCATCGTGCGCGGACGGCTTTCCGGCGGCTCGATTCCGGCCTTGTCGATCACCTTGAGCATCCATGCGATATTGCGGCCCAGCTTTTCGATGACTTCAACGCCCTCGATATCCTGCACAGCCTCGCCCTTGTCTGCGCCGTGTACGGCGTTCCAGTAGTCCGAGGTGACAAGCACCATCTCCATGGTGTTGATCGTGCCGAGCAGCTGCTGGTAGGTCTCCATGCCGCCTGAACGGCGCAGCGTACACAGCGCCGCACCGACCTTGTGCTTCAGCTGATTATCGCCGCAGCCTGCCGCCAGAATCAGACGGTCGAGCACGCACTTCATACCGCCCGCAATGCCGCCGTGGTACACCGGAGACGCGAGCACGATGCCGTCCGCCTCAATACACTTGGCGATGATTTCATTTACACCGTCGTCGTCCTGCACGCAGCGCAGCGTGCCGTTGTCCAGGCAGTGATAGCACGCCATGCACGGATGCACCTTCGCCCCTGGCTGACATACCTCAAACTCAATGCCCTCCTGCTCGAGCACCTTGCCGAGCACCTCGAGCATCTGCGCACAGTTGCCGTCCTTGCGCGGCGAGCCGTTGATTGCTACAACTTTCATATCCTTTTCCTCCGTGTTTTCTCTATTTTTCAGTGCGTATCCGCACTGTTTTTTGACGAATATTGACTTATAAATGCTTTTCGTTCTCCAGCCGGTACAGCCGCATCACGACCAGCGTATGATTCAGCTGCGGACCCATCAGCAGGATCATGCTGACGATATACAGCCACAGCATCAGTACGATAATCGCCGCCAGAGAGCCGTACAGCACAGAATACCGCGCCATATTGTCCACATAGAACGAAAATCCAAGCGAGACCAGAATCCACGCTACCAGCGAGAACAGCGCCCCCGGCCACACCTCACGGAACCTAAGGTGCAGATTGGGCACGACCTTGTTAAACAGCATGAGGAACACGAAAATAAACGCGATCATCACCCAGAAACTGGCATCGTGCAGTCCGTCCATCACAGTAGCCGGCGGCACCGGCAGATATTTCGGTACAACGCGGATGATGGTTCGTCCGGCGACGACGAGCACAAAGCTGCACACAACCGAAACAAGAAAGCCCGCCGTAATACCGAACGAAATGAGCACGTCCTTGACCATGCCGCGCGAGATTTCAACGTGGTAAATATCGTGGACCGTGCGCATCATTGAGCGCACCGCACGGGACAGGAAATACAGTGTCAGACCCAGACCGACGATCATCGGGCTGAACGACGGCGTGCCGGTCAGCTGCTGAATATAGCCGCCTATGAGCTGCTGCAGGCTTTTCGGCAGCATTTCCAGCACCGGCTGCATCCCCTCGATTGACAGGTCAAGCTGTGCGAGCATGGAGTTGACGAACATCAGCAGCGGGAACATGGAAAACAGCAGAAAATACGAAAGCTCTGCCGCAGACTGCGGAATGCCGTCATCAAAAAAGCGGTAAACCATGCGCTTGATCAGGTATAGCCATCGGTTTTGACCGTTCATTGCGTCCCTCCCCTGTGTCGGTAAATTGTGCTGTACTTATCATATCAGCTTTTTATCAAATTTACAACTTGCGTTTTTTGGCTTCATCTATTGTATACTGATAAAAACAGAACATTTGTTCTGATTGGAGGGTGTGTCATGGCGGATCTGCGTCCGGTGACCTGCTGTTTTTCCGGCTACCGAATTGAAAAAATGCCGTTCCGGAACGAGGACTGTCCCGCTGCGCGCGAGCTGTTCGCCGCACTCGATGCTGCGGTCGCAGAGGCCGCCGCTGACGGCTGTATGCGTTTTCTCTCCGGTATGTCCACCGGCTTTGATCTGTGGGCCGCCGAAGCTGTTCTGCGCGCGCGCGCCGCACTCCCGGTGCAGCTGCTGTGTGCTGTGCCGTTCGACGGACAGGCCGATCGGTTTCCGCTCGAGTGGAAACGCCGGTTCAACCGCTGCCTGCTCGCCGCAGATAAGGTGTACGCGCTCGCGGAGCTATCACGTCGGGTGCTTTGCCGCGCGCAACCGGTTCTATGGTAGATGCATCGTCAAAGGCTCATCTGTTACTATGATGGACGGTCAGGCGGTACGGCGCAGACCGTGCATATGGCTGAGCAGAGCGGACTGAAAATTGTAAATCTCGCGGATGGACAGCTGTCGCTGCTGTAAAAGGACTGACCGAGAAGGGCAGTCCTTCCGCGGTGCCGGATCCGATACCTCATACACATAATTTTCGCCGCCTATATTGAGGCACAGTTCCTTTCCCCCATAGAGCACCTGAATCTGGTATAGGGATTCCCCCGAGTCCGCATGCCATGCCATCGATTGGGAAAGCGCCGTGCCCTGACCTGTGGGAGCAGCTCACGCACCGCATCTGTATCCACTTTGTCTGTGATGTCCACAGCCGTGTCACCGATGTAGAAACAGAAAACCTGCACCTGTGCAATCTCCTCCGCATCCGGCATGGGCGCATACGGCATGAGCAGATATACCGCGCAGCAAACCAGAATCGCTGCAACAACCGCTGTTATCCTGCGTTTCATGTGCATTCCTCCTCACCAGTAAAACAAAATCCGCCGACGCGATTGAATTTTCACGTCGGCGGATTCCTTACTTATGCAATTATATGTGTGCTGAAATTACTTCAGGCCGGCGGTGATGATCGCCATCTGATAGACCTCATCCGCGTTACAGCCGCGGGACAGATCGTTGATCGGCGCATTCAGACCCTGCAGAATCGGGCCGTAAGCAGCGTAGCCGCCCAGACGCTGAGCGATCTTGTAGCCGATGTTGCCAGCCTCGATATCAGGGAAAATAAAGGTGTTGGCCTGGCCGGCAACCGGAGAGCCCTTTGCACTTGGTAGCAGCAACAACCGGGGATACAGCAGCGTCAAACTGCAGCTCGCCGTCGATCGCCAGCTCCGGGTTCATCTCCTTAGCGTACTCGGTAGCCTCGCGGGACAGAGCAACCGTGCCGCCCTTGCCGGAGCCCTTGGTGGAGAAGGACAGAACAGCAACCTTCGGGTCGATACCGAAAGCCTTAGCGGTGTTTGCGGTCTCGATTGCAACCTCAGCCAACTTCTGGCTGCCCTTCAGGGTTACGTTGCCTTCCTTATCAACAGAATCCGGATAGTCGATGTTGATCGCGCAGTCGCCCATAGCCAGCTTCTCCTCTACGCCGTCCTTCTCGCGGACCAGAATAAAGCAGGAGCTTACGAGGTGTGCGCCCGGCTTGGTCTTGATCAGCTGCAGAGCCGGACGAACGGTGTCAGCGGTGGAGTAGGTAGCGCCGCCGAGCAGTGCGTCAGCCTTGCCCATCTTAACGAGCATGGTGCCGAAGTAGTTGCCCTTGGACAGTGCAGCGCGGCAGTCTTCCTCGCTCATCTTGCCCTTGCGGAGCTCTACCATCTTAGCTACCATAGCGTCCATCTCCGGGTAGGTAGCCGGGTCGATGATCTCCATGCCCTCGATATCGAAGCCGCCCTTTGCAGCAGCAGCCTTTACCTCGTCAACATTGCCGACCAGGATGGAATCCATCAGGCCGTCCTTCTTCAGGCGTGCAGCCGCTTCGAGGATACGAGCGTCCGGCTTCGGTGAATACGATCTTGCGCTTGTCAGCCTTGAGTGCTGCAATCAGATTTTCAAACATATTGCATTCTCCTTCGTTTCCAATCGCCTGTGTGCAGTGTGGCGCTGCAAACAGGCATTCTCTTGAATTTATTATACACCCTTTCCCCCTATTCCCCACAAGAGGGAATTTCTGATGGACGCAAAACGCTTTCTCGGTTCCATATCACAAGGCGAACGTGAAATTTGTCGAATCTCCGGCCCATGCAAAATATTTCGTCGGTATATTTGAACGGGACCGCGGGGAAAATCCAGATAGTATCCTCATAGTGACGACCAACAGGAGGGAATTTTATGCAGACAAAAGTTGAGATCTGCGGTGTGAATACATCGGGACTGCCGGTGCTCTCCGCAAAAAGACGGACGAGCTTTTGAAAAAATCCGCTGCCGGAGACAAGCAGGCACGCGATGAGCTGATTCGCGGCAATCTGCGGCTGGTGCTCAGCGTTGTTCAGCGGTTTCAGGGCCGCGGCGAATCGCCGGACGACCTGTTTCAGGTCGGGTGCATCGGCCTGATGAAAGCCATCGACAATTTTAATACCGAACTCGGCGTACGCTTCTCCACCTACGCCGTACCGATGATCATCGGCGAAATCCGCCGCTACCTGCGCGACAACAGTGCCATGCGAGTCTCGCGCAGCCTGCGCGACACGGCATACCGCGCTCTGCAGGCCAAGGAGGCGTTCATCCGCGAGCACCAGCGTGAGCCGGACATCGTGGAACTGGCCAAGCTGATGGATGTGCCGAAAGAGGAGGTCGTGTTCGCGCTCGACGCGATACTCGACCCGGTGTCGCTGTTCGAGCCGGTGTTCCACGACGGCACGGACACGGTCTGCGTGATGGATCAGGTCGGTGACACCAAAAACACGGACGACAACTGGCTGGCCGGTATTGCTCTGCGGGACGCTATGCGCAGCCTGAACAACCGCGAGCGCCGCATCATCCGGCTGCGCTTCTTCGAGGGACGCACCCAGATGGAGGTCGCACGCGAAATACACCTTTCGCCAAACAAAAGGAAGGAAGATTCCGGTCCTTTTCTTACTATATATATACGAGCGGCAGAAAACGCGAGGATAGCATATCAAAATGATATAAGATGATATGAGGATTTTCCTTTTACCTATATTGCATACGCTGAATGCACTCAATCGATTGTGCCAGCTGACGGAATCGCTCTGAGAAGAATTTTTTGTATGCTGTACAGTAAATATTCTGCCCAATCACGCCGTTCGGCAGGATATCTCGGTCGCGACGGCAGCCGTTGCGGCACAAGCCGAACCACTGACAAGTCTTGCACTCCTCCGGTACGGCAAGCGACTGCCGAACGAATCTTTTTGCAGTCTCGCTGTTCTGCATATCAGCCAGACCAGTTTCTCTGATGTTTCCCAGCCGCCATTCATCCAACACATAAAAATCACAAGGATACACACCGCCGTCGCCCTCCACAACGAACTGCACCGAGCAGCAGCCTGCCATATTACAGGCTTCCGGCCGCTCCCCAGAAGGATGGACAGCCAGTTGTCCAGATGGCGGATGCTGATGTACTCGCCGTGCCGAAGATCGTCGAACCACAGGTCGAACAGCCGCACAAGGAAATCACCGTAACTGTCTGCGGTCAGCGTATAGCATGGCTCACCATCTGCCCGATCAAACGGATCGATGCACGGAATAAACTGCAGCCATCTGAATTTCTGTTTACGGTAAAACCGATATAACTTTTCGACCGAACGTGCATTCTGTCCGGTTACGACACATAGAATATTAAACTCAACATTGTGTTTTTTTCAGCAGCCGCACGGTTTCATAACTCGATTGAACGTATCCTTTCCCTGCACATCTGTGCGGTTGCGGTTATGCAGCTCTGGCGGTCCGTCTAGCGACAATCCAACCAGAAAATGATTTTCTCTGAAAAACGCGGCCCATTCCTCATCAATGGTGTAACCGTTGGTCTGTATGGCATTACGAATTTCCACACCCGGTTTGGCATACTGCTTTTGCAGTACCACCACCTGACGGTAAAAATCCAGGCCTGCAAGCGTTGGCTCACCGCCTTGGAACACAAAGGAGCAGATATGCTCGGCATATTCCATGCCCGCCTGTATCACCTTTTCGATTGATTCGATTGAAAGCATTCCCTCGAACTCCTGCTCCCGGTGTGCCGCAACGTCCTTGTAAAAAGCAATACTGGCACGCCATGTTGCATGCAGACGATGCAGGCTTGATCAGAATATTGATCGGCGGCATAATCACCCCTCCTCAGCTTTTTATTTTAACAGAAACCGATAAATATTGCACGCGCTGAGCACCATCACCAGCAGCATAGAGCCTTCAAACAGCAGGGTTGCCTGCCGGTCGCTCAGACGTTTATTGATGCGTCCTCCGGCTTCGCTGCCCAGTACGCCGCACAGCATCATACCGCACAGCAGAATAATAGATAATGTCGGAATACTGTCTGTCACCTGTGGTAATGATGCCGACGCTCTGGCTGATGAGAATAATGTACAGGCTGTTCTGTGCCGCCACCTTGGTCGGCATAGAAAAAAAAGAAGAACAACACCGCCATATTAAACGGCCCGCCGCCAATACCGAGAAAGGTGCCCAGCATGCCCAATCCCAGGCCAATCAACACACAGACCGCCGGATTGCGCACTTGAAGCATGGTTAATCGGTCCTTGCGGATGGTATAGAGCAGTGTGGCAAAAGTCGCGGTACACAACAGCGCCGCCTGTATACCGCCTGCGGTATCCGCATTTGCAAACAGACCGGCCACAGCAGAAAACAGCTGTTTTTTCCTGCCATACCGCCAACAGCCGCACCGATTGCCAACGGTGTTGAGATCGACAGGTCAATCTGCGACTCGTGCCGCACCATCGATTTGCCAACCGACCAGCACGTCATGCCAAGAACCGTACATCCAGACAGAAAATTGATTTCTGCCACCTGCATAATGCCGAGCGCATCCAATGCAGGTTTGATAATCACGCCTCCGCCCATACCGCATATTTTGCCGATGATACAAGCACCGAACGCTACCAGAAAACAAATACTCTGCACCTGATCACACCCTTAGTCCTTCGCCGTCTGGCGATTTGCCGCACAGGCAGTTGTCCACGTTTTTTCTGCGCTTAAGCGGATAATGATCCACCATGTACGACAGTAGGCGGCGTGCCTGTTCGATCTGATCGCGATAAGTTTCATCTGCAATGCGGTTTTCGCGCTCCTGCGGATCGCGTTTCAGGTCGTAAAAAATTCCTCGTACGGCATCTCATCCAGCTTATAGCCGAGATATTTGATGTACTTGCTGTTCTCCGTGATGATAGTCTGCCACGCATTGCTTCGGCAGCCGTCTGCGCCGCGCCAATATGGTGTTGAAGTGATGGAAACGCCGTCGATACGCTCCTCGGTAAAGTCGCTTTCGCTAAAGCAAAAATCACGGACGCGCTCTTGTTCCCCGCGCGCAGCCGGTAGCAGCGACCGGCTCGGGAATAATATCGTTATACGCCGAGCCAGCTTCTGCTGAGCACCCGCTGTGCATCAAGCCTGCATAATCGAGTACAGTTGCTGCAATGTCGGAAATTTCAACCGGTGCGGTGTTTTCACCAACAGGCGCTGCACCCGGCAGACGCACCGCCAGCGGAATACCAACCGACTGCTTCCACGGCACACCTTTTTTGAATCATGAAGTGATCGCCCAGCATATCGCCATGATCCGAGGTAAATACGATCAGCGTATCGTCCAGCATGCCTCGCTCGCGCAGCACATCCAGTGTTTCACCTATCTGATCGTCGATCAACCGAATCATCGCCTTTGCCGAACGGCGCTGACGATACAGGCTCCCTTGTCCTCATCCGAAATAATCTGTCCTTCCGGCAGGGGATAAAATCGTCCTCCCGCTCGAGCGGAAACATATCCAGATACCGCTGCGGTGCGTCATACGGCTTGTGCGGTCCGCAGAAGGACCATCATGTAGAACGGCTGCTCCGCCGGATGTGCGCGAAGCTGCTCGCGTGCCACACAGCCGGTAACCACATCAATGTAATCCTCCTCATCGAACGGCCACGGCAGCGCCTTATCATAGTTGTGGTTCGCTACATCGCCGTTTTTTGCCGCCGCTCTGCGAAAAAAGTCTCGTACCTGCTCGAGTATGCCCTTCTTCGCCAGATAATCACCGTAGAAACAGTAGTTGGAAACCACCTGCTGCTTGCCTGCGGTCTCCCAGATGAAATCATAACCGTAAGACTTCTCGTCCTGTTCTCCTGCCACCGGATCCATGCCGCAGCCTCTCGGCGTAGACCACGGATAGGTCTGATTATAATGGAACTTGCCGATGCCGTAGGTCTTGTATCCTGCACCCTGCAGAGCCTGCATAAATGTCGGTATCTGCGGGAACAGATCACCTGCCATGGTCAGCGTGCCGATCTGGCGCGGATATCGTCCCGTGATAAGCGAGGTACGCGCCGGAGAACAGATAGGATTGGTTGTATTGCAGCAAGTAAAATGGGCATGCTGTGCAATCCAGTCGATATTCGGCGTGGAAACGCAGCTGTCCGCGGGCATAACCCACATAATCTATGCGCTGCTGATCAGTCATAAACAACAGAATATTACGCGGCATATTTTACACTCCTTTTCAAAAATATCCCCTCATACTGTTTTCCCCTTGATACCAAAACGATATCAAGGGGAAAGAAGAGAAGATTGAGTGAATCGGTCAAAACAGTTACGTTACCACCATTTAATCAGATCGGTAACCTTGTTGCGAAGCTCGACAAACTCCGGTGATACCACATCACGCGGAAGCGGCAGCGGATTGTCCAGCACGGTTTTCACCGAGGTTGGCTTGTTGGTCAACACCATAATCTTCTGACTGAGGTATACAGCTTCCTCAATGTTGTGAGTGATAAACAGTACGGTCGTACCCGTCTTTTTCCACAGCTTGATCAGCTCGTCCTCCAGCTTGAAGCGTAGGTCGATATCCAGCTGACCATACGGCTCATCCATCAGAAGCAGCTCCGGTTTGGTTGCAAATGCACGCGCGATAGCAACGCGCTGCAGCATACTGATGGAAAGCTGACTGGGATAGTAATTGCGGAATTTGGTCAAACCGACAATATCCAGCATTTCCTCTACATTGGCATCCGCCTCTGCCTTGGGCGTTTTCTTGATCTCCAGACCGAAGCGGATATTCTGCTCCACAGTCAGCCACGGGAAGGAGGAATACTCCTGAAAAATATAGGATATATTTTGCTTTTTCAGGATTGACCGGAATGCCGTTTACCAGAATGTCGCCTGCCGTCGGCTCATACAGGCGAGTCAGACTGTTCAGAAAAGTAGTTTTGCCGCAGCCGGTCGGACCGACGATGCACAGGAACTCTCCTTCCTCTACTTCAAAGTTCAAATTATCCAGCACCAGAAGGTCACCGAACCTTTTGGTCAGGTTCTGCACTTTTACCTTAGGCTCTTTGTTTGCCATTGTCCGGCACCTCCTTTACAGCGTATGATCTACTACCGAATCGATCTCGCGGCGCAGCCGCAGAAATTCGGATCGGTGTAATTACGGGGACGCGGCAGGTTGATCTCATACTCTGCCTTAACACCGGTTGGGCAGTTGCGCAGCACCAGAATGCGATCTGCGAGGTACACTGCCTCCTCGATGTTGTTGGTTACAAAAATAACGGTGCGCTTTTCTGCCTGCCAGATGCGGGTCAGCTCCTCCTGCATCAGATAACGTGTCTGTGCATCCAGATGGCCGAACGGCTCATCGAGCAGCATCACGAGCGGCTCATTGCAGTATGCACGGGCAATACCGACACGCTGCTGCATGCCGCCTGACAGCTTGACCGGGAACGAATTTTCAAATCCCTGCAGGCCGACCAGATCAATGTAATGCTGTGCCCTCTGGCGGCGTTCTTCCTTCTTGATACCGCGTACCTTGGGACCGTATTCCACGTTTCCCATAACAGTAAGCCACGGAAACAATGCCGTATTCTGAAAGACCATGCCGCGGTCCGGACCGGGCCCGGTGATATCCTTGCCCATGCAGAGAACGTGCCCCGACGAGGGCATCTCAAAGCCTGCAATCAGGTTCAGGATGGTACTCTTACCGCACTGTCCGGGACCGAACAGCACAAGGAACTCATTTTCGCGCACCTTAATATTCAAATCTCCGACGACCTGATAGCGGCCTTCCTCCGGTTTGTCGAAAAACTTATCCACACCGCGGAACTCGATCAACGGCTCACCAGCAGCCGTTACTTTCCTCTCACTGTCCATGCGCATAGCTTGGATTCAACTCCTCTCATGATGGTAGTGATGAGCAGACCGGTCAGGGCAATCGCCAGAATGCCTACCATGATCTGCGTCATATTGCCTACGTCCTGACCGCTTACGATCAGCCAGCCGACGCCTTCGGACGAGCGAATCATCTCTGCCGCTACAATGGTGGCCCATGCAGAGCCAGTGCTACCTGCAGACCGGAGAAAATGTACGGAACCGTCGTTGGCAGTACAATAGAAGTGAACAGCTGGTTATCTTTCGCGCCCAGCATACGCGCTGCACGAACCAGTGTTTCATCGACCGAGTGCACGCCGTTGTAGGTAGTCAGTGCAATGGTAAAGAAGCATGCCAGAAAAATTAAGAAATACTTGGAACCTTCACCGAAGCCGAACCATACGATAGAAAGCGGAATCCATGCAATCGGCGGAATCGGGCGGAACATCTGAATGTACGGCATCAGAATAGAATCAGCAATCTTGTACCAGCCCATCACGACACCGACCAGCACACCGAGCACGCCGCCGAACGCATACGGGATCAGCATGCGGCGCAAACTAATGAGGATGTGCATAATCATAGAATGCGTACCGATTGGTACAACAAATGCCTTGCAAAAGCCTGCAATAACCGTCACCGGATCAGGCATAACCTTGCCGAGAGAGGTAAACTTAGTCGCTGCGTACCAGATACACAGAAAAATGAAAATACCGAGCACGCCATAGGCGATACGCTTGTTGCGTTCTTTCATCCACGTCTACCTCCCTTGATGAGCTTTCTGCCGATAAACTGAATAATCGAGGACAACACCGCACCGGTAATCGCAATGACGATCATACCGACGATGATGATATCCAGGCGAAAAAATACCGCGTGCCTGCTGAATCATAAAGCCGAGACCCTTAGTGGAAGCCAGCAGTTCTGCCGCAACCAGCGTGGTCCATGCGGAACCGAGAGCAACGTCCAGACCAGTGAAGATCATCGGCAGTGCAGATGGAATCGCTACTTTTGTCAGCAGCTCCCAGTTGCTTGCACCGAAGGTCTGACCGACCCACAGATGCACGGTTTTCGTCTGCTTAATACCGGAATAACTGTTGATAACCATAGCGACCATCGCGGAAATAAAGATAACCAGCGCTTTGGACAGAAAACCGATGCCGACCAGCGTTACCATAACCGAAGTCCATGCAATGCCGGGAATGGTACGAACTAGATCGAATACCGGACGAACCAGCATATCCACCCTGTCGTTCCACGCCATGAAGATACCGAGCGGGATGCCGATGATCGCACCAATTAAATAGCCGCCGAGTGCAACCTGAAGGCTGGCACCGAGATGCTGCAGCAGCGTTGCGCCGTCCGGCTTGGTCTCAAACCATTTTTTCACAAACGTAGAGGCAACCTTTACCGGAGAAGGCAGTGCATTCGATCGGAAAATACCCAGTCCGTCCGTTACCAGCCACCATACAAAATGCCTGCGCAGATCGACGCAATACTGATGAACAGGTACTTATTGATCTGCAGTTTTTCTTTTCTTGCATATGCTCCTCTCCTTTTAAACCGCCTTATTTTTACCTTATTTTGTAATTTTCGTCCATTTTAGGGGGTGCAGAAAAGGGAAGCCCATGGAGCATGGGCTCCCTTTTGCTGACAGTATGTTATTTTAGGGTTGCTGCCTTTACAGTAATGCCGAGCGCATCCTGCAGCGGATTGACATTGATTGCTTCCTCAATATTGGCAACCTGATCCTCTTCAATCGTGCCGATGGAGGCGAAGAAATTGCCTACCTGCAGCAGACCGGAACCGAGATAATAATCCGAAGCCTCATAATCGGACGGAACAACGAACGGACGAATTTCGGTCTCGGTCTTAACATCGTTTTCGTCAGCTTCGGCTTGCCGTTCTCCGAATAGAACTTGAGTGCAAACTCGTTGCGCAGATCCGGATCAGCCTGCAGCTCTTCAGCTGCCTTGCACATGCCCTGCAGGAACAGCACCACATCATCATAACGGTCTGCCAGAATGTCCTTGCGAGCCAGGAAACCGTTCTTGAACTCGGTGTCCGTTGCTTCCATACAGTCTGCAACCTCTACCATGTTGTTAGATTCCATCATGTTGCAGTAGTCAACATCGGTGGCAACAAATACGTCGCCTTCACCGGTCAGAATCGCCTGTGCGGCTGCTGCGCGATCCATGTTCAGATATTCGTAATCAGAACCTGCAGTCAGGCCAAACTGTGCAAAGTACGAGTTTGCAATCCACTGCTCCATCGTGGAGGTAGGACCGAGAACGGTCAGACCCTTCAGGGTATCTGCGCTGCCGTACATATCCGGCTTGCCGGAAATCTCGCCTTTGTGATCGAGCACCGGACTGCCCGAACGAACGTAAACCTTTGCAGTGATCGAGCCGCTGTCCGATTCTGCGATCCAGTCGCACAGACCGGAAGCCGTCGAGTAAACCGATGCCAGACCATTGGAAGCCACATCAAGCTGTTCTGCTGCCAAGCCCTCATTCTCCGGAGAACCGTTCGGGAACATAATCAGGTTGACATCCAAACCCAGATCATCGAAATACCCCTTCTCCTCTGCGTATACCGTAGGAATAGAAATGATGTTGGACTGTACACCGACATTCAGGGTTTTGCCGGAAGCGGTAAACGTGCCGTCACCCGAGCCGCCGGAAGCGGAACCCGAGCCGCCGCCGGAGAAGAACCGCCGCCGCACGCGGTCAGACCGGTCATTACAGTTGCTGCCAGAAGCATTGCGATCGCTCTTTTGTATCCGTGTTTCATTTTTTCAACCTCCCTTGATTTGAGTATAGTTTACCGTAAACCCTGCACAAAGTCTTTTTTAATATTTGACTCGGTTTTTCACATTTATGACATTATCCGCTCTGCTTGTTCTTGCGCACATCATTCGGCTTGCAGCCGAACACCTTGTGGAAAACCGTCGAGAAGTAGCTCATGTTCGTGATACCGACACGGAGAGCCACCTCTGAAATGCGCAGACTGCTGTTTTCCAGCAAACAGCGCGCCTGCTTCATGCGCACGCTCATCAAATACTCCGAAAAGTTAACGCCGACCTCCTTCTTAAACTGCCGCGACAGGTAATCCCGGTTGAGGAATACCACATCCGCAACCGTATTAAGTGAAAGATCCTCCGCATAATGCGCATTGATGTGATCGAGTGCTTTTCGTATTGCAGCAGAATATCCTACGCCGTGCTTGCGCTGCAGTACGGCAATACCTTCGCGAACTGCTTCGCACAAAGCCGCAAATGTGCAGCAGGAGACAACTGCATCCGCTGTATGCTGCAGCTCCGGCTCCAGCTTGACAGCCAGACCAGAAAACAGCTGCTGCACGGTTTCGCGCAAAAAGCTGCTGCGTACTTTATATTTCTCTGCACACTGCAGCAGACGCTCCAAATCGGCACAGCCGCCCTGAATATCTCCATCGGTCAGCTTAATCGTTGCACGCATGATACAGGTTTCCACTTCACTGACATGAATCTCATGCGGCAATTTCTGCGCTGACGCCTGATAAAACCGCGCATCAAAGTCCCGCACAGCCTCAGCAAACGACTTTGGCAGATTGGTAAAATGATGATGTACGCCGCTGCATCCGATTCCGCCGTTCAGTCTCTCTGCACATTGATAGAAATATGCCGCCGCATCCTGCTCCTCCGCAAAGGCATTCCGCCTAATGTTGACCAGCAGGTACACCTCCTGCTCACTGTACGCGTAAAACAGCGGATTTTCAAAATGCTCCCGCATGCTTTCCTGCATAATCTCCGCATTTTGACCTTGATTGAGGAAAACCACCGTCAGAAATGCGCGCTCGTTCAAATAAATGCTGTTTTCCTGCAAATCAACGGCACTGACCGGCGTCATGTCCTCGCTCTGCTCCACCATACTGCGCAGAAAGCGGCTGCGTCCAATCTGCTGTACCGCACTCTCCGAGATACGCTGCTGACGGCTGCTCTGCAGCTTATCCAGAACCGCACGAATCTTATCCGCACTGACCTCGGTTTTTAGAATATAATCCTTAGCACCGTTCTGCATAGCCGCACGAGCATATTCAAAATTATCGTGGCAGGTCAGCATGATGACCGCCGTGCTCGGATACTGCCGCTGAAGCTCCTGCAGCAGTTCAATACCGTCCATTTTGGGCATGGTAATATCTGCAAATACCACATCGGCAGGGTTTGCCTTCATCTCCTGCAGCACCTTTTGCACCTGAAGTCACCGCTGCGGTGATTTCATTTTCGCCGCCTGCATCGCGCACACACTGCACGATATACTGCTTGACCAGCGGTTCGTCGTCAACTACTATGATCTTCATTTACCTCGCCTCCCTGTTCCCGCTTCGGGATAGAACGGTAGTGATCCATTGTAATCGTTACTGTGGTGTATTTGCCGAACTCACTTCGAACTGTCACATCCGACCGACCGCCGTAGATAATCTGCAGGCGCTTGCGCACATTGCGCAGACCGATGCCATGATGTAACCGCTCAGAGCGGTAATTCCCCGACTGTACCTGTTCTAACCGCTTCGAGCAATGCCTTCGCCGTTGTCCGTTACCTCAATATACAGTGCATTACCGCGCAGACCTGCCCTCAGGCGAATTTCACAACCTTCCTCCCTCTCAGCAAAGCCGTGAAAAAGGCATTACCGATGATCGGCTGCACGATCATGCGCGGCACATAGTACATCTTCTCCGGCACCTCACAGATGAGAACCGTGTCCTTTTCCGTGCGGCAGTTCATGATGGACATATAGCTGCGTATCAGATGCAGCTCCTCCTCCAGCGGCACGAACTGTATCTCCGGCGTCGCCGGAATATGCAGCAGCTCGACCAGTTCGTTCATCATTCGGTAGGCGCGTTCCGGCTGATGCATGGCGATCAGGCTCTTGACCGACAGCAGCGTATTGTTAAGGAAATGCGGGTTGATCTGCGCCTGCAGAAAATCATATTCAGTCCTCTGCTTCTCCTGTTCGCGGATACGGATATCCTCAATCAATTCCTCAATTCGATGTATCATGCCGTTAAAGGTGGTACTGAGCACATAGGTTTCTTCGTATTCGTCCTTGACCGGTAGTTCACTCAGCTTTTCAACCGACATATCTCCGATCTCATCCGTAAAGTCGGACAGCACCTGCGTAATGCGTCTGCCGCGCCAGTACGCAATGCTTGCTGCAACAATACAGCCGAGCAATACAATCGTCAGACAATTTCGCACGGTTTTCAGTCCGTCCCACAGCAGCTCGTCCATATTCTGTTCCTCGACAAACGTCCAACCGCTGGACGCATCATGGTAATTGGCAATCAGTATCTTCTGTTTGGAGCGCTGGATAATCTTATAGGTATTTCTGCCGTATTCCTCCTGAAATGTCTTCATATCGAATGCCCAGTTGCCAACACGGTTGGGATTGGTATGTGAAATAATGATGCCGTTCCGGTCGAGAATATACACCTTCACACCGTCGCTGACCAGCTTTTTGAAACGTGCGGAACAGTGCTTCATACCGTGAGGTAAGTACAATTGTTCCGACAACCTTGCCATCCTGAGCATATACGGTCTTGCCGTACGCCAGACCATAAGTAGAAATATCATCCACATCCCAGAAGCGCAGATTCCAGCTGGTATCGGTCTCACCGCTGTAATGCTTGATGTACCAGTAGGTGTTTTCAGGCTTTTCAGATTGTTTTCATCCGGGTCAGTCGAAAACATGCGGCGGTCGTTCATCAGAATATCGATCGTCATATCCATACCGATCCGTTTGAACTGACGGTTGGTCTGCTCCAGCAGCATTTGAATGGCACTGCTGCTCTTTTCGCTTTTCGGCGCCGTCAGATCATCGTAAAAATCCTCATACAGTGCATCCATCGCCTTCACCATGTTGGTGCGGTTGACCGAGTTGCTGTCGCTGATCTGCTGCAGTACATCTACGCGGGCCTTGCCCTTTTTTCACCTACTACAGGCTGAAAGGTAAAATATCCGATCGCGCAGACCGCAATCGCTACCGAAATCAGCACGCACAGCAGACTGGTCGCTATCATGCTCTGCGACATGTTGCGGCGTTTGCCTCCGCAAAGCAGCATACGCCATACCCCATTTCTCTTTTCTTTCTGCGATGTGCTCGCTCCTCTGCCATATTCCTGCGCTGTCGAATTCTGTCGATTGCACCGCTTCTTCTATTATACAGAAAATATGGCAAAAATGCACACTCTTATCTTTCCAGCAAGAATGTGCATTGCGACCAGTTTTATCAGATACCCAAACGTTCGTACTGCTCCGGCAGTGCGTCGTGTGCCGCCATACAGCGTTTCATCTGCTCGATGCAGTGCCGCTCCAGTGCTTCATCGTGCAGCGGATGCTCCTGTGCATAATCCGATTCGATATCGAACAGCAGTGTTTCCTCGTTATACGGCGAACGACCGACAAACTGCTGCGAATCATTGCCCCAGTGAATAATATCCGCCGGGAAACGGTACACCGGATAGTCCGTCCAAGGCAGAAAGCGCCCCATCTCAATCCGCTTGTAATCCTCGGTGTTTACAGCGTCGTTACCGCCGTAGACCTGGCGCAGAACGGTCGGCATAGCTGTGTAAACGTACAGCGGCTGGTTTTTCTCGTCCTTTGCGGCACGAAAATAGGTATATTTGCCGTCCGTCCACGCAATTTGCTTGCCGAAATAGCCGAAAATCGCACCGTCACGAACCTTGTCGGTCTCACCGCGCAGCAGCGGCAGCAGGCTCTTGCCGTGGATTGGATACTGCAGCACCTCCTGCGAAATCTCGTAATCCTCCATCACGGTCGGCAGAACATCAATGTTCTGCGTTACTGCACTGCACCGTCCCGGCTGTACACCGGGTGCCGAAATCATCAGTGGGATGTGGAAAACCTCGTTGTACGGTGCCATGTAGTTTTTCGCCATGTAGCCGTGCTCGCCGAGATGATAGCCGTGGTCGGTGGTAAACACCAGCATGGTGTCCTCCCACATGTTGTACTTGTCCATCACATCGAGAATTTCACCGGGTGACGGTCAGTCATGGTCATCACAGCCTTGCAGCGCCGGCGCAGATGCTCGGTCTCCGCCTCATTAAACTCGTTGGGCGCATAGGACGGATGCGTGAAGTCCGGTCCGTCATAGTCGCCCTCCTTCTCGTACAGATCGAGATAATACTTCGGGCAGTCATACGGCTCATGCGGGTCAAACGCCTCTACCCACAGGAAATAGTTATCCGCGTCATGATTGTCCTCCAGCCATTCCGCTGCATGCCACATGGTCTTTACGCTCGGATAATCATACTCTGTGTGAAAGTGCGAACGGTTTTCACGTTCAGCTTCAGTCCACGAGCCTTTAAACCACTTCGGCGGCGTATCCGGACGAATACCGTCCTTACACGGACGCGTCCACACCGGATCACATTCCTGACCTCGGTTAACCTCCCATGCGGTAAATCCCTTGACATAATTTTCACCGCCGCAAATGATATAGTGCGCATGATCGGCAAACATCTGCGTATGCACATTCTTTTCACCAGAAAGAATGCTCTGCAGGCTCTGATCAAACGGCTCCATTGCTCCCCACGGTTTTTCAAAGAAAGTTCAGCCGTCCGGTCATGATGTCGCGGCGTGCGGGCATGCACGGCGCAGAGCCACGCACCAGTGGCTGTCAAACACGACAGATTGCCGCGCCAGCCGGTCAATATTCGGTGTGATGGCCGCGTCCTCGCCCGCACCATACGCGGACAGCATGCGTCGATTGAGTGTAT
>VOFI01001924.1_pt1 | contig 39717 bp, 52 predicted proteins | sample 5384131 | NCBI WGS metagenome assembly VOFI01 (sample SAMN12384728, study PRJNA508395) | human gut metagenome | isolation source: healthy gut H | host: Homo sapiens | reverse complement strand
TTTCCCAGGCGTTCGATGATTTCTGATGTTCTGGCGAATGGTCATATGAGGAAACAGGCCTCCCTGTTGGATGACGTAACCCATGTTTCGGCGGAGCTGGACTTTGTCCATCTCCTCGATATTCTTCTCATCGATAAAAATCTCACCTTTGCTTGCTGGAATTAATCTGTTGATCATTTTAAGTGTCGTTGTCTTTCCACAACCGCTGGGACCGATTAGAACAGTAAGCTCACCGTCGTGATGTCCCATAGAAATGTCTGATAAGACGACGTTACCTTTGAATTCTTTCGTAACGCCGCAGTGAATCATAATAAAACTGATTCTCAAATTATTATTACTTCTACGGACAAGGATGTTTCTCATCCTCGAAGAATAAGTTCCCCAATACATATAATTATACCGACAATTCTGAACAAGTCAAACGACAAAATTCGATAATTGTTAATTGACGCAAAAAAAGAAATATATCTCTCCTGAAGCAGAAAAATATACTCTCAAAACGGTTATTTATGCATTATACAAGTAACGGCTTGAAACCTCAGTGATTTCAGCAATTAGAGTGTGCGAGCTCTGCATCTCCTCTTCAATTTTACCAGATTTTCCCGTTCTACATTATGCGTCATAAAAAGGTGATTTTCCAATTTCTTTGTCAAAAGTGGCTAAACTGTTGGCAACATCGATAAATTTCGTAAAATTCGTACTGTTGTATGCAGATTGAAACTTTCTGAGATCAGTGCCGATGAGTATCCGTTTGTTGTTCGTTATATATTTTTCAATCATCATCGGATAAGGACTGACCCTCTGCAGATAGATTTCTTCCTCTTTGACTTCGTACATATAGGTAATTTTCAGATCCTCTCCCAAATCAAATTTGGCAATGTTGATATGAGCCGGCAGTTTTAATTGATTTCACCATACAGCATGATATTGACCATATCAAATGCAGAAATTCTATTTCTCATTGTATATCACCACTCCTTTTACACAGCATACCTGATCAAAAGATAGATCATAGCAAGCACTACTGACATTATCACTTAACGGGAAAGCCTACTTTTTGTATATTCTTTAAAGCTGATTGGATAACCGTGTTTGCCGCTGATACCAGAAGAGCACTACATTGGCGTGCCCCGATCAGTGTGCCGTTGCCGCCCAGGCATGCGCCTAGAAATTGCCCCACCAGCGGCGTAACGTCTATGCCGCTCTCGCCCAAGGCCAGCACCAAAGGAATCAGGGTTGCCACGAATGGGATGTTGTCCAAAACGGAAGATAAAGAGCCGAGGCCCAAAGCAGCACCATCATGGTCATAATTGCATGGCCCTTTGTCATATCGATAACCAGCTTTTGCCAGCTGTCCGATTACGCCAGTCCATCCAGTCCTCCTTTACCACGATGAAAAGTCCTGCAAAAAGAGAATGGTCGTCCACTCTACCTCCCCGGATGATATAGTCCACATTTTGTTTGCCGATGACCAGCATGATGGCGGCGGCAGTCAGTGCAACAGTGGCAGATTCAATTCCCCAGCTGATTGGGAACATAAAGCCGACGACGACTAGAATCATTACTACGATACTTTATAGAGCAGGGCTTTGTCCTCAATCGCTTTATTTTCATCCAGTTCCATGACGGATTTGATCGCTTTCTGCATCAGAAGCTTTGGACTTGTACACAAATTTCATAATCAACACTAAGGGTTGCGATGACGAAGACCGCCACAATGCCGGTGTTCGTAATAAAGTCAATAAAAATCCAGTCCGGCTGCGCTTCCAATCATAATGTTAGGCGGGTCGCCGATCAATCGCCGCTGTGCGCCGATATTGGAAGCCAGAATCTGCGTCATTAAAAATGGTACCGGGTTCACCTTCAGCATTTCTGGCTATGGTTATCGTCATCGGACCTACCAGAAGTACGGTCGTCATTGTCCAGAAATGCGGACAAAACGGCGGTAATCACCATAAAAGCGACCATGATCTTCCACGGATTACCGTGGGCCAGCTTGGCCGCTTTGATTGCAATATATTCAAAGATACCTGAGTTCTTGACGACGGCAACAAAAAGCATCATGCCGATCAAAACTCCTATGGTATTAAAGTTTATGTAACCGACCGCCTTATCGACTGTCAGTATGATTCTCAACATCAGCAGAACGCGCCTGCCAGCAACCGCAGTCCTGTGTACTTTCTCAGTCATTATGGCGACAATCACTACTAAAAAATGATACTGTTATGATTTTTCCAATATCTTCTTTGCTGTCAAATTTCGCTTTCTTGCATAGATAGATTAGCACTTTCAAGAGGAAGAATCAATGGTTTTCGTTATATTCATAATTATGTAAACAGTGCTGCAATTGTCGAAATTTGTCGAACCCTTTGCAATGACATAGCCTCGTGCAAGATACAACTTAAGTATTATTTTTATATTCCCCACGATCGTTTATCTCCATATTTTAGTGAACAGTAATGCTTATGAGGCCTGCTCCAAGCTGCCAAGTATGCAACACAGCACCTTTCCAAATGGTTTCCAGGTTCACTGAAGACAAGATTAGCGCTTCAACTACTGACTGCTACGCCATCCCGTCGCTCACGAGAGCCAAAGCAGCCTCAGCCTGCATGCCGTTCTGGCGGTTTTAAATCTTCCGCGCTGACCAGCCTGATAACCATGTCCTCAGCGTCTGTGAGCCGTCTGTCGATCCAGGTAGTCGTCCTAGTCCTGGTAGTTGTCTTTCAAAAAGGTTAACGACTTTGATATCTTTTTCTTTCGCTTACTGTAGATACCTCATAGTGACGATATTGAACACTGTATGTACATTGGCAATCTGCGCTACGGTATTGCCTGGAGTCAGCCCTTCCATCCACAGCACAAAAGGCGTGGCCATACAGATTGCCACAGGTGAACAGAAAGGTTCCGATGATGTTGAACATCAGATGGATAATCGTTGAACGTTTGGCGTTGACCTTTGTCCCAATAGAAGCCAAAACTGCTGTAATGCAGGTGCCGATGTTCTGCCCGAACAACACGTATACGGCTTCAGGGGCAGACCGAGAACGCCGCTGGCCGCAAGGGCCTGCAGAATACCTACAGAAGCAGAGGAAGACTGAATCAGCGCAGTAAATACTGCGCCAGCTAAAATGCCTACCAGAGGATTATCGAATTTGGTAATCAAGCTGGTGAACACAGTTGAATCCTGCAGCGGCTCCATAGCGGTACTCATCATATTCATGCCGATGAAGAGCACGCCTAAACCAGCTATGATGTTGCCCAGGTGCTGCGCTTTTTCGTTCTTTAAAAGACCATCATCACGACACCGAAAAAGGTAATCAACGGCGCAATAGCGCGCTGACGTCCAGGGCAATCAACTGCCCCGTAATGGTCGTACCGATGTTGGCGCCCATGATGACCCATACCGCCTGATTCAAAGTCATCAAGCCGGCGGAAAAAACCCACCACCATGACAGTGGTAGCCGAAGAAGACTGGATAACGGCTGTAATTCCTGCGCCCACTAAGACCCCTTTCACCCCGGTTAGAGGTCAGTTTCTCCAAGATGGTCTTCATGCGATTGCCCGCCGCCGCTTCGAGGCCGCTGCTCATCATCTGCATGCCGTATAAGAAGAGAGCCAGTCCGCCCAAAAAGCATTAAAACATCACTTGTGCCCATCTCTGCATCTCCTTTTATAGTAGAATTTCATTTGATGTCCGGATATAAGGCTGCTGGTCAGCATGGTCCGGACCTGATGATAGCGGAATTCATCCATTTCCTCTTCATTGATCCAAGTTCGAGTTCGCTTATTTTTGTCAAAAAAAATAAGGTTCCTATGTATTTCTGTCATTTTTCTCCCCCATCTTAATTAAAATATTTGAGGTTATTGTAACAGGTGGAACCTATTTTCCTATTGAACTTTAGTTGCATTTTTGTATCAGCAGGATGAATCAGCCAGATACTCGTCTAACATCTGCTGCAGAACAGTCAGCAAGACAATCATTTCACATTTCTTTTCTATTGCACAATCTGCCGAGGACGAAGAATATCACGATGCAAGCGGCAATAATCAGCAGACTCTCGTCTGTGTTACTGCTGACCGCCAAACTCATAGCAGACGCCCAGCCTCGTTTTCAGGTCTGCGGGGCAATCTTCGCAGGCGCTCCCTCAAAAGCAGTTTTCATCGGCCCCCTCCATCATCAGATTTCTAAAAATTGCTGCTGCATGAGACACTGGGAAAATTTTGATGATCCATTGTACTGCTTCTGGATACATGCCGATAGGAAGATAGATTCCCGTAATGAAACCAATCATTGTCCCAAAGACGGTGCTGGCCACGGAAAAAGCGCTCTGACTGCGAAACAGCGATACGATAAACACCATAAGGGGTGGTATTCATCAGAGTAGTTAAGAGAATCATCGCTAACACTTTGACAATCTGCTCTGCTGCCAGGAAAGAACCGCCGTTCACTACGATATAAATTTCTGCCGCCACGAAAGCCAGCAGTGTCATAGTCAGCCCTACAATATAAGCGCCTGCAATATAGCCGCCGGTCAAAGCCGTACGGCTGATGGGTGAGATTTAAAAGTCTATGTTGATTTTCAGCTCCCGGTCCTTCACCATAGATCCCAGCATTCCCATCGTAGTGGTAAAGCTGGTGACAGCCAGAACTCCTGCCATAACCCAGTTGTCCATCAATTCTCTTGCCCCCTCAAACGCCTGCAGATCCTTGGTCCATACGTCACCCAGAAATAAGACATAGAGACCGATGATGATAAATACTGTTAAAAGGGAGAAGAGAACGCTGGCTCTATCGCGAAAGTATATTTTTAAATTCCTCTTTGTAAATGCAATCATTCTCTGATCTCCTTTCCGGTAATTCCAATAAACACATCGTCCATAGAACCTTTCTCCACGGTGAATTCCTTTATATCCCCTTCATACTTCTTTAAAATTTCAAGAGCCTCTATTGTCGATCCTAATTTTAGATTGATCGTTTCACCGCTTTCTGCCAGCAAGATGCGCAGCTTATCTTTGGCGTATCTGCCTTTCAAATCTGAGGGCGTACCTTTGGCGGCGATCTTGCCGTCATCCACCACGATGCAGTAGTCCGCATCTTCCGCTTCCTCCATATAGTGTGTCGTCAGGAAAACAGTCATCCCCTGCTCCGCCTGTAATTTCTTTATGGTGTTCCAAATACTTCTTCTGCTCTGCGGGTCCAGGCCTGTGGTCGGTTCGTCGAGAAAAGGACGCGGGGTGTGTGAATCAGCGCTCGGGCGATATCCGCCCTGCGTCGCTGTCCTCCAGAAAGCTTGCCGTACGGGCGCCTTAGAAATCCCATCAGTTCTGTTGCCTTGGCCGCTTTAAAACTGCTTTCTTCAGAGCGTCCCCTTTCAAGTTGTAAAAGCTCCCTCTGATGAAAAGGTTTTCTTCTACTGTCAGCAAATCATCCAACAAACTGTTTTGAAACACGATGCCGATATTCTCTCGAATGTGTTTATCATCCTCTCCCAGACGGGGAGCCGTCTACGACGACGCTGCCGCCGTCTGGCCGCAAAAACGTACAGATCATGTTGATTGTCGTGGACTTCCCGGCCCCGTTAGGTCCTAAAAAGCAAAAAGACCTCCCTCTTCCACATAAAAAGCTGATATCCTGTACCGCCTTTACAGTTCCATAACTTTTCATTAAATGGTCGACTTCTATAATATGATTCATTTCTTTACCTCCGCTGTGACTATAGCATTTCAGCGGCATCAAGTAAATATAGCAGAAAGCGACCTGCTTTGGCAGGCACTTAAGCTGTAAAAATCAGCAATAACTTGCGGCGATCTGCAGATTATACTATAATAAAAACAGTAAAAAGGATATAGAACAGGAGTCAGGATATGAAAGACACTTTTTTACTTACAGAAAAAATTAAAACCCTTTGGAATCCTATTCCGAAGGTTATTTTTATAAGATGCTGCATTACATTCGCGATTTCATCGATACTGGCCTCAAGGAGAAACGATTTACCCAAAAAAGAGGCGGAACACGATCTGCAGATTGCATTATGGGTTTCTTACGCCTGCAACAATATTGACGAATATGAATATTACTATACGTCTGTACGCTGGCTCGCCGATGTGGAGGACCTGGCTCAGGGCTGCGGTGTCTGGTTTTACCGCTATTCCAGCGCTTTGATGTACTGTGGCAGATTGACAGAAGCCCTGGTCTATGCGGAAAAGGCGTCATGGAAGAACCTGATTATCCGTGGGGCTGGCTGCAGCTGGCAAAACTGCGCAGCCATTTTGGAGATAAGGAAGGCGCACTGTCAGCGAACAATGCAGGACTAGCTCTGGTACCTGGTGACTACGAATTTCTCCGGCAGGAGCAGGAGCTGCGGCAGGACTGCTCTCTGGAACAGTTACTAAATCATTATATTTACGAAGAGGATGACCGGGACTTGGTCGAAGGCGATACAGACGGTCAGGCAAAGCTGGACGCCATTTCCGGCGTCGTCTGTAACGAAGAAAATTTGACGGCTATCAAAGAACTGCTCCAGGCTACGAACTGGATTCCCTGATATGCCTTACTGCTCCTTTCGTTTTCCCTTTGATGGAAATAGCCTCATCGGCATCTTTGAAATGAATGAAGCCTGCCGTATCAAAGCTGCCTTTGGATTGGATCAGAGAAACCCTGGAAAACCTGCCTGCAGTAGAACAGATTCAGAAAGAATCAGAAAGCCTGGCCAGGGGAATCCCTATAGATGCCCTGGTATTAGAGCGGGTGGTTTACCGCAATCAAAGCATCGCTCTGTCCTTTGATCACAGTGCGGCAGGCATCCTTCAGATGCCGCAGAGACCCGTCTGCAGTTAAAAATAAAGGAGAGGTCAATAGTCCTCTCCTTTTTATTGATTTCTTGTATTCTCTGATTGATGACCTCCGCCTCTTTGCTGCCGCTTTTGAAGCTCAATAGCTTTACCATGAAATACACCAAGAGGACGATGAAGAAAAGGCCACCGCTTCCAGTGTACTCTCATACAGCTGGAGCAGACCGGCAAAAGTCATCAGCACGATCTCCAGCAGGATGAAATGGATCACCGTACGGAATAAAAATTGTTTTTCCGTCAGAACCTTCTTTGAATAAAAGACCAGCAGGGTAGTGAACAGAGATTTTCACAGGCTTCACCTCCTCTCAGCTATTTTTACCACGATTTTTTCCCTATTTGTTGAGTCCAAAATTTGCTGGGTCAGAAAACTCGGACGGCGTACAGAAACAGTTCAAAGTAATAAACGTTCCGATAGACTTTATCTCTTTGTACAGTCGTCCTTTGGTTCCGTGACATTTGATGATAATTTCTTGCCAGCTCTAAACAGAGATAGGCTTCACCTCCTCTCATATTTTAATCCTATTTGATCCATGGCCACTACGGTCCTTGAGCTTGCCAGTCAATCGTCCACATCCATGCCCTCTGTCTCAAATGACGTATTTACCGCGTTCGTGACAGTAAGTAATCGTATCTTTGACAATGGTCCTCTTGTCCATGTCTTTGTCGATATCTCTGATGATATCGATGTCGATTTTCACATAGTCCGGGTTGAGGAACAATAGATTGCGCCCGCTGTTATAACCGCTTCCGTAATCGTCCAGGGCCAGACGGCTGTTCCAGATTTTCAGGACTTCTTTCTTATATGCAGTGTATTCTTCGTTGAGTTCTTCGTTTTCGGTCAGCTCTAAAACCAGATTAGGGCAAAAACGCTCCGTACTGTTCTTCAATGCTGCGTACCTCTCCCTCACTCAAACGTTGGTTTGCAATGGAATTGACGAACAGCTTCAGGTCTTTTGAAACCTTACCGCTGGCAATCAAATCGTTAAATTGCTTTAAACTGTTCCTCATCGTGATTTTCTCAATCAAAGTATAGTTTTGATTCCATCTTCGCTATTTCAATAATCTCAGAAGGATTTTTCAGAGTGGAATCCACAGTCCGCATCAGCGCTTCATACGCAAAGACCTCACCATCTACCGCGCTGACAATAGGCTGGAAATAATAGGTGAAGGCATTTGCTTCTAATATGCGGCTCAATTCTGCCTTTCGCTTCATCATGTAGACATCGTTTCGGTAGTCCTGCAAGGAGAAATCTCCTATTTCCCCCCCCTTAGGGTGTGTTTTTACGCTGTACATGGCGAAGTCAGAGTACTTCTGCAAGGTATTAAAGTCGCGGCTGTCGGCGTGGGTACCAGGCGATACCGCCGGACACCAGAATATGTATCTCCTGTTGGTTCGGCATGGTGATGGAACTCTTGCTCAGTTCCCGCCAAAAGCGGTCAATCTTTTCACGCAGTTCCGTCCTACTGTCATAGCCATACAGGAATAAAGTTAAATTCGTCGCCGGATATTCGCGAGATAATCGTACCTTCCGGTGACAGCCTGCGGAACATATCCGCCGCTTTCTGAATGTAAAGATCTCCGTATTCATGACCAAATTTATCGTTAATCATCTTTAGGTTATCTAAATCCAACATCAGCAGAGCGCCAATATTGATGCTGACGCTTCAATGGTAAATAGCCGCTTCATCTGTCTCTGGTATGCTCTGCGGTTAACCAAGCCGGTCAGCACGTCGTGATCTCTCGTATTCGATCAGCTGGCGTTCCTTTATCAATTCGCTGACTTCTTCTACCAGTCCATAGTATTTATGATTCACCTCATCGTCGATATAACGCAGGCGCAAGTAAATGCTCTTTTATTTTTGTTCAAATTAAAAATATATTCATTAGCGCTTTTAGAGTTGCTCGGTCTGGCAGCGGTCTTTAAACTGCCGCATCAGCCGTTCAAAATTCTTCTATGGACAGCTGACTCACATCGACCTTCAGCCCGAAAGCGGAGAAAAGTCATCTGTTACATACAATTGCTTCTTCTTCTCATAATCCAGCTCAAAGCCTTCCAACTGGGTATTGGCCAGACGAATGATCTTTGTAAATCGGGCTACGGCATCAATTGCGTTATTTTTCCAGTCTTTTCAATCGCGTCAATCAATTGGTCAATTTCGATGATTTTTGTTCTTTCAATGGAAATCTTGTCCTTGAAGGTCATCTTTCTGACGCTGTCAGCTAGGGATATGACTGGCCTTTGAAATCCAGATACTGAGAAGGATGCTCAGTATCAAGCCGATCAAGACGGACCCGATGATGGCGTATAACAAGGTCACTTTAATCTGAGAAGTAAAGGCCAAAAAAGGTCTTTCTCTTTTCATCATTCCGCTCAGCTGCCACTGCTGTTTTTCATAGGGCGTATTGTTGTTATACAGGTTGAGGTTTTCCGAACTCAAGGCCACCCGGTCATGGTTCTGCATCAAATATTTATGATCGCCGTTCTGTTGGATTTTTAATTGATCTCCAGTCTTAAAATCCACAGCAAAGTAGGAGTTGTTGGTCAGATATCAGTATATTTTCCGTTTTCCTTAATATCAAAGCTGTGTAGGCACCCTTTGCATCGCTGTCCAGTTCCAAATAGTTTAGCAGCGTTTTCAAATACTCGTGGGAAACGTCGATGCCTCAGTACGCCGATAACGGTCCAAGTTCCAAATATATTAGCGATTGAAGTCGATGCCCACGTAGGATACCACATAATCATTTTCCCACCTGCAGCATCGGCATCCAATAGCCCAAATCTGATGTCTGTGGTATCTTCTGAAAAAACGATGATAATTGTCATAGACTGCCTTAAATTCTTCCAGGTTATGGCCTTTAAAATGATGTTCGGCTCCCATGCAGAGTCCGTTGCAATCCCCATTTTTCAACCAAACTTTTAGAACCGCGTCTAATCATCAAATCTGAATTGGTAATGGAGTTGTCGTTCTCACGTTGCTGTCGCTGATATAAAGGCCCGGCAGGGATACCTTGTCACTGTCGCCGGGGATATCGCTGCATAAAGACATAGGCACCGTCACTCTGTGATTGCGCAAGGTGGAAATGACATTGTCTGTGATACGTTCTAGTATGATTTCGACTATCGTCGGGATTATCGGCAAGATGCTTCGGGTCAATCTGATTCTTAGCAGTCAAATTGCTTATGACCGATTGGATATCTTCCACTTCCGTTTCTAAGTTGCTCCATTGGTTGACCATCATATTTTCCAGTTCGTGGAACGGTTTATCACTTTGGAGTCAAAGATATCCCTCGTATTTTTCTCCATCTGTGAGATATTGTTGTAAAATATCACTCCAAAAAACAGAATGGACACAATTAGCACGAGAATGAAACATGGGTATGAAAATTCTCTTTAACATCGTCCCTTTCTGCTTAGATTCCATGTTATTTCCTGTTCTGCGGCTTCGTTTAATGCTTTCAGGGTATCCTTGTACCACTTTTCAAAATTTTGTCGGTAGCAAATTTGCTGACAGCCTCTTTTCTGGACATTCCAGATTTCATCAGCTTCTCAATCTTTTTCCCTATCAGCGGATGCCTGATCTGACATGCTGTACTCCAGTATATTTCGGATGCTGGTCCCATTCTCTACAGCTTTTGGCGTATATAATTCGTTATTGTTGATCGTGTCCGCTGCCGCTATGATGACCTGTTTCATCTGCTCATCTTTTACACTGGTTTTTTCTAATATTTTCTCTTGGTCTGTTGCATCTTTCTTTACCGGCATATAACCGGAATCTACTGAAAAGGCGATATTTTGATCTTCGTCGGTGAACCATTTGAGGAAGACTGCGGACGCCTCATTTTTCTGCCTCTGTACCCTTCGTGACCACAAGACCGGCTCCTTGCTGCACTGCAATATTCTCACCGCCCTTAAATTTTGGCGCTTCTTGGGCTATTGACTGAATCTTGTACGAAGTCTCATCATCAGAGATGATCTCTTTTGGGAAATAGGTAGATCCCGACGTTGAGCATACGCAGGCAATGATGTTGCCCATCTTCACATCGTCACTGCGGAAACGTCCTTTGACATAAAATATCCGTTGACATAAGGCACATAATAATTGTCCCACAGCTTTCTGATCGTCTCTTTGTCAAAATCAATTTTCGGGTTGCCTTCGTCGTCACTGCTTTTACAATTTCGTGCCCGAGCTGTTTTGCACCGATAATAAAATAGTTTGCCATGGCGTCACGTCCAAAAAAGGCCTGTCCGTCGTCAGGTTCCGGCGTCAATGAATCGGTATATGCATAATAAGCGGCAGCGGTCTCAGTGATGCCTTCAATGGTATCCAGATCGCTGCGTTTTGCGCCTGTCGCTTTTTTGCAAACTTGTCCCAGTCGGTCTCGTTCATCATAAAGATTTCTGTCGATTTGGCAATTGGAAAGATTTTTAAGTCGTCGCCTCTAAAGTACCCTTCTTCCAGATACCCCGGCACATACTCTTTCAATTCCTCTTCTGTAAAGAGCTCGTTGAGGGAGACGACTTTTCCCAGCTTGTCAATTTCGTAGGCAGTATCTGAATAGGCGGCAAAGATATTGGGCATGTCCTCAGAACCCACCTTCTCATTTGCAGCGTCCAGTACACTGTCGCCAAGCTCTGATACACTCCCGTAGTTGGAGGATGCCACGATAACGCCTTTTTCCTTCCCTTCTGTCTGATTGAACTCCTCTACCAGTTTGTTAAAGGCTTTTTCCTGTTTTCCATTATAGTAATGCCATATATTTATTGTAAGCGGAGAATCGGGGTCCAAGTTGCTTTTTTGGTGCACATCCACACAATAAAACCAACATTGCTACACAAATAACTCCCACTAGATACTTTCTCAATTTCATAATCTTAATATCCTTTCTATGAAAATTCACTCATGTCTTTAAGTATACCACACAGTATGCATAAGATGCCCATTTAAAGTTCCAAAATTTAGAATGTTTTTGAAGGAGGTGAGCGGGATCAAACAAAGACACCTCAGTTTTGATGAATAAGAGGTCTCAATAACAAATGTTAAATACGTTTTGGCGCGTACAAATAATGCGTAATTTGAAAACGGAGTTGGAAAACCTATTGAAATGGACGGCGATATTTTATAGAAGTTTTATTGCTATGAAATCATACTAGAATAACATGATACACTGGTCAAAAAAACAAAACCCTGTGATTATTGCAATCACAGGGTTCTTTTTGGCGGAGGACACGGGACTCGAAATCCGCGGGGCTGTTACACCTTACCTGATTTCCAATCAGGCTCCTTAGCCACTCGGTCAATCCTCCAGGCACCATTATAATTTAACATAAATCGAGAAGTTTTGCAAGTAATTTTTGTAAAATCTGCTTAAAATCAGCATCAAATACGATAACGCCTTAAGTTCCTGTCTTGTTACGGTAACGTTAGGATTTTTGGGTGTATCCAGGCATTCCCGCATAACCCGGCTCCTTTGGCGGACATCTGCAGGGGGTATATCTGACTCTGATTACTTTTTGTAAGAATTCCTATGTCTCAAATACTGACACTGTCTATAAAAATGACCATTTGCAGCATATTTATTGATTCTGTAAGCGATCAGGATTATTTTTCAAGGGAATGGCTGCTGATTCTGTCATGGAGTTACGCAGGAGCCTTTAGAACAACATCAAAAACCTAACTCTATCATAGAAAATGACGTTCACATACCCCTATCCCCTATGTATTATCAAATAGAGAGGTTCTTGTGGACACTTGGACAGAGTGTTATAATTAACCAGGACTAAAGAAAAAGGAGGCGGCGACCGATATGTGGAAGAAAACAATAAAGCGATTTGGCCTGTTTTTTTGTTGGCAATAGTCGCAATAATCGTGGCATTGACCGGTTGCAACAACGATGGCAATGAGGTGACAGATTCATCTGCGCAAGAGAAAGGAAAATCTCTGATGTATTTGGAAGAAAAATTAAAAGCAGCAATAACAGAAGATATGACGCTGGATGAAATACTCGATGCATTTAGAGAAGTATGCCAAATCCTGTGGAGGTAGAAGATGATGATGACGATATCCTCCTGTTTGAGACCGGTGTATACGATTTTACAGGGGAAGATCTTTTTTACTTCTCCATCACGAGACAGTTTCCCGACGGGTCGGATGAATACTATCAGCTTCACTTTGATGTAATGTACCGGGTTACTCCCTGAAAACAAGAATCTGTCTTCCTGCAGCTGGAGCGACGAAATCCATGGGGATTTCTTCGATTATATCAGAAGCACGAAGGATTATCGGGCAATAAAGAGCAAGGGATTCTGAACATAGACGTCTATATGGATCAGACCTGACAAGACCTTTTTAATTTCGCTCATAATGTCCTATAGAACAAAACAGAGCCCGCTCAATAGTGAAGTTTCAACTATTTTGCTGACTCTGTTTTTATCACAATATTATTCTACACAATTTCTACCGTAGCCTGCATCTGATCCACGTCGATAACCCCTGTATGTCTTACTTCTCTCAGTTCCAAATCTTTGAGACCCTTTGGAACACGCACGCCCGTCTTTGCTGCAAGAGCCTCAACATATCTGAAGCCGTTTTCTTCTTCACCCAACCCAATGGATTTTGCCACACTTTCGGCAAATTTGTATGCGCTGGCAGTAGATGCAATGATGGTCGGCGTTTCATCACCAGTGGCTTCTTTGTAATCCTCGTAGACTTTGTAGGCCACCGCTGTATGGGTATCCATCAGATAGTCGTGGTCTGCGTACATCTCTCCGATAGTCCGATTTGTTGTATCCACATCCGCATAACCGCCGTAGAAGTCCGCCATGCCGTCTTTGGATCTTCTGGCTGACTTCGTAGCTCTTCTGCGAGTCCAGATTCTCCATCAGTCCCTTGATCTCTTCTCCATTACCGCCGCTCAGATGGTAGAGCAGTCTCTCAGGTTGCTGGAGATCAAAATGTCCATGGACGGTGAATTCGTCAGATAAAACTCTCTTTTGATGTCATAAACGCCCGTATTGATGAAGTCTGTCAGAACTTTGTTCTCATTGGATGCACAGATGAACTTGTTGACAGGAATGCCCATCAGCTTTGCATAATAGCCGGCCAGGATGTTTCCAAAGTTTCCCGTCGGCACGACGATGTTCATCTTTTCGCCGTTTTTAATTACACCCTGCTCCACTAGCTTTATGTAAACTGTAGACGTAGTACGCCACCTGTGGAACCAGCCTGCCCACGTTGATGGAGTTGGCTGATGACAATTTGCAGCCGCTTTTCGCCAGCTTCTCAGCAAAAGCGTCGTCGTTGAATATCTTCTTCACACCCGTCTGGGCATCGTCAAAGTTTCCGTTGATGGCGAAGACGTGAGTGTTCTCGCCTTCCTGGGTAATCATCTGTTGTTCCTGCACCTGGCTGACACCTTGATTTGGGAAGAATACGATGATTTCTGTGCCAGGAACATCAGCAAAACCCCTCTAAAGCGGCTTTTCCCGTATCGCCGGAGGTCGCTGTCAAAATACAGATCTTCTTATCTTCTTTCTCTTTCTTTGTTGCAGTCGTCAAAAGGTATGGCAGAATGGACAGCGCCATATCTTTGAACGCGGCAGTCTTTCCGTGATACAATTCCAAGAAGTAAGCGTCCCCTGCTTTTACAATCGGTGCGATTTCTTTGGCTTCAAACTTCTCGTCGTAGGCCCCGTCAATGCAGTACTTCATCTCTCTTCTTCTGTATAGTCATCAAAGAAAGCTCCAATTACCTTGAAAGCAATTTCCTGATATGACTTGCCAATCATATCCTCAATTTTGAAAGGCAGTGCTGGGATTTCTGTTGGAACGTAGAGCCCCTTGTCTTCAGAGATTCCCTGAATAATAGCCTGTGCACCTGTCAACTCTCTGTCGCTTCCACGAGTACTTTTGAACTTCATCATATAGCTTTCTCCTTTTATTTTAAACTTTTTTAAAATTTTACTGGACAACAGTTAACATTAAGTATATAATAAATATCGTGAGATTTCAATAAGAGATATAAAATTTAATATGTCGCCTTGGTCAAGTGGTCAAGACGTAGCCCTCTCACGGCTGAATCAGGGGTTCGACTCCCCTAGGCGATACCAATACAGAAAAAGAACCGTTGATAAACAGCGGTTCTTTTGTTTTTCGTTGGAATTGCAATGTAATTAGCACTTTAAGTGTTTTTGTTCTTTATTCGTAATCTTTGTATATTCATGCAATCTCTTTTTATCATTACTAACTTAAGTGGTAAAATAGTGGTAATCTTTAAGCCGTTTATACCACTGTTTACAACAGGTATATGGTGAAGCTTAGAAAGAAGTAGTAATAACCTTTAACATTTCTTAACATTAACTCTCTTTCAAGCCCGATTAATTTTGTAGCAATATAAGCGTTGTAAACAAATACTTTCCACTACAAAAACACATTAACTGCGTGCTCTTTACACCATCATCCTCCATCATTCTGTCTACATAGTTAGTAAATGTTAGTACTTCTAATAACAGCTTGCAATGCTTTTGCTCGATTTTACTGTATTATAGCTTATTCTTAAAAAGCAATTAACAGAGCGTTCGCATTTATTTGACAAGTCAGAGCTGTAATAGTAAACTGGATATGTTAGAATAGGTTGTACTATTACAGCCCCTACGCCCTTAGATATATCTGTCATTGTATTATCTCAGGGCTTTTAACTCTTCATAATCTTTTCACTCGGCTCCTCTGACATTCGTTCATAAATGTCATCTCTTAATTGTGCCATCTTATTAGAAAAGCTGAAAGTTAACTTTCCAAAAGCATCAAAAGCCCAATCAAAGGATTCTGTCGTTGTCTCTCCACGAAAGATTGCTTGAAAAAGACTTGTTGAATACTGTCTATCGTTCTAGCATCATAACTAAGCTCTTCAATCGTAGAAGCGATTTCTCTAATACTCACTAGCTCATACCTCCTTTCTTTCCCGATAAACTTATACTTTAAGTGCAATTACATACTGACAGCAGTATGTAAATTTTTAAGGAATTTACTTCCCTAAAAATTTTTCGATTGCTTCCTTAATCACGCCTGCCTGCGATATTTCTCTTTTTACACATTCAATTTTGAATTCATCTACAAGTTCCTTCGGAAGCCTTACAGCTATTCTCCCATAAACCTTGCTATTATACCGCTCTTTGACCTGACTGGAAGTATAAGTTTTTCGTTTTACTATTGAAACCACTTCCTTTCAGTGGTATAATGAGAACAGAAAAAGGAAAACCGTTGAAAACGGTTAGCTTAACTATTTAGGTAAAAAACCGCCCTAGTTGTCAGCTCTCGGCGGTTTTTTAATGCTTATCGTAACTTTTAGCTTATAGAAGCTGACTGTTATTCTAATCATTATCACCACTCCTTTGTGCTAATCCATATAGCCCTTTTTGGTGGTGCTAACCGCTTTCGTTCCCATATTCTGTTCTCATATCCTTTCGGACATCTTTATTATATAGTACTGACATCAGTATGTCAATTGTAATTATGTTTATTACTTGAATCTCGTTGCAATTTATTTAATTATTTCTCTCAAATCGCCTGTAGTATACTGCCTTTACGGTATCGTTTTTACCACTTGTAAGTATCCACAATGTTACTTGAATTACTATATTCTATGGAATTAGGTACCATCATTGATACTGTAGAAATGTACAAATTCCATTGTTTTCAGTATCAACAATGATACTCCTTATATATTACCATACCTTTTCAAGTCCAATAGGTCTATGAAGAGGTTCTGGAATCAAAGTCACCTCTTTGTTTTATAATTCTTTGCTTCCTGTTTAAGTTTCACTGCCTCTTCATTAGTGATATTTTTCCATTCTTCCAAGAAAGTATATCTACTGGCTACGCTTAACCCTCCTGATTCACTTCTAATAAAGCCAAATAGCTCAAGCTCATTAAGGTCTCGTGTAATACTACCTCTTCTTATTCCACTTCTTCAATATCTGAATAAGGGCAAATTACCGTTCCTTTAGTATTAAAGCGTTTCTCAGTATATTCGCCTTTATATTGTGACTTTAAAGTAAAAATATACGCTTCTGGCTTGTGGGGTTAAATGTTTATAAGTTGGCGAATCAAACATGCTACTGAAAATACGAGTATATGTTCTATCCCCTGTATACGCTTCCCATTTCTGGCTTTCATAGCTTTTGCTTTTTCCTACCCATTCAATACACCTTATAACCCTTTACCCTTTCATCCTATAGTAATTTAATAGGTCATTCATATCAAAAGTGTATTTCCTACCTGCATTTTTACATGGTATCTCACCGTTTACAACAATTTGTCTTATACGATACTTTGTAACAGCCGTATGAGGGTCTAGCTGTTTGATTGCATTATAGGCACTATCTATAGTCCGTATCCTTTGCATTATGCGCCTACCTTTCTGTTTTGCTACAAACATCAGCCTTTTCAATAACTAAATCTTTTACTATCTCTGAAATTGCAGTTTTCAGTTCATCAGTTAGTTCATGTCTCAACTTTTTGCTAAAAGTCGTATCTGCCATACCTAATTTTTTCAGCAATTTGCCAATAATGCAAACCACTATCCTTTATCAATTTTCTAACAACAATATTATTCATATCCTACCTCCAATACTTTTTTCTTGTTCTTCATTGACTTGTTGTTTTCTTTATGATAACATATAAATGAAACAGCGTAAATCGTCATTTTGTTTTGTATTTATACAATTAAATACAAACAACCAGGAGGGAAGTTTTTTTATGGAACACGATTTTAATAAATATATTGAAAATATATTACTTCCTCAAAACGTTAAATTATCGACCAATGCTTCTATGCCAATATTAAGTCGCACGAATGATGTTATCTTTGAATTTCAGACCAATAGATTAAAACTATCTAAGTTTTATCCCATAGAGCACTCAGAATTTAAAGATATAGAAAATTATAATGGTTATATCATGGATTATTTTGAAGCAGAAATTCATGATATATTAGCTCCATTTAACGATATAATTACAGAAAATGACAAACTAATAGAGAGAGAATCTATATATGAATGTGACCAGGAAGTTCTAGATGTATATGGTATAAAAAAGCATTGCTATGTTCCTGTCCTCAAAACCACCATTTAGTCATGAGCATGATTTCTATAAGAACTTAATTGATACACATTTTGCAGATTATTTTACCAGTCTCCATACCTCCTATAAATTGACAAAAAAGTTATGAAGGAATGATAGAAGCTCTGGGTATTGACATCAGTGTTGTAGAAAACGAATTTGAAAAAGTTTAATAATATATTTGATAATAGCATTTCATATCATTGCAATAGCGTAATAGATGTTACACTTGCTACTCTTGATTTTATAACAATGAAAGGATTACGATTATCAAAATGCCCTCATTGTGGTAAATTCTTTATTGCGGAAAGTCCTAATGAAAAATACTGTAATAATTCAAGCCCTATTTATAGTAATAAGACTTGCAAACAAGCAGTTAAGTATATGAAAATGTTAGATAAACAAAAAGAAGATAAATTTAGACTGGAAAAAAGGAGGCAAAAAAGGTATATAATAGATTGAGAAGCAGAGCAATGAGAGGAAAAGATGAGAAGAGTATTAGTAAACTAACTGAGAGGTACAATACTTTTACAATTGAAAAGGATGAAAAATTAGAAGAATTGAGTCACGGTATTATAACATCCCAAGAATTCTTTGAATGGTTATCACTACAAGATTAAAATAGCCCCTATATCCTCTGCAAAGGATATAAAGGCGATGTTTTACGCCTGCAATTGCAGTACGTTTTAGCATACATATTGTATCATTGCAGGCTCTTTTAAGTCAAATTATATGTAAAAAGGAGCGAGCAATATGGCAAGTAAAACAAATTGTACTATCAATGGGACAGATTACTACAAAATCAAAAGGAAAGTCGGTAAAAAGTTAAATAAGGCAGGTCATTGGGTTGACGATTACAAATACTTCTATGGTAAGAATAAAAAGTGAAGCAGAGGCTAAATATAAGCGCTATAAGGGCAACCAGATTAAGGGTGTAACAAATAAGACTTTCTATTTTGGAGAAATGGCTGATACCTTTATAAAAAAATGTCTTTTGAATGATTCGAGATTTTCAGAAGCAACTAAAGAAAGATATGTAAACGCTTACAATAATAATTTACAACAGTCTCCGATAGCTAAATTACCTTTGGAAGAAGTAAAGAGTATTGACCTGCAAACCGTTTATAATAACTTATCATGTGGAGCATCAACCGTGAGGTCTATCAATAACCTACTGCATCATTTCTTCAAATATCTTGAAAAAGAGCATATCTGTAAAGATATAACCGAAAATATTGTACTTCCTAAAATTACGAATAGAAAAGGAAATGTTGTTTCCGATGGTGATATTGAGGTATGGACAAGTACAGAACTGAAAAAAAATTATAGAGGGTTCAAACAAGCATAGGCTTCGTCTGCTACTTATTCTTGCCATCAATACAGGAGGAAGAATAGGGAGAACTACTTGCTTTACGTTATGATGATATAGAGAATAACTTAATAAAGATTAACAAACAAGTAGCGATACACCCAGTATTTAAAGATGGAAAAAGAGTGGTCAAAAGTTAGAAATAACACAAACAAAGACCAAAACATCTGTTAGAAGTATTCCGCTACCTAATAACGTACTCAAAGAGATAGAGGAACATAAAAATGGCATACTGAGGAAATGATGAAAAATGGCTATAGAACTGAATACATGTTTACTACACAGTCAGGGAAGTTCTATGATAAGCATTCATTAAGAACAGCCTGTAACAGATTATATAAGCGTATAGGTGTCACTTCTAGGAGTTTTCACGTCTATCGTCATACCTTTGGCACAAACTTAGCAAAAGCAGGAGTTCCAATACAAACAGTTTCAAATCTAATGGGTCATTCAGATATAAACGTCACTGCAAAATACTACATAAATGTCGATAATAGCGATAAGCAGGATGCTATAGATAAAATTACTGCAATAGTTTTCTAAGGTGGTAATTTAGTGGTAAATTAGTCCTCTGTATGTTTATTCACGTTAAAATTCCAATAATCCTATGTTTTATAGAGTAGACGGCTGAATCAAGGGTTCGACTCCCCTAGGCGATACTAATAAGAAAAGGCTGTCGCACAGTTGACGGATTAAGTCGGCCGCAGCGACAGCCCCTCTTTTCTATACTCCAGAAACAAGTTGCTGAACAGTTCATCACGATCATTTTGTGCTTTTTGCCATGTTTCTACTTTTTCTGCACAAATTTGGTCGCAATAAAGGCGCCTCCAATATAGACAAGCTGGCAAATACAGTTTAGAACAGTGATGAACACACTTTCAGTTACTTTTTCAGCAACTTTTTGTGATAATCAGGGGTATAATATCCTCTAAAAATAACCAGGTGCAAAAAATTCCCCCCTCCTACTCCTAGATTTATCCCGTCAGGAGAGGAACCGCACAGCGGTTTTGTGCAGAACCGAGTAAAATCAGTCAAAAAAAAGCACAAAAAAGACCGTGGCGGCAGGTAAAAGCATTTGTAATCCAGGCAGAGGTTCATAGCGGGAAGTCATAACCAGTGAGGCCATAAGACATTCCCGCCACTGCATGCAGAGAATTCCTTTTTGACAGGTCTGCTAATTATCTTTTTCACGAAATCTGCTGATGTTTCCAGCTTCTGAACTCCCCTGCCGCATGTGCCAGCGATAAGACAAAGACCAGGGTATCCGCAATAGGCGCCGCAAACAGCGCGCCGTCTAAGCCAAATTTGCCAGATAAGATGATAGCCAGCGGAATCAGAAAGATCGCCTGTCTGGAAAGCGGAATGAGCAGTGCTTTGACCGGCTTGCCAATTCCCTGTAAAAAAAGAGGCTGTGACCATATGTAATCCATAGAGAAAAAAGGCCATCATATAAATCCGGAAAATATGCTGGGCGCAGTCTGCATAGAGCGCATCTCCAGACACAAAGAGCATGCCGATCTGCTTACTGAACAACTGATAGATTGCGAACCACACCACAGAGACAATCAATGCAATCACAGCCGCCAGTTTGTAAGTCTGCTTCACCCTGTCATAAAGCTTTTGCTCCGAAGTTGTAGCCGTTGATCGGCTGTGTCGCAGAGGAGACACCGACAAACATGGAATGGGCAATTTGATAGACCTTCATCATCATACCGTAAGCAGAAAGAGCTGTATCGCTGCCATAAACGCTTTGCGCACCGTAAATCGTCATCAGATTATTCATCGTAATCTGCACCACTGCAGTCATAATCTGCGTCAGCAGGCTTGGAAATCCCAGCGCCAAAATCTGCCGAGTAAGTTGCCAAGTGGGCTTTAAAGCAGATTTTAAGATGTGCACGGTCTTTAGTTTTTTCACATAAGCAAAGCAGAGCAAACCTGCCGCCGCCCTGACCGATAACCGTTGCGATGCCTGCACCAAAAACGCCCATTTTCAGACCAAAAATGAAAATAGGATCTAATACCAAATTAATTGCAGCACCGACCATCATGCATTTCATGGTATACTGGGGATTTCCATCTGCTCTGATGATAGCAGTAAGCGCCGAGCTGAACATCAAAAAACGGCAGTCCCCAGGCGATGGTGCGCGTATAAGTCAGAGAGGACTGAAAGGCTGTATCCGTAGAGCCAAATAGGGTGACAATCTGAGGCGCCAAAATGCTGCAAAGCAGCAAAAATTACGACACCCGGAAGCAATGAGCAGTGTCACCGCGTGACTGACAGTTCGGTCGGCCATTTCCTGTTGCTTTCTTCCCAGGCAAAGGCTGATATTTGCTGCACGGCCGTCTCCAATCAACAGCGCGATAGCAATAGCGATGATGGTCAAAGGAAAGGCAACGTTTGTAGCCGCCATGCCGGTAACACCTACCCCTGCCCTACAAAGATCTGGTCGACAATATTATAGAGATAATTGACCATCAGCGTTAAAGCCGTCGGTATAGAATATTTGGCGATTAATCTTGTAATGGGTTCTGTTTCCAATGGGTTTCGTTCTTCTTTTTGCTGGTTCATTAAATTTCTCCTTTACGTTGATATTTGAACTTGTTTCCCCCTTTTCTCTGCATGAAAAAGCACCTTAGAAAACAAATCCATCTAAAAGATTAGAAGGTTTATTTTACCGGATGCATGCGAAATCGTCTAATGAGACTCTCGTAAACAAAAAGAGAAAAAACGCATCCAGTTGCATATAACCGAAAGCTTTCTTCTCCGTCCAGACTAACTGTTGGCTTCGGAATTAAACCGAATTAGCGTATTGCTCGCGGGCTGTACCGCCAGTAGAGTAAAACTCGTTTCCGAAGAAAGAACACATATTATCTTTTACAGAATAGCACATCATTTTCCTATCGTCAATCGTTTATTCTCCATCAACCAACAGACAGTGTCCGTTATGGTTTCCTCCATGGGCCGATTACAATAGTGCAGTTCCCTCCTGGCCTTTTCGTTGGAAAAGGATGATTTTGCTGTCAGAGTGTAGAGTGAATATCTGGTATACAGAGGCGGCTGCCGCAGTAATTTATAGTAGATTTCCGACAGCGGCGCTGTGACTTTTGCCAGACCCATGGGCAGAACGAGAGAGATTTTTTTCTTCCCGCTGATCTCAGCAATCTGATTCAGAAAATCTCTAATGGTAAAAAAGAATTGGTTCGATAATATGTAGCACTGGCCGCTTCTGCCAAATTTGCAGGCTTTGATGGCTCCGTCCGCTACATCACGCACGTCCACAAAATCGTAGCCTCCTCTCACGCAAGCTTTTAAGCGACCCTCAGGAAGTCCAAAACCATCTGCGTCAGGTGGCTGCTTCCGAAATCATAAGGGCCAATCATGCCCGAAGGCTGCACGATACAGCCACAAAGTCCACCCTGCCGCACTTTTTCTAATATATAGGCTCCCGCCTCCGCCTTTGTTTTGGCATAAAGCCCTATTACACGTTCTGGATCAAGACAATCTGACTCTGCAATTATCACATCCTCTGGCGGCTCCGCAATGGCATGTACACTGTTTACATATACAAGCTTCGCCCCCGTCTCAAGGCACATCTCTGCGATGTTTTTGTTCCGTCGACGTTAACCCGTTGGACAGCCGGATTGTACTTCGTTTTAATATAAACCAGACCCGCGCAGTGAATCACATATACTTTGGCCCTGGCTTCACCATCAAAAAGATCCCTTAAGCTTTGGAGATCAGTAATATCTCCCCTTCATATATGCTGCAGTTCAGCCCCTTCAATGCAGCAGTAGATTCGCCCGGTAAAATCAAAGCTCTTATCTCACAGGACTCGTCGCTTAACTGTCTGATGATATTGTTGCCAAGAAATCCATTTGCGCCTGTTATGATATAAATGATTCTCATAGTATGCCTCAATCTTCAATGGTGACAGTGTTCTCCTATGTATATTTTATCATACAATTCTTACTTTGGGTCAAAAACTTTCTGTGCCGGCAAATTGTTACCGGCACAGAAAACTGATTGTTATGATTATTTCTTCATAGCTTTCGCTTTTTTTAGACATGCTCTGCCGAAAAGGCCGTCTACATAGAGGCCATTCCTTCGTTCAAACCATTTTACGGCGGCAATGGTTTTATCGCCATAAACACCGTCGACTTTTAGATCCCTGCCGCACCAGTTGAGAAAACGCTGCAGTTCTCGAACTTTGCGGCCTTTATCGCCCCGTTTAAAATAACCTCTGAAAGGCAGAGAGCGGTCAGGGTAAGGCTCTTTTTTCTCTGGCGGTTCCTCTGAGCCAGAATCACCCGTATAATCCTTATAACTCCAGTCCAGGTCAAAGGTGCCTGGCACGCCAGAGAATTTTCCTCCACTGGAAAATTGCCACATAGCCGGCTTCCGGTAGTTTGTATGGGAGTTGTATTGTGCAACCCATACATCGATACCGGAGAGACTGCCGATTTTCTCTGTCAACCAGTAGTAGGAAGCGTATACGCCGCAGGGGATATCCCAATCTTTTCACTTCCTTTACGAAGGCTTTGATGACTCTGGTCAAAGCCGTTTTAGAAAGAGAACGGCCCTGGGTAGCAGCATCCTCTACATCCATCCAAATTGGATATTGCAGCTTCTTGCCACGGCAAAGTCTGACTGCATGCCTGGCTTCTAGTTTCGCCTGTCTCGTGTTCACTGCCGTGGAATAATAGTAGGCGCCGAAATCCAATCCGCCGCCTTGGACTGTCTGTAGTTGTTGTCAAAGTACTGTCTACCATCGTTCCGCGATAGCCGCCAGATCTGGCTATGACAAACTCTATATTACTTTTTTTAATTTTCTTATATTGTTTTTCTGTGAGCCATCCATTCCAATAACTCACATCGATTCCTTTTTTCTTACCATAATTACACCCCAGGTTTATCTTATGCGAATGTTCCGCAAAGGGGCACACAATTATAAAAACCGAGTGCATAACGAAGCGGTGCTTCTATGCACTTATGTCGCCCACAAGGGCGACTCTTCGCAAGTACGTTTCTTGAAACATAGGAAATACGTCCTCCGGACAATATTTCCTATGTTATAAAAAAGACAGCAGCACAAATGGATCATCAGTCCTTTGTGTTACCGTCTCTCTAAAATGCATCTTATTCAGCTGCATTTGGCATATTGGAGATATATTCTCCTTTCACAGCCGGAACATAGTAAGTTGCGTATTGCGCCAAACCGCTCGTCTCACTTTCTGTATCCTGGCTTCTGATATCAAATGAATAGTACGGGAGAAATGTCTCGAAGGTTCTACCCGTCAAGTAGACTAAATTGACGTTTTCAATCTGCTCTATAGCCGGCAGCGGGTTGTCTCCAAAGGTAATATAATTTCCCTTTTTCAGAAGCTTCTTTTGCTGCACTCGCGCTGATAATCGGGTAACTGTCTATTTTTCTACTGCTGGACAGACTGTCGTTTAAGGTAATTGATTTCAAGTTCCCCGTTTCATCGGTTTCAAAGATCATTTTCTTCATGCTGTAGTTGATGATTTCATCCTTGCTGTCTCCCACGTCGTCATAACCTTTGATAATCCATTTGAGGTTCCCCGTTTCATCATATACAGCAGAGGTTGACTGCTTTGGGTTCTTAAACGACAAGAGACTGCCGTATGCCTCCAACAAATATTCTGTCACAGATTCCGCTTCCACTTTATTCATTTCTGCAGGAGGGTAACGGTATTCTTCTGGCACTTCTACACTTTGAAAAAAAAGTTAATCACTGTGTGATGATCGCTAGTCACAGAAATCTCTCCTATATCTGTAGTCGCCGTAGCCTTGTAGGCTGTAGCAGCAGTCGTTCCATCTTCAGCGTTGTCAATACCGCTTTCCTGCCCTTTATCGTAACTGATATCCTGTACTTCGGCATCAAGACTTGCCGCTATCATTTCGACCTGGTCCTTCAATTCCTTTTTCATCGATAGGCGCCGATTCACCTTCTGCTGCAGTAAACATTGTGTTCTTGTATACGGGCATCTCTTTTTACATCCAGTGTTTCACTCAAGGGCTTCCGTCGTCCAGTAGAGATTCACCAGCCGCTTTCTTTGTTACATTTTTCCTTTGGAGGGTGATTGGTATCGATGGTCAGCTTCGGCAGATTTAAAACCGTTTTCTGTCCGTTATCGCCTGGGATTGGCTTTGATTCCTCCGCCGGCCAAAATGTACACAAGTAAAGACAGCAATGAGCAGACAAGCCGCCAGGCTGCCGTATCTGACCCACAGCTTTCTGATCGGCCGCTTCGCCTGCGGACTATTAAGCTCTGCCGCTTCTTCAATAAAATCATCGTCTATATTGCCTATCGCCGATAAAAATTTATCGCTTTTCATAAGTGTATCTCCTCACTTTCAAGATGAAGTTTTAAATCGTTTCTCATTCTGAATAACATGGTGGTCACTTTATTGGGATTCATAGCAAACTGGTCCGAGATTTCTTTGATAGAATTCATATACCAGTATCGCCTGACGAATACCATCCTGTTCGCCTTCGGCAGTCCTGCCAGAAATCGATTGATTGCATCCACCAAGACCATCTCGTCCACCAAATCCTCTACCTTTCCATTAGTGGATAAACATTCCTCTAGCTCCGCCAGAACCAGATCGGTTTGTCCTGCACCGCGTTTCTGGGTGTTGTATCCCTTGTATTTATTCAAAGCCAGATTTCTCGTAATTTTACCCAGAAAAGTAGACAATCTGCTCGGTTTATGAGGAGGAATAGCATTCCAGGCTCTCATATAAGTATCATTCACACATTCTTCTGCGTCTTCCGAATTGTAAAAGAATGTTGTAGGCTATGTGGTTGCAGTATTTATCGTATTTCTTCGCTGTCTCTGAGATAGCCGCTTCAGATCGCTGCCAGTATAGTTCTACGATCTTGCTGTCCTCCATAGTTCCTCTCCTTTCCCAAAAAGAGCAAGCCCCTTACCCTTATACACAACTTTTTCCCGCTAATATTTCAAATATGATGGCATATACTTTTTTAATTACTATCGCCGCACATGATTCAATGAACGCTTCCTTGCTGCAACGCCGTAGGATTGTGCGTTCATTATACCACAAATAAGCAACTAAAAATAGAATCGGCATTTACATCTCCATATTCCTATCTTGCGGCAGTCTGATTTCAAATACGGTCCCCTCTTTCCCTGTGCTGGCGATTGCAATACTTCCACCGTGCAGTTCGATGATTCTTTTCGTAATGGTAAGCCCCAGGCCATTTCCTTTTTTATGCCATGAGAGGTGTCCCCTTGATAAAATTTATCAAAGATATGGGCGGCTGTTTCTTCACTCATTCCCTCACCTTGATCAGCAAAGGAAAAAACAACAGTCTGCCCTTGCAGATGAATTGCAATCGAAATTGTTCCGTAGTCAGGCGAAAATTTAATGGCGTTATCGAGAAGATTTATCCAGGCCTGCTTCAGCAAGTCCTCACTGCCATAGAGAAAGATTTCTCCACAATCAAAAAGTTATGTCAATATGTTTATCACTCCACTTGCGGTCAAGAAGGGCGATAACCAGACGAAGCTGTTCACTGACGTTATAGTGTTTTTATCAGCCAGAATAGACTGCCGCTCAATTTTGGATAGATTAAGCACATTTGAAGCTAGTTCTGCAAGCCGTTCTGATTCATCGATAATCGTATCCAAATATTCATTTCGTTCATCGGTCGTCAAATCGTCCCGCTTCAGCATGCGGGCAAAACCGCGAATAGAAACGATAGGCGTCCTAAACTCGTGAGAGAAGTTATTGACAAAATCGTGACGCAGCATCTCTACGCTGCCGATTTCCTCCGCCATGTGATTAAAGCTTTCGCTGAGCTGCTTGAACTCGAGCGGTCCTTTGAAATAAATCCTCGTACTGTAATCTCCCGCGGCAATTCTGTCCGTCGCCTTCATGATTTTGCGCAGAGGTGACAGGGGGACATTTGCTCACCATGGCAGCCAGGACGGTGCCCGTTATCAGACTGACTAGGGCAAAATAAAAGCAGAGGCAGACTCTTAAGCTGAAGCCCTGTCACGATTTGCAGGCGGAAGAGAAAATACATGCCGCCAAATACCAGAAGTATCGTCAGCAGCATGATGAAAAATACAATCAAGGCAAACAGCAGAGACAGTTCCAGTTTTTGAAATCTCTTCTTTTCTCTGAATATCAAAAATCACCACCTTGTAGCCAATTCCACGGATGGCGATAATCTCAAATTCAGGCCAGCCTTCAAACTTCTTCCGCAGGCGGTTAATATGGACGTTGACCGTAGTGTCAGCCGAATTAGATTCCATGCCCCAAACCTCGTCCATCAGTTGTAATCTGGTAAAAATCTGTCCTGGGTATGAGAGCAGCTTGTACAGCAAGTAAAATTCCTTTTGCGGCAGAGTCTGGCTGCTGCCGTCTTTCGATACAGTCAAGGCATCATAGTCGAGAAGAACCTTGCCGACACGCAGCTTTCGCTCATTGGCAATCTTTGCCCGACGGAGCAGCGCGTTGATCCGCAGCAGCATTTCCTCTTCGTTGACCGGCTTGACCATATAATCATCGGTTCCAACCAGAAAACCTCTGCATTTCTCTTCTGGGAGCTGCTTAGCCGTAATCATGAGAATCGGCGTATTATCCCCACAGTCTCGCAGCTGTTCCGTGAACGCATACCCGTCCATCTTCGGCATCATGACATCGAGAACAATCAAATCGATATGCTGCCGATCCGTCACCTCCAGTGCTGCTAAACCGTCTTCTGCCTCAAAGACTTCATATCCTCCATGGCTGAGCACCGCCTTCATCAGCATGCGCGTGCTCCTGTCATCTTCAACAACCAGTATCTGAAACATCTCTTCTGCCCTCCTTTTTATACTGCTTACAGTATAGCATAAAAATAAACTGAAAATAAACTTCTCATTGTTTATTTTCAGTTTATAAAAATGGGTTAGAATAGATATTGTGGCAAAGAAGTAGAAAAGGGGTGAAGGGAAATGCTTCAAATAGAGCATATCAGCAAACAATACACAACCGGGGATTTGACGCAGACTGCGTTAAAGGAGGTCTCGTTAAATCTCCGTGACAAGAGTTTGTCGCCATTCTGGGCCCAAAGCGGCTCAGGAAAGACGACACTGCTCAATATCATCGGCGGTCTGGACCGCTACGACAGCGGTGATTTGATTATCAATGGAATCTCAACAAAGGAATACGAGGATCGGGATTGGGACTCCTATCGCAACCATACCATAGGATTTGTATTCCAAAGCTATAACTTGATTCCTCATCAAACGGTGTGGACAAATGTAGAACTGGCGCTGACAATTTCGGGAATTTCAAAATCAGAGCGTCGAAAACGCGCCGCACAGGCCCTGGACGAGGTGGGACTTGGCGATCAGCTTCATAAGAAACCAAACCAGATGTCCGGCGGTCAAATGCAGCGTGTCGCCATCGCCAGAGCCCTGGTCAATAATCCGGATATCTTGCTGGCTGATGAGCCTACCGGCGCCTTAGACACAGAGACCAGCGTACAGATTATGGAGTTATTAAAGGGGTAGCCAAAGACCGGCTGGTTGTTATGGTTACACACAATCCAGAGCTGGCTGAAACTTACGCAACTCGTATCGTAAAGCTGCGGGGACGGCAAAATTATCAGCGATTCCGCTCCATTTGAACTTGATACAACCTCGCTAAACGCACCAAAGTATCAAAATATGGGAAAATCATCCATGTCATTTCGTACTTCTTTATCGCTGAGCTTCAATAATCTGCGGACAAAAAAGACCCGCACCCTGTTGACAGCCTTTTGCCGGTTCCATCGGCATCATCGGTATCGCTCTGATTCTGGCTCTCTCAAACGGTGTCAACATCTATATTACCGACATTCAAAAGAGTACCATGACGGGGGTGTACTCCAACGGGGAAAGCGTGGAAAAGGCTTCCCAAGCAGCTACCAGTATTGTAGAGAACAATCTGACTGCCTTTAAAAATATCTGGACGATCCGGACAGTGAGATCAGCGCAGTATGTAGGGGGAAAATGGCATCGTATTCCTACGATACGAAGTTCAGCGTCTATACCTACGATTCTGATGACGTCCTGCTCAATACCGATGGCAGCACTCTGTCAGAGGAAAACAAGCTGCGAAATCTGCCATGGGCGACATGACCCATGTGAGTGAGGCGATGGGTAATTCTTCCAAAACCACGGAAAACTTTGAAGAATTGATTCCAGGCAGTGGCGAGGCGATGATCAGCACGGCCATCACGGACAGTTACGACGTCCTCTACGGCGCATGGCCATCATCTTATGATGAACTCGTCTTAATCCTGGACGAAAACAATGAGATTTCTACAGAGACTCTCTATGAGCTGGGAATCCTTCCCTCTTCAGCATACGACAAATTGATGGAAAAGATTGCAGACGGCAAAAAGTCAAGTTAGCGACGGAAAGCTGGAGTTATGAAGATATCTGTAAACAAGACTTTTATCTGCTTCCCGCTTGTGACACCTATAGAAGAACGAAAACGGCACCTTTGATTCCATTTCAGAGGACAAAAGACGAACTGAAGTCGCGGCTGCAGGACGCAGTCGAAGCTGAAAATAACAGGCATCATCCGACCAAAGGAAGATGCTGCCAGCGCCCTCTCTGCGCCGCTGGGTTATACCAAGGCTTTGACCGATTATCTCATCGATTATACAGATGACAGCGCCGTCGTAAAGGCACAGAAAAAAAATAAGAAGGTCAACGTCCTCAGCGGTATGACCTTTGATCCCGGCGACGACGACAACAAAGTTGCCGATGCAAAACTTACCTGGAAAATCTGGGCGTTTCTGAGAAGGCCAAATTGGCCAAAGAAATACTTCAGTCCGTCTATTCCAACGATCCGGCCAGGGCTTCTCAGATGATGGCTATGGGCGAAGAGGAGGGCATCTGCGCTGGACTCGTATCTGCAGAATCCTGAGGATGACGTGCTGTTATCAATCTATGACAACTATATTTCCAGCGGAAGCTATGATGATAATTTGAGCACCTTCGGTGTCGTCAGCCTGGACGCACCTTCAGCGATCAATATCTATACAGACAGTTTTGAAGATAAAGACGCCGTTTCGGGCTGTATTGAAAGCTATAATCAATCTGTGAAGAAGGCCGATCAAATCACGTATACGGACTATGCAGAGCTTTTGATGTCATCAGTGACGACGATTATCAACATCATTTCATACGTATTAATTGCCTTCGTCGCTGTTTCGCTGCTCGTGTCGTCAATCATGATCGGCATCATCACTTTATATCTCTGTTTTAGAGCGAACGAAAGAAATCGGCATTCTGCGGGCTATCGGCGCGTCAAAACGAAATATTACGCAGGTGTTCAAAGCAGAGACCTTTATTGTAGGACTTTGTTCTGGAGGCATCGGGATCGCTATTTCACTCTTACTGTTGATTCCTGGTAATGCTGCCATTCACGCGCTGACAGACACAACCGATGTCAATGCGGCTCTGCCGGCAGTCAGTGCTATAATACTCATCGTACTCAGTGTACTGCTCACTTTGATCGGCGGCTTCATACCGTCAAAGAACGCGGCGAAGAAAGATCCAGTAGCGGCGCTTCGTACGGAATAAGATGCATGAAAAAAGCACCATTGGCAGAACTATGCTGCCGATGGTGCTTTTGCTCATCATAAGAATATTATTTTCAATACCGATATGTCGGTTAATTTTTCTTCTTCTACCGATTTCGTTATATACTCTTTGACGTCTTCCTTGGGAATCCCCAGCGCCACAGCCAGTTCACCATGAAGCAGTTCTTCGGCCCGCCTCATATATTTTTCGTCTACCTGGCCTAGTTTTTACCGCGCTCTTTTGCGTCACATTCCTTCAAATAGACGTCCCGGACCAATTTCAAAAGGTCCTTGCACTCATGAGAGTCAAAAGAAAGACTGATAATGTTCGCTGAGAAATCTCATGTTGTTATTCTCATATATTTCCGCTTTGACAGAAGGAATATCCGCAATTAATTCTTCAGCCTTTTCCTTTGTAATCACATGCCGCATAAATATCTTGGTGTCAACAGGTGTGAAGATTTTCCCCCCTCCTGATACTGCGGCAAAAGTGTATAGTATAATCTTTTTTCCCCAGCACAGGAATATCAGGCATTCCAATGGCATCCACTTTACATACGCCTTCGTTTCCATAGATTATTAAATCACCAGTTTCGTACAAATGATTTCCCCCTTCTCTCTTACTACATAAAAAGACGCGTCACTTGCGGGCAACAGGACTGAGCGTTCCCCAAACAAACAACACGTCGCCTAATTTATTTTTAACATACACTTATATATATGTGCAGAGAACTCATTTTATGACTCCAAACAGGGTCTGACACAAAATTTTAAACTCCTGAACCGCCCTTTATATCTCAAATAAATCGTTGAGGGCTTCACTCATGGTCGGATGCGTAAAGATCTGATCTTTTAACACATGATAATCTGCGCCTAAATCCATGGCCAGTTTCACGGTATTAATCATCTCATAAGATTCTTCACAAAAAGAGCATCGCGCCGAGAATCAGATTGGTATCAGCGTCAATGATCGCTTTTAACAGACCTTGCGGATTTTTCAGCACCTGTGCCTTGGGAATGGCTGCTGCCGGCAGCTTGGCTATTTTTTTACGCGGTATCCGGCTTTGCGTGCTTCTTCCTCATTCAGTCCAACTCTTGAGAAGGACGGGGTGAGGAATACGCTGTAGGGCACATTTTTTCTTCCCGCCTGTGAATACTGCCCGCCGTTCATCTGCGACCAGATGATGCGGAAATCATCTAATGAAAAATATGTAAACTGGAGGCCTCCCTTGGCGTCACCCATAGCCCAGATATTTTCTGCCGTAGTCTTCAGATTCTCATCTACGATGACGGCGCCTCGCTTGTCTAATTCCACACCTGCCTTGTCAGCCTGCAGTTCTGCAGTATTGGCTTTTCTGCCAGTTGCGATGAGAACCGCCTCCCTTGAAGAACAGTCTCTTCACCCTCCAGTTTAAAAGGACTTCTGCCTGACCGCTTTGAGCTGTAACTTTCTCTGTTTTTAGCACCAAAGTAAAAGCTGACGCCTTTTTCTTCGAGGACCTCTTTTATCGCGTCGGCGATGTCTCTATCTTCTCTCGGAATAAAAACCTCCATCCTGGACGACAGAAACCTTTGCCCCGAAACCTGCATACATCGATGCAAATTCTAATCCGATATAACCACCGCCGATGATGACCAGACGTTTTGGCAGCTGGTCCAAATCCATCAGAGACGCACTCGTATAGACATAAGGGTTATCAGCCAAACCTTCGATGGCCGGAATGACCGGTGTGCCGCCGGTGTTGATAAAGATCTTTTCCCCCCTCAATGGCGACAGTTTCCTGATCCGTTACAATCTGCACCACTGTATTGGAAACAAAAGAAGCCTTGCCCAAAATCACGTCAATATTGGGATTATCGGCTAGTTTGCCGTAATTTTTTCGGCGAAGCATATCTGTCAGACGACGTTTCTCTTCAATAGCCAGACGGTATTTTTCAGCCTTTTCTTCAAATGAAGCTTCTGTCTCGAGAGCCGCCAAGCCTGAACTTCTGACCAAAGATTTAGAAGGAATACAGCCCACGTTGATGCAGGTGCCTCCGTACATTCCAGCGTCTTTTTCAATCATGGCTACTTTGCTGCCTCCAGCGGCGAGTTTGCCCGCCAGTGTCTTTGCGCCTTTACCAAATCCAATCATAATTGCATCATACTTTTTCATGGTCAATCCTCCTTAAAAATCTTTTTGATTAATATCCTCGATGGTAATTGATTTGAGTCGTGCTCTGCACTCTTCATTGAGTCCTTCATAGATTCCGTCCATAATCCCCGCCATACCAGAAGCAATCAGGCATTTCATCTCAGGATTACCGGACTTCCAGGATGCTTTGACAAAATCCACGTCTAAAAGCATCTCCAATTTGAAGCAGAGGTTGATTTCTTTTTTTGCATCCTTGGCCATAGAATATCCGCCTTTGACCCCCCTCTTTCGTGGTCACAAAACCGGCTTTTTTCATCTTTGCCATCACTTTTCTGATCCGCACAGGGTTGGTACAGACGTTTTCCGCCAGAGTCTCGCTATCCAGCGTTTCACCTTTGTGATTTAAAAACACCAGTGCGTGCACTGCTATGGTAAATTCACTTGTCATTTTTTCTCCTTTTCCGTAACGCCCCTGTCGGGCAGTTTTTGATACAATCGCCGCACCTGATGCATTCTGGGCTGTTGGGGTTCTCCCATACGTTAATGTCCATTTTGCAGGCATCCCTGGCACTTACCGCATTTTTTACGCACTTTGCCGTCTCTACCTCAAATCGCTGAAAGGCAATGGGGTTAAACAGGGCCGTATGCCGCGCCCAACGGGCACAGGTATTTGCAAAATGGCCGGTATACCATCACTGACAGCAAAACCAAGATGATGAGAATCGCCATCTTCCAGGCGTAGAAAACCGATGGTCTGCCGCAGCGGTTCACTGGCAAGGACGAGAGGAATCCCGCCCGCCAAAGTCCCGCTAGGGCAGATATATTCACAAAACCAGGGTTTTCCCTGCCCGAACATGTCTACTGCAAAGAGCAGGGAGCAAGATGACAAATACAAGCAAAATTACGTATTTCAGCCATTTAAGGACATTGTGTCCCGGCAAGTTTTTCATTTTTCTTCACAAATGGGATCTTGTAAAGCAGGTCCTGTACAAGCCCAAAGGGGCAGAGCCAGCCACAACAAATCTTTCCTAAAAGAACCGAACAGCAGCAAGAAGCCGATGACGTAAAAGGAAAATTTATAATCTCGGCTCCCCCAGCACTGCCTGCAATGAGCCGATGGGACAGGGAGCCCAATGCGCCCGGGCAAGAATAGCAGTTGAGTCCGGGCACACAGAGATTCTTTGTCGGACCGGTATAGATCTTTCCTTGCACAAATCCGATCAGATAACCGTTGGTCACGGCTGTAAAGACTATCTGTACCCATAATCTCGTTTTATCTCTCGTCTTCTTAATCACTTTAACCAATTCCGATACACTCAGACATATTTTTGTCGCCTTCATAAATACAGTTGCCATCTCTCCCCCGCATAGCTCCAGCAACAATAAATATGATACCAGAGACCGCCAGAGCACCGGCAAATAGCGTTCTTCTCATAATGCCTCCTCCCTAAATCTGACGCAGTAGATCGTCGATGATTTTTTCCAGTTCGACTCGCTTTTGAACCTGTAATCACCTGGCCCACCTGATTTCCGTTCTTATCCACAAAGAAGGTCGTCGGCACGACCTGGACATCCTTTAATGGGCCATTCACTAAATCCGTGTTTAAGACGATATGACTATAATCGGCGCCGGTCTCTTCAACGATTTCTTTGGCCGTTGCATCCTCTGCATCGTAGGTGTCGCTGACGATACCGACAATCTGAAAGCCTTTATCCTGATATTCCTTAGAAATCTTCCCCAGGTCCGGCATTTCATCGATACACGGTCCGCAGTAAGTCGCCCAGACGTTGACCATGGTCAAATCTGCTTTTGCAAAAATATCCTCTGTAACTACTTTGCCGCCGCCCAAAGTTCACCCCTCAAAATCTTCAAATCCTGCGCTGCTTCTTTTGTCTGCCGGCTCCACGTCTTGTGTATCACTGCCGCAGGCAGCCATGGTCAGCACAGCGATCATCACCACAACTAAAACACCTGCAATTTTCCCTGCATTTTTTTCATCTCCATCCTCCTAATCTGTTACTTAGTTATTTACAGTTATCCTTTTCTGTAATTATAAATGTTACAGTTAAGATTGTCAATGGTTTTTGCATATTTTTCTATTGCATAAACGCCTGCCCTTGTTGCCGACAGTTTTTCAACTGCATCTGCCAGCTTTTAAACATGCTTAATACAGATTCCGCTCTACAAAGATTGAAACCCTTCCAGCAGATAAGCGTAGTCCTCCGGGTGGTAGTAAAAGTGTCTCGACCTGCGCAGGACAGAGACTTCCCTCCACTTTTTGTTGCCCCTGCAGATATCTGATGGTGTTCTTCATAGAGACTTAGCTCATCATTTTCAGACTGAAAACATAGCAGGGAACATCCAGCAAAGGCAGCAGTCCTCTCGTTCTTTTTGATTTCCTTGAACAATTCCATATAACGAGGCAGCCATCCCGCATAAGACCAGACTTTCCTGCTGGGCTCCATACTGTAAGCGTTTCTGGCTGCTACAGCTACGGCATCCTCTTCAGATACGCGGTCAAAGATGACTTTCAAAGAGTTAAGCGGGGCAGAAGCCCGCAGAAAAAGTTTTAGCGGCACTGCCATCAAAAAATAATCCTCTCACCTTTTCCCGGTGGGCGACTGCCTCTGAAAGGGCAAAAAGCGTCCCCATGGAATGGGCCACAATGAGAACATGATCGTACTGTTCGCTCAGATGATGCATGATACGGCTGACCTGACTCTTCCACTGCTCCATGGATGAATGAGAAAAGTCTTTGGCCGTTTTTCCCATGTCCATCCAGAAGAATATTAAAAATCGACCAGGAGGCGGGAACGAGAGGAATAAAATCGCGAAAATGCTCTGGCGTCCCCAAAAATCCCGTGTATGAATAAAACCGCAGTATCACTGCCGGCAATTTCCCTGATATAAGGGTTTATGTGACAATGAAATCACCCCCTTTGCTAAATGCAGAACATGCCGGACCAACTCGTTCTCGCCACTCGTCAGTCCAGCATGTCTATTTCTTATATATGATTCTATTTCTTATCCTTACCATGCACCATTGAGTACGATCCAAAGCACGAAGGCGCCTGCCGCACAGATGATGATGGCCAGAAATGTGGTGTCATATTTTCCGCCTGCGCTCTCAACCAGTTGCTGGAAATCATCGGTCCCAGGATTGCCGCCGGAATCAAAGAGAAATTTCTAAGCTGAAATTTACAGGGAAATGCTTCGGTCCGTATTCCCGATTGATAAAGGCAGAAGAAATCGTTGGATTTCCGCCGTAGGAAATACCCATGCACAGAAGGCCCAGTAAAATCAATATCATCGCAGAAGTCTTTGCTCCGAAAAACAGAGATACGCCGGCCACAGCCATGACGACCATGTTAATCAGCATGGTATTTTTTCTTCCCAGTTTGTCAAAGACACCGCCGATGATAACGCGCCCTGCCCGTTAAATACGGAAACCACCATACCTACGATAGCCGGTGCGCCAAAAAGCGATTGCGATAGACGCCGCACTGTTGATGACCATCAGACCGGCAGAGTTGGCTATAATACACCAGATGATAAAAATCCAGAAAGAAGATGTCTTCAGCATTTCGCCTGTCGTCATCCCTTCCAGCGCGGGAGCCGCCCCCGCCTTCACCCTTTGGCGCCTCCGGATTCTTTATAAACAGAGAACCGACTACCAGGACAACAAAGATGATAATGCCCAGAATCATAAAGGTGGTAAATACTCCTTTGCTCGCAACTAAGCTGGTAGCCACGCTGCCCAGAATCAGAGCGCCCAGGCCGAACCCCATCATCATGATGCCAGATGCGAGACCCGGCTTGTCAGGAAACCACTTGTTCATCGTCGAAATAACGCTGTTGTAGCTGAAGCCTACGCCCGTACCGCCTAGAACGCCATAGCAGACATAGAGCATGGTCAGGCTGGAAGCGGAATTTTCAGGATTCAAACGGGACACACCGAAAAAGCCTATCAGAAGCAGAAGGCCCGATATCATAATGATGTATTTCGGTTTTAATTTCGCCGATAATTTACCTGCTACGAATCCGCCTAAACAGAAAAATACCATAGAAATCGTGAACGTCATGGATAACTGGGACAAAGACCAGTCAGGATAGACAGAGAGAGACCATCCGTAAATCAACCCACAGAAAATCAGTAAGATTGTACCTACGCCCAGGTACAGCCATCTCTTTGTTATTAGACATTGAATACTCCTCTTCTACTAAAATTCTGGCTGTTTCTAAGCCAGTAAGAACACGTAATGCTCCGTTTGCCAGGGAATCCATTTCCTTTTCGCCAGGAATGACTTCTACTGGTGCAATAAATTCGACTCGTTCTTTTGACGGCTTTTTGTGATATAGCTTGAATACGCAATACCGCCGGTGAGAACAATATAGTCAATTTTTCCATTCACGTCGACAGACAGTTTCGCAATATTCTTTTGCAATATTCAGAGCCATCGCGTCGTAAACCAGCTTCTGCATGCTCATCTCCTGCTAAGACCAGCCTCTCTACCTCTCTGAATCTGCAGTGCCAAAGTGAGAAACCAGACCGCCTTTTCTCTGCATCTGTTTCATCATGTCGTCTTTATTTTCATATACGTCGTAGCAGTAATCTATCAGGCTGTAGCCTGAAGTCCACCAGCTCTTTCCGGTGAAAATGGTCCTTCGTCATCAGAAATCATGTCCACCAGCCTGCCGTGTGCGAAGAGTCCGACGGAAATGCCGCCGCCCAAATGAACGCTGAGGATGTTGTGATCTTTGTAGTCAATGACTTTCTGCTCGCAAAGGTTCAATACTGCAGCCCTCATATTCAGATTATGGCCTCTGCCGATTCTGAATATATCTTTGATACCGGTAATTCTGTAAATTTCTTCCATCTCATCTACTGCCACCGCATCGTAGATATAGGCCTTGCAGTTGGCCTTCTGCGCAATTCTGTAAGCGATGGGTGCGCCCAGGTTAGAGGCATGGTGCAGCTGAGGTCTATATTTCAGACAGTCCAGCATATATTTGTTCACCTCATACGCGCCGGTGTGAACTGGCGGCAGAAGACCGCCTCGGCCTACGACAGCGTCAAAGTCTCTCAATCCGTTCGCCGTGTTCTCCACAGCATTCTTTCACCAGATCTGCTCTGAAGTCCATCTGTGAATAGATATCAGCAAAAGGGGCCAGCTCTTCCTGTGTATGGGAAATGCTCTCACCCACTGCTGATCCCTCTCCAGATAAACGGCGACCTTCGTGGAGGTGGGACCCTGGATTGATGACCAATATTCTATAGTCCATCGGTGTTTCTCCTTTCTTAGTGCTCAATCAGATTTACGAAATCAAAGAAGCCAGCGCCAGAGAAACAAATTTTTTCTTCTGTAGATGCGCTTCTCGAAGTCAATACAACGGGCACTTTTGCCCCGATTACTACGCCGGCCATCTTGGAGCCGCCGCACAGGACCATGGCCTTGTGCATCATGTTGCCCGCCGCAATCGTAGGTGTCAGGAACATATCAAATTCGCCGCAGTAAGGACAATCGTATTTCTTGACGGCAGCGATTTCCTTTGCTCATGGCAATGTCAAAGGAAATCGGTCCAACAACATCGCACCCGGAATCTCACCGTTCTTATTCATCTCAACCAGAGCAACCGCGTCGGTAGTTTCCACCATTTTCGGATTTACCTTCTCTACGGCGGCCAAAACTGCGACAGATGGATTTTCGACGCCCAATTTATGCAGAACTTCCACACAGTTCAATATGATGTCCTGTTTCCTGCTCCAAGGTAGGGTAAGGAATCATACCGCCATCGGAGACGGCCAGCAATTTGTTCATCTGCGGTACTGGTATATGCGAATACGCACATCGCTCTGCCCGTATGGAGACCGTTTTCTTTTTGACCAGAGGTTTCAATACGTCCTTGGTATCTACCATCCCCTTCATAATGAATTCGCCTCGCCCTTTTTATCAGTTCAACGGCTTTCTATGCCGCAGTCAGCCGCAGTTTCGGCGTTGATGATCTTTATAATCCTCCGGAACTTCGCCTAACTTTCTGAGCACCGTTTCAATTTCCGCCACGTTTCCGATCAAAATCGGCTTTTTACAAGATTTATTTTCTCTGCTTCTATAATCGCACACAATACGTGTTCATCTGCTGCACCGGCGACAGCGACGGTCTTTGTATGCGGATTTTCCTTACATTTTTTCAACCATTTCACTAAATTTGCTATAAGCCATTCTTTATCTCCTTTGTAAAAACAATGCGAACCTTTGCTTCATCTGTCATTATTTCCATTATACTATTTATTTTAACGAATCCTATGATCAATGTCAAATTATTTTTTTAGGTTTTATAACTTTTTGTTTGATGCCCTTCTTTGTGCTGTCCGCCTCTCCCTGGACCCATAACAAAAAAACAGACAAAATTCCTTACATTTTGTCTGTTTTTCTGATGACTTATTTCATAAACCGTTCTCATTGCTTTCTTTCGTGATTATTTTAGTAATACTATTCAAAAAGTCAAGCAATTTTAGTATATGCACAACAATTTTATTATTTTTTCTAGTCAGAATACCAATTTTTTTAACTATTCAGATTTCCTCTATCAAATGCATCAACTGCTGATACTTCTCTTCCAATGAGCC
>VOFI01002999.1_pt1 | contig 39723 bp, 48 predicted proteins | sample 5384131 | NCBI WGS metagenome assembly VOFI01 (sample SAMN12384728, study PRJNA508395) | human gut metagenome | isolation source: healthy gut H | host: Homo sapiens | reverse complement strand
GACAGTTCACTCGATACCGACGTTCTTGTACACAAAGCTGTCGACGCCCGCCTCGCGTGCACGGTCCACAAAGGTGATCTCGGGCATACCCGTCATGATAATGACGCGGCACTCGGGCAGTTGTTCTTTAATGCGCGCCGCCGCCACGATGCCGTTGGAATCGTGCTCGGTGCACACATCCATCAGTATCATGTCCGGACGCTCCTTGAGCACAGACGTCCAAAAGCATTCGAGGCGTCGGCAATCGCGGCGACAACGGTCATGTCGGGCTGGTCGCCCACGGAGCGCGCCGGGCTCTCGCGCAAGATGGCACTGGTCTTCGACTATAAGGACGCGAATCATGAGCTTCTCCTTTGGACCGTGGCGTTGAGGCGAGCGGGATGGACACCGTAAGCGTGAAGGGCGGGGCGGTGTGGACTTCTCTCCAGGCCGGGCCGCCCAGGCCCTGTGCGACATGCTCATACCTGGGATACCCGTTCCTCGGCGATACGATACGGTGCGCGTTGTCGTTAGAAACGGCCATCCGCGCAACAGCGCCGTCTTCCGACGTTCCTGCCGCAGGCGCACATGGACCTGATGGGCCTGTGCATGCTTGGTGGCATTGGTCGAGGGGCCTCGCGGATAATCTGCAGAAAGGCTGCGGCGACGCGCGTGTCGCTTGGTAGCTCGCCCTCCACATCGATCTGCACGCTCACCAGGCCAAAGGCATGGACGATATCGCCCAGTTGCTCTGCCGGTTCGGTGTCGCCCCCGCTGCGCAGATCGGCAGCGATTGAGCGCAGCAGCGGGTCAATCTGCTCGAGTGACTCGTCATCCAGGCGCCCCTCCTCCAGATAACGATGGAGGATGGACAGGCGCTGCCCGATCACGTCGTGCACGCGAGCGCGCATACGCAGATAGGCCGCATTGTCAGCAACTTTTTTGACTTCTTTCGATCTGGGGGCTTGGAGCTCTTTGGCCCGCAAGCTCAAGCAGGTGGTTGGCTTGCGCTAGGCGATCATGGGCATGCGCATACTCTGTTACATCCAGGCCGATAATGCGCTCGAAAGAGGCGGCCCGAAACCATAACGTCATCGTGCACGAACAAGCGAATCTCGGCGGGAGAAACCTCGACCACAACGCGCGCCTCACCAAAGCGGTCCAGATTAATCCGCACGCGGTTCTGGCTGCTTTCGGGCATTTGCATGCTGAGTTTGCGCAGGTCGTTCCATGTTCCGCTCATATCGCCTAGGTCGGTGGGCATATGAAGCTCCACCAGGTTTTTTCGCATGCAGCGGTTCATGAGCAGCGGACGGCCCCTCGGGTCTCAGATACAGGATGCCCACGGGAATCACGTTGATGGTCTCGATCGTCGAGAACATGGTGATATCCTCCTGGCGGTTACGGACATCCATCAAGAGCGCCGCAATGGAGCGGAACAGGAAAAACGCTCCCCTGCGATAAGGACCGTGGTCCACGCCGAGCCCATGGCAAGCACCACCGGCGGTGTCACGGCGGCAACGAGCAACAGTTCGGCCAGCATGACGGGGCGACGATAGTGCACCATAAGCACCATGCCGTAGGCAAAGATCACGGCATTGAGCCACAGCGCTCCGCCCATTGCCCTGGCGCAAACGTCAAGCGGCGCCACCAGATACGAGCCAGACGACGCGAATAAGATGAGCGCCGAAATCATCAGGTGAAGCACAAGGCTCGCCTCGTAGGCGCAAATCACCTTACGGTTATAGGACGAACGGCGCGATGCGATGAGCGGGACGTGGATCGTCTGCAGACACGCAGCCAGGGCAAAGACAACATCGAGCGCAACGATTTGGGGAAGGATGAGCGAAATCTGCATCGTCACTCACCCGCCCTCGGCATCAAGACGATCATGCGCAGCTGGCCGGGCTCGCCCTCAAGGCGGTATGCCACGTTGCGCCCTTGCAAAGCGCTTTCGAGCTCTTGCGCAGCGGGCGTCTGCGAAAGATCTGCATCATCGTTGGAAAAAAGCGTGGCGCGCAGCTCGACACTGCATCGATCATGGTCGCCCAAGTGATACATAAGCGCCGGATGGTCGGTGGTGTAGGCAAAAAACGCAAAGTCATACACGCAGTCGTACAGGGCGCTTACCGTACTGGCGTGCAACGGGAGCCGTATGGCGATAATCGAGGCGCAATCGATATCGATGGTGCGCAGGTCGCTTGCGAGCTCGTTGGCAATGAGCTGAATGCGGTCGCGATCAAAACCGCTCTCCCCGTGCTGTGCCAACGTGAGCGATCCCTTGCGCTTGCAATAGGCGACAAGCATCTTGGCGCGCTGCAACATACGGTAACGCTCATGCGAAGACGCTTCGTCGGTCAACGGCGGCAGCGAGCTCAGCAGGTCGTACATCCCTTCGAGCGCGCGGGCAAGCGCCTGGTCCACGTCTTGGACCAGCAAGGTCTCGGCCTCTTGATCTGCCAAATGCGTCTTAAGGTCGTAGTCGGCGGCGAGCAGCTCGTTTTGACGCTGCAGCTCCATGCGACGATGTGCCAGTTCACGGTTAAGCTCGTTGAGCTCCGACACGTCTTGGGCAAGCAGGGCCGATCCGCCCAGCAGTGGAAAGGCACGGTACATTACATCGGGATCGGACGCCACGGCAAAGGCATGGGCGCGGCCGTGCTCCTGGGTCCGCAACTCCTCGCGCACGCCTACCGGCATTGGCTTTGACACTGGCGTGGCATAGACTTCCTGCAGGTCGCGCGTTAGAACTTTGAGGTCAAGCGGCAAGGTGCCGAAGATACCGGCGATGTCGTGATACGACGGAATGACACCGCAATCGAGACAGATTTCCATCGCCACCACGCACAGGACGCAATAGACGAGCGAGAAGTTGAGCCTCCATGCCCAGGGCACGCGCAACGCATACGAGACGGCAAAGAATGCGCCGCCCAGCAGTACGAGCGCCGCCGTACCCGAGAAACGCTGGATGCGAAAGGACGAGGACCGGCCAACCAGGATAAAAAAGGCCACGAAGTTAAAGGCCGTCCACACTAAGACGGCGAAATAACCCCAGCCGTACGTGTAATCGTTGCTCCGTGTCGCTCGTACGGTCAAAGCGGAAGACCTGCTGGTGAAAATCGTTGGTGAGCACAAATCCGATAAGCAGGATGGCCACAATCCACAGCGCAGCGCAGTAGCGGCGACCCAGGCGGTGTTGCTCCAAGCCCGCAAGGCGCAGACCACACAACTGGTAGAGCAGCGGAATGAGCGTCATGGGCACGTAGTACAGGTACCACAGCACGGTGGCATAGAACGGCGTGAACGACTTGTACTTGAGAATGACTTCGATCATCCACAGGGCGCAGATGGTGGCGATGGCAACAAGACGGCGGCGCAACACATAGTCCAAACAGCGCAGATAGACCGATACGCCCCAGATCGAAAATGCAATTGCGGCGACAAGCAACGGCAGAGAGCTCGAATGGACGAGCGCATCCACGACCTCTTCGGACACCTCGCTATAGGCGGGCACGGCGTTAGAAAGTTTGGGGTCGAAGGCGAACAGCGCCGGCAAGACCGCCAAAAGCATGAGGAACAGCGCGGTGATGACACCGGCGATAGCAAAGACGCGGTGACGGTACACCTGATGTGTTATGCCAACAAGGAATCGCGGCATGGCGAAGAGCCTGCCGCCCCTGGGATCCGCCACGGGCGCGGATCGGGCGGCCGCGTGGCCGATATGTCGCTCGCGGGTACCCATAGTGCTTTTAGTGTACCGACAGGTGGGCCCAAAAACGGGCCACATGTCCCAAAATCCGTAGACGGCGCCCGACGAGCACAAACTGCTCGCCGGGCGCTTTTGGTTAGGAGACTATGATTGCCGGAAAGCCTAGGACAGGTCTGTAAGATTTGAGTCTAGGGTTTTCCAGGTGCCGTAGATTGGGTCGAATGGGGCGCCGCGTACTTAAGGTACGCAAGCGACGAATGAGCCCAAGGTACGGTGGTTGGGAAAGCCTCAGGCCAGATCTTCGCCGTTGGAAGCGATTACCTTCTTGTACCAGTCGAAGCTCTTCTTCTTGGAGCGCTTGAGGGTACCGTTGCCGGCGTCGTCACGGTCGACGTAGATGAAGCCGTAGCGCTTGGACATCTCGCCCGTGCCGGCCGAGACCAGGTCGATCGGACCCCAGGTGGTGTAGCCCAGCAGGTCGACGCCGTCCTCGGTCACCGCGTCGCGCATCGCGGCAATGTGCTGGCGCAGGTAATCGATGCGGTAATCGTCGTTGATGGAGCCGTCCTCCTCAACAACGTCCTTGGCGCCAAGACGTTCTCGACCACGAACAGCGGCTTCTGATAGCGGTCGTACAGGTCGTTGATGGTGATGCGGAAGCCCAGCGGGTCGATGGCCCAGCCCCACTGGCTCTGCTGCAGATAGGGGTTCTTGGCGCCGGCGAAGGCGTTGCCCTGGGTCTTCTCGACATCGGGATTATCGGCACCGGCGGAGCAGCGAGTGGAGTAGTAGCTAAAGCTGATGAAGTCGACGGTGTTGTCGGCCAGGATCTCGCGGTCCTCGTCGGTCATGCCCACATCGATACCCAGACGCTCGAGCTTCTTGACGGCATAGGCCGGGTAATAGCCACGGCTCTGGACGTCGACGAAGAAGTAGTTGTCCTGGTTGTCGAGCTGGGCCTGGCGCACACGCCCGGGCGACAGCTGTAGGGTATTGTAGGTGCCGGCAGCGAGCATGCAGCCGATCTTGACCTCGGGGTCGATCTCGTGGGCGATCTTGGTGGCCCAAGCGCTGGCGACGAAGCTCGTTGTGGGCGGCCAGATACTCAACGGCCTCCTTTGTTCTCGCCCTCCTCAAAGACCAGGCCGGCACCCATAAACGGCAGGTGCAGGATCATATTGATCTCGTTAAAGGTGAGCCAGTACTTCAGGCCAGCCCTTGTAGCGGGGTGAAGATTGTGGTCGCGAGGTTCTTGTAGAAGTCGATGAGCTTGCGGTTGCGCCAGCCGCCGTACTCCTTGATGAGGTGAATCGGGCAGTCAAAGTGCGTGATGGTCACGAGGGGCTCGATGCCGTACTTTTTGGGCACTCGCGGAACACGTCCTCGTAGAAGGCCAGGCCGGCCTCGTTGGGCTCGGTCTCGTCGCCGTTGGGGAAGATGCGGGTCCAAGCAAGGCTCATGCGGAAGGTCTTAAAGCCCATCTCGGCAAAGAGGGCGATGTCCTCCTTGTAGTGATGGTAGAAATCGATGCCGGTCTGCGCCGGGTAGTAAAAGCCGTCCTCGAAGTCGAGCATCTTACGCTGGCCGGAAACCACCGCGCGGCGCTCGGGGCCGTGCGGGGCTACATCCACGTTAGCCAGGCCGCGGCCATCCACGTCGTAGGCACCCTCGCACTGGTTGGCGGCCGTCGCGCCGCCCCCACAGGAAGTCTTTACGGAAAGCCATACATCGATCCTTTCACACGCTGTTTGTCGTGATTTCAGTATCCCTGCAAACAGCGCGTCGCTCAACGGCAACGGCGCAGGTCGACACTTCTTTTCGCTCGCGGGCACCCGCCAGTCGCCCTCGTCTGACACTTTTTGATACCCGCCTGCCCCAACCACCACAGGCACCTTTGTGGCGGTTGGGGCCCGTTTGTCTCAATCTGTAACAGTTAGGCCGTCAAAACCGGGCCTGGTGTTACAGATCGAGATTGTTAGGCCTGTCCCCCCTACGGTTTGTCTAAATCTGTAACAAGTAGAGACGATTTAGCCCGCTAGATGTTACAGATCGAGACAGAAGATTCTAGTCGCAGGTGATGTCGAGGTTCTTGCCGATGAGACCTACGTAGCCGCCCTCGGCAGCCTTGGGGCTGTCGGCGTGGCAGAGGACCCACTTGTCGGCCTTCCAGTAGCAGTAGCTGTCACCGGTGGCAGGCATGTCGGCTGCGGCCTCGGGGCGCGGGCCGTTGGTGCCCGCCGGCAGCGCCACCATCACCTGGAAGCCGCCTTCGTCGACCATGCACGGCGTGTAGTGGAGCGTGGTGTTGAAAACCTCAACAACCTTGCCGGCCGGCACGCGGAACGCCTTGACGCACGCGGTATCGAGCTTGCCGTCCTCGATCTCCCAGCGATGCGCCACGAGCAGGATAAAATCGCGAGCACCCAGGTTGAACTCGCTGGCGCGGTGGTACTCCAGGCAGTTGAGGCGCGTGTTGTGACCGTTGCACCAGCCGAGCTGGAAGGGGCGGCCGCCAAACATGAAAAAGCCAAGCTTGTCGGCATCCTCGACGCCCTCGAGCTCCGGCGCGCTTGCTACGTACTTGCTGCCCTCGGGATGGGCGTGGCAGAGAGCGCCTCGAGCACGGGCGACGTGAGCTCGGACGAAACGTCATCCCAAACGTTGCCATAGGATTTGAACTCGGGATCGTTGACAGAGTAGATATGCATGTTCACTCCTGTTCGTAAATGTGACTATACGAACATTCTAGAACAAACATGAGCGATTTTGAACGCTCGTCCTGACCAATCAACAAAAAGGCGCCCCCGCATAAGCGAAGGCGCCCAATGCGCTCGTTTTGGGCGACAAAGCTCTTACGCCTGCTGATAGTGCAGGTGCTTCTCGTCGATATCGGCCAGGATCGCGGTCGAGGTAACGGCGTGCGAGCCAGTTAGCCATGGGAAGGTTCTGGTCCAGGTAGTTGCCGCACTCCTCAGGAGCGGCACCGGGGACATCGCCCTCAAAGCCAGCAACAAACTCGAACAGCTCGCGCACGAGCGGCAGAATCTCCTCGCTCGTCACCTCGCCAAACACGACGAGGTAAAAGCCCGTGCGGCAGCCCATGGGCCCAAAGTAGACAATGCGGCTCGACCACTCGGCATGGTTGCGGAGGAACGTCGCGCCCAGGTGTTCGATGGTGTGGCACTCGGCCGTGTTCATGACCGGCTCCTTATTGGGTGTGGTCAGGCGCAGGTCAAAGGTGGTGACGGCGGCGCCGGTCGCCGGATCGCGGTCGATGCGGCTCACATACACGCCGGGCTCAAGCAGCAGATGGTCAACGGAAAAGCTCGCGATGCGCTCCATGGCAGATCCTCTCGGTAGTCAATTTGGGACGGGTTCTTTTAGCTGGTTCGAATGGTCGCACCAATCATACCAGTCAAAAAAGCCCCGTCCCAAAAAGACAACTTAGCCCAAGACATGAGCCATGCGCGTCTTGAACTCGGAAAGGAAGCGCGGAGCATCCACGGTCAGCGCCACAAGCGCGCTCTTGTCCGGATCGGATAGGCGGCGCTCATCGCAAATGGTGCGGCCTCGATACTCGCCCAGCAGATCAACACGCAGGTTGCAGCCGAGCGCACCTACGAGCGTGGGGTCGATCGCCACGGCAACGGCCAGCGGATCGTGCAGCGCACAACCACCCAGGTAGGGTGCGTTCATCTCGTACGAGCCAATGTAGTGCTCGACCATGCTCGCAAATGCGCAGCCCGCCATGGTGCCCGAACCCGTCCAGCCGGCGATGTCGCGGCGCGTCAGCACCACACGATGCGTCACATCAAGGCCCACCATGGTGAGCTTGCGGCCCGAGCGCAGCACGGCATCGGCGGCCTCGGGGTCGCTTGCCATGTTAGCCTCGGCGCCCGCGCTCACGTTGCCGGGCACGGTAAGGGCGCCGCCCATCACGACCACGCGGCCAATAGACATCATCGCCGCCGCATCGCGCTCCAGGGCGAGCGCCAAGTTGGAGAGCGGACCGGTCGCCACGTAGACCAAATCGGGGCCATAGGTGCGCGCGGCATCGATCAGATAATCGACCGCCGCGTTACCCATCGGCCGATGTCGCCCCCACCGGCTCGTACGGCGACGCGGGCACGCTCGCCCCGCCAATGCCGTTCTTGCCGTGGATGAGCGTGGTGGACGCCGGCGGTGTATAGGGCTCAGTCGCCTTAATGGGACGATCGGCGCCCAGGTATACCGGCACCTCGGGACGACCCAGCAGGTCGAGTACCGCCAGGCAGTTATGCGCCGACTGCTCGACGCGCACGTTGCCAAAGCACGTGGTAATGCCGACGAGCTCCACCTCGGGGCTCGCGATGGCATAGGCGAGCGCCATGGCGTCGTCCACGCCCATATCCAGATCAAGGATCAGCTTCTTGATTGCCATTGTTCTACTCCGCTTCTCCGTCTTAATCGTTAAATCAAACACGCGCTCAACTTCGGCGCGCGTGGGAATCGACTGTTGCGCGCCCAAGCGCGACACCGTCACCGCCGAGGAGCGTGCACCCGCCGCCATGCACTCAAAGAGCGGCAAGCCCTCTAGACGAGCCGCCGCCAGCGCGCCGATAAACGTATCGCCGGCGGCCGTGGTATCGACTACCGTGTTCGAAAGTGCCGGCATGCGTAGCAGCTCGCCGTCATCGCCGAGCGTAACCGAGCCGGCACCGCCCAGTGTGATGACCGCGGCACCGGCACCCTTGGCGAGCAGGGCATTGAGCGCCGCGACGTAGCTCGCATCATCCGCGGGCAAGATGCCCGTCAGCACCTGGCACTCTGTCTCGTTGGGGCAAACCAGGTCGACCGCAGGCCAGACCTCCGCAGGCAACTCGCAGGCAGGCGCTGGGATTAAAGACCGTATAGAATCCCAGCTCGTGAGCGCAAGCGAGCGCCTCGGCAGTCGCCATCAGATCACATTCGCCCTGGGCGATAAAGACGCCGCCGGCCGCCGGGGGCGAGGTCGCAGATATCATCATCGAGTTCATCGACCACTAGGTAACGCAGCGCGCAGGCCACGTCCTCGCCCAAAAGCGCATGGTTGGCGCCCGGCGACAACACGATGCGGTTGTCGTTCTCGCAGCGAATGATAGTCGCGGTGCCAGTCTCCACGTCATCGCGACGCGCCACGAATTCAACGTCCACGCCGGCATCCTGAAGCCCCGCCACGAGCGCATCGCCAAACGCATCGCGCCCGACCGCGCCAATCATGCACGTGCGCGCACCCATGCGCGCGGCGGCCACAGCCTGATTGGCACCCTTGCCGCCGGCATTGGTGATAAAACCGCTGCCACCGACCGTCTCGCCCGCGCGCGGCATGCGCTCGCACGCCACCGAAAGGTCCATGTTCATGCTGCCGAACACCGCAACGATGCCGCGATCTGCCATGGAAACCTCCTCGTCTGCGGGCTTTATGCCCACCGTCGGCCGTCGATCGTGCGCCCTCGCACTCTATAACTTTAGTTCACTTTGATGTGAACGCGCGCTTGAGGTTGCGCCAGCAGCAAGCATTCACAGGAGCAGGCAGCTACAATGAATACGTGCTGATTATTCTCGTCATTGGATGATGTTTTTATGGAACAACTCCCAATCGAGCCCACGCGGCACGCGCCGTGCGCCCGATAACCAGGCGCCGCACGAACGCCCGCGCACCGAGCGCCGCGCCGGCGAGCCGCGTCGTGCCACGAGCCCCCATCGTGTGCCCACCAACAAAGCGGACCATGCCAGCGCCGCCACCGCGGACCAGGCGCCCGCTCGTCCCAAGTCCCGCTACATTCCCGCGCTCGACGGCCTGCGCACGCTTGCCGTCGTCGCGGTGGTGCTCTATCACCTCAACCTCACGTGGGCTCAGGGCGGCCTGCTCGGCGTCACGATCTTCTTTTGTGCTTTCGGGCTATCTGATCACGCGCTTGCTGCTCAACGAAGTCGCTAAGACCGGTCGCATCGACCTTAAGAGTTTCTGGACTCGCCGCATCCGTCGCCTGGTCCCTGCCGTGGTAACGGTAGTGTTCGTGACCTGCGCGCTGTGCACTATCTTTAACCACGTGATGCTCACCAAGATGCGCCCCGACATCCTGCCGTCGCTGCTGTTCTTCAACAACTGGTGGCAGATTGCGCAAAACGTCTCGTACTTCAACGCCTTGGGCGACCCCTCGCCGCTCACGCACTTTTGGTCGCTCGCCATCGAGGAGCAGTTCTACCTGATTTGGCCGCCACTGCTGTTTGCCATGGTATCCATGCACATGAGTAAGCCCAACACGCGCCGTGTGGTTCTGGGCCTTGCCGCGGTATCTGCCATCGCCATGATGGTGCTCTACAACCCTGCCGCCGACCCCAGCCGCGTGTACTACGGCACCGACACCCGTGTGTTCTCGCTGCTGCTGGGTGCCTGGATGGCCTTTATCCCCGATCGCGATCTGGCGCCGGTGCGTCTTGCTCATCGTTTGGGGCTCAATCGCCTGGCTGGCGCCGCCAAGCACGGCAAGAACGCCGAGGGCAAGCCTAGCGAGAAGGCCGACGAATCAGCCGAGACCGCCCCGGCACAGGCCCTCGTGCGCTTTTGGTCCTCGCCCGCATCCATCGATGTGCTGGGCGTCGTGGGTCTGGTTGGTCTTGCTGCCATGGTCGCGCTCACCAACGGCTACACCGCGTTCCAGTATCGCGGAGGCACGCTGCTGTGCTCGATCCTCACGCTCATGGTCATCGCGGCCTGCGTGCAGCCCCAGGGAATGGTTGCCCGCGCGCTGTCCGCCGAGCCACTCGTGTGGGTTGGCAAGCGCTCCTACAGCATCTACCTGTGGCACTATCCGCTGCTGCTCCTCATGAACCCGGTCGCCAACATCAACGATACGCCGTGGTGGCAGTACATTTTGCAGGTGTTGTTGGTGGTCGCCGTGGCAGAGTGCTGCTATCGCTTTATCGAGACTCCGTTTAGGAAGGGCGCCTTTGGGCGCACCGTCGCCGAATTCCGCGATGGCACCACCACGCCCGCCAACTGGGCACGCGCGCACATCCCTGTCTGCGCAGCCTGCGTTGTCGTGTTGGTCGTTGCACTGGGCGGCCTGATCTTTGTGCCGGAGACCTCCGCACTGAGCGGCGAGGGCGCCGAAGTCCTCAACAAGGAAGCCAAGAACACCGCGCCCGCCGACCAACAGGCGGCCGACGACACCGACAAGGACAACGACGGCTTCCCCGATGGCTCCTACGATCTGCTTATGATCGGCGACTCCGTGTCGCTGCGTGCCGTAGACACCTTTGATGGCGTGTTCCCGCACAGCCATATCGATGCCGAAAAGGGCCGCCAGTTTGATGCGGGGCGCGCGACATTTGAGGGCTATATCCAGCAGAACCTTGCCGGCAAGATCGTGGTCTTTGCCCTGGGCACCAACGGCTTGGTAACCGACGACCAGATCGACGCCATCATGGCCGATGCAGGAGATAAGCGTATTGTGGTGTTTGTGAACACGCGCAGCCCGCAGCCGTGGGTTGGCTCTACCAACCAGGCCATCGCCAACGCCGCTACGCGCTACAAGAACGTGCGCGTTATCGATTGGTACGGATACAGTGCCAACCGCAACGACCTGTTCGATGGCGATGGCACGCACCTATCGACCACTGGCGTGACTGAGTACCTCAACTTGATCCACGACGCAGTCAAGAAGGACCTGCCCGTGCATCCCGAGGATCACGTCAACGATCCGCAGCCGGCAGCCGTCAAGTCTGCCACCGACGCACTCGTCAATGCGCTCGCTCTCAAGCCGCACAAGCTGGGCACCGACAAGTAACCCGCAGCAAACAACCAAAAATCACTCTTTTCGAGCCGGCTCCAAGAGGTCGCGGGCAAAAAAAACGGGCCGCAGCCCATGGCTGCGGCCCGTTTGGGAGTCCAAAAGAGGCGTTAAGCGCTGTAGCCCATCGCTTGCAGCACAAACATGACGACCGTCAGCACCGTAATCACGCCGATAGTCGCCCAAGTGAGCACGTTCCATACGCGGCCGTTGCGGTTGGCGCCCATAATGTGGCGATCCGCCGCGATAACCACCTGAAACACCAAGACCACGGGGAGCAGCACACCGTTGATGACCTGCGAGGTCATCATGATCTGGAACAGATCGACGCCGGGCATAAGCACCAGCACGGCAGAAATGCCGATGATGGCCGTAATGATGCCGCGGTAAACCGGGGCCTCGTCCCAGCTGCGGTCGGCACCGCGCTCCCAGCCAAATGCCTCGCAGATAGCGCTCGACGTAACGCCCGGCAGCACGCAGGCAGCCAAAAAGCTCGCTGCGACCAGGCCTGAGGCGAACAGCACCGTGGACCACTGGCCCGCGATGGGCTCCAGCGCGCGGGCGGCATCGGCAGCATCGCTAATCTGAATACCCGCCGGGAACAACACCGTACCGGTCGTGATGATAATAAAGCCGGCAATGACATCGGCGGCAAGCGAGCCGCTTACGGTATCGATACGCTGCAGCACGATATCGTGCTCGCCCGCGTTCTTATCGACCACGTTGTTCTGAGCCAAGAAGATCATCCACGGTGCGATGGTGGTACCGATCGTTGCGACCACGAGCGACACGTAGCTGGGGTCGTTTTGAATATTGGGGGCGACCAAGTCGACCGCGACCTCGCCCCAATTGGGACCAGCCATAAACGCAGCGACGATATAGGTCACGAACACACAGCTCACCAGCAGCAAGATCTTCTCGATGCGCTGGAAACTGCCCGACATGGTAAGCATCCACACCAGCAGCGCCACAAGCGGCACCGAGATGCTCGCCGGAACGCCAAAAAGGGCGAGGCCGCTCGCGATACCCGCGAACTCCGAGATGGTCACCGCCGTGTTGGCGATCAACAGCGCCGCCATGGCCAGCACGCTCTTGCGCACGCCAAAGCGCTCGCGAATGAGCGACGCCACCCTTGCCCGTGACGCATCCACAGCGCGCCGCGGTCTCCTGCGTCACGATAAGCAGCACGGTCATGACGGGAAGCATCCAGAGCATCTTGTAGCCATAGCTGGCGCCCGCGCTGGAATACGTGGCGATGCCGCCGGCGTCATTGCCCGAAAGCGCCGCCAGCAGACCAGGGAACCCATAGCGCCAAAAGATGGCGGCAATGGTCAGCTTTGCTTGGTGCTCGGCTTTTGCTTCGTGTTTTGCACGCGACCACCTATCCCATGACCGACATGGCGAGCAGCACCGCGGCGATGCAGTACGCCACACATCGATCATGACGGCGATGACGTTCATGGCGGTGCCCGACGTGTTGAGGTCATGCTCGTCACGCCAGAATTTGCAGCACCATCAGGTCGTGAAATCACGGCGCTCATGTTAACTAGGCAAATGATGGCAGCGATATTAAAGCAGCCCGGTAAAGAGCATGGGCGCATCGGGGAACGCCAGCGGTGCGCACCAGCTGGGCGCACAGGTAGGTCACGAGTGAACAGAATCAGGCCCATGCCCAGTGCTCTGGAAGAAGAATCCCAGATACGGCTTGGGCTCGTCGTCGTGACCGTCATACTCCAGGAAGTAGTTCTTGACGAACGACACCATGCGCGAGGCCGCCAGCAGTACGAGCGGCATGGCGCACATGGGGAACACCACCAGATGCGCGGAGCCCAGCGCCGTTCCCAGCACGGTCGCCATGATGCACGACGCGATGCCCCATACAACAACCCAGTACTGGCGATGCACGAACCAGCTGAGCACGTTCGTCGAGTCGTCCGACGCGCTATCGCCCGAGCCGACACCGGCGATCTGCAGGTCCTCCTGGTGCTCCTCGGCGATGACGTCCATGGCGTCATCGAAGGTGACGATACCCAGGATGTGGCGGCTCTCGTCGCAAACGGGGATGGCGACCAGGTCGTACTTGGTCATCTCGTCCGTCACGTCTTCCTCCGGTCCCTCGTCGGGCGACACATAGACCAGGTCGCGATAGGCCAGCTGTCCCAGCGTGGCATCGCGGTCAGCTACGATCAGCGTGCGCAGCGAAAGCACGCCCGTCAGCATGCCGCTCGGATCCTCGGTATAGACGTAGTAGACGCTCTCGAAGTCCTCGTCGAGCTCGCGAATCGCCTCGATGGCATCGCCGACCGTCGCCGTGGCGGGCAGCGAGACAAACTCCGAGGTCATGATGCGGCCGGCGGTGTTGTCCTCATAGCCCAGCAGGTTACGAATCGCCTTCTCCTCCTTGACGCCCATCAGGCGCAGGAGCTTCTCGGCCTTCTCGTAATCGAGCTCGTCGATCAGGTCAGCTGCATCGTCCGGGTCCATCATGGCCAGCATCGACGATGCGTCCGTGTCGGACAGGCCCTCGAGCAGCTCGGTCATAAGCTCGTCGTCATCGAACTCCGAGATGGCCTCGGCGGCCTGGGCGGTGTCGAGCTGCGCGAAACACCTGCGCACGTAGGCGCGGGTCGAGCTGCTCGATAATGTCGGCGATGTCGGCAGGATGCAGCTCGCCAAGCGTCTTGTGCGACACCGAGAGTTGAATGTTCTTGGTCGAGCGGTCGAGCAGGTCCATGTAGGACCAAGCGATGATGTCCTCACTGAGCGGCTTGCCCAGGTGCTTCATAAAGCCTTCGACGATATGCTCGAGCGCGGGGCTGATGGCGCGTAGCAGACCGCGGGCACCGACCTCGGCGCCCAGCAGGCGCAGCTGATTTCGCCCGACATGGAGAAACTTGATGTCGTTGACGCGCACGACCTTCATGCCCTGCGTGTCGACAATCTGCTTGTTGAGCACATCGCGGGCAAGCAAGAGTTCGGTCGGCTGCAGGTACGAAAAACGGATTTCGGTGGCCGACGTCTTAAGGTGTACACCCGTCTCGTCGATACGGTCGACCCATTTGCGCCAGCTGATCATAAACGGCGTCTTGCCGGGTCCGCGGAACGCGAGCGACGTCACGTGCGGAAAAACTTCGCCGGTTGCAATGCCAAAATCGTTCACAACGCCGAGCTTTTCGCCATCGACGTCCAAGACCGGCAATTTGAGCATCTCACTCAGATAATTCAATGGTGCTCCCCATCATAATTCCTCCGGATGCGGCCGCGCGTGCGGCGTCCGGGGGCTTCTGGATATGTATACGCATGCGCGGGCGGCACGCCGCTCGGCGCTCACACCCCGTGCACGCGCAGAAAGCACCTGCATGGGGTCATCGACTGTATGGTCGAGGTTTGGATTTCACCTGTAACCTTTCTCTTGACCCTCATTAACCGCAGTAACTATAGCATCAGCATCGCGCTGCGGCACCGAATTTATGCGCTGCACATTGCAGGCATACCAAACGCTGACGCATCCGTGACATAGCTGTTGGGGACGTTCTTAAACGACTACCCAATGACTACTCTGTGGTGTCGTCGTCCTCGGCAAGTTGGGGGAACACGGCGTCCTTGGGCATGGCGACCTTCGTCAACGAGGTGTGAGCTTTTTTGCTCAGCGACGTGTCTGTCTTGACCAGGTCGCTGAGCGTCACGATCTTGTAGCCGTCGGCGACAAGGCCGTCGATAATCTGCGGCAGCGCCTCGAGTGTCTGCTCGGCGCACTCATCGCTATCGGTAAGCAGCACAATATTGCCCGGCGTCACCGAGTCGAGCACCGTCGATACTTGCTCGTCAGCGCCGTTGAGCAGCCAGTCGCCCGAGTCAATATTCCACGAGACTACGGCGGACACCAGGTCCATCGCATCAATCCAGTTTTGCTCGTCAAACGCGGCGTAGGGGGCACGCAGCAGCATCGTCTCGACGCCGGTCGCCGACTTAATCGCCTCGGTGCCTTTCGTGATCTGCTTGCGCACCGTCTCACGATCCTGGCCCTTGAGAGAATCATCGCTGTAGCTGTTGGAACCAATCTCGCACCCGGCATCGACAATCGCCTTGGCCGTGGCGGGCGAGGCCTCGGCCGCATCGCCCGACAGGAAGAACGTTGCGGTGACGCCCTTTCCTTGAGCACCTGCAAGATCTGCTTGGTCGCGCCGCTTGGGCCCTCGTCAAACGTCAGCGCCACGTACTTTTCGTTGCCCTTGGGCGCCACGCTGGCGCACGCAACGACGCAATCGGTGGCGGGCACAACCTCGCCGCGGTCTTGCGTCTTACCCGACTGCTCGCCGACCCACACCTCGGAGCGGCCCTGGACACCCCATGTCTGCACATACTGATAGCGCCCGTACCCTCGACCTTGAGCTTGGGCTCGATAACCGTAGCCTGAACCTCGTGCTTCTCGTAGGTGTTACGGCCATCCTTGACCGTCACCTTCTCGCCGCCCGTAAGCTCGCGGCTTTTTCCACTTGACCCTGTTTTATGCGCTTCCGTCCACTTTACCGACAGCTTTTCGCCGCCATGGCGAGTAAGCACGCTGTCGTCAGCGGCCAGCAAGTCCCCGGCGTCGTAGGTATCGGTCAGTTCCTGGTCGTCGATGAGATTTTGCAGCGTAGAGCCGACGCGCACCGCAGTCTCCTGACCGTTGAGGACGACATCCACGCTGCGGTTGACGTAGCCCACGACGGCAGCGATGAAACAGCACGAGCGCACAGCCCACGGCGATAAGCGCATAGGGCAGGCGAGACGAACGACGGGGTGTGCGGCTGTTGCCGATGCGAGCGCTGCGATCGCTAAAGCCGCGGCTATGGTTGAGATACATCGCGCCGGGCTTACGGTGACGCTTTTGCGCTGACCGCTGGGCAGCTGCCCCAGAGTCGCGGCGCGCCGTCGGACGCGCACCCGAGCGCCCGTTTAAGTTGGATCCGTTTTGGCGCATGTGCCCTCCCCCATAAACACAGCAAGCCGGAGCAACAGGTCTCCGGCTTGCCTCCCATCATTTGGTACGTCGCTATTTTGTAGCTTTTGACGAGCCTCCGCTCGCCTTTTTGGTATTCGTCCTAAAGGCCTTGAACATGCCGCGCGTCTTGCCGAGCTGCTTGCCCAGCGCGCGACTGCCCTTGTCCACGGCGACCGAGCCCTTGTCATCGAGCACCTTGGCGCCCTTCTTGACCTTATCGCCCACCACGACGCTGGCCTCGGCGGCCTTGGCGGCGGCGCCGCCCGAATACCCGAGCGACTTGACCTCGTCCGAAACGATCATCGCGCCGTCCGCATAGCCGCGCAGCATCGTCGGCGGCATCTGCGTGTCGCCCACCAGCACACTCGAGGCAGTGCCGGCGGTCACATAGAACGTCTGCACGATGCCCGAACGCGGCTTGAACTCCACATCCGAGCAATAGCCCACGACATCGCCCGACTCCGTGCGCACGTCCATGCCAACCCAGATAATGCAATCGTCCAGGTTGATGTCGAGGCGCTTGGCCGCAGCGGCATCGTAGGTGCCCTTGACGTCGTCAACCGCGATGGCGCCCTCGTAGACGCCAATGGCATCAAGCGCCACAAATCGGTCGGGGCGCTCGATCATGCCCGCGATATCGGACTGGCGCACCATAAAGCCCACCACGCGCGTACCGCCCGGGGTAAAGACCGGAAAGTGAATCTTGCCGAGCTTTTTAGGGCTGCGCGGCGTGCCGTCCTTTTTTGGTGCGCTTATCCTCGGTAGGCTTGCGATAGATCTTGGCGCCGACAAAATCCCCGGCGCGCATTATGCCTCGGTCGAGGGCTCCGCAGCCTCGGTATCAGCCTCGACGGCGTTCTCGACCACGACGTCGGCGGCAGGCGTCACGTTGCCGCCCGAGATGGCGTCGTTGAGCTGCTCGCGCAGCTGGTCCATGCGCTCGCGGGCCAGGTCGACCTTGGCGCGCAGATCGTCGGTCTTGGCGTCGACCATCGGGCCAAAGTCATTCACCGCAGCACGGGCCTCCTCGGCGCTGTGCTCGTAGGTGTCGCGCATATTGTCCCAGGCGTCGTTGGCGATATCGGCAGCCATGGCGCGGGTCTCGGCGCCCGAGCGCGGGGCCAGAGCAACGCCGACAATAGCGCCGGCAGCGGCACCAAAAAGTGCGCCGGAGACAAAGCTGAAAGTCTTACCCATGATCATTCCTCTCCTGCGGGCACGTCGATGCCCACCGTTTGAATGCTGTCCATTATACCCGCAGCACAGCGCTTGCCGTCTTGCTCATCTGCGTACGGCAAAGGCGCAGGTACGCGATGGTGATAAACGCGTAGGCCTACTCTTGGGGCATAGCCGGCATGGCCACCGTGGCACCCGGGTCCTCGCCGGCGCCGTCCACGAGCGGCAGGCCACCCTCATGCGCAGGTCCTGCCGGAACCGTCGCAGCACCGCCAAAGACGGCAGCGGAGGCCTCGTGGTTCTCGGCAACCGCGCCCTCGGTATCAATCGCCACCTGGGGCTCGTCGTCAAAGTTGGGGACGCCCTGCTCGGCGGGCTCGATCGGCAACGGGCTCGGCGTCGACCGGCACATCGCCCCTCGTCAGCGCCCTCGTCCTCGGCAGCATCTTCGCCGTTCGCGGCGGCGACGGCCTCGTGCGGGTCCTTGCCCTCGGCCTCGGCGCGCATGCCCAGCACCAGGTTGCGCAGGCCCGCGACCGTGCCCTCCACGTCGGGGGCAGGCTGGTCGGCATGCAGATAGGCCCAATCCATCATAAAGGTCGCCGAAGACAGCGCGCCGATGGCCAGCGCGTCGTCGGGACACGAAAGCTCGACCTCAAAGACGCGCTCATCGTGCTCGCTTACGCGGGTGCGGCCGCACGAAATGCTGCCGGCAAGCCCGGTCTCGTTCATGAGCTCGACCGTCACGTGCTCCAGCAGATGGCAAAGCTCGGTCTGGCCCATGCAGTCCTGGAATTCGCGACCGGAATCGCCCAGGCACAGGTGCTTGGCAATCGCCGGCACCAGGTAATACACGCGCGCCGTGGCCTCGATATCCTCCGAGGTCATGAGCGGCATGCCGGGGTTCACCAGCACATGCGCGCAGATCTTGTCCTCGCTGACGGTGACCTTAAGGATGTTGAACAGGCCTGCCATAACTCTCCCTACTCTTCCTCGTCCCTACTCGTCGCCATCGTGCGGGTCCGCAGAACCCGCGTCCGACGCCGCCGGCTTATCTGCCGAGGACTCGGAATCCTTCTTATCGGTTTCGGCCGGAGCGATCACGCGAATGAGCGAGATGCGCTGGCCACGCATCGACTGCACCTTAAATTTGTACCCCGCAACCTCAAACACCTCTCCGATGTCGGGCACCGAGTCGCAAAGCTCCAAAATCCAGCCGGCGATGGTCTCATAATCATCGCTTTCCTCGAGCGGCCAACCAAGCTCAATCGCGTCATCGCACGAAAAACGCCCATCGACGAGCCACTCGCGGCGCGAAAGGCGCGTGAGGTACTTGTTGTCGGGGTCGAACTCGTCCTCGATCTCACCCACGATCTCCTCGACGATGTCCTCGATGGTGATGATGCCGGCCGTGCCACCGTACTCGTCCACGACCACTACGATCTGGTCGTGCGAAGTCTGCATCTCGGACAGCAGCGGCAGGATGTCCTTGGTGTCGGGCACAAAGGTGGCGTCGCGCAAAAAGTCGGCGATGAGCTGGTCGCCCTTGCCGTCGAGCGAAGGCTGGATCAGGTCCTTGATGTGCGCGATGCCGGCGACGTTGTCGGGATCCTCGTGGTACACCGGGATGCGGCTGAAGCCGGTCTGGCGCATGGTGGACAGCACGTCGGCGACCGTCTCGTCGTCCTCGCACATGGTGGTGTCCACACGCGGCACCATAACCTCGCGGGCAACGGTGTCGCCCAGGTCGAAGATCTCGTGGATCATGCGCTTTTCCTCGTCGAGCAGGTCGTCCTGCTCCGAGACCATGTACTTGATCTCTTCCTCCGAGACGTTCTGGCGGTCGTCGGCGCTCTTGATGCGCAGGATGCGGGCCAGGCCGTCGGAGCAGGCACCGGTCAGCCACACGAGCGGGCGGGCGATCTTTTGGAACACGGAGAGCGGTCCCACGACCTGCTTGGATACGCCTTCGGCATTAGCCAGGCCGATGCGCTTGGGCACAAGCTCGCCAACCACGATGGACACGAAGGCGACGGCGACGGTGATGATGACCGGCGCCAGGCCGCGTGCGATGGCGGAAAGCGGCGCGATGCCAAAGCTCATGAGCCACGTGGCAAGCGGGTCGGACAGACTCGTCGAGGCGACGGCGGACGAGGCGAAGCCCACGAGCGTGATGGCGACCTGGATGGTGGCGAGCAGCTGGTCGGAGTCGGCGGCCAGCTTAATGGCGCGCTCGGCGCGCTTGTCGCCTTCCTCGGCATCGTGCTCCAACACGGCGCGCTTAGCCGTGGTGAGCGCCATCTCGGACATAGAGAAGTAGCCGTTGATGAGGGTCAAAACGAGGGTGGTAATAAGGGAGATGGTTATGTCCATCGGGAGTTTCTCGAACCTCCAAGATTCGGGACGTCGGATTAAAACGTTGACGGCGGATACGGCAATTGCACCGGCGCCCAAACAAGGACGCGGGCGCGCAGGCGTGGTCGCTAGATTACGAAGAGGATCACCGCCATGAACTGGAAGATGCTGCCGGCGAGTACCCACAGGTGAAACACGCTGTGCAGATAGCGCACGTTTTTGGCGATATAGAACGGCACGCCCGCGGTGTAGCACACGCCGCCGACGGCGAGCAGGGCAAGTGCCACGGGGTTGAGCAGCGCCACAAGTTCGGGCAGCTTAAAGACAACGAGCCAGCCCATCAGCAGGTAGACCAGGCCGCTTACCCAGTGCGGTTGACGCTCGCGCATAAAGCACTCGAGGGCGATGCCGATAATGGCGATGGCCCATACGGCAAAGAACAGCACGGCGCCGCCGTCGTTTGCGAGCGTGATGAGGCAAAACGGCGTATAGCTGCCGGCTATGAGCAGGTAGATGCAGCTGTGGTCGATAATGCGAAACACGCGCTTGGCGCGAGCGGGCTGAATCGCATGGTAGAGCGTGGAGGCTAGGTATTCGAGGATAATGCTGACGCCATAGACAATTGCCGCGGCCATGTGGGCCGGGCCTCCGCCGCGCAGGGCAGCAAATACGATCAGGAGTACCAGGCCCGCGATACCCAGCAGGCAGCCGACACCATGGGTGACGGAGTTCATGATCTCCTCGCCCACCGTGTAGTGTGGAACGGCCGCGGTCTTGGGTCGCGGCTTAGAACTGTCGCTCGAATCGGACATGCCGGTTACATCCTCCAACGTAAAGAGTTCTCAACACTATATCAAAGCGTCTAGGTACGTGCGAAATTTGCACCATACGTGACCCTTTGTTTACCCATTCTTTGCCTGTTGACGCATCAACGGCGAACGTCCATAATGCGCTTGCATTAAATGTTGATGTATTAACATCTTATAGGAAAGCTTCTTATGTCTCAAAACGCACGTTCCCATCGAAAGCTCAAGATAGCCGGCGTCGTTGCGCTGGTGCTCGCTGTCGCGCTGCTGGGGTTTGCCGGCAACTTCTTGTTCGACTTTGCCCTGAATCCCAAGCGCCCTACACCATGAAGATGATGCAGGACAGCAAGGACGCCGAAAAGGGCGAGCAGATGGACGCCGGGAGGGGAGAGCGCGGGCATGGTTTAAAGAGAACCGCGAGAGCAGCAGCCTCACCGCAGATGACGGAACCGAGCTCGCCGCCTGGTATTTTGCCGCCTCGGAGAACACCCACGATTACGCCGTCTGCCTGCATGGATATACCAACGAGCCCATCGGCATGGCCCGATACGTCAAGCGATTCCACGACCGCGGCATGAACGTGCTCGCGCCTGCCGCCCGCGCCCACGAGCGCTCCGGCGGCGACTATATCGGCATGGGCTGGCCCGAGCGGCTCGATATCGTTGCATGGATTGGGCGGATCGTTGCGGCCGACCCCGAGGCGCGCATCCTGGTCTTTGGCGAGTCGATGGGTGCAGCAACTGCCATGAACGTCGCGGGGGAATCTCTACCCGCAAACGTAAAATGCATTATCGAGGACTGTGGTTATACGAGTGTTTGGGACGAGTTTTCCCTGCAACTCAAGGACGTGTTCGGCCTGCCCAGCTTTCCCTTGCTCGATGTAGCAAACTTGGTGTGCAACGTGCGCGCGGGCTACGACTTTCATAAGGCGAGCAGTGTGGAGCAACTCAAACACGCGACGGTTCCCATGCTGTTTATCCACGGCGACCAGGACACCTTTGTACCGTACAGCATGCTCGACCAAAACTACGACGCGTGCGCCAGCAAGGTCAAGCAAAAGCTCACCATCCATGGCGCCACCCACGCCAAGAGTGCGCAAGTTGACCCCGAGCTCTACTGGAATACGGTCGACAACTTCCTCGACGAGTATTTTTAGGCAAAATAGTCTGGGGTTTGTTGCCAAAAATCGGTTTTGTGGTCGGCGGTATTCGATCACCGCACTTCCGAAAAAGCCGCCCGTGAGAGCTGTGCTCACGGGCGGCTTTTGCTAACGCTGCGCTACAAAAGCGCTTGATATGTCCAATAGCTAGACGCTACTTGACCTCGATGAGCTCGTACTCGCTCGTGCCCAAGGCCGATCTTCTCGGCATGCGCGATGCACACGCGCCAGTCGGTGTCGGGATGCGTGATGCAGAAGGGGTCCTTGGCCTGCTCGCCCTCCAGATGCTCGTGGTTATGCTCCATCTTGGCCGCGCTATCGGTAAGCTCGGTGTTGGGCAGCGGCTCGGATGCCATGACGGCATCGGCGCAGGCCTGGTCGATGGCGACCGGGTCGAAGCTCGCGAACATGCCGATGTCGTTGACGATAGGCGTGTCGTTTTCGGGATGGCAATCGCAGTTGGGGCTGATATCCATGGCAAGCGAGATATGGAAGCTCGGGCGGCCGTCGACGACGGCCTTGGTGTACTCGGCGATCTTGCAGTTGAGCACGTCGGCCGCGGCGTCATAGCCGGGCTTGATGCAGTCCTGGTTGCATGCCGCAATGCAGCGTCCGCAGCCCACGCAGCGATCGTGGTCGATAGCGGCCACGTGCACCGTGCGAGTAGCGCCGCTGGCAAGCTCGCGGTCGCGGGTGCCGTCGAACGAGACAGCGTTGTGCGCGCAGATCTTTTCGCAGGCACGGCAGCCAACGCAGTGCTCGGTCGAGACGTTCGGCTTGCCGGCGGCATGCTGCTCCATCTTGCCGGCACGGCTGCCGCCTCCCATACCCAGGTTCTTCATGGCGCCGCCAAAGCCGGCCTGCTCATGGCCCTTAAAGTGGGTGAGGCTGATCACGATATCGGCGTCCATGAGAGCCTGACCAATCTTGGCCTCGCGCACGTACTCGCCGCCCTCGACCGGGACGAGCGCCTCGTCGGTGCCCTTGAGGCCGTCGGCGATGATGATCTGGCAGCCCGTGGCATACGGGGTAAAACCGTTCTGGTAGGCGGTATCAATGTGCTCGAGCGCGTTTTTGCGGCTACCGACATAGAGCGTATTGCAGTCGGTGAGGAAGGGCTTGCCGCCCAGCTCCTTCACGACGTCCGCGACGGCGCGGGCGTAGTTGGGGCGCAAAAAGCTCAGGTTGCCCAGCTCGCCAAAGTGAATCTTGATGGCGACGAACTTGTTCTCAAAGTCGATCTGCTCGATACCGGCGTGACGGATGAGGCGCTTGAGCTTGTCGAGCTGGCTCTCGCGAGCATGCGTGCGCAGGTTGGTGAAGTACACCTTAGCGGGTGCTGCGGGTGCAGTTGCGGTCATAGATCTATCCCCTCGGTCTATATGGCGTTACAGACATAAGAGGATGGTACCAGTTAAAGCAGAGTTAATGTCAAGCGCGGCACCTAGTCATTGGGGACAGACTTAAATGACTAGTCGCAAGGGACACTCTTTCACCGCCCGGCAGTTGGAGACAGTTCCCAAGTGCCGGCAGGAAAGAACCACTCATTGGGGACGGACTTAAATGAGTGCCTCGCCACCCGGCAGTTAGGGACATTCCTTTTCTGCCGGCAGCTGGGGACAGTCCTTGCCAGCCCGGCCGGCGAGCCGGCGAATCGGCAAAGACTGCCCCCGATGACTAGTCATTTAAGTCTGTCCCCAATGACCACTCTTGCTGGGTGCCTGCTGCTGGGTCGCCATCGCCTGCGTGAGCCTGGGCATGCAGCACGTCATCGGCATCTGGTAGGAAAGGCGTCGCGTGGGACGAAATCCCCCGTCCCAAAATGTGGTCGGCCTAGGAGGGCTTGCGCGCAACCAGGTGGGCGCGGAAGCCTTTCTGTGCCTCGAGCTTGAGCAGGAGGAATCCGGCGCTCTCGGCGAGCGCACGAAGCTCGGACACCTTGCAGATCCGGACATCGCCGTGGCCTGCGAGGCGCGCCAACGGCAGCTCAAAGGTGTTCATGAGCCATACCACGAAGTCGCTCGACGTGTAGTCGCGGAGAATCAGGCGCCCGCCGGGGCGCAGGACTCGGGCCGCCTCGGCGAAGAACCTCTCGGGGTGCGGATAGTGATGGAAACTGTTGGAGCAGAGCACGGCGTCGAAGCTTTGCGGCTCGAAGGGCAGGGCTTCGGCGTCCCCGACGACGAAGCGGACGTTCCCGAGCTGCTTGGCGCGTGCCGCCTCGATCATTTTGGGCGTGAGGTCGAGCCCCGTCAGGTGCTTGCCCGGGTATTCCCCGTGCAGCAGCTCCGGACTGCTCGGTTCCGCAGCCCACGTCGAGCACGTCCTCGAACGGCTTGAGCGCGAGCTCCTCGAGCATCTGCGGATAGTCGTCCTTGCACATCTCGTAGATTCCGGCATGGCCGGACTCGTAGATCTTCGCCGCCTCGGTGAACTCTTTGACGGAAAGCTGCTTGAGCTCTTCTGCCGATCTGGCCATGAGCCCTCCTATTCCTGGACCTTGAGCGCCTCGGCCAGGCTGACGCGTTTGATGGAGCGCGTGTGCAGGAGCGCCACGACGAGGTAAGTCGCAAAGCCAATGCCGACGCATGCGGCCATGGACCAAGCGGGCACATAGATCTCGATATTGCCGTTATAGGCGAGCAGCATCGAGCGGAAGATGGCCGTGAGCGAGCCAATAATGACCGGCAGGCTCAGCACGAGCGACGCCGCCACGCACAGCGTAATCGAGCGGATGTACAGATGCGAGATCTCGCTATCGCGATAGCCAAAGACTTTCATGTAGCTGATCGAACGGGCGCTGTGGTCGATCACCGCCTTGGTCAGCAGGTACATAAACAGCAGGAAGATGAATACCGCGAGGCCAACCATCATGCCGATCATTTTGCTCATCATGCCGATGAACTGGTCGCCCACGGCGCGCATGTCGTCGGGCGTGGTGTCGCCGGCAAAGTAACGAGCATCGAGGTCGAGCTTCTCGTCGCTCACATAGCCGTTAAAGTAGGCGGCGTCGTTGTCGAACAGCTCGTTAAAGTCGTCGATACTCATATAGATATTCATGTCCGACTTTGAGCCCCAGGCACAGTCCTTGCCCGCGTACTCAAAGGAATAATGCTCCCCCTCGCGTACTTGTCGCGAAGCGTGACCTTCTGACCCTCGCTCCAGCCAAACTTATCGAGCAGACCGCCGCCAAAGACGACACGGCCGTCGCCGACGTTGAGGTCTTTCCAATAGCGCGAATCGGGCGAGATACCGTAGACGGAAATCGTCTCCTCGCCATTTCCGTCGCCGCGATCGTATTGCAGCTGGTAAACAGCGTATTTCTCGGCCTGTGCGATTGCGCCCGCGCCGTTGTCGGTCGTGTTAACCGGGTGAATGTCGTCGTTGTCAGTGTCGATCTTAGAGGCCTTGTCGATCAGGTCGATAGCCTCGTCGCGGTTGCAGCCGAGGGCATCGGCAAGATCATCAAGGCGCGTGTAAAAGCGCATCTTTCTTGTCCTGAACCGCCGCAAGCGCGTCCTGCGCTGCAGCCAGGCTCTCGGCAGACGGAGCGTCGGTCGCGGCATCGGCCGCCGCCTGTGCTGCATCGGCCGCGTCGTCAAGCTCATCATCCGCATCCTGGGCGGCAGAAAGCAGCGCACCGTCCACCGCCTGCAAGCGCTCGAGGTGCCTCCCACTGCTCACGTTCCTCGGCGGTACCTTCAAGCTCCAGCGGGCCTTGAGCGTGTACTGGTGCTCGGCGACAAGGCTTGTCTCGAGGTTGTCCGCGTAGTGCGTCATCGTGGGCAGAATCGCCAGGCCAAAGAGCAGCAGCAGCGACGCAAACGCAATGCCCACAAAGAGCGTGGCGAAGTTACCCAGATTACGCAGGAAGATACGCAGGCGGAAGCGGGAAACAAAACCCATGCGCTCCGGCAGCTGCAGGCCGCGCTTGGTGCCCGATTTGCCGCTCGCCTCGTGACGAAGGAACTGCAACGGCGTCTTGCCCATCTTGCGAAGCAGACCCACCAGCGTGATGAGAATGAGCGCGACGGCGGGAACCACGGCGCACTTCACAAAGATCTCCCAGCTCCAGTACACCTGGAAGGGCGGCAGGCTGTACGAACCGTAATAGAGGCTGCGCATGGGCTCGGTAAAGAACACAACTCCGAGCGCAGTGCCCAAAAGCGCCGCGACCACGCCCACGATAGCGGGAAGCGCCAGGTAGTGCAGCACGATCTCGCGTCGACGATAGCCGCTGGCGAGCAACGTGCCGATGATGGCGCTCTCCTCCTCGATGGTGGCGTCGGTAAGGACCACAAAGACAAACGCCATGATCACGATGATGATGTCGAGCAGCGTCATCCACATCATAGAGTCGCCGTCCACGTCGTCGCGCGCATAGCCAATGCCCTGGTTGGAATCGGCGTCGATCAGATCGTCCACGCGCGCATCGGCGTCGGTCAGCGCCTCGACCATATCTTGCTCCGCGTCAATGCGGTCCGCGGTGGGGAGGTCGCGATCGGCAAAGGTGAAGGAGTAGGTGTAGGCGGGTGCGCCACCGGCATCCTCGAGCGCGGCAAAGCCGGCATCGGTGACCTCGGCCACGCCATAGGTGATGGTGTTCACCGTAAAGTCCGAATTGTTGAGGAACAGCGCCTGGCTATCGGGCTGGGTCATGATGCCGCAGATGGTATAGGTGCGGCCCTCGAGCTCAACCTCATCGCCCACGGCAAGGTCGTTGTTGGTGGCAAAGACACGGTCGATGGCCACCTCGTCTCCGTCTTGGGCTCCTTGCCCTCACAGTAGGACGCGATATCGACCTTGGTGCGGTGCGCATAGGTGCGTAGTGTGCGCTTGGTGCCGTCGTCGCCGAACGCCTTTTTGATGATGGCGTCGATGGAGAAAATTCTTGTAGACGCGTGACGCCGCCGACGTCGCCGGCTGCATCCTCGGCGGCCTTGAGCTGCTCGTCGGTAGCCTCGAAGGAGGTGGTCACGCGGCCGTCCTCAATCGTGTAGTCGTCGCGCATGTCGTCGATAAGGCAGCCGATGGAATGCGCTGCGAGCAAAAAGCCCGAGGTAAGGGCGATGCTTCCGCACATAAGCAAAAAGATGCCCAGGTACTTGCCGATATTGCGGCGCAGCTCGCGCGGGAGACGTTTTGCGAGAGGTGTCATGGCGCCGCCTACCAATCGAGCTCGGCAGCCGCAACGGGCGACTCGTTGAGCTCGTCCTCGACGATGCGCCCGTCGCGCAGGCGCAGCACGCGATTGGCCATGCGGGCGATGGCGGCATTGTGGGTGACAATGATGATGGTGCAGCCGTAGGTGCGGTTGACATCCTCCATGAGCTGCAAGATTTCCTTGGACGTCTTATAGTCAAGTGCACCCGTGGGCTCGTCGCACAGCAGCAGGCCCGGGTTTTTGACGAGCGCGCGGCCGATGGCGCAGCGCTGCTGCTGACCGCCTGAGACCTGGCGCGGGAACTTGTTGCGGTGCTCGTAGAGGCCCAGCGAGCGCAGCAGCTCGTCAATGTTGAGCGGGTTTTTGGACAGGTGCGCCGTGACCTCGATGTTTTCCTTGATGGTGAGATCGGGCACCAGGTTGTAGAACTGGAAGACAAAGCCCAGCTCACGGCGGCGATACTCACCCAGGTCGGCGGCGTTGAGCGTGGTGAGGTCGCAGCCGTCCACCAGAATAGAGCCGGCGTCGGCATCCTCCAGGCCGCCGATCAGGTTGAGAAAGGTCGACTTGCCCGAGCCCGAGGGACCCAGCATGACGCAGATCTCGCCGCGGTTGATGGACGTGTCGATGCCATCGAGTACCGTCAGGCGCGCGTCACCGTCGCCGTAGTGCTTTTTGAGATCCTTAACCTGGACGTAGGCTTCCTGCGTTGCCATGGTATCCCCCCATTGTTAGCCTCATACTACTTTATGAACGTAATAGTAAACCTTGGCGAACTATTTTTGGGCGAGGCCTAGGATTTATTTCAGACTAGGCGCGGGATTTGGCGCGTGCGAGAGCCAGGCCTACGGCGGCAATGGCGGCGGCGAAAAGTACCGTGACGCCCAGGTCGCAGGCGATGTCGCCCAGCACGGCAGACGTCAGGTCCGGAGGCAAGCGCCTTGCCGATCGCGTCGTTCACCCAATATGTCGGCACAAAGTGCGCCACCGTCTGCACGGCCGAGCCCATCAGCGACAGCGGCATCCAGGCGCCGCCCAAAAACGTCATGAGCATGCCGAGCAGGTTGCCCACACCGTTGAGCAGCTCCTCGCGCGCACCCAGGCTCGAAAGGGCAAAGCCAACGGCCAGAGGCGTGCACGCCAAGGGGCAAACGTCGCCGCCAGCGCCAGGCACACACGACCCACGCCGACCTCGGCAACCGCGCCGGCAAAGCCCACGACGCCCATCATGCTCGACACAAACCAGATGCAGACGGTGAGCACTGCGGCAGCCGCGAACACGGCAAGCGAGCGCTGGCGCTCGGAGACCGGGCCGGCCTCCATGCGGCGCTCGCGCTCGGGCTCGTTCATGCCCGAGAACACCAGTCCCACCGACACGATGACCGACGAGATGATCGCGTACGCGCCAAAGTTGAAGTACGACTCGAGCGTGGCGGCGGCAGTCGAGTCGACCTTGACCTGCTCGATCTCGACCTCGGCGCGCTCGGCGGCGGCATGCTCGGCGGCCTTGGCGACGCTGCCATTAGAGGCGGCGGGCTCTAGGGCCGCTGCAGCGCCCGCGAGCGAAATCCAGCGCGAGGCCTCGGCAGACGAAAGCGCCGCCGCCATGGTGCCGGCACCGTAGGTCACATCGAGCTTGGGCAGGGCCTCCCCCCCGCGCGGGCGGCTGCGACCAGGTCGTTCTCAAACCCCTCCGGGATAAAGAACGCGCAGTCGGCGCTACCCTTGGCGCTGTTGCTCTTGGAGAGCGCGTCCGCAAGATCGTAGGTATCGTCGCCGATGCCCGTGACCAGCTCAAAACGCGAACCCAGGTGCTTGGTAAGCGCACGCGAAAGGTCGCTATTGTCGCGGTCGACCACGATCACGTTGGTGTCGTAGGGCTCGTACTCGGTAAGCTGCGACGAGTTCCAGCTCACCGAGGCCGCGATGAATACGCCCATGAGCGAGATGAACACCGTATAGATGAGCAGGTAGAACGGGTGCGCCAGCGCCATGCGAAGCGCGGTCTTAAAGGTGCTCATAGCGGCTCCTTCCAAAGATCAGCGTGGCGGCGGCAACGAACAGCAGCGCCATCAGGACGAGCGCGCCGGCGCGAACGGCGAAGGGCCCCAGGTCTTCAAAGAAATACAGGCGATTAAACATGTCGCAGATAAGCTTGACGGGGTTGAACCAGCACTCGGCCGGGCAGGCGCGGGCGACGTCGTCGGCAAGCGCCATCGCCGGCTCGCCGTAGAGGCCGGCAAACAGGGCGCACGTGGTGGCAAAGCCCGTGAGGATGCCCGACTTGGACGCCTTGCCGCCCTTAACGGGAAGCGTGCCCACAAAGAGCCCCAGGCCCGTGGCGGCAAGCGCGGAAGCGGCGGCGCCCGCCAGACACAGCCCCTCGCGCCCGCCAAAGTCGACGCCCACGACCAGGCACACGTAGCCGATTGCGATCGCCATCGAGGCGAAGGAGACCAGCCACGAGCCCACAAAGATACCGGCCAGCGATGTCGTCTTGGAAAGACCGCCCACGCAGCGACGCGCGCCAAGGCCCGACAGATTGGGCTGCAAATCGACGACGCTCAAGGCGGCAAACTCGGCAGACATCATCGCGACCAGGCCAAAAAGCGCGTAATAGTAGATGACCGTGCCATCGGGCGTGGTGCGTGTCAGGCTTACGCGGCGGGTACTGCCCTCGAGCGACAGGGCGCGCGCAACCGCCTCCGGGTCGGCGAGCGCCGCCGGGTTGTCCTGGGCAATCTGGGGACATGAGCTCGGCATTTTGTGTATACGAGCTTGCCACCGTCTCCAGAATGCTGCGATCGGTGAGCACCGACGTCGCACGCGAGCTGCCATAGCTCGAAAGCAACGTGAGTTTGGGCGTGCCTTCGGCGTCGACCGCATAGATGCCCGCGACCTCGCCGGCCTTAAGCGCACGGTTCGCATCGGCTGCGTCGTCGAGCTCGTGGATCTCGAGCAGCTGATCGCCGCCTTCCTTGGCAAGCGACGTCGCCACGCCCTTAAAGGTCGAAGCGTCCCAGGCCTCGTCCGCCACGACGGCCACCGGCACCGGGTCGACCGTGCCGTCGGAGCTGAGGTTCGCAAACATAAACATGAACATCGTGGAAAGTACGATGGGAAAGAGAGCGCCCCAGACCCACGTGCTCGGCCGGCGCAGCAGCGTCTTGACCGTAGTGATGATGGTGTTGAACATGACTGCCCCCTAGTCGCGCAGCTCGCGGCCGGTAATCTCGAGGAACACGTCGTTGAGGGTCGGTGGCTCGGAGTAGATGCGGCCGAGCGGCACGTCGTGCGAGCGCAACACATCGAGAATGTCGGTCAGGTTGTGCGGGCTCGCTTCGCACGAGAACGTGAGTTGACCTGCCGTCGCCGCCAGGTCCAGGACATGTGGCAGGCCCACAACGGCGGCGAGTGCCGCACTCGGCACCTCACCGACCTCGATCACGATCTTTTCGCCCATCTGAATCATGCGCTTGAGCTCGTCGTTGGTGCCCTGCGCCAGCACGCGCCCGCCGTCCATGATCATGATGCGGCTGCAGATTTGCTCGACTTCCTCCATGTAATGGCTGGTATACACCACTGTGGCGCCCTCGTCGCGCAGGCGGCAGATGCCCTCCAGGATGGCGTTGCGGCTCTGCGGGTCGACCGCCACCGTGGGCTCGTCAAAAAAGATGAGCTCGGGCTTGTGCGCGATGCCGCAGGCAATGTTGAGGCGACGCGCCAGGCCGCCCGAGAGCTTGCCGGGGCGGAACTTGGTAAAGTCGCCCAGGCCGACAAAGTCGATCGCCTCGTTCACCAGCGCGCGACGGTGCTTGCGGTCGTTGACGTAGAGGCTGCAGAAATAGTCGATGTTCTCGCGCACCGTGAGTTCGTCAAACACCGCCACCTGCTGCGGCACCACGCCGATGCGGCGCTTAAGGTCGTAGCGGGCGGGCGCCATGGGCTCGCCGAACAGCTCAATGGTGCCTTTGTCGTAGGCAAGCAGCTGCAAAATGCAGTTGATGGACGTGGTCTTGCCCGAGCCGTTGGGGCCCAGCAGGCCAAAGATCTCGCCGGGGGCGATGCTCAGGTTAAAGTGGTCGAGCGCAATAAGGTCGTCATAGCGCTTGACGAGGTTTTCGACGTGGACGATGTCTGTCATGAGGCGGCCCTTCCGTTGATTGCGGCCCGGTACGATTGCATCATCGCAGGTGTGGGCGGCGCGCACCAGTGAGCTTTGTCACGAGTGCGGGGCTTGGTCGCGTGGCCCGCCGGCGCCCCCGATTTGCCGCGCGGGAGGAATGTCACGGTTGCGCAGGCGGCCCCTCCACCATGCGCGGCTTCGCGTACAATACCCGTATGAACAGGCTTTTCGACAAATCGATCGTGCTGGCGTGCTGCATTGCGGCCGCCATGGGCCTTGCTGTGGACGCTCGCCTGGTCGCAGCGTTTTTTGCCTTGGAGTTATCTCCACCTCGCTGGCCGAGGTCGCACAGGAGGAACGCACGCGCCGCGCAAGCGAGGCCGCGAGTTACGCTTACATCATCGCGGCTGTCTTCGTGCCGCCGTTTGTGCCGTTTGCGCCTCTCGTCCTCTATGACATGCGCGGCGGCGCGTGCGCCGTGAGCACGCCTGGGTCGCGCTGGGCATTGGCTCCGTCTTTGCCTTTGCGCTCGTCGCAGACCTTCGCACCGATGCGCTTACCGCCCGAACGCTCCTGCTAGCCGCCATCCTTTCGGTGGCCGCCATCTTGCTATCGCTGCGCACCGCGCAGCTGGAGCGCGAACAGGAACGCATGCGCCGCACCCGCGACAAGCTGCAAGAACGCGCCCTGGCACTCGAGGCGCTCAACCGCGACCTCGCCGACCGCCAGGACTACGAAGTCGAGCTCGCGACGCTCGCCGAACGCGCCCGTATCGCGCGCGAGATCCACGACAACGTCGGCCACCAGCTCACGCGCGCCTCGCTTCAAGCCGAGGCCCTGCGCGTGGTCCATGCCGATGAGCCCAGCGTCGCCGCCGATTTCGCCGACGTCAAACGCACGGTTGACGAGGCGCTCCAGCTCGTGCGCGCCAGCGTCCACGCGCTCAACGACAACGCAACTGACCTCTCCGTGCAGCTCGAACGCATTGTCGAAGGCGCGCGCTCGGACGGCGGCCCGCAGATTGAGCTTGAAGTTTTGGCCGAGCATGCACCCGCCAACGTCGCCAACTGCTTTGCGGCGGTGCTGCGCGAAGCGCTTTCCAACGCCATGCGCCACGCCCATGCCAAAACCATTACCGTCCGATGCATGGAGCATCCGTCGTTTTACCAGCTTGTCGTTACCGACGATGGCGCGGGCGGGGTCCAAGCAAGCGGCCGCGGCGCTGCGGAGGGCATGGGGCTCGCCTCCATGCGCGAGCGCATCGAGGCGCTTGGCGGCGCCTTCACCGCCGGCCCGCGTGCCAGCGCCGGCGGCTGGCGCGTGTTTGCCACCGTTCCCAAACAGCAAGGAGATGAGGACCGATGAGGCTCATCGTTGTCGACGATGACCGCTTAGTGGTCGATTCGCTCAAGATTATCCTGGGCGCCCAGCCGCAGATCGAGGTAGTGGGTACCGGCGCCAACGGCAACGACGCGGTCGCGCTCTACACCGAACACGCACCCGATATCGCGCTGCTCGACATTCAGATGCCGGAACGCGACGGCCTATCGGCGGCACGCGAGATCCTTGAGCACGAACCCGCGGCACGCGTGGTGTTTTTGACGACATTCTCGGATGACGAGTACATTGTGTCGGCGCTTAAACTGGGCGCCCGCGGCTACTTAATCAAGACCGATGTCGCCGCCATTCCACCAGCGTTGGCGCAGGTCATGGATGGCAAACGCGTGCTTGAGGGCAAGGCAATCGAGGATATTGACTTTGACGAAATGGGTGACAAAGCAGGCACGCCCCACCGGCCCGCGGCCTTTGTCAGCCTGACTGACCGCGAGTTCGAAGTCGCCGAACTCATCGCCCGCGGCCTCGACAACAAGGAGATTGCCGCCACGGCATACATGGGAGAAGGCACCGTGCGCAACCACATCAGCTCGATCCTGGCCAAAATGGGCCTGCGCAACCGCACCCAAATCGCCATCGCCTACCTGCGAGGGTAATTACCCAACGGCCGACCGCTCCGGCTTAGCAAAATGGCTGCTACCGATTTAATACCATTTCAAAACTATGCCGGTTTACGGGGCTAAACTCAGGATCCCCATCCATACCCGCGTTTTCCGTCAAATGACGGCTTGTCTACCTGCGGTTTTATTTTCACGAATATCGGCATGGTTGGGGACTCGTGACTCAGCCCCGTAAACCGGCATAGTTTTGTTCGGGCGGCCCTGCACGAGCGCCTCCGCAAGCTCGCTTCAAGCCAAAAACGATCCGTTTTCCTCCGTCCCCGGGGGATTATTCGGCGGCGCCAACCACGAAATCGGCCCATCTACTACGTTTGACTCGATACCCCTGACCATGCCTTCGTTTTGATGAAAACCGCAGGCGTTCTACCTGCGGTTTTGTTTTCGCGTTTTTAGCATGGTTGGGGATAAGACTAAACGTAGTAGATGGGCCGGTTTCGTGGCGAACCCTTCTCGCCTACGCACAAAAGCGCCGCCACGGAGGAGGAGATACCTCCGTGGCGGCTGGGGGTGGGGGTGGGGGCTATTTCTGGCCCCGCCGGCCGCCCGGGGCCTTTTTGGCCCCGGGCGCTGCCGGCGTGCCTAGCGCTTACGGATACCCCAGACCAGGGCTCCGACGCCGGCCATGGCGATGACGAATGCCATGAGCAGAGCAGCAGCCTGCTGGTCACCCGTGGTGGGTAGGAAACCCTTGACCGTCTTGACGATGTTCGTCACGGTCTTGGGCGTGCCGGGATCGGTCGTCGGCACGGGCGTCTCGGGCTTTTTGTACGTGTTGTTGAACACGATACCCTCGACGCTCCTGTCGCCCTTGGTAAAGGCGACGTTCGCCTTGAGGTCGCCCTCGCCGTCGTCGACCACGTTGACGGTCGCGGTAAAGACGGACTTGTCATAGGTCATACCGGCCTCGTCGCCCTTGACCTCGCTGATGGCGTAGACGTACGTACCGGGCTCGTCGTACTCGAGCTTGTCGAAGTTGATCTTGCCGTCAGCGTCGTTGGTGACGGTGGACTCGACGTCCTCGCCAACGAGCTTAAAGCTAAACTCGTCCTTCTTGAGTTCGCGTCCCTCGAGTACCTTGATGGCGCCGATGGAGACCTGGGTAGGCATGGCGTGATACTTATTGGTAAAGCCAGCCGACTCGGTGGTTCCCTCGAGCTTGTGCGTCGCGGTCAGCGTGCCGTCGCCGTTGTCGGAGACGGTGGTCACGACGGTGTAGGTCGTGCCGTCATAGGTGACGCCCTTGTACAGGCCGAGCGCGTTGGGGCAAGCCTCGCGCAGCGTGTACGTGTGCGTGCCGGGTGCCTCGTAGCGAATCGGGCTCAGCGTCACGGTGCCGTTAGCGTCGTTGGTGCCGTTAGCGACAACCACGTCGTCCTCGAGCAGTTCAAACGTGAACTCGCCTGCTGCAAGGTCGCGTCCAGTCAGGCGCTTGACCGTCTTGACCTGATCGGTCACGGACGAATCGGTAGGTGCCACGCCGTAGGTGTTGGTAAACGTGAAGGCAGCACCGTCGTCGCCTTCGCGCTTGACGCTCAGATGCCCGGCACCGTCGTCAGACACGGTGTAGGAAACCTTGCGCATGGCGTTGGTGTCATTGGTCACGCCAGGGGCACTACCGGACTCGGTCACCGTGTAAGTAAAGGTGTGCGAGCGCGGGCAGTGGGGCTGCAGGCTCCGGACTCGTCGTTGGACTCGTCGGTGTCGGCAGCGTCGGCGTCAACCTCGGCCCTCGCCTCGTTGGCCTCGGCTTCGTCAGCTTCGTCTGCCTCGGCCTTATCGGTCGCATCGTCCGTCACGCCCAGAGCGCGGTTGAGGTCCTCGAGCGTAAAAGTGGATCTTGCCAAAGTCCACGTTGCCAGCCGCGTCGTTGGCTGTGGTCGTGCGCTCGGGCATCGGGGCACCAGCCTCGTCGGCGGTCACGGTAAAGGTGAACTTGCCCGTGATGTCAGCCGGGTCAGGCCCTCGGCAGCTTGGAGCTTCTTAGTGCCGGTGAGCGCGGCATCGACGGCTTCGGCGCCGTAGACGTTCTCGAACAAGGGCTCGACGCCGCCGTAGTCGACCGTTGCCGTCAGGGTACCGTCACCGTTGTCGACGACGATAACCTTAAAGCCAAAGCTCCACGTTGTAGCGGAAACGCCATTCGGCAGCCCGAATAAATCTTCGTAGGCCGTGTAGTTAATGGTCCAGGCAAGCTTACCGTCCTTATCGGTACGATAAGCAAGCCCAGCAGCCTCAAGATTAGCAAGCATCTTAGTGTCGTAGTGCAGCGTATCAAAGCTCACGTGCCCGCCGATATTGGGCTTGAGGTTTTCGTATGCCACAAGCTCACCCTGATAGGCGATGCCGAACCAGAACTCGCCGTCGGCCATCGGGCGGCCGGTCAGAGTCTTGGTGGCAACGACCTGAGCGGCGGTGCCGCCAGGCGTGTTGGTCGTAGCGCTGTAACTGTTGTGGAACGGCACCAGGGCCTTCTCGACCTTGTTCTCGCCACTCTTTGTGGACCGTCTCATGCGTGCCCTCGGGACCGCCGGAAACGGTCGTCGTAGCAGTGAGCGTGCCGGCGGTGTCGTCGGCAATGGCGATCGTCACCGTACGCACGGCGTCGTCGTAGGTGTAACCGGGCTGGTCGTCGTTCTTCTCGGCCACGGTGTACGTAAAGGTCTTGCCGGCGTCAGCCTGCGTAAATATAACCTCATGACCAGCCAGAATGTCGATCAGTCCGACCGTTGCCTCTGCCGCCGCGGGGACTTGAAGCTATTAGCCCCGGGCAGCAGACCGAGCGCGCGAGCCGAAGCGTCGTCAGCAGGTGTCACGGTAAAGGTGAACTGACCCTCGGTCATGGGGCGGCCATCCAGATACTTGCTGAGCCACAGACCGCCGGCAGCGGTGTAGTTAAGCTCCAGTGCGGTACGTGTTGGTAAAGCGTCCGTTTTCCTTCTTGGTGACGTTGGCGGTCAGGCTGCCATCGCCGTTCTCGGTCACGGTCACTTCGGCGGTTGCGACATGCGCGTCATACGTCATGCCGACCGTGCTGCCCGCGTTCTCGCGAATCTCGTACTTGTAGGTTCCGGTGGCAGTGTAGTGAATCTTGCCGAACTTGATGGCGGCAATGCCGTCCTTCGCGTCCTTCTTGCTCACGGTTACGGTTGCAGGATCGGGCAGTGGGGCGCCATCGGGGGCGGTGATGGTAAAGCTGAACTCGTCCCCATCCGTCCAGTCGCGGCCGCTGATGACCTTGCTCAGGTCAAAGTCGAGGTCTGCATCGGTCGGGGTCACGCTGTAAGTGTTCTTGAAGGTCGCAGCCGTGGCGCTCTTCAGCTCGTGCGTAGCGCTGAGGGTCCGTCACCGTTGTCGGTAATGGTGGTCTCGATGGTGTACTTGGTGTCGCTGTACGTGATGCCCTTGCTGGTGGTTCCGCCGTTGACCTCGCGCAGCGTGTAGGTGTGCTCGCCGGCCTCGGTGTACTTCACGGCGCTCATCGTGATGTTGCCCTCGGCGTCGTTAGTGCCGGTGGCGACAACCTTGTCGCCCTCGACGAGCTCGAAGGAGAACTCGCCGTCCTTGAGATTGCGGCCGTCCAGGACCTTGGTCGCGGTGATCTGTTCGGTGACGCTCGTCTCGACAGGCGTCACGTTATAGGTATTGGTGAACGTAAATGCCACATCGCCGTCCGGCTTGCGGGATACGCTCAGATTGCCCCTTGCCGTCATCAGTCACGGTGAAGGAAACCTTGCGCGACAGCTTGGCGTCATTGGTCACGCCAGCGACCTCGCCGGACTCGGTCACGGTGTAGGTAAAGGTGTGCTCGCGCTTCTCGGGCTTCTCGCCCACAGCCTTGTTAAGGTCGTCGAGCGTAAAGGTGATCTTGCCAAAGTCGACCTTGCCGTCGGCGTCGTTGTGCACGCTCGTACTCGCAGGCATAGGCGCACCCTCTTCACCGATCACGGTAAAGGTAAACTTGCCGGTGATATCAGCCGGGGCCAAGCCGTCGGCGACCTGCAGGTTCTTGATGCCCGCAAGCGATGCATCGGCAGCATTCGTGGTGTAGGCGTTCTTGAACTCGATACTCTTGACGTCCTTGGCGTCCTTGGCATCCTTCAGCTCGTGCGTGGCAACCAGCTGGCCCTTGCCGTTATCGGCAATGGTCGTCACGATGGTGTAGGTCGTGTCATCGTAAGTGATGCCGTTGCCGGCGTCGCCCGGGACCTCGCGCAGCCTGTAGGTGTGCTGGCCGATCTCGGTGTACTTGATGGGGCTGAACGTCACCTTACCGTCGGCAGCGTTCGCAACGGTCTCGATAAGCTCAGAGTCCTCACCCTTAATCTCGCGCAGCTCAAAGCTGAACTCGCCGGCCGTAAGGTCGCGCCCGGTCAGGACTTGGTCACGTCAATCTTGTCGGTAACGCTGGACTCAACAGGCTCCGCAGTGTAGACGTTCTTGAACTCGGTCTCGTCGGCTTCGCTCCAAGTCACCTTCACAGCGGCGCTGAGCTCGCCCCTCTTGTTGGGCGTTACCGTCACGGTGACCTCCGCGACGTTCTTGCTGTAGGCAATGCCGTCAACCGTGGTCCCGGCGTTCTTTTCGCTGACCTGTAGACGTACGTGCCAGGCTCGGTGTATTTGATCGTGCTGAAATTAATGGCCGCCTTGCCATTGTCCAGATCGCCCTTGGTCACAGACACAGCCACGGGCGCTGTCGCGGACTCGGGCATCGGGGCGCCGTCCACGGGCGTCAGGCCAAACTCAAACGCGTCAGCATTCGTTCAGTCGCGACCCTCGAGCACCTTGGTCAGGCCAAAGCTGGCCTTGGTGTTCACCATTGCCGGCGTCATGTCATACGCAAAGCTGATCTTGCCGTTGTTGCCCAGGTAGGAATTGACATGCGTCGCGGTCGCCTTGGCAGAACGTGTTGTTCCACTTGGGGTTGAGAACGTCGGTCGCGGTGCGAGTCTTGTTGTTCTCCTTGATGGTGTGGAGCTCATCGATAAAGGCCGCGTGCGGTTCCCACAGTAAACACCAAGTTACCGTTCTCATCGGGAACAATCGCGCCGTCGAACTTCGCGGCGTCGCCGCCGATAAATTCGATGACGTCGGTGGCGGGCTTGGCCTCGTCGTTCTCGCCCTGCTCCTCAAACTCGTCCTTGTAGTAATAGGTAACCTCGCCAGCCAGCGCGGGCCTTTGCAGGCTGCGTGCAAGCCTTATCCGTGTAAATGGGCGTCTGCTTCTGGAAATAGTAATAGCGGTTGGTGTCGGCAGGTTCAAAGGTCGCAACCGTATCGCCCAGCGCGCCGGCAGCCCACTTGTTCGCGTAGAAATTCACGGTCTTGGCGCCGTCAACGACGGTCGTATTATGCTCGATGTAGTTCTTGAGCCCTGCTACCTTCTCGGGCGTAAACAGGTTGTCAAGTGCGGCGCTCTTCACGCTCGAGGCATACTTCACCTTGAATGGGCTTAACGTTGTCGACCGAAAGCTTGCCGTCTACGGTCTTAAAGTGGCTCTGCGGAATCAACGACGCAGGAATGTTAACCGTTACGATATCGCCGGTCTGAGGCTCGCCCTCTTTGGCATGTTGAACGGTGATGACCAGGTCTTTCGCGGCATCACCCGTGAATGTGTAGGTGTCGACGTTGTCCTCGGTCTTTGTCGGCTTGTCAAACGTCGTGCCGTTGTATATAAAAAACCGTCGACCTGCATAAAGTCGCCCAGCTCATCGGTAAACGTAATGTAGCCGGACTTGGTCGCGTCGTAACCCTTGTGGATTTCGGTCGGGTGAGGTGCTTCCGACGTAATGGCCTTTGAGATGTCGTCGAAGACCTTCTTGAGCTCATCGGCATTGGTCGCCGACTTGTAGTAGTCGGACTTTTCCGCGCGCGTACCAAGCATATCGCTCGTATACGACGTGGCGCTGGGATAGTTACTCGACACGGCGTGCATGAACTTATTTACGTCGCTCGTTCCCTTATTCGAGGGATCGGCAGCGGGGTTCGCTCCGCTAAAGATGCCGATAGTATAAACGGTGGCCTTGCCGTCCTTCATGCTCTTGGCAGCCGTCACGGCAGCGTTGGCGACACAGTAATCAAACTCGCTGTAGCTCGCTTGGCTTGCCGTCGGTAAAGAACACAACGACCTTCTTGGCGCCCTCGCGTCCAAAAGTTTTAATGTTTTTCTCGGCTTGTTTCATACCATAATCGGCACGCGTAGCGCCAGCAGGCTCGATAGAATCGATCGTTCCCTTAAGACCCTTTGCGCCGCCAACCGTTGCACGCTGTCAACTCTTGCATTGTCTGCGAATAGTTGTAGCTATGGCCGCCGGAGCGGTACTTGTCGTTTCAACTTTGTCGGTCTCATCACCGCAAACTTAACAATGGCAACCTTATGCTGCCTATCGACACCCTCGATACCTTCGTTTTGTTTGGCGATGGTGTCGATAAA
>VOFI01003514.1_pt1 | contig 39738 bp, 57 predicted proteins | sample 5384131 | NCBI WGS metagenome assembly VOFI01 (sample SAMN12384728, study PRJNA508395) | human gut metagenome | isolation source: healthy gut H | host: Homo sapiens | reverse complement strand
TTCAGTTTATTACTTTTACCAAAAGGTTCTTTGACATAAACAGTGTTTTTAGAGATGGCGGAAAAAAGCCCATTACTGTATTCCGAAAATCAAAGTTGTTTCATGGGATATTGCTGTCGACGATGAAAATGAGGCTGAAATCATTGAAGCTAATTTTTTTGGTGACTTAAGAATGCATCAGGTTTTGACCGGTCCAGTATTTGGGGATATGACAGAAATGCTTTGATGGCATGTTGCAGGTAACCACTAAACATGGGTGACAAGGAGATTTTTGACTATAAAGGTTGTTGAATAAATAAAATTCTAAAAGAAGTGGGTTGGAAGTAAGGGTCAAACTGTGCCAGATTATGAACAATGGCAAACCGATAAAGCTGATAATTTGGTGCCCATATGCATTTGCCACAATCAAATTAAAGCAGTTACGCCTGCCGGATACAAGGTTAAAGAAAAGTGCATTGCGGGGTTGCTTCTTTGATTTCTTGAAGCTAAACTTGGATGGTTTGAAGGCAGTGGTGTAATTGAAGAGATTGTGTGGACTCGGATACAAAGGCAATTATTAGTATCTGGGATGAGGAGGATTCTAATAGCTTATTCGTCCTTTTTACATGTGTTAATCAACAGACAAGTGATGGATATAACGATATGATTTATTGTGAAATAGTTAGAAAGAGTTGGCATTTTGGGCGGTACTGAATGGTTGGCCAGAGATTCTTTCTGTCTTGAGAAAATATACTTGGTTTGAGGTTGTTACAATCGCTGAAGCACGCAAAGTGCAAGCAATTCAGACACAGGAGATGGAAGATGACCACTCCAATGCCGGAGGCTGATTAAGAACTATAGGAGTAATGGACGTAAAAGATGTAAAGCATTAAAACTTCGACTGTTGACTTGTCTTCAGTGCCAGGAGGCAGAATATGTCAAAGAAACTTAATTTGAAGAGAAGAGTATGCAGCTAAAACATGGACCTGTTTCCAAACAACAGCGCTCTGGGGCATGGACATGGATGTACCGATGGTGGTGCCAAAAGAAATCAACGTGACCACTTTGATGCGTTAAGTATCAAAAAAAGAGACTGGGGACGAAGGCTTTATCTGTAAACCGAATTGTTCTATTCAGGGTTATGTACCAGCGTTGGCCGCATGGAAGGAGTTTGAGACGCCCACGAAGTCAGCCGACTTATCAAAGCAATTTCAGGCGCTGGGAAGAACCTTTTGCGGACTGGCCGGAAATGGTAGAAAACATCATTCCTTATATCGGGGGAGAGAAGGAGAAAAAGCAGGCAGGAACCGCTTCGTATCTTAGGCCATTTGAGACGGCCAGATTAGCAAAGAAAGGCGGAGGAACCTGTCGTACGTATTAATGTGAGGATCCCTGGCTGCTGAACGGACATACTACGTAATCTTTGTAAAGTTTGGGAAAGACTAGGGCGTATTGAAAACTAAAGAACTTTAAGGTTTCCAGGAAGCAGGACTGCCCTAACACACCAAAACGGGTTTATATCAGAAAGTACATGGAAGGCAGGTATAGACCGCAAGGTAAAATTAGATGTCGGAAACTGGTTCGGTGTAACCATCGGCAGAGTGAGGGAAGATTCCATCTGGGTTTTCGGTCTTGCGCACAACAATACCGTCCCAAGGCGCTGCCGGCAGGCTGTTTTATGTGCGGAATCACTAGTAGAAAAAGGATACATAGAGAGAGAGTAAATAAAGTAGGGAGTAAAACAGGACGCCGGAAGCGATTATTCTGGGATTGGTGCGGGGACTTGCTGAGTTCTGCCGATCACTTTCATCTGGCGCTGCTGCAAATATTTTTTGACGTCGAGGACTGGGTCCTGCAATTTTGCCAGTTCTTCCATTTGGGAGACTTTGATTTCCGTGATGTCATCTACTGGAAAGATATTTGTGAACTGCTTGTAGAACTGAAAATCTCAGGATCTATGCACTGGTAAAGGACTGGGGAGTCTCAACATGAAGGGCACGAGTGAGAAACTGGGAATTATGATCGTGGCCACAATTCCGACAGCGATCATTGGTCTTCTGCTCAATGATTTCTTTGAAGGTCTTTTACGTCGTTAAAACTTCTATCGGCGTTAGGACTTTCTCATTACAAACTTTATCATGTTCTTGACTGAGAAAATGAAGTTCAAGTATGTGCAAAAGGAGTTGAAGGGATGAACTTCAAATGCAGTCTTCGATGGATTGCTGCAGGGGTGACTGTTATCCTGAGGTATTTCAAGGTCTGGTTCTACATTGGTGAGCGGTTTGATTGGTTGAAGCGTGGTCAAATTGCCTTTTAATCTCTATTCCGTCAATTTTTGGGTTCTGTGGTTCTGGAACTGCCAGATGCCATCAAAAGCAGGAACGGATCAGCCTTGATGGACCCAGGTACGGTGTCGTAGTAGCATGCATTTCGGGTTTTTTCGCTATCAAAACGTGATGATCAAAATCGTTTCAAATAAAACTAAGTTATTTCTCATATATGTATGGGTGCTAAAAATTTTTAGTGTTCTTTCTAAATAAAAGGTATTCATTTTAAGAGAATGATACAATACAAAGGAACGAGAGACAAAGTGGCTCAAGCTAAGAAACAAGTCCAACAAGATAATACAGACAATAACAAAGCCAAAACTGATAAAAGAAATACAAGAAAAGAAAGACAAACAGGTAATCGATGAAATATGGAGTTAATACATGTTTTTTATAGCAATCAGATATCTTTCTGCCGCTGTACAGTTTGTACGAGCAGGAGAACTTGGCAAACATTGGGAAATGCGATAAGGTGTCTTTAAGGATGATCAGGTTAACAGCTTCATGGGTACCTCTAGGTTTTGGAATTCTTCTTTTTGCAAATAGACAGTGCATCTTTCAGGGAAATCCCTTGCACTGGTCTTTCTTGCGCTCTTAATGCTGTGTTTGTTAAATTCGGGCAGGTTTATCAGTGAGCAACAATAACCACCTGGTCTATACTTTAAGGCAGTTTGGGAATGGCATTGAATTGGAAAGCGGTGGCGTCTTTGGCATGACAGGCACATTCTTGGATGAGTGGGACTGTATGTCTTTTCTGTCGTAGTCATCATCATATGTCTGCTGCTGGTACATCAACACGCCGTTCTCCAGGGCAACGAAAAGATATCCCTTGCTGGAAGGCTGAGGAACGGAGATCTATGCAGAGAAGTTATGCTCCCAGACCAGTTTATGAAGCGGAACTTTTTGGAAAGAATCTTCGATATGTTTTCTGGAAGGAAGCACTGATATTAAAATCATTACACCTTTTGATGATGACTAGGCCTTTGGGAAAAGGAGGCTACAGATCGGCCTTCATCAAAGGAATAAAGAGGCGAATGTGCTGAGAGGTATATGAATGACGACAGCCTTTTCAATGGCAAGCAGAGAGAAAGGATTGAGAAAGGAGCAATTCGGACTGGAAGGTGGAATCTGATTATGGAGGCTTGGTTTTGGAACTGGGGAAGTGAAAACGGAATCAGCACAGGTCTTGATAGCAGCAGAAAAGAATCAGCGGTGATAAATTATGACGCGAACTCTGCGAAACTATCTAAGGGAGCCAGATCGATTGCTGGCGCCAGTTGGAGGTGTAAATCACCAAAAGGCAGGCAATTATAAAAGAGCCTTATCAGGAAACGCTCGAAAACCGCAGCCTAAAACAAGGGGCAACATCAGCGACTTAAGATGAAGGCGGCAAAGCAGGAGGAACTTCATGTAGATGCGGAAGAGTTGTGCAGGTAACAAGGTCCAGCGATAACGTTTATGAAATTCAGCCTAACGTAGGCGTCAAGTAAGCATCGTCGGGCGCTGGCAGATGATATCGCTTTGAATCTGGAGGTGAAGAAGCATCTGAATTGAGGCGCCGATTCCAGGCAAAAAGCTGCAGTGGGAATCGAGGTTGAGGCGACAAGATCAACATGGTGCTCTGAGAGAGATTATCGACTCCAACTTTGGAGTTTAAAGCGCCAGTTCAAGATTACGCATTAGGACATTGCAGGCAAAAGCGATCGTGGCAGATCTGAAAGAGTATGCCCCAGCTCTGCTGATTGCAGGTTCGACTGGTTTCTGCGGCACAAGTGACAATGCATCATTGTCAGCAGTATCTTATAAAGCGGACCCGATGAGGTTAAACTGGTATTGATCGACCCTAAAGTGGTTGAACTGGGGAAATTATAACGGCATTCCTCATCTGCTGATTCAGTAGTGACCAAGAGCACTAAAGGCTGCCGCCACTGAACTAGACGTGGCTTTAAATATTTGATGGAATACAAAATTTCAAAAACCAAGTGATTTGGAAAGTTACAATGACACCATGCGCTTGGAATGGGAAGGCGACCAAGTCCTGCCGCAGATTGTAATCATTAATGAATTGGCCGATTTGATGATGGCGCCAAATGCTCAGGTAGAGGAATCAATCTGCCGTCTGGCACAGATGAAGCTGAGCTGCTGGTGTAAATCTGATTCACAACGCAGAAGAGACCTTCGACATCTGTCACTAAATCAGGGTTAATATCCCTTCCAAGAATCATGCCGTGTCCTCCCCAGTTTGACTCAGAACTGCATTTAGATATATGCAAACAGAAGAAATTGAACAGGAAAGGCATGCTGTTTAATCCTCCTGGGATGGTTGCAAGCCTATCAGGGTGCAAGGGAACCTTTGTATCAGACAGTAGGAATTTTATAGCGTGATGCAAATCTCAAGTCGAGGAAGTAGAATATTCCGGAGATGTAATGAACACCATAGAAAAGGAAATCTGCCTCAGTCAAAGACGATGATGCAGACAGAGCTCTTACAAGAGGCCATCGAATGCGTTGTTGCAGCAGGACAAGCATCGGTATCGATGCTGCAGGAAGATCCGCATCGGCTATAACAGGGCGGCAAGAATTGTAGATATGATGGAGCTAGAGGTATTGTCAGTCCCCAGGATGGAAGCCGTCCTAGACAGGTTTTACTGTCAGAAGAAGAACTGGCTGAAATGAAAAAAAGCGAAGTAAATGAATAATACGAAGTGGAGAATGGATGAAGGTATATATAGAGACTTTAGGCTGTCCAAAATTTTAATGATTCTCAAATGGCAGCAGGTATATTAGAAAAAATAATCATATGATGGTGGAATCACCAGAGGCAGCAGATGCCATAATAGTAAATACCTGTGGGTTTATCAATGATGCGAAGACAGAATCTATCGATCGGATCTTTGAAATGGCGCAGTTTAAAAGCAGAGGGCAAAAAATTGATTGTCTCAGGATGTCTTTCGCAGAGATATGCAGATGAACTCTTTGAGGAAATGCCGGAGGTAGATGCCTTTATCGGCGTCAATGAGTATGAACAGCTTCCCCAGTTATTAGACGATCTCAAAGAGAGGCAAATCATCAGAAACGGCTGTGATCTTGATATTCTGAGAGTTCTGTCAGAAAACTGGATGAAAATCCTTATACGGCAACCATAAAAAATTGCAGAAGGCTGCAACAATATCTGTGCTTACTGCATAATTCCTAAAATTAGGGGTAAATACAGAAGTAAACGAGAAGAAGATATCATCAGAGAGGCAGAAATGTTAGCAAAAGCTGGCTGTAAAGAATTGATTCTCATTGCCCAAGATGTGACATACTATGGGAAAGATCTGTATGGCGAATACAGATTGGCGCAACTGCTCAGAAAGCTCTGCAGGATCAAGGCATCGTCTGGATCAGAACTGATGTACTGTTATGAAAGATAGAATCACTGACGAACTGATTGAGACCATTGCCAGCGAAGAAGATCTGCAATTATTTAGACATCCCGATTCAGCATGCCAGCAATCATGTGCTGAAAGCTATGAACAGACGATCTACAGCTGCATCCATTGATCAGACTGTCAAAAAATCTGAAAAAATCTATTCCCGATATTCATATCAGAACGACTTTAATCGTCGGGTTTCCTGGTGAAACAGAAGAGGACTATGAGGAGCTGATTGATTTTGTAGAACACGAGCGTTTTGCAAGACTAGGTGTCTTTTTGCTTATTCACAGGAAGAAAATACTGCGGCAGGAGATGGAAAATCAAATTGACGAGGAGATCAAGGAACAGCGCTTGGACGGAATCATGAGACGTCAATTAGATATTTCTTTAGAGCTGAATAGAGAAAAAAATCGGCAGCACATTGGAGGTTCTTGTAGAGGAAGAAGACGCTGCTGGCAGCTATATCGGAAGAACCAGATATGACGCACCTGAAATTGATAACTCGGTCATTTTTACTTCTGATCGTAAACATAGACCAGGAGACATTGTAATGGTTTTGATCGATGACGCTTTTGACTATGATCTAGTGGGACGGAGGTTTCCCTAAATGAATTTACCTAATAAATTGACAATCGCCAGAATCATATCCAGTGCCGTTTTTTATAGCGGCTTATATGTTCGGCTATTATATTCTTGCTTTTATATTGTTTATCGCAGCGTCTTTCACCGACATGCTGGACGGAAAAATTGCCAGGAAGTATAATTTGGTGACCAATTTTGGCAAGATCATGGATCCGCTTGCAGACAAGATTTTTGGTGTATTCCGCCTTCTGTCTCATGGTGGAGGATGGAACAGTAACAGGCTGGATGCTCATCGTCATTCTGGCGAGGGAATTTGCCATTGCAGGTATGAGAACCGTGGCAGCATCTGATGGAACAGTCATCGCTGCAGGCATGAGCGGCAAAAATTAAAACCGTACTGCAGATGATTGCAGTGCCTCTCTTTTTGACGGCAGCCATTGATGATCTCGATGTTTTTATTACATCAATTTGGCTGCGCAGATTTTCCTCTGGGCGTCGCTGATTATGACGGTGTATTCGGGCATCGAATACATAGCAAAGAATAAAAATGTCTTTGCTCAATAGGGGAGGTAAAGATGAAAACTGCAATTTTAAGTGTTGGAACAGAAGTTTTATTTGGACAGATAATAAATACGAATACCGTCTACTTATCCCAGCAACTCAATTTGCTGGGGTTTGACGTTATGTATCATTATACGGTAGGTGATAATTCGTGCAGACTGTCTGAGATGATAGAATTGGCTTTCCGCGACTGTGATTTCATCATCACCACAGGCGGACTTGGACCGACAGAGGACGATTTGACGAAAGAGACAGTCTGTGAGACGCTCCACGATCAATTGGTCATGCATGAGCCTAGTCTCCAGGCCCTTCATGAAATAGCAAAAACGCGGCAGAACGATGACCAAAAAACAACTATAAACAAGCGATGATGCCTTCAAGGGCTGTGGTCTTTGATAACGATGCGGGCAGTGCGCCAGGCTTTGCACTCTCTGAGGGTGGAAAGACTGTGATCTGCATGCCAGGGACCGCCGAGGGAGATGACCAGGATGTGGCAGCGGGTGTACGGCCTTATCTTGAAAAATTACAGACGGCAGTCATTTTTTATAAGACGCTGCGTCTCTTTGGCATTGGAGAGTCCTCACTGGAGACGGAACTTTTGGATTTGATCGATGCACAGTCGGATCCGACCATTGCTACCTATGCAAAAGAAGGCGAGTGCAGCCTGCGTATCGCATCAAAGCGGGGAAGCCTGGAAGAAGCACAGTCCGCGGTAGATGAGGTGATAGAGAAGATATCTGACCGCGTGGGCGAATACATCTACAGCTATGATGATGAGGAATTGGCCCAGGTTGTCGGCAAAAAATTAATCGATAGAAATATTACCATCTCTGCCTGCGAAGATCCTGCACTGGCGGATTATTTGCCGGCGCATTGACAAGTGTTTCAGGTATCTCCCAGGTGTTTGACCGCAGCCTCGTAACCTACACTTATAACGCAAAGATGAAAGAATTGGGTGTAAAAGAAGAAACCCTGTCAAAATACACGGCAGAGCAGTCAGGTAGCATCAGAAATGGTCTGCGGACTGAAAGAGAAAAGGAAGCCGAATTTGTGTTTCTGTAACAGGCCTTACAGGACCGGGAGGCGGTACGCCTGAAAAACCGGTAGGACTGATATACATCGGTTGTATTTTGACGACAGATTGGAAGTAAAAGAAATCAGAATGAGAAATGTGAATCGAGAATGGAATAGGCATTATGCGGTGTTGCATATGCTGGATATCGTCAACAAAATGTTAGCACAAAAAGAGTGTTTGACAGATTATGGAAAACGAGATATAATACAATTAATTCCATTTATTTACATTCGCAATAAATGACTTGACCTTTATAGGATATAAGGTATGATTGAACGAGAACAGATGTTCGCATTTCGGAGGTGGAAAATGAGTACAGCAAAAGACGAAAGAGAAAAGGCCCTAGAGGCCGCAATGGCCCAGATCCAGAAACAGTTTGGCAAAGGCGCCATCATGAAACTGGGCGAAGGGGCTGCTCAGATGAATATAGAGACAGTTTCAACAGGTTCAATCAGTTTGGATCTGGCTACAGGTGTTGGCGGCGTACCAAAGGGAGGATCGTAGAGATTTACGGTCCAGAATCTTCAGGTAAGACCACATTGACATTACATATTGTTGCAGAAGCACAGAAAAAGGGAGGTAAGGCTGCCTTTATCGACGCAGAACATGCCCTTGATCCTGTCTATGCCAGAAATCTGGGCGTACAGGTTGATGACCTCTTGGTTTCTCAGCCGGATACAGGGGAACAGGCGCTGGAGATTTGTGATATGTTGGCGAGGAGTGCTGCGCTGGATGTCATTGTCATCGACTCTGTTGCAGCTTTGGTACCAAAGGCGGAAATTCAAGGTGAGATGGGAGATTCCCCACGTCGGTCTTCAGGCGAGATTGATGTCACAGGCACTGAGAAAGATTGCCGGCACTGTGAACAAATCCAATACCTGTGTGATTTTTATTAACCAGTTGCGTGAGAAAATCGGCGTTATGTTCGGCAAACCCAGAGACGACGACTGGCGGACGTGCCCTCAAGTTCTACTCTTCTATGCGTCTTGACGTCAGAAGAATTGAGACCATCAAGAGCGGTGATCAGATGCTGGGCAACAGAACCAGGGTCAAGGTTGTGAAGAACAAAGTGGCACCCCATTTAAGCAGGCTGAGTTTGATATCATGTATGGACAGGGCATTTCCAAGGCCGGAGATGTGTTAGACTGTGCCGTAGAGGAAAAAAATTGTTGAAAAAGCTGGCTCCTGGTATAGTTATGCTGGAGAAAAGGATTGGACAAGGCCGTGAAAACGTAAAGAAATGGCTGGAGGAAAATCCTAGTATTCTCGATAAGATTGAAGGACAGTTGTTAGAGACGCTGAAACCAGAAGAAGTTCCAGAACAGGACGTTGATTTACAAGTCGATGAAGACGGTGTAGTCATCGAATAAATGCTTACATAAATTTAGGAGAAATCAATGGAAACAATCAAATGTATCACACAGAGAAGAAGTATCAGAAAGTTTAGAGGAGAAAAAGTAGGACGTGATGTCATCAAGACAATCGTATCTGCAGCAGCTTTTGCGCCGTCGTGGAAGAATACACAGATTACGAGATATATTGTGGTTGAAAATGAGAACGTAAAAAAAAGATTGCAGAGGAATGTGTTCTGGGATTTACTTTTTTAACGCTAAAACCATTGCCGGTGCTCCACAGCTGGTAGCTGTGACTTATGTTACAGGACGCTCTGGATTCGAAAAAAGACGGAAGCTATTCCACTTCTAAAGAAGATAGATGGGAGCACTTCGACGCTGGTATTGCCACACACAGACCTTCTGTCTGGCCGCCTGTGAAAAAGGGGTTAGGGACTGTTATTTTTAGGAATCTTTGACGAAGAGAAAGTTGCTCGTGCTATTTCGTTGCCAGAGGGGCAAAAAGTTGCAGCATTGATTGCAATGGGTTATCCAGAGGGAGAATCCCCGGCAGTCCCGAGAAGAAAAAAGAAGCGGAGGAACTGGTCAGTTTTTATTTAAGCTGTCAGATTATCAGCCGCTAGAAATACTGTTTATGATAGGAACAGAGTATACGTTTGTATATTCTGTTTTTCTTTTTACCAACCCTTGACAATCATATTGTAATGTGATACTATTTTGATATCATATTAATATCGAATTAGAAAAGAAATGAGGAGACTATCATGGAAACGAAACAGATCACACAAAAGGAAATAAGACCGGTTAACGGAATCTTGATGCTGATATTAATTACAATTGGTATTGTTGCTGCCATCGCACTGATCATCCTAGGCGCATTTTTCTTAAATGACGGATCGACAGCTGCAGGTGTAGCGATGCTAGTTGTGGGAATTCTTGGCACAATTATCTGTCCGGTATTGTATGCAGGTCTCAAGGTGGTAGGACCTAATGAGGCATTGGTATTGACACTGTTTGGAAATTATTACGGAACAATTTTAAAGCAGGGATTCTATTATGTAAATCCATTTGCAACATACAATAATCCAGCCTATATGAACGCTTTGGAAAAAGCCAAAAGCCGCAGCGGCATCTGTGGAGACGGAGAAGGGGCGCAGAGGAAGTTCGGGTTCAGTTAAGGTCAATGCGAAAAGACCATTTCATTGAAAGATACAACGCTGAATAATGGCATTCAGAAAGTCAATGATGTCATGGGGAATCCGGTTATCATCGGCGCAGTCGTAATCTGGAAGGTTATCGATCCGACAAAAGCCGTATTCAACGTGGAAGACTACACCGAATTTCTCTCGATTCAGACCGATTCAACGATTAGAAATATTTCTAGGATGTATCCATATGACTTATTGCAGACTGAGGAACACGAAAACTCTACAGAAAAAAACCTTAAGAGGCAGTGCCCAGGAAATCGCGGACAACATGAAGACAGAACTGAGCAAAAAGTAGAGTTTGCTGGATTAGAAATTCAGGAAGTTAGGATTACACACCTGTCATATGCAGAAGAAATTGCAGCTGCTATGCTTCGCAGACAGCAGGCAGAAGCAGTCATCGCTGCCAGGGCAAAAAATCGTTGACGGTGCTGTCAGCATGGTGAAGATGGCTATCGATAAATTAGGGGAAGAGGAAGTCGTCATACTTGATGAAGAACGAAAGGCTGCTATGGTATCCAATCTTATGGTAGTTCTCTGTTCAGAGAAAGATACCCAGCCTATCGTCAACAGCGGCAGCATCTACTAAGTTCAAAGGGAACAGGGGATTAGGAAAGCGGAGGGATTCATGGATAAAGATAAAAAGTATAGAGGATAAAGAGCGAGAACTCACGCTACGGCTGCAAAACTGCAGCAAAATGGAGAAAGAGATTAAGGAAAAGGAAAAAAATCCATCAAACAGAATGAAAAAGGCCAAGAAACAAGTCATTTTGAGAATCGCTCCCCTCTCTGTGGGAAGAGATATCCAGGTGGGCAGATGAAGATTTCCGTTCCATCAACAGTCAAATTGAATATCTTTTGACGGAGTCTGTTAGAGCAAGAAAAAAAATAGATGATTGAAAAGCAGATATGCAGCCATGTTTATGCAACTCGGCTGCAAGCTGCTTTTTTCTATGTTAAATTGATAATAAACTGTGTTAAAAATGAAAAGGGAGGATAAAATTGAGGTGAATGTTGAATGCAGGTTTTAGCCTTTGTGATATTCTTGTTTATTGCTTTTACAGCAGGCATAGTAATTGTTATCAGATCATTTTTCTTACTTGTAAAAAGAGTATAAGGAAAAAAAAAAAAAAAGCTGGATAGGGTTTTGAAAAAAGGTGTAGCCACTATTCTGATTGGTATAATATTGACTTTATTACCTACGGCTTCGTTTCTTTTAATTCGATATAGTAACAGTATTGGAGAACGAAATTATGTGGATACAGGAACACTTATCGTTTGGGATCCAGGACAAACTTCCTTTCATTATAAGGGGGAAAAATATGAAGAAATAAATTTGAATTTAGGAAATAAAGATACAGTTTATTGGAAAGAGTCATTTCAGGCTGATAGGAAAATTATCTTTAACATTATGTCGGAAATCAGTTTGATAGACAGGATCTTTAATGCAAATGAAAAAGAGAATGTTTATCTGGTAACAAATAGCACTGGCTTCCCGATTTATAGCAGTTATAATTTGTTTACGTCAGAAAAACATCGTTTAAAAAGTAGAAGCCTACTACAACGATTTGAACCATTATGATTTTTGGCTATTACCTGATGGTGATGAGAATAATCGAAACATAAGCATAAATCGAAGCGAATATGGGCAATTGCTAACAATAGCCAATCGTAAAAAACAAAGAAAATAAATTTGAAGAACAGCAGTGAAAGTTTTGAATTGTACTCTATAAGCAAAGATAAAGTCATCGAGATAAGTGGTCCATGCCTTATAAAGTATGGTGATAAATGGTATATGGAGGGGATGACGACTGATTTTGATGACGATGATTTAGATCTTCTTACCAGCGTAATTGAACTGCCCAATCATATAACTGAAAAAATTAAACAAAGACACGGTAAAACCATTTGACAATACTCGTCCGATGTGCTAAACTAATTGAGTTAGACCGCTCGGAAAAGGTTTTAGAAAGCGTTTGTACATACGCTACCTGAAAAGGCGAGACTGGATAGAGGAGGTAAGAATAGAATATGTACGCAGTAATTGAAACAGGCGGAAAGCAGTACAGAGTACAGGAAGGCGACGTTTTAACAATTGAAAAGTTAAATGTTGGCGCTGGAGAAAAAGTAGAATTCGACAAAGTACTGGTTTTAGCTAAAGAAGGAGACCTTAAGGTAGGTGCACCTTACGTGGAGGGAGCCAAAGTATTTGGCGAAGTTGTAGAGAACGGCAAAGGACAGAAAGTCATCATCTACAAGTACAAATCTAAGAAGGACTACAGAAAGAAACAGGGTCACAGACAGCCATATACAATGGTTAAGATTGAATCATTAGACGGTTCAGCTCCTAAAGCAGCTCCTGTCAAGGAAGAAGCTAAAGTAGAAGCAACTGAAGAACCGAAAGCTGATAAGAAAATTTCAGCATCTATGAAAAAAGACGAGCTAATTGCATTTGCTAAAGAAAATGGCGTAGAAGTAGATGAAAAAGGCAACAAAAGCTGTCATCATCGAAACAATTGAAGCAGCATTAAAATAATTCCCCTTATAGAGCCACTGAAATAACAAGGAGGTGTCTGGTCGATGGCAAGTAAAAAAGGTGTAGGTAGCTCGAAGAACGGTCGTGATAGTGAGTCGAAACGTTTAGGCGTGAAGACAGGTAGACGGTCAGTTCGTAAGTGCCGGCAGCATTTTGGTTAGACAGAGAGGTACAAAATTCCATCCAGGTAATAATGTAGGCATCGGCGGAGATGATACATTATTTGCTAAGATTGAAGGTAATGTTAAATTCGAAAGAAAAGACAAGACTAGAAAACAGGTTAGCGTTTATCCAAAAGAAGCATAAAAACTTTGAGCCCCTAAATTTTTTTAGGGGCTTTTCTGTTAGTTATTGCACATACTAAAAAACGTAAGGAGGTTCTGACATGTTTGTAGATAGAGCCAAAATATATATAAAATCAGGCAAAGGCGGAAACGGATGTGTTTCCTTTAGAAGAGAACCTTTTGTACCGGAAGGCGGTCCCGACGGCGGCGATGGCGGAAAAGGCGGAGACGTTGTTTTTCAGGCAGATAGAAACTTGAGAACTTTGATGGACTTCAGGTATAAGAGAAAGTACGAAGCCGAAAACGGACAGGACGGCATGAAGAAAAAACGCTTTGGAAAAAATGGTGAGAATTTAGTCATCAAAGTGCCTATGGGGACTGTAGTCATAGATGAAGAAACTGGTCTAGTTATGAAGGATCTTACGGAAGACGGCGAAGCTTTTGTTGCGGCAAAGGGCGGTAAAGGCGGTAAAGGCAATACGAACTTTAAGAATTCTGTGAGACAAGCGCCAAACTTTGCGGAAGCCGGCGGTTTTGCAAAAAGAGAGAAGTATCATTTAGAAATGAAGATGATAGCGGATGTGGGACTAGTGGGATTCCCCGAATGTGGGTAAGTCTAGCCTTTTAGCTACCGCTACCAGTGCACAGCCGAAAATTGAGAACTATCATTTCACTACCATTGCACCCAATTTAGGTGTGGTACAGATCTTTGACACCAGTTTCGTCATGGCAGATATTGCAGGCATCATTGAAGGCGCTCATAAAGGGTTAGGACTGGGATTAAAGTTTTGAAGCATATTGAAAGAACGAAAGATATTGATACATGTCGTAGACGTTTCAGGCAGTGAAGGCCGGGATCCGATTGACGACTTTGAAAAGATCAACAATGAACTGCGCGAATACAGCGAACGAGTGGCCAAAAACCGATGCTGGTGGCAGCCAATAAGATGGACATGATTGATGAAGAAGATCCTAAATATATTGAATTTAAGGAGTCATGTCGAAGGAAAAGGCTATCAGGTCTTTTCCGATTTCGCGCCGATTAATTTAGGGGTCCATGAATTGATGGCAGCTTTTGGCTCCAGAGCTGCAGAAAGCGGCGCTGAATCCTGAACAAGAAGAGGAATATGAATATTTTGATTTTGATGTGGACGATAAGGATCCGGATTTTAAGGAAATCTATGCATCAAAAAAAGGTGATGTTTACGTACTCACAGGGAAACAGCTGCAGAAGATCTTCGACTCCACGAACTTTAATGATATGGGTTCTTTGAGATATCTTTATAAGTATGTCGAGAAAAAAGGCGCCATTGAGAAACTATTGGAAATGGGTCTTCAAGAAGGCGATACGATCAAAATTTTCGATTATGAATTTGAATACTGGGACGAATATTAATCGATAAATTCGATTCAGTAAATCACCATAGCTTTTGGACAGAATGTCATACGACAAACTCAAGCCGAAGCATAGCTTCGGGGAGTTCCAGCATAAATTCTGTCTGGCAAATCGCCATAGCTCTTTGGACAGAATGTCATAATTTACACCTCTATATAATACTTTATATAGAGGTGATTTTATGAATAAGAATAAATTGTACTGGCAGATTGCTGTTTGCATGGTAATCTCAACAGTGGCAGTCTGTGGCGGAAATATTAAAAAAATGAAACTTTTGCAAAATATTTTGACCAGGCAAAGGCACAGGTTATGTACCAGATGAATTTGGAAGATGTAAAAGCTGCTGGAAAAAGAATTGTCTACAGCACTGGCGGATGCACCGGCAAAGGTCGTCTCTGCAGTAGCTGATGTCAACTCCTCTTCTAAATATGGCGAGCCGATGGACGAAAAATCCGACTCAGAAATTAAACAGGTACATGCAGTGGCTGGCGGCATGGTACTGAGCTCAGGAAGAGATGCCAAGCTGGGATTGTACGTGAAAATTAAACACGAAGACGCCATATCTGTTTATGGCAATCTTTCTGACATCAGCGTGTTTGAATCAGAGAGAGTACAGCGAGGCGAAATCATTGGCAGTTTTGATACAAATTCTGGCAAGGAATTTTTATTATGACCTTCAAGAGAATATGTGATATAATGAACGCAGGATCATACGGCTTTGCCGCAAGGAAGCGTTCATTGAATCACAAATTTCGATTGTATTTTCATTGGTATATTTGGGTATAATGATTCCACGAACCTACGATTTCATCGCAAGGAAGGAATCATTGAACCATGTGCTGGGATTCTGTTTCCAGAGGAATGCACATGGTATAATGAACGCACGATCTTTGACGGCGTTGCCGCAAGGAAGCGTTCATTGAATCATGACTTTCCATTATATTTCGAAAGGGACGTCATGGTATACTAGCAGTTGAAAAGGCTGGTGAATTGATGGTAAAAGAGAATTACAGAAGAAGAGTGTGAAGCGTTATTTGAAAAATATCATACGCCAGAGCATGTGATCGGTCACTGCAAAGCTGTCAGTCATACAGCTGTCACAATTGGCAGAAAACTTAACGAGCAAGGCTTTGCGCTGGATATCGATTTGATTAAAGGTGCAGGCCTTGTTCATGATGTAGCCAGAGTCAGTGATAAACACTGGGAAGTCGGTGCAGACATCTTGGAAAGCCTGGGTTACAAGGGATGAAGCAGAGATAGTCAGAGTGCATATGACGTATGATTTTCATGACTTTGATAAACTAGATGAGACGGATTTAGTCTGCCTTTGGAGACAGACTAGTCAAAGAAGATCAATATGTAGGTCTGAATGACCGTATCGACTATATCATTCATAAAGCGGGCAACAGACCAGAAGTAAATAAAAAGAATATTACAAAAGAAAGCAGAAACCCAGAAGTTTATGAAGTGCATAGAAGAATCGATCGGACAAACTATTGATAGTTTATTTACGAAAGGCTGAAAAATGAACCAGAATGAAAAAGTTAAACAATTTACTAAAGCGAGTAGAAAAACCTGCCAGATATATTGGCAGTGAGACCAATATTGTTATGAAAGATCCTGAAAAAGAAAGGCTAGGTTTGCCTTTGCCTTTCCAGACTTGTACGAAATCGGTATGTCTTATATGGGACTGCAGATTCTCTATCACATTTTAAATAGAGAAAATGATATTTATTGCGAGAGAGTTTTTTGCCCCGGCACCTGATATGGAATCAAACTCATGAGAGAGGAGCAGATGCCACTTTTCACTCTGGAGACAAAAGACGCCGATCAAAGATATGGATTTCTTAGGGGTTTACATTGCAGTATGAAAATGTCCTTTACCAGTATTTTAGACATGCTGGAATTGGCAGGAATCCCGCTGAAATCAACGGATAGATCAGAAGTTGACCCTATTATCATAGCTGGGGACCCTGCGCCTTTTAATCCAGAACCATTAGCTGAATTTATCGACGTGTTTTTTAATTGGGGACGGTGAAGAGAGCCTGCCCAAATTGATAAAAAGATACATCAATGCAAAGGACAGGGGGTGTCAGTAAGGCTGACTTCCTGAAAGAGATTGCAGACGATGAAGGTGTGTACATTCCTTCTTTTTTATCGCGTCATTTATCACGAAGACGGTACTATAAAAGCATATGAAAAGGCTTTTGAAGGAGCACCCGACAGGGTGAAGCGGTGCATAATTGATGACATAGAAAAAAAAAATAGATTTTCCGACAGAACCAATCGTACCTTTGATTGAAACGGTTCATGATAGATCTGTGATAGAAACCTTCAGAGGTTGTACAAGAGGCTGCAGATTTTGTCAGGCTGGAATGATTTATAGACCTGTCAGAGAACGATCAAAAGGAAGGATTATGGATCTTGCCAGAAAACAGCTTGAAAGTACGGGACATGAGGAATTGTCGCTGCTTTCTCTTTCTACCAGTGATTATTCAGAATTTGAGTCGCTGGCTGTTGACTTAATGAAAGAATGTAAAGAACAGAATGTATCTCTGTCCCTGCCGTCTCTTAGATTAGACACTTTTTTCTTTTAAGGTTTTAGAGGAAATACAGGGCTACAAAAGTCTGGATTGACCTTTGCTCCAGAAGCAGGCAGTCAGCGACTGAGAGATGTTATCAATAAAGGAATCACGGAGACAGACATTTACGATGCAGTAGAACAGGCCATCGAACTGGGCTGGAAACATATTAAGCTCTATTTTATGATTGGACTGCCGACGGAAACTTATGAAGATCTCGACGGCATTGCGGAAATTGCCAGAAAGATTATCGCTATTTACCGACAATCCGGGCGCACCGGGCGGTTTAATGTTACTGTCAGCGTCTCTAACTTTGTACCAAAGGCGCACACGCCGTTTCAGTGGGTTCGCCAGGACAGCACAGAAGAATTTACTAAAAAACACAATTATCTGCACGAGAAACTGAAGATAAAGGGCGTAACTTTTAACTATCACGACGATGCTGTCAGTACTTACGAGGCAATCTTTGCTCGCGGAGACAGGCGGCTTTCGGCGCTTTTGTTAGAAGCACATAAATTGGGCTGCCGCCTCGACGGCTGGTCGGAACATTTTGATTTGGAAAAGTGGAATACGGCCATCATGCAGTCAGGAACAGACGTCGGGTTCTATACCACGAGAAAAGAAAAACTATAATGAACTGCTGCCATGGGATATCATCGATTCTTCCATTACCAAAAATTTCTACAATCTGAAGCGGAAAAGGCAATGAAGGAAGTGACGACGAAGGACTGCAGATACGGCTGTAGTGGCTGTGGAATTAACAGAAGGGTGAACTGTAAAATGGGAGGCATTTATGAATAGATATATCATTAGATTTTCCAAGGAAGGTTATATTAAATATACATCACACTTGGACATGCTTAGGGCTGTTTAAAAGAGCGTTTAAAAGAAGCAGGATTTTGTTAGAGCATTCACAAGGATTTAATCCTCATCCCAAGATGGGGTTCGTTCAGCCACTATCGTTAGGCTATACCAGCAAGTGTGAACTTTTAGAGTTTGAGACTACAAAAGACTTTGATCCAGCAGAAATCAAAGAGCGTCTCGCAGGTGTCATGCCAGAGGGAGTAGAACTCCTGGATTGCCGAAAGCTCGAATCTCCAGTCAAGTCCCTGGCTTCTGCAGTTACAGAAGCAGAATATGAGGTCGTATTTCCCATACCTTCCAATCGAGAGAAATATGCAGAACTGATTAAAAGCTATCTGGATCAGGAACAGATTATCGCAGAAAAGCGACAGAAAAAAAAAAAAAAAAGATAGTCTCTGTAGATATTAAAGGAAAAATTAGAGAAATGGCTGTGGCGGCAGGTGACAAGCTGACGTTGCATATGAAATTAGATTCAGGCAGCAACTCTAATCTGAGCCCGGAACAGGTTATCGCATCATTTTTGACCTACACTGGATTAGACGTCAAACGGTACGATGTAGAGGTAGAGAGAACAAAGATAAACTTTGACAGTAAATTACAATTTTAGCTTGACTTCCCATAGAATATATGTAAAATTATGTAAAAGAGATCGTGCATATATAGAAAGGGGTACAGAATGATGGATCAACTCATGAACAAGCTGAAGGTATATATTACTTACTTAAAGGAACATAAGAAAATCGCAAAAGAGCAGCGGCAGTCGTATTGATCATGATTGTCGCTGTTGTGTTTTTGGACATAATGGGGAAAAAGAAGAAATTCCGATACAATTGCCCGAAGAAACAAAAAACACGGAGACGTCAGAGCTGACACCAGAAGAAACTGAAAAGGCAGAGATTTTTGTAGATATCAGTGGGCAGGTAAAGAAGCCTGGCGTGTATCAGATTACTGAGGGAACCAGGTTGTTTGAAGTGATAAAAATGGCAGGCGGCTTGACATCGGATGCAGATAAGGATGGATTTAACCAAGCCGAAGTTGTCAGTGATGGAGAAAAGATTGTCATACCTGCCAAGGGAGAAGGAGTAGATTCACCAATCAGTTCAGGAACGACGGCCAGCGGTTTAATTAATATTAACACAGCAGATAGTACGGCGCTGCAGGAAATTCCGGGTGTCGGACCAGCTACAGCAGATAAGATTATTGCATACCGCAACGAAAATGGTCGTTTTTGCATCAAAAGAAGATATTAAGAATGTCAGCGGTATTGGAGACAAAACTTATGAGAAAATGAAAGACAAAATCACAACTTGATTGTTCAGCATTATAAATTTGTTTGACAGACCTGGTATAAAGTGCATATATCTGGCAAGAATATCTTTAGAGGTGATAATATGTTCAGCCAGAAGAAAAAGAAATTTAACTTGGATTTACGTGTGTATCGTATTATTTATTGCGGTTATTGCAGTATTTATACTGATTGGAGCACTGAGCAATAAGAATGCAGAAGATGCGGAACGTACAAATCTTGAAAGTAAAGTTAGTGAAGAAAATCAATCGGGTCCAGACGCTGATAATTCAACGGATGTACAAGACCAGGATCAAAATGATGACGACCAAGATAAATTTTATCAGTCATATTATCTGGTCAAATACGATAATAATGTTATAAAGATCTATTTCTCTGATGAAACTGGAAAGCTTACGGAACTGGAAAGCACTTCCATTGTCTATGAGACATTATCCCAGGGGGACCAGGCAAAGTTTCGTGAGGGTATCAAAGTTGAAAACAGAGATGATCTTAATAGATTAATGATGGATTATGAGAGTTAAAATTAAATGATTGATGTAAATTTTAAAAGTTCAAAACTGAAAAGCAGACTGAAAAAAATGTGCAGTCTTGTTTGCGGGTGTCCTGGCTTTTGTCGCATGTGCCGGGGTGCTGTTTCCCGAAAAACTGTCGGTGATTACCGGCTCGGATAATGTGGTTTCTGAAAGAGTACTGATTCCCGGAGGACAGTCTGTAGGCATTCAGATGAGTGTAAAAGGCGCTCTGATTGTCGGTGTAGAGAATAATTCTGGGCCGCAGATAGGTGATATGATTGTAGCCGTCAATGGAGAAAAGGTATCAGGACCAGCTGATGTGGAAAAATTGTAGGTGACAAGGGCAAAAAGGTGGAGATTACTGTGATGAGAAATAAAAAACCATCAATTATGAAATCACACCGTACTATGATATGTCCAGCAAGGAATACAAATTAGGTTTCTGGATTAAGGAAAAGATCGCAGGTATCGGTACCCTGACTTTCTATGACCCAAAAAACAAATAAATTTGCCTCCTTAGGGCACGGAATTTATGAACCTGAGACTGGCACGCTGCTACAGACGAAAAACGGCAGTCTGCTTAATACCAAGGTAAATCAGATTACGGCAGGCGCAAAAGGAACGCCAGGAGAAATTGGCGGGATTATTTACAATTTCCAAAAGCCGCTGGGCTCAATAGAAAAAGAATACCGAGTTTGGTATTTATGGAGAGGCTGATAATTCTCAGAGTTTTGAGACCAGTCAGCCGATGGTCATGGCATCAAAAGAACAGATAGAAGAAGGCGATGCCTATATATTGACGACTATAGACGGAACCACAGTAGAAAAAATTTAAGATTGAAATCACGAAAATTCATCACCAGAGTTCAGCCGAGAGCAAGGGATTGGAATTTCAGGTGACCGATAAAGGACTTCTTGCGTCATGCGGCGGTATTATTCAAGGCATGAGCGGCAGCCCAATTATACAAAATAACCGGATTATCGGGGCAGTTACCCATGTTTTTGTAAATAACCCTCAAAAAGGATACGGAATTTTTTGCCGAGTGGATGGTAGAAGAAATAGATAAATGATACCATTCTGTCGAATATGTTCGAATTTGTAGTAATTTAAAAACAAATTGCGATAAATACATGCAGAAAAAAAAGTGAAATTCATTGTAAAATAATATCATAAGAAAATGAATTTTCTTGAAAAATGTCCCGAGGGAGGATTATGCGTATGGGAAAAATTAAGTTAGGAATTGTTGACGACAACAAAGACTTCTGTGAGGTGCTGCAAAATTATTTTTGCCAGCAAAATGACATAGAAGTCTGTTTCGTCGCAGAAGATGGCCTACAGGCTCTGGAGAAGGTCCAGGAAAATGAAGTTGATGTGTTGATTCTGGATCTGATCATGCCGCATCTTGACGGTATTGGAGTACTTGAGTCATTAAACACAATGGATCTGAAGAAGTATCCCCGTGTGGTTATGGTTTCAGCAGTAGGTCAGGACTCTATGATTCAACGAGCTGTTGGACTGGGAGCTGAATACTACTTGGTGAAACCAATCAACACAGACGTTTTAGGTAAGAGAGTTAGGCAGGTGATGAACAGAGATGGAGGAATCCGTACCAATGCAAACAGCCAGCTTAACCTTCGAAAATCTACAGTTTATAAAGATATTATCAGAGAAAATGATTTAGAAATTGAGATTACAAACCTAATCCATGAAATTGGTGTTCCTGCTCATATTAAAGGATATCAATATTTGAGAGATGCTATAACGATTGTTGTGAATGATATGGACATCTTGTGTGCCGTAACGAAAGAATTGTATCCAATGATTGCCAAGATGAATGATACCACGCCTAGCAGAGTCGAACGAGCTATCAGACATGCGATAGAAGTTGCATGGAACAGGGGAAGAATTGAAACAATAGATGCTTTATTCGGATATACCGTAAAAAATGATAAAGGTAAACCGACGAACTCAGAGTTTATTGCTATTATAGCAGACAAGCTTAGACTAGAGAGAAAGGTTGGATAAATCGTTAAACCCCGAACGAATTATAAAAACCGATTACTTAAAGGAATACTGAATTTGAAAACAAGGAACCAGGAATTATTATTAACATAGAACCATAAACTCCTTTCATTTATTGTGTGGGTGAAAGGAGTTTTTCTTATTCTTAACGTACCTTGCAAAACTTCGCCCCTTGTGGGCGACATGGGAAATAGGAATCTTTGATTCCGTTATTTTTCGTTTTTTCTTTAAGATTTGGATAGGTCATGGTATAATAAACGCAAGCAATTTTGCAGCTTCGCTGTAAGGAAGCGTTCATTGAAACGTGTCCTACGATATAAAATTCAGTGGATTGGACACGTTATAATGGTTCCATAATCTTACGATGTTGCCTGCAAGGAAGGAACCATTGAATCATGACGTTCGATTCTATTTCTAGTGGAATATGGTAGAATAAATTAATAAAGCTATAATACAAACGGAGGTGTCTATGATAACGGAAGAAAAGGTAGAGCGCATCAATGAGTTAGCCAGAAAAAGCAAAAACGTCTGAAGGACTCAGCGAAGAAGAAAAAAGAAGAGCAGCAAGTTCTTAGAAGAGAATATATTGATTCTTTTAAAGCAAATCTGCGATCTCAGCTTGAACAAATAGAATTTGTGGAAGACGTAGAAGAGGCAGAAGGACGCAAAAAAGGCGATCATGTCGTGGAAATTGAAGAAAATTTGAATTAATTATTAGAAAAAGAGCAGAATTTTACAAATTCCGCTCTTTCTTTTGTTTTATGATAGAAGGCAGGGGAAAGGTGGGATTATTATGAAAAAAGTATATGCGATAAACGCCTGCGTACTCGTCATCATTTTTCTGACGGCGGGAATCATAGCCAGGCCCAGCGATTATAATCGCGAAATGAAAAAATTTAATTTCGCAGAGAACGGAGGTTCTCAATGAATTTTACGATGGAAGAAGAGATTTTGACGCATCACGGGACAAGCTTGAACTGCTGGAATCAGGCAAACTGTTGAAAAATGATGTGGCTGCTATGAAGACCTATCAGTCAACTGATATAGATCAAGTAGTCAGTTATAAAATTAAAATCAAGTCTTGTAAGAAGACAAGCTATGGCATCATTAAAGGAAAAGCTGAAATCAGATGGGTCATGAGAAGTGTCAATGATACGAGAGAAGAGAAACATTCGTACTTTTTACTGGAGAAATCAATCAAAAAATACGAAACTTACACAACTCAAAAAAATTTAAAAACTTATTTTTCACTGTTTAATGGCGACAGATTATTGGTATAATATAAACTTGAAGATTAAATTAAACATAAACATCAAAGGAGCATATTCACATGAGACAAGTATATTTGGACTATTCAGCGACGACGCCAGTCAAAGAAGAAGTCTTACACGAAATGATTCCTTATTTTACAGAAAAATTCGGCAATCCTTCAAGTCTTTACACCATGGGGTTAGAGTCTAAAGAAGCTGTTGATAAAGCAAGAGAGCAGGTAGCGCACCTGATTAACGCAGAACCAAGGGAGATTTATTTCACTGGCTGCGGAAGCGAAGCTGATAACTGGGCTGTTTTTTTGGTGTAGCAAATGCATTAAAAGATAAAGGCAATCACATTATTACAACGAGAATTGAGCACCATGCGCTGCTGCATTCCTGTCAGTTTTTAGAGAAAAATGGCTATGAGGTTACATATCTGGACGTTGAACCGGATGGGACAGTAAAGCCTGAGACTTTAGAAGCCGCCATTACTGATAAAACAATTCTTTATCAGTATCATGTATGTAAACAACGAAGTGGGAACGGTTGAGCCGATTAAAGAGCTGGCGCAGATTGCAAAGAAGCACAAAATTCTCTTCCATACAGATGCAGTACAGGCACTGGCCAATGTACCCATCGACGTGAAAGACCTGGGGGATTGACCTTATGAGCGTGTTCGCCCATAAGATTTATGGTCCCAAGGGGGCATTGGAGCGCTTTATATGAGAAAGGGCCTGAGAATTTCAAACTATATTCATGGCGGAGGCCAGGAAATGGGGAGAAGAGCAGGAACTGAGAATATGGCTGGAATCGTGGGCTTTGGCAAAGCAGCAGAAGTGGCTGAAGCCAACTTTGATGAGCATATTCGCCACTGCAAAGAGGTCAGGGATTATTTAATTGAGAAAAAGTAAGCAAAGAAATACCCGATACCTTTGTAAACGGAACCATGGAACATAGACATCCGGGCAATGCCAATATCACCTTTAAATATATAGAAGGTGAATCAATCCTGTTGCTTTTGGATTACAAAGGCATCAGCGTATCGACGGGGTCAGCCTGTTCATCGAAATCATTAGAGCCGTCCCATGTACTCTCTGCACTGGATGTGCCAGTAGAGATGATCCACGGTACCGTGAGATTTACAGTAGGTGATTTTACAACAAAAGATGATATTGATTACGTAGTAGAAAACTTAAAAAAGAAATTGTGACAAAACTGAGAGAATTGTCACCAGTAAACAGCGAGAAAGGTTGGTAGGAAAATGGGTTTATATAACGATACAGTGATGGATCATTTCATGAATCCAAGAAACGTAGGAGATCTTGAGAATCCTGATGGAACTGGCACATATGGCAGCCCAGTCTGTGGAGATATGATGCAGATTCAGATCAAAGTGAAGGACGACGTCATTACCGATGCAAAGTTTAAGACTTTTGGCTGCGGCAGCGCCATCGCATCTTCCAGCATGGCTACCTCTATGATTATTGGAAAATCTATAGACGAGGCGCTGGCGATCAGCAATAAGCAGATTATTGAAGAACTAGGCGGGCTTCCGGCAGTGAAAGTACACTGTTCCGTTCTCGCTGACCATGCGATAAAAATCTGCTATTTACGATTATGCGCAGAAAAATGGCAAGACTTACGAAGGGCTTGCAGGCTTTGACCCTGATGCAGATGAGGATGATCATGAACACATTATCGAAGAATAAGGTAGTATTAGGTTTAAGCGGCGGAGTGGACAGCACTACCGCTGCTTTATTATTGCAAGAAAAAGGACTGGAAGTCATCGGTTTCTATTTTGACGTCTTAGGTACGAATCTAAAAGGGGCCGAGGCTGCCGCCCAATTGGCAAAGAAGCTCGATATTGACTTTGTTAAAATGGACGTCTCTGAAGAATTTGACCAGACAGTGATAAACAATTTCTGCGGTGAATATTTACAGGGTAGAACGCCAAACCCTTGTGTCATCTGTAATCCCAGCATCAAATTTAAAAAATTGCTGCAGGTAGCAGAAGAAAAAGGGGCATACTATATTGCGACGGGGCATTATGCCAGAATTTTTCATGATGAGGAAAGGGATCTATATTTCATCAGAAGGGGCGCAAATCAAAAAAGGATCAGTCCTATATGCTCTACAGGCTGGGACAAAATGTGTTATCTCGGCTGATACTGCCTCTTGGGGAATTTGATGACAAAGAAAAGACAAGAAATATAGCCAGAAGCCATAATCTGCCGAACGCGGAAACAGCCGACAGCCAGGAGATCTGTTTTATAGACGAACAAAAAGAAAACTACGTATCATATATCGAAAACAGAGGATTGACGGCGGAAAAAGGCAATTTTGTAGACTCACAAGGTGCTTTTTTTAGGGGAGCATCAGGGTCTCGTTCACTACACCATCGGTCAGCGCAAAGGACTCGGTATTACTTTGGGAAAACCGGCCTTTGTAACCTCAATTGATCCAGAGACAAATCAAGTTACTCTGGGGGATAATGCAGACCTATTTAAACGAGAAGTTATTTCCTCGGAGAACTTTTTCGCGGCAAATTCACTGCCAGACCTGCCGGAGGGTTTTGGAGATGAGCTTCGTGTTCTGGCAAAGATTCGCTATGCTGCCACGCCGGCACCAGCGAGAGTGAGCCAACGACCAGATGGGAAAATCCTCACTGTTTTTGATGAGCCGCAGCGAGCAGCTACACCAGGGCAATCTATTGTATTTTACAAAGAAGATTACGTATTTGGCGGAGGGTTTATCGAATCCACCTCTGTTTCGGAGTAAAATGTAAAAAACTAATACTAAAGTTTATAGAAAATAGTCCCCAAACTAATATTGCATATTGTCTTCCCCTGTCATTATAATGGGTAGACGGCTTAGATATTTAGAGCAAAAAACGATGCAAGAAAGATAGAGAGGGATAAACCATGAACAGTATTATCTTACTGAGTTTAAAAAGAACAGCTTTTAAAAAGCGTCAAAGATATAGAGCTTTCAGGTCATTGCAGGCACAAGACAGGAAACCTTAGTGTAATCAACAGGAAGGAACAGTATATTATTATAACACCGTCAGGAATTTCAAAAGCAAAGCTTGTCCTTGCCGATTTGGTGGTGTGTGATTTTGAAGGAAATATTTTGGATAACCCTAATAATAACAAACCTTCCAGCGAATTGCCAATGCATATAGCATGTTATAAAAAACAGAGCTGACGTACACTCTGTGGTACACACACATTCGACTTATGCCACAGCATTTGCAGTAAAAGGGTTGGAGATTCCGCCTGTTGTAACGGAATCTGTCTTCTATAAAGACAAAACAACAGTAATAGGTTATGGTAAACCTGGCAGCCGCGAGCTGGCAGAAAAGGTGACTGCTGGTATTTCAGAAGATACAGACGTTTTAATCTTGGAAAAACACGGTGATTATCATGGGAGAGGCCATTGCCGAAACGGTTCTAAAAGCAAAATACGTAGAAGAGGTGGCAAAAGTGGCACTTTTATCCAGCATGTTAAACGAGAATAATCTGTGAGAGTATCAGACATACTAAATCATATCAAATATGATGGAGGTGTGGTTAATGAACAGAATTATCAAAGATGCGGTGATGCTGGCAGCTGCAGGAACTGCAGGATTTTGTGCTTATAAATGGATGTCCCCCGACTGATAAGCAAAAGATCTCAAGGGATGTAAAGCGTACAGTTGAAGATATGGGCGATGTGCGCCATGATATGTCACGTATGGCCGGCACCATCAAAGACACATTCTAGGTTTGATGCAAAATAGCGCGAAAGCGCTATTTTTGTTTTTTGTATTTCGATTTTTATGGTATACTAATCTTATGGATAAAAAAGATATTAAAAACTATGCAAATAATGAATACAGACGATGGCTGGAAAAGTCCGTGAAGGATGTACAGCTGCAGCAGGAATTAGAACAACTGGCTGATAACGAAGAAGAACGTATCGATTCCTTCTATACTGATTTGCAATTCGGTACGTCAGGTCTCAGGGGAATTATCGGCGCTGGTACGAATAGAATGAACGAATACGTGGTCAGGAGGACGACGCAGGGGCTGGCGGACTATCTCAATGGACATTGCAGTGAACCGTCTATCGTCATCGCCTATGACAGCAGAAAGAAATCAAAGGTCTTTGCCTTGGAAACAGCCAAGACGCTGAGAGGAAACGGTATAGAGGTCTTTCTTTTTTCAGGAGATTGCGCCGGTATCATTGCTCTCCTATGCTATAGGCAGACTGCATTGCAGCATGGGTATCATGATTACGGCCAGCCATAATCCGAAGATTTTTAACGGATACAAGGTATACAATCAAAACGGATATCAAATTGTTGGAGAAGAAGCAGACCAGATATCAGAGGCGATTGACCAATTAGATTTTTTTCGAGGGGATTAGAGTAAGTGAGGAAGGAATCAGATTCGTCGACGAATGGGTATGTGATGATTTTATTGCGAAAATCACATCATTTTCTTTTTGTCTGGCCAAAAGAAGACACTCAGCACCTTATCTGTCGTCTATAGTCCGTTAAATGGAGCAGGAAATAGATATGTGCGGCAAGTGCTTGCGAACATCGGTTTTGAAAATCTGACAGTCGTTCCATCGCAGGAGAACCCTGATGAAAATTTCACGACATGTCCTACGCCGAATCCGGAAAAAATCACAGCATATACGGAAAGCTTCAAGGTTTTAGATCAAATTGAGGAGACGTGATCATTGCAACCGATCCTGACAGTGACAGAGTCGGTCTTTTGTCTGCTATATGAAGGCATGAAGGTGCTGCTGACTGGAAATCAACTGGGGATTTTGATCTTTGACTATCTCTGCCAGAGGCGAAAGGCAAAGCCGGGACAAGTTGTCATTAAGAGTATCGTCTCAACGCCGCTGATTGAAAAATGGCAGAAAAATATGGACTTCAAGTCATCAACACGTTGACTGGCTTTAAGTATATTGGAGAATTGATTACAGCGCTTTCAAATCGGGGGAGAAGAGAAATCTTATTTTTTCGGCTTTGAGGAGAGCAACGGCTATCTGATCAATCCCTTCATCAGAGACAAGGACGGCGTCAGTTCAGCAATGATCGCAGTAGAAATGGCGGCGTATCATAAGGCACAGGGAAAAATCTCATCGAACGTCTCCAAGAGATTTATGCGGAGTTTGGCACCTGCAGAGATAAGACCAGAAATTATTTCTTCGAAGGGCCATATGGTGCAATGGCCATGAAATCTTTGATGAATCATTTTAGAGAGAAATCGATGACAGCATCGGCGGCAGGAAAATTCTCAAAAAAGAGAGATTACATGGAAGAAACAGGGCTGCCAAAGGCGGATGTTGTGGAATTTATTTTGGAGGGCGGCGCCAGATTCATCATAAGACCTTCAGGTACGGAGGCAAAGATTAAAGTCTATCTTTTTGAAACAGAAAACAATACAAAGCTGGAAAAGGCTATCGAACATATTATTGAAACTTATAAGGAGTTGTAATTATGAAAAAACTATACTAATCATTCTGCCTGTGCTCATCTGTATTCTTCTTCTCTGCGGCATTTTGCTCCATCGCACTGCTTCACTTCCAGCAGTCAAGGTCCATTCTTTTGACGGATCGGGACAAGTCTCTATCAGGTGGGAGGCAATGAAGGATGTTGACGGATATGCCGTATATCGGTCCAATACAAAAAGAGGGAACCTATGAACTGATAAAGACCTGTGATGGTGATGCGCGTCAGTATACAGACACGAACAGAAAAGTCGGTCAGAAACTTTATTACAAGGTATGCAGCTACACGCTAAAAAAAACGGAGAGAAATCTTATGGCGATAAGTCGGAAGCAGCCGAGGTTCAGGTAAAGAAAGCCATAGAAAACGACCCTGAAGATGCTCTGATGCTGGTCAATAAGAAGAATTGGCTGAGCAGCAGCTATGTGCCGTCAAAGCTGGTTTCTCTGGGCAGTCTGGCAATCGTGGATATTGAAGCCAAGGAAGAGGTTCGAGATGCTTATGAGAACCTTTACCGTGATGCACAAAAGGCAGGCTTTGACATCAAAGTCCTCTCTGCTTACAGGGACTATGACTTACAGGCTTCTCTGTTTGACTACTGGTGCAGGACAGACGGCATAAAGCAGGCGCTGAGAACTAGCGCCAAAGCTGGCCGTAGTGAACACCAGACCGGTTATGCCCTGATGTTTCCTGTGAAGAATTAAATTGGGATTTGCTGGAGCGTTTCGGCGACACAGCTGAGGGTAAATGGCTTGGGAAAAAATGCGCACAAATATGGATTTATCGTCAGATACGGCAAAGACACAGAAGCGATTACCGGCTATGCTTACGAGCCTTGGCATATCAGATATGTGGGAGAAAAGCTGCCAAGGAGATATTCGAGCAGAATATCACTTTTAGAAGAATATTTAGGCTATTTTTAGGGTATAAAAATAGACAATTTTAGGTATTTGTGATAAAATTAATGATTATTGCGAGATAGACAATACGACCGATTGCGTTCCGGCTGAAGCCAGGCAATCGTAATATAAGGAGTAATATATATGGAAAAACTAGGCTTAAATCAAATCAGACAGATGTTCAGGGACTTTTTATGTGAGTAAGGATCACTATGCAGCTAAGAGTGCTTCACTAATTCCCCAGAACGACAAATCCTTGTTGATTATCAATTCAGGTATGGCTCCTCTCAAGCCGTACTTTGCAGGTATTGAGACGCCGCCGGCGAAGAGAATGACGACCTGCCAGAAATGTATCAGAACAGGCGACATCGATAATGTAGGTATTACGGCCAGACATGGCACATTTTTTTTGAAATGTTGGGCAACTTTTTCTTTCGGCGACTATTTCAAAGAGGAATCCCTAAGATGGGGATGGGAATTCATCACCCAGTGCTTGAAAATGCCAGAGAAAAAAGATCTGGGCGACCGTTTACTATGATGACGACGAGGCCGTAGAAATCTGGAAAAAAATTGGTGTGCCAGAAGAACGCATTGTGAGACTGGGGAAGGAAGATAACTTTTGGGAAATCGGCCTGGGACCGTGCGGTCCATGTTCTGAGATATATTTTGACAGAGGACCGGAATACGGCTGCGGAAAGCCGGATTGCAAACCGGGCTGTGACTGTGACAGATATCTGGAGTTCTGGAACCACGTATTTACGCAGTTTTCTAAAGAGGAAGACGGCAGTTATACGCCATTAGAGCATCCGAACATCGATACAGGTATGGGACTGGAAAGAATGGCCTGTATCATGCAAGGCGTAGATTCCATCTTTGATGTTGATACCATCAGGCACATTCTTGACGGTGTAGTAGCTATGTCAGGTGTAAAATACGAAGACGGCGCCGCCAAAACAGACGTTTCAATCAGAATCATCACAGATCATTTGAGATCCATGGTCTTTATGATTGCTGACGGCATCATACCTTCCAATGAAGGCCGCGGTTATGTGCTGAGAAGATTAATCAGACGTGCCGCCAGACATGGCAGAATTTTGGGCATCGATGGCAAATTCCTCGTAGCCTTGTCCAACAAAGTGATTGAAGTATCTGCTGACGCCTATCCGGAACTAGAGGAAAAGAAAGAATATATCCAGAAAATCATATCCGTCGAAGAAGAGAAGTTTGCAGCAACCATCGATCAGGGAACTTCTATTATCCATGAATATGTAGACGAACTGAAAAAGACGGAAAAACAGTTCTTGCAGGGGAGAAAGTATTTAAGCTTTATGATACCTATGGTTTCCCACTGGAGTTAACAGAAGAAATTTTGCAGGAAGAAGGGCTGCAGTGCTGACGTGGATGGTTTTAACGACAACATGCAGAAGCAAAAGAGATGCTTAAAGAGCCAGCAGAAAATCTGCCGATGAAGAAGGATGGAAAAATGCTGCAACTGCGGTGGATGTTCCGAAACCCTCTTCACAGGCTATGACCATTTAGACGACGAAGGAGAGGTACTGGCAATTGATGTAGATGGACAACTGACAGACAGTGCGACATCTATCAGAATGCGACGGTATACCTTGATAAGACACCGTTTTATGCAGAAGGAGGCGGACAGGCTTCTGATAATGGTTTTTATGTCTACCGAAGATTGTCATGCGAAAGTGATCTCTGTAGAAAAATCACACGGGGTTTATGCCCATAGAGTTTTAATTGAAAAAAGGGACTCTAAAGAAAGGGGATAGAGTGCAATGTGGCGTCAATCTTTTAAGCGTCACGCGACAGCGAGGAATCACACGGCGACGCATCTCCTGCAGAAAGCGTTACGTGATGTGATCGGTTCTCACGTAGAACAGGCTGGTTCCAGCGTCAATGAGAATAATATGCTCAGATTTGACTTCACTCATTTTTGAAGGCGTTACACCGGAGCAGCTTTCAAGTAGAAGAACTGGTTAACCAGAAGATTACAGAGTTCCTACCAGTCAAGACTTGCGAAACATCCATGAAGGAAGCGCAGGAAATGGGCGCTATGGCCCTCTTTTGGTGAGAAATACGGCGATCAGGTCAGAGTCGTAAATTGCGGCGACTGGAGCGTTGAACTCTGTGGGGGAAACCCATGGGAAAATACCGGTCAAATCGGCGCCTTAAAAGATCGTCAGTGAAGCAGGTGTGGCCTCAGGTGTCCGCCGAATTGAAGCTTTCGTGACAGGCACAGGTGTGCTCTGAAAACGATTGAAGCAGAAGACACCATCAGACAGATTGCAGAAGCCCCTCAAGTCTAACCCTTCTGCGGTAGCACAGAAAGCTGTTTCTGTCGTTGAGGAATTGAAGGATACGAAAAAGAGTTGGAAGACTTTAAAAAGCAGCAATGGGATCAGAGGTAGACGACACATGGTCGAGGCCGCAAAGTTGTCGGCGACATCAAGCTTGTGACAAAGGAATTTAAGGATTATAATATAAATGATCTGCGTAATCTGTCCGATGATATCAAAGCCTCATACAAAGGCATCGTCATGGTATTTTCGCGACAGTCAATGGACCAAAGGTTTTTCTTGGTTTCCATTACCGACGACTTGCTGGAAAAAGGGGTTTACACGCAGGCAATATGATAAAACAGATTGCTGCAGCTTGCGGCGGAGGCGGCGGCGGAAAGGCCGACATGGCACAGGCCGGTGCAAAGGATTCTTCAAAAATTTTCCCGATGCATTTAAGGTTGCAGAAGAACTTTTATCATAGTATACTATAGTTAGGAAAAAGGGAGGTCGTTATCATGGAAAGAAAACAATTATGTTTGACGCAGCGAAAACGCAACAGAAAACTACAAAAGAAATCCTGGAGGCTGTATACGCCGCTTTGGAGGAGAGAGGGGTACAATGGAATTGATCAAATGGTTGGCTACATTCTTTCAGGCGACCCTCATACATTACAAAGTCACAACAATGCGAGAATGATGATCAGCCGCATTGATAGAGACGACTTGGTAGAAGAAATCTTAAAGGATTATCTAAAAAAATAAGAATAAGAATTAACGGCAGGCGATTTTTTTTTAACCTGCCGTTTTTTTAGGAAGGCAGGAAATGACTACAATATTTGAGAACCAATGTACGTATACTTATGAATATTATTTACAACTGAAGCGGGCGACTTTGGACAAGAGCTTTGTAAACACATGCTACAGCGCTCTAGTCATCATTACCGCCTGGGTGTGCTAACGGTGGTGAAAAACTGGTATACCTTTTTACCATTGCAGCCGTAGTAGCTCTGATATTCGTACTCTACAGACTAATCGGAACACCCATTCGGCTGGCGTCTTTTGCAGCAAAGAAAAAATCGCCAGGTTCATGGCAGGGATATCGAGACGATAAATCATTTTTATGAGGATCATCTCTTGGCAGTCAACACCCTGTCACGGGGCAAGACCAATATCAAATATGAAGAGGTAAGGACTTTGATGCAGTCTAAAAATTTGTTCATTATCGGTATGGACAAAGGGGTGCTGTTAATCGATAAAAACGGATTTTTAAAAGGTACTGTTGAAGATTTTTGATTTTTATGAAAGAAAAATGTGAATGCTGAGGTGAAAATATGAGGAAAATAGCCCTTTGATGTCGGAGACAAGACAGTAGGTATCGCTTTGAGTGATGCGCTGGGCATTACAGCCCAGGACTGATGACATTGGAAAGAGTGGGAATCCGCAAAGGACACGGAAAATTCTGGATTTGGTAAAAGAGTACGAGTGTGACACACATTGTCATCGGATTGCCAAAAAAACGACGGAAGTGACAGCATCCAGACCGAAAAAGTCTATGAGTTCCGCACCATGTTGGAAAACAAGATGAGAAGTACGGGAATGAAAGGTGTCGACGTTGTATGGCAGGACGAACGCCTGACTACTGTCATGGCCGAAAAGGTCCTTATCGAAGCGATGTCAGCCGCAAAAAAAAGGAAAGAAGTGATTGATAAAACAGGCGGCGGTTTTAATCATGCAGGGCTATTTGGACACGTTATCCATGAAAAAAAGATTAATGACGAACAATTATATCCGTATACTTGAATATAATTCGTGATATCTTTGATTTTGAGAAAAAACTTAATTAAAACAAGGTAAAAAACGCGAATTTTACTGAACAAAATATTGACACCAAAAAGTATATGTGATAAAGTTTATTGTGTAAGATATTCTACATATACTTTTTTTTTTGTTTCATCATTATGGAGGTTAGATACATGAAAAAAAAAATCGGAATCATCATGGGAAGTGACAGCGATCTTCCTGTAGTAGAGAAAGCAATGACCACGTAGGAATTCGGGGCGTACCTTATGAGGTTCACGTTTATTCTGCCCATCGTACACCGGCAGAGGTAAAAGAATTCACACAGAATGCGAGAACAAACGGCTTCGGCGCTATCATCGCAGCAGCAGGAAAAGCGGCGCACCTGGCAGGTTCTATTGCAGCCAGCACCACGCTGCCTGTCATCGGCATTCCAGTCAAGTCTTCGACTTTGGACGGACTGGATGCGCTTTTATCCACAGTGCAGATGCCTGGCGGAATTCCGGTGGCAACTGTCGCGATTGATGGTGCGCAGAATGCGGCTCTCCTGGCTATTCAGATGCTTGGCATCGAAGATGCGGAGATCGCATCAAAACTGGACAACCAGAGAAAAGCGGCGGCTGAAAAGTTCTGGCTAAAAATAAGAACATTGAGGAAAAATATAATATTCTGTAATAAATAAAAATTAGAAGAGGTGAAGCTTATGCGCGTCGAGAAGACGGAACAATTATACGAAGGAAAAGCGAAAAAGGTCTATGGAACGACAGAGGAAACGCTCTGTATCGTTTCCTATAAGGACGACGCGACTGCCTTTAACGGTCTGAAAAAAGGCACGATCATGGGCAAGGGCGCCATCAACAACAGAGTGACCAACTTTTTGATGCAGATGTTAGAAAAGGAAGGTATTCCGACGCATTTTGTGGAAGAAGTGAACGAACGAGAGACCATCGTTAAAAAGGTTCGCATTATACCTCTTGAGGTCATCGTTCGAAATATTGCAGCAGGTTCTCTGGCAAAACGGCTGGGCCTTTCTGAAGGTACCAAGATGAAACGACCAGTCTTGGAGTTCAGCTATAAGAACGACGACCTGGGCGATCCCATGGTCAATGATTACCACATCCTCGCCATGGAATACGCTACAGAAGAAGAACTTTCTGTCATCAAAAGCTATGCTTTAAAAATAAACGAAATTTTGTCCGCATATCTGAAGGACGCCAATATCGAGCTGATTGACTTCAAGCTGGAATTTGGCAAAACGACAGACGGAACTATTGTTCTTGCAGACGAGATTTCCCGACACCTGCAGATTCTGGGATACAGTGACCGGCGAAAAACTGGATAAAGACAGATTCAGAAGAGACCTGGGCGGCGTAGAAGATGCATATCAGGAAATATTGAAGAGGTTACTTGGAGAATAAAACGGAGAGTATGAAAAAAATGAGCAGTTTAAGAGAAGAATGCGGTGTCTTTGGCGTTTTGGCAATGAGACACAGAATGTAGCCAGCACCACATATTATGGTTTGTTTGCCCTGCAGCACAGAGGACAGGAGAGCTGCGGCATTGTAGTCAACGATGACGGCGTCTTTAATTATTACAAGGACGCAGGACTTGTCAATGATGTCTTCACACCGGAAATCCTGGATGAACTGGGCGAAGGCAACATGGCTATCGGCCACGTCAGATACGGGACGACGGGAAAGAGCGACAGGCTTAATTCCCAGCCCATCGTTGTCAATCATCACAAAGGCAGAATGGCTCTTGCACACAATGGAAATCTGGTCAACTCTCATGAGTTGAGACAGGAACTGGAAGCAGAAGGATCTATCTTCCATACGACCAGCGATACGGGAGGTCATTTCGTACATCATCACCAAGGAGAGAATCAAAAGTGACTCCATCGAAGAGGCCATTGATTCAGCTATGGACAAGCTGATCGGCGCCTATTCTCTGGTTATCATGTCGCCTTCTAAGCTGATTGCGGTCAGAGACGAGTTGGGGATGCGGCCGCTCTGTTATGGTCAGAAAGAGGACGGAACCTATATCATCGCCTCGGAAACCTGCGCCCTGGACGCAGTCAGCGCAAAATACGTCAGAGAGATTGAACCAGGCGAAATTGTCATCTTCGAAAAAGACGGTGTCAGATCTATCAAAGACCACTGCAACAAGCAGCCGCAGAAGCTCTGCATCTTTGAGTATATCTATTTTGCAAGACCGGATTCTGTCGTAGAAGGAATGAGCGTCCACGAAGCGAGACTGAAGGCAGGCGCCTGCCTTGCCATGGAACATCCTGTTCAGGCAGATGTGGTTATCGGCGTACCTGACTCCGGACTCGACGCAGCGATCGGTTACTCCAGACAGTCGGGCATTCCATATGGCATCGGATTCATCAAAAACAAAATACATCGGCAGAACCTTTATCGCACCTGGTCAAAAAGCGCGTGAGGACAAGGTTCGTATCAAACTCAACGTGGTGGCAGACACCGTAAGGGGAAAAAAAGAGGTTCTGGTGGACGACTCCATCGTCAGAGGTACAACTTTGCGCCAGAATCGTCAAGCTGCTTAGAGAAGCCGGGGGGGCTAAAGAAGTCCATATGCGGTCATCGGCACCTCCGTTTATCAACCCTTGTTATTATGGAACAGATATTGACTCAAAGAGAATCTCATCGCCTGCAAACATTCGATTCCAGAAATAGAGAAGATCATCGGCGTAGAAAGCCTGGGTTATCTGGACGTAAACCACTTGAACATGCTCATCGGCAAAGCGCCGGGAGAAGGTTACTGCCACGCCTGCTTCAGCGGAGAATATCCCACCGAGCAGCCCAGCAGCGCTATCAAGAACAAATTCGAAAAGAAGATCAGTGAAAAAGAGGAGAATTAGTCATGGAAAAGAGTTTCAGCGAAAGCTATAAAGCGGCAGGCGTAGATATCACGGCAGGATATAAGAGCAGTAGAACTGATGAAAGAGCACGTGGCAAAGACCATGATGTTCGGAAATGTTCCCAGCGATATCGGCGGCTTTGGTGGCCTGTTCGAACTGGATATCAAAAATATCAAAGAACCGGTCCTGGTCAGCGGCACGGACGGCGTGGGAACCAAGCTGAAGATGGCTTTTCCTTATGGACAAGCACGATACCGTGGGCATCGACTGCGTGGCCATGTGCGTCAACGACATCATCTGCGTCGGTGCCAAGCCTCTGTTCTTCCTCGACTACATCGCGGTGGGCAAGAACTATCCGGAAAAAAAGTCGCCATGATTGTAAAAGGTGTTGCGGAGGGCTGCATCCAGTCTGAGGCGGCTTTGATCGGCGGCGAGACGGCTGAAATGCCGGATTTCTATCCCGAAGACGAGTACGACCTTGCAGGCTTTGCCGTAGGAGTTGTCGATAAATCAAAAATCCTAAAGAAGGAGACTATCTGTGAGGGTGACGTGATCATCGGTCTGCCATCCTCCGGGTGCATTCCAACGGCTTCTCCCCGGTCAGAAAGTGCTGGACGTAGAAAAGGAAGACATCAAAAACCGCTTGCAGCGCTCGGCGGCAAGTCCATCGGCGAGACGCTGCTGACACCGACGAAGATTTACGTAAAACCGATGGTAAAGCTCTTTTGAAGAGGTTACAGTTAAGTCCGTTGCCCACATCACTGGCGGCGGTTTCTACGAGAATATTCCGAGAAGCCTGCCAAAGGGCTTTGGGGTAAAGATCGAAAGAGAAACTGTCAAAGTTCTGCCGATCTTTGAACTGATCGCGGAGAGAGGCAATATTCCGGAAAGAGACATGTTCAATACCTTCAACATGGGCGTGGGCATGACCGTCATCGTAGCGAAAGAAGATGCGGACAAGACGCTGGAAGTGCTGAAAGCTGGCGGTGAAGACGCTTACATATTGGGCAGCGTGGTAAAATCTGAGGAAGGCGTGGAACTATGCTAAAGACAAAGATTGCCGTCCTGGTTTCGGGCGGCGGTACCAATCTGCAGGCGTTGATCGATGCAGAGAACAGCGGTCTGCTCAAAAGCGGCGAGATCGTTCTGGTGGCTTCTAACAATCCCAATGCCTTTGCACTGCAGCGGGCAGAAGATAACGGCATCAAGGCTGTGGTCATGTCCAGCGAGGAGGCGCTGCTTCAGGTTTTCAGGGGAGAGGGCATCGAACTGGTGGTGCTTTTGCCGGCTTCTTGAAGATTCTGAGTCCGGCATTTATCAGCGCTTATGAGGACCGAATCATCAATATTCATCCGTCCCTGATTCCGTCTTTCTGTGGAAAAGGGCTGTTATGGTCTGCACGTCCACGAAAAAGGCTTTGGAATACGGTGTCAAAGTGACTGGCGCGACAGTGCATTATGTCAACGAAATTCCTGACGGCGGCCAGATTATCGCGCAGAAGGCAGTGGAGATTCTGGAGGAGATACGCCGGAGACTCTGCAGCGCCGCGTCATGGAACAGGCTGAATGGGTGCTGCTGCCGAAGGCGGTAGAAGAAATCAGTGAAAAACTAGCGAGAGGTGAAAGATAACCAATGAACGTTTATGAAATAAAGACAATGGAAGCTGCCGTAAAGGGGAACTCCTACGTATGAAGAGGCATCGTCCTGGGCAGATCGAAAGACGGAAAGAAGGCTGTCAGCGCTTACTTCATCATGGGAAGAAGTGAGAACAGCAGAAACCGGATCTTCCTGGAAGAGGGAGAGAACGTGATGATCAAACCTTTTGACGAATCAAAGGTAGAGGATCCGTCTCTGATCATTTATTATCCGATGAGAAAACATGAGGACAAGTTGATCGTGACCAACGGCGATCAGACAGATACCATCTATGAACACCTGCAGGAAGGAAAATCCTTTGAAGAGGCTCTGGACACCAGGTGCTTTGAACCGGACGGTCCCAACTGGACGCCGAGAATCAGCGGCATGTTTACCTTTGGTCAGGAACTGACTTATAAGATGAGCATTCTCAAGAGCGCTGATGCGGAAGGTTCCGCCTGCAACAGATACTATTACAATTATCCGGCACTTGCAGGTCTCGGCCACTTTATTCACACTTATGTGCGGGATGGAAATCCCCTTCCGACTTTCTTGGGCGAGCCGGAAAGAGTGGAAATTCCTGACGATATCGACGCTTTTACAGCAGAAATCTGGAACCATCTGGATGCAGATAACAAGATTTCTCTGTACGTGCGTTACGTGGATTTAGAAACCGGTAAAGCTACTAACAGAATGATCAACAAGAACGCGTAATTGGAGGTGCAAGAATCATGAAAGAATTTGAACTGAAATACGGATGCAATCCCAATCAAAAGCCGGCGAAGATCTACATGGCTGCCGGTAGCGAGCTGCCTGCAGCGCTTTCGAACGGCAGACCGGGATATATCAACTTCCTGGACGCTTTTAACAGTTGGCAGCTGGTGAAGGAACTGAAAGAGTGTCTGGGCATGCCGGCAGCTACCTCCTTCAAGCACGTGAGTCCTACTTCTGCTGCCGTAGGCGTACCGATGAGTGATACTTTAAAAAAGCTTGCTTTGTCGATGACATCGAAGGGCTGGACGATTCTCCGATCGCCACGGCCTATGCCAGAGCGAGGGGAACGGACAGAATGTCCCTCCTTTGGCGACTGGGTAGCCCTCAGCGATACCTGCGATGCGGTTACGGCGACGATTCTGAAGCGTGAGGTTTCTGACGGCATCATCGCGCCGGACTACACTGAGGAAGCTTTGGAGATTCTGAAGACAAAGAAGAAGGGAAATTACAACATCGTCAAAATTGATCCAGACTTTGTTCCGATGGAGCAGGAGACGAAACAGGTCTTCGGCATCACATTTGAACAGGGCAGAAACGATTATAAGATTACGCCGGATCAGTTGACCAACATCGTTACGGCAAACAAAGATCTGCCAGAGGAGGCGAAGCGCGACCTGATCATCGCACTGATCACCCTCAAATACACCCAGTCCAACGGTCGCCTATGCAAAGGACGGACAGGCCATCGGCGTAGGCG
>VOFI01003395.1_pt1 | contig 39905 bp, 45 predicted proteins | sample 5384131 | NCBI WGS metagenome assembly VOFI01 (sample SAMN12384728, study PRJNA508395) | human gut metagenome | isolation source: healthy gut H | host: Homo sapiens | reverse complement strand
GATGTAAAATGCTTCCGCAAGCAGAATATTTTACCCCGAACTTCATATGACGAATGTGTAGACTGGATATGCAATTTATTGGATGAAGCCGCAAAGTTCATTGCCTGCCATACGTACCAATAAAGAAGATTACGGATTGGCAACCAGTGTAGGAGCTAAGGCTGTGAAAGCGAAAAATGCTTTTGTATGCAAGCTTGTTATTCAATGGAAACTTCAAGTTTCTATAGCAATTTTACAGATAAATCCGGTAGTCAGTTAATGCCTCTGACTTATGATCCTAATAAGGGGTAAAAGCAAAGACAGCTATTAAAGAGGCGATTGACCTTGCCGAGCAGAACGGACATGCTTTGTATGTAAAGCAAGACTATAAGATAGGTAATGAGGATGCGAATCCCTATCCGGCGGCAGGTCCTGTCCGGTGTCTTCGAACCAGCTTGGTCGATTGGGATTCGCGTAATCCGGAGGTTCTTCTGGCAGAAACGCGTAGTGAAGGCTCGTATGGTATACAAAACAAATCGTTACCATTTGTGACTGACGGCTGGGCGTGGAATGGTGTCGGCCCGACATGGACCATGTTAAATCGTTTTTATACTAAAAACGGTTTACCTTGGGACGAAGATCCGGAGTATAAAGATAAAGACAAATTAAAGATCGTCAATGTGGATGCCAGCCATGCTGACGAGGCTCATGAAGGAAGTAAAACACTCCTGTTTAATTTGGATCGCGAACCTCGCTTTTATGCTTGGGTAGCTTTTCAGGGTGGATATTACGAAGTGATGAACGGGTCAACTAATCCGGCCTATGTTATGAGTAACGGTAAGAAAGATAATTCGGATAGCAGATTGATATGCGATTTTGTATTGGGAGGTAACTGCAGTCGTGGTACGGCCACCGTACAGCGACCGGGTAACTATACTCCAAGTGGTTATCTGAACAAAAAAGGTGTCGATCCTAATACTGTTGTTTCTACAAATGCTACGAAATTGAATCAGTATCCCTGGCCCATTATTCGTCTTGCCGACTTGTATTTGGCATATGCCGAAGCATGTGTGGAGACTAATGATCTGGAGACAGCCAAACAATATCTGAACAAAGTCAGAGAACGTGCCGGTATCCCTACAGTAGAAACAGCATGGAGTGGTGTTGCTGCATTGATCAGACAAAATTACGTCAGATTGTACGGCAGGAGAGAATGAATGAACTTTTATTTGGAAAACCAGAATTTCTGGGATATGCGCCGTTGGCTGCTGGCTGGACAATATTTTAATGTCAAGGCTAAGGGGTTGAATATTGCTGCTACTACCATAGAAGATTATGCGATAGTGAAGACTATTGACTTTGAGCGTAAGTTCGAGGCGCCGACTCAATATCTGTTGCCCATACCTTCTGCCGATATTAACAGAAATGAAAAATTAGTAAACAATCCGGGTTATTAATCTTTTTAAAGAGAAATGAAGATGAAAAAAATACTGCTTGGCCTGTGTGTGATACTGGGCCTGATAAATATGATCGGCTGCTCCAGCGATGAGAAGTATCCCATGCCGACCTCTATAGATCAGAATTCACTGTCGGCTGAAGCCAAAGCCGGTGCTATCAAATTGAAATGGACCGTACCAGCCGATTCTAATTATTATGTAAAAAGTGACCTATACATTACCTGAAGACGGGAAGAAATGTATGAGATTGGCAAGTGTGAATAGTGATACCATGTTGGTGGACAATCTGCTGCATCGGTATGGTGACATTAACTTTACATTGCAACCTTGCAATCGTGCCGGGGAAGCTTCGCAAAGTTGCAGTATCATGGCACAGGCACTTCCTGCTCTGAAACAGATCAAGACTGACCGGAATCCTATAACCTTGTCTGCAAAACAGTTGTATACAGATGATCAGGAGAGTAGTGAAGGACCTATCGCAAACCTGGTGGATGGAAGGAATGACACTTATTTCCACATGTCATGGAGCAGTCCTACGCCTTTCCCTCACTATATTGTGGTCGACTTGGGTGAAGAGAATGCTTTGTCCACTTTCCTGTTCTCTTATGTTTGTCGTGACAATAACAATAAAGACAATCCCAAAGAGATGGATATTTTGGGCAGCAATACTTTTGATGGAAAGAATTATGATGAGAGCCAGACCACTTTGTTGGCGTCTTTGAGTAATTTGCCTAATACAAAAGCTGCGTCTTACGAATCGGATATAATAAAAGCCGGTGCATCTTACCGCTATCTTTGGTTTAAGGTGAAATCTTCTACAAGCGGCTCCAACTGGATTGCGTTGGCAGAACTCGGCCTTTCGAAGGTAATTGTGAAAACCTATGATCCGGAAACCGGAGAGACTACCATTGAGTAAGAAACTGTTTTGAATTTCTATACATATCTTTTTTGATTGACTTTTGCCTATGTTTTGAGTGATATTCCGGTCTGTTTCGATTCTTTTAATCGTCAGATAGCTTGTTATCTTCCTCTTATAACAACCGGAATAACCGTGAAAATTCATCTCAAATCATTAGACGATTCATTCAAAAGCAGTTTCTAAAACAGGATTCAATAGGTACCTATATAATGTAGTATGAATTTGGCCACCTATGGTTGTCAGATTGATGCTAAATACGAGAATCAAGTAATTATTAAAAAGGAAATACAAGTGAAGTCTTTTATGAGAACAAAATTTGTATTTCCTTTGTTTTATTTATCTTATGTTTAATTTACCCTAATAACATGAAGAAACATCTAATTCTAATGATTTCTGCAGCTATTATCCCTCTGCTGCTGTATGCTTGTTCTGCTGAAGAAGAAAGAGCGTTAACATCGACTACTCTTGAGGTAGCACAGTCTGCCATCGATTTTAAAAGTGATGCAGGGACCCGTGACATCGCTATTGTTACCAATGCAGACCATTGGACGGCACGGTCTGGATAAAGATTGGTGTTCGGTTGCTGTCAACGAAAGTACATTGACGGTGAATGTGTCCGGATACGATGGAAAAGAGACAAGGGAGGCAGTGATTAAAGTTACTGCCGATGGATTGGCAGAAACTGTTAACGTACGCCAATTGGGATCAGAGCCTGCTATTTTGATATCCCAACAGATCTTTACCGTTGAGGCCAGTGGCAGTGATATCGCATTCGATGTAACTACAAATGTTTCGGTGACTATCACATTGCCGGAATGGATCAAAGAGAAACCGGCAGGTACACGTGCATCCGAAATGGTGACTACGACGCATAATTACATTGTTACAGCCAATCCGGAAGATAGTGAACGTACGGGCAATATCACCGTGAAAGAGGTCGGCGGAGAACTTGAGGCCTTGGTATCTGTTACTCAAAAAGGATTGGGAGAATATGAATCCGGAAATCTCGAGGGTATCAAAGACGATATTAAGGTTCCGGTAGAATCAGGTGAAGCAAGCTCTTTTCAGGGTGGCTCGAATATTGATAAATCATTCGATGGTGATATGAGCACTATTTACCATTCTAACTGGAATAACGCGGGAGATCATTATTTCCCCATTACGTTGACTTATAATTTTGCTGCGGGTTCGGATATGGACTATCTTATATATTATCCCCGTACCTCAGGACCGAATGGTAACTTCAAGGAAGTGGAGATCCGTGTAAAGTCAAATGCGAATACCAGAGGAACCGATGAATGGAATACGGTGATGACTAAAAACTTCGGGGGGACGAATGCCGCAGTCCGTGTTAATTTTCCGAAGGCACAAATCGGAGTCACGTCGGTTCAGTTTATTGTCAAATCAGGATCGGGAGACGGGCAGGGATTTGCTGCTTGTGCCGAGATGGAATTTTATAAAAAGAATCCGGATGCATTCGACCCGCTCACTCTTTTCACCGATGGTACATGCTCTGAATTGAAGCCCGGACTTACCGATGAAGAAATAGAGAACTGTCCGTATTCATTCTACAAGAACATAGCTTACTATATGAAGCAGGGTAAGTATCCGGCAGAGTTCCGTATTCAGGAATATAAGGCTTGGCCCCATCCGGATGCCCAGTCAGAAACACATAAGACCAGTCCTTATAGCCTGCGTGATAATCCTACGGGAATTTCGGTTAAAGATGGAGAGCAACTGATGATTTTTGTTGGCGATACACATGGGCAGACTGTCAGTGCAGTGATTCAGAATCTGGATGTTCCCGGTGGTGATGGTTTCGGAGGAACCTCTTATCCGTTGTCTGAAGGGGCCAACAAGATTACGGCCCGGAATAAAGGATTAATGTATATTTTGTATCACACTCCTGACTATGAAACTGCTCAGCCTGTAAAGATACATATCGCTTCCGGACAAGTAAATGGCTATTTCGATGTAGCTAAACATCAGGCTTCCGATTGGAATAAATTGTTGAGTAACGCTGTGGATAAGTATTTCGATGTGGTGGGACATTATGCACATCTCACATTCCCGACCGAGCGTTTCCGTACTCATACTCCGGACGGGAAAGCACTGATCGATGCTTATGATCAGATTGTGAATTCGGAGATGGAACTGATGGGATTGTATAAATACAATAAACTGTTCAAGAACCGCATGTACCTGCATGTGATGTATACCAGCTATATGTATGCCACCAGTTATCATACTGCTTACAATGACGGTACTCTGGCCGAACTTTGTAATGTGGATAAATTGAAGACATCTGCATGTTGGGGACCTGCACATGAAATAGGGCATTGCAACCAGACACGTCCCGGATTGAAATGGTTGGGGACAACGGAGGTAACGAACAATATCATGTCCGAGTACATCCAGACTACAATTTTCGGACAGCCTTCTCGCTTGCAAACAGAAGATATGGGAGATGGCAGTCGTAACCGTTATTCCAAGGCCTGGACCCAGATCATTGCGGCAGGTGCGCCACATGGAAATTTTGGAAGTGACAGCGATGTTTTCTGTAAACTCGTTCCTTTCTGGCAATTGGAACTCTATTTCGGTAAAGTACTCGGACGGACACCTCTTCAGCAATCTGACAAAGGAGGATTCTATCCGGATGTGTACGAGTATATCCGGACGCACGATAATCTGAGAACGGCCGGGGAACAGCAGACTGAGTTCGTTTATATCTGTAGTCTGATAGCTAAAGCCAACTTGCTGGATTTCTTCACGAAATGGGGATTTCTGACTCCGGTCGACATAACAGTGGATGACTACGGAACGGGCAAACTCACCGTTACCCAGGCCCGTATCGACGAAATACGAAGTCGTGTAGAGGCTTTGGGATATCCGAAACCGGATGTTGCTCTGGAATATATAACGGATAATTCTGTAGAACTTTATAAGGACAAACCCGGAATTGTAGCCGGTGCAGCCACACGGAGCGGTTCGACATTTACCATGACCAACTGGAAAAATGTGGCAGCTTATGAAGTTGTAGATGAAACCGGCAAGAAAGTCTGTATCTCTGATGGGCTGTTAGCACCTTCCGGTACTGCTACGTTTACCATGAAAACCGCTTGGAAAGACGGCTTTAAGGTATATGCTGTTTCTGCTACGGGAGCTAGGACTGCAGTGACGTTTTAAAAGAGACTGACAGATAGTGCCGAACAGGCGAAAAGGGTACGGAGTGCTATGGAATTGCAGAAGCAAGGATGTAAACTTCGTGCCCTTCGTTTGCTCTGTGGCATACCTGTAGAGAACAAAATCATCATTTTCTTTCATAATTCGGAAAAAAACACGAAATTTGCGACACTTTTAAGTTCGAATTACTAACACCTTTAAATATAAGATAAAGAAAATGACTAAAAGTGCATTGCAAATTGCCAGGGCTGCTTATCAGCCCAAACTTCCGAAAGCGCTGAAAGGCTCAGTAAAAGCAGTTGAAGGCGCAGCTACACAATCAGTAGCCGATCAGGAAGCTATCCAGAAACTGTTCCCGAACACTTACGGAATGCCGTTGATTAAATTCGAAGAAGGTGAAGCTATCCAGCTCCCCACTATGAATGTAGGTGTTATCCTTTCAGGAGGACAGGCTCCGGGCGGACATAACGTAATCTCCGGCCTGTTCGACGGTATCAAGACACTGAACCCGGATAGCAAATTGTACGGTTTTATCCTGGGTCCTGGCGGTTTGGTTGACCACAATTATATGGAACTGACTGCTGATATCATCGATGAATACCGTAATACAGGTGGTTTCGACATTATTGGTTCGGGACGTACCAAACTGGAAACTCCGGAACAATTCGAAAAGGGGTTGGAGATTATCAATAAATTGGGTATCAAAGCACTGGTAATCATTGGTGGTGACGACTCTAATACAAATGCCTGCGTTCTGGCCGAATACTATGCTGCCAAGAATGCCGGTGTACAGGTGATCGGTTGTCCGAAAACTATCGACGGTGACTTGAAGAACGAGATGATTGAAACTTCTTTCGGTTTCGATACTGCATGTAAGGTTTACTCAGAAGTGATCGGTAACATCGAACGCGATTGTAACTCAGCACGTAAATACTGGCACTTCATCAAGTTGATGGGACGTTCAGCTTCTCACATTGCACTGGAATGTGCTTTGCAGGTTCAGCCTAACGTATGTATCATCTCTGAAGAAGTGGAAGCGAAAGATATGTCATTGGACGATGTAGTAACTTACATTGCTAAGATCGTTGCCGATCGTGCTGCTGAGGGCAACAACTTCGGTACTGTGCTGATTCCTGAAGGTCTGGTTGAGTTTATCCCGGCTATGAAACGTCTGATCGCTGAGTTGAATGACTTCCTGGCAGCTAATGCCGTTGAGTTCGCAAATATCAAACGTTCTCGTCAGCGCGAATATATCATCAGCAAACTGTCAAAAGAAAATGCTGAGATCTATGCAAGCCTTCCTGAAGGTGTAGCACGTCAGCTTTCTTTGGATCGCGACCCGCACGGAAACGTACAGGTATCATTGATCGAAACAGAAAAGCTGTTGTCTGAAATGGTAGGAACAAAACTGGCTCAGTGGAAAGAAGAAGGGAAATACGTAGGTAAATTTGCTGCACAGCACCACTTCTTCGGTTACGAAGGACGTTGCGCTGCTCCATCAAATTACGATGCTGACTACTGCTACTCACTGGGTTACACAGCTTCTATGTTGATTGCTAACGGTAAGACCGGTTACATGTCATCTGTACGTAATACAACTGCTCCTGCTGCTGAATGGATCGCAGGCGGTGTGCCCATTACAATGATGATGAACATGGAACGTCGTCATGGCGAAATGAAACCGGTAATCCAGAAAGCATTGGTGAAACTGGACGGAAAACCGTTCCTGACATTCGCTGCTAAACGCGATCAGTGGGCGTTGAATACAGATTACGTATATCCGGGCCCGATTCAATACTTCGGTCCGACGGAGGTTTGCGACCAGCCGACTAAGACACTGCAACTGGAACAAGCTAAGTAAGCTTTTCCCCGCATTACAATAGTAGAAACCCATCGGGGCGGATTGATTCAATTCCCTTCGGTGGGTTTTTAGTTCATCTGAATATCCCTATTTTATATGAAACGACTTTCTACCCTATGCCTGCTGGCAGCAGGCTTTTTCATTCCGGGACAAGCACACCAGGCCCGTCTGACGGTGCTTGATTCGGTTTACGCTCCCCTGAAAGTGGCTACACCTCCTTCCGATGCTTATATCGGCTTATCGCTTCTCGATAACGGTGAGATCAGACACTATAATTATGGAGAACAGGCTGTGGCAGGTACTGTATATCTGTCCAGTACCGATCATGGTTTGACCTGGAAACGGGTGAACCGTCCCAAAGAAATGCCTTTTGCCGATTGTCAGAGCCCTGTCAGTAAGGAGTATATTCGTCTGGTAGATATGGGGGCAATGGGTGTTTATTGCATTCGTACTTCCGGTGGATTGACAGGAGGACGTACTCTTACGAAGGTGGCCGATCGTAACTCCATCATGATTAAACCGCCTGTATTTATCCGAAACGGCAAACGTATTGTCGTGGCTGCTCACGGAGGGGTAACACCGAAAGGGTGCTATACCTATTTTTCCGATGATGACGGTCTGACCTGGAAATGCTCGAATACAGTCACATCCCCCGATCATCAGGGAGGAGGCTTCCATAAAGGTATCCGTTGGAATCATGGTGCTGTGGAGCCTACGGTGGTCGAACTGAAGGACGGAACTCTCTGGATGTTGATGCGTACTTCACAAGACTTCCATTATCAGGCTTTTTCTAAGGACGGCGGACAAACCTGGGGCGAATCGGAACCATCGCCTTTTTATGGTACCATCACGATGCCTACTTTAGGGCGGTTGGCCGACGGACGACTGTTGCTTTTCTGGTGCAATACGACTCCTCTTCCCGAAAAGGAGGGTACGGATGGTGTTTGGGATGATGTGTTCACCAATCGTGATGTGACTCACGTGGCGGTTTCTGATGATGATGGAAAGACTTGGAAGGGTTTTCGCGAACTTTACATGGATCCCATGCGCAATGATACCGACTATGCCGTTCATGGCGGCGGGATTGACCGTGGCGTTCATCAGGCACAGTTTGTAGAAGTAGCTCCGGGTAAGGTGCTGGCATCTATCGGTCAACATCCTCTTCATCGTGCTATGATGATGTTCGATGTGAATTGGTTGTACGAGAAGAGCCGCTTCAACGACTTTACCGACTCTCTTTCACAATGGAGTACATTCAACTACATGAATGGTATCAAAGGACATTGCGCTTATAATCGTATACAGGGTTGTATGCTCGAACCCCATCCCCGGAAAGAAGGCCGACAAGTGCTTCATCTGACTTACCGGCCGGATGCTTCACTGGTGGCAGATACACGTGGTGCGGTATGGAACTTTCCGGCTATGAAGAAAGGAACGTTCACCGTCAGTTTACGTATTCCCGAAGGGAGTCATTCGGTTTCGTTGTTATTGAATGATCGCTGGATGAATCCTTCGGACACCGTAGCCCGTTACCAGTCTATGTACGAACTTCCACTCACCCGTAAGCAACTCGGAGTGAAGGATGACCGTTGGCACGAGGTTTCTTTGGAATGGGATTTGTTGCAGAAGCGCCCGCAGGCACGTGTCCGGGTAGATGGGCGGCTTCGTCCGTTGCGCCTTCCGCTCAAGAACAAATCTCAGAATGGAATTAGTTATGTTCATTTCATCGCTCCTCCTGCTGAGGCTAATCCGGGTGTTTATCTGGGTGGGTGAGGGCAGAAGCTGATGGAGCCATCTAGGAATGAATTCATTTCACCACAGATTACACGGACTTTCATAGATTAATGATTTTATTTCATTGAGAATCAAATTAAAGTATCTGTGGTAATCTGTGTAATCTGTGGTGAATCAAACTCTAAATAAGAATAAAAATCAATGAAGTCTTCACGAAACACTTCTACCTCCGGCAAACCCGCTTCCGGTCGTCGTACACCGGCACGGAAGACGAAAGCGAAAAAGAAAACTACCCGCACCATGCCCGTTTGGATGCGCAATACCCTTGCGCTTATTGTGGTCGGGGTATTTTCTCTCACTTTCTATTATTTCGTTATCCGCCCTTATTCTTATCGTTGGAAGGAGTGCTACGGACGGAAGGAGTATGGCGTTTGTATCCCTTGTGGCTATGAGGTGCATGGCATCGATATCTCCCATTATCAGGGGAACATCGACTGGAAGGAGTTGAAACAAAACAGAGAAACGGATTTTCCGCTTCACTTTATTTTTATGAAAAGCCACCGAGGGGAGGAGATCATGGTGACGATACTTTCAAAGACAACTTCGAACAAGCACGTCGCCATGGCTTTATTCGTGGGGCCTACCATTTCTTCACTCCACGTACGGATGCCTTGAAGCAGGCGGACTTTTTTATCCGTACCGTGAAACTCGATAGTGGAGATTTGCCTCCGGTGCTTGATGTCGAACTGACAGGTAAGAGGCCTAAAAAAGAGTTGCAACAAAATATTAAGAAATGGCTCGACCGAGTGGAGGCACATTATGGTGTAAAACCTATTCTCTACACTTCTTATAAATTCAAGACCCGCTATCTGGACGACTCGCTTTTCAATGCTTATCCCTACTGGATAGCCCACTATTACGTTGATTCGGTGAGGTACGAAGGTAAATGGCACTTCTGGCAGCACACTGATATCGGAAGTGTGCCCGGTATTCATCACGATGTAGATCTGAACGTATTCAACGGTTCGCTCGAAGATCTGAGGAAGATGACCATGAGATGAACTTTACCCTCTTTCCCTGCGTTATATTTCTAAAAAAAGGAAATACAGATGAATATAGCAATAAGCGGGGCCTCCGGTTTTATAGGCAAGCATCTTACAGAGTACCTTACAGAAGCGGGACACCGGGTAGTCCCTCTGGGGGAGGCCTATGTTCCGTGAAGGCACATCGGGGCATTTAATTCAGGCTCTGTCACATTGCGATGTTATCATCAATCTGGCAGGAGCACCCATTAGCAAGCGGTGGACACCGGAATACAAAAAAGAACTTTATGACAGCCGGATTAAGGTGACGCACTGCATCATCCGGGCAATGGATGCAGTAAAGACGAAGCCGCGGTTAATGATTTCCGCCTCTGCCGTAGGATATTATCCAGAGGAGGGTACATTCGATGAATATACCAATACCCGGGGAAGTGGCTTTCTGGCGGAACTTTGTTATGCATGGGAGAAAGAAGCCCGCCGTTGTCCGTCGCAGACAAGGCTGGTAATCACCCGCTTCGGCATTGTGCTGTCACCCGATGGCGGGGCGATGGAACAAATGCTTCGTCCCCTCCGGATAACGCGGGTAGCCGGTGTGATCGGTCCGGGTACACAGCCTTTCCCCTGGATTGCTATTCAGGATCTTTGTCGGGCGATGGAGTTTATTATCAGGCACGAAGAGGCAAGCGGAGTTTTCAACCTGGTGGCTCCGCAACAAGTTTCACAGTATGCATTTACTCAGGCAATGGCAGCACGCTATCATGCCTGGATGAAGGTGGTCGTACCGCGTTGGTTCTTCCGGATGCGATATGGTGAGGCAGCTTCCTTCCTGGCATCAGGACAGAATGTGCGTCCCACACGTTTGCTCGAGGCCGGCTTCCGCTTTGCGAAGCCGACGATAGAAGATTTCTTCGAAGGTACGGATCATGCTGTTGTAGATCGATTGGATTTGCACCGCTACATGGGTACGTGGTATGAGATAGCCCGTTTCGACCACCGTTTTGAGAGAGGATTATCGGAGGTGACGGCCACTTATACGCTGATGCCCGACGGGACGGTCCGTGTGGAGAACCGGGGATGTAAGCATAAGAAACCCTATGATGTTTGTAAGACAGCGGAAGGACGTGCTAAGATACCCGATCCGTCTCAACCGGGTAAACTGAAAGTATCGTTTTTCCTGTCTTTTATTCAGACTATTATGTATTGGAATTAGATCAGGACGAATACAATTATGCTCTGATCGGTAGCAGTTCTGATAAATATTTATGGATACTGAGCCGTGCACCAATTTTGCCGGAAGAGATTAAGAAGAAGTTGCTGGATGCTGCCACCCGCAGGGGATATGATGTGAAGAAACTGATCTGGGTGGAGCAAAGAGAAAAAAAAATAATGTAGTCTATATTAACCTAAACAAAAAGGAGATTAGAAAATGGAAGAATATGAAGTAATTCACCGCCCGGAGCGGAATCGTTTTGAATTGGAGAAGAATGGAATGACTGCCTTTGTGGAATATGAAGTCGAAGATGGAGCACTGGATATTATGCACACTATCGTACCTCCTCCCTTGGAAGGAAAGGGAATTGCGGCCGCACTGGTAGAAGCGACTTATAAATATGCCTCTGCGCAGGGGTTGAAGCCCAAAGCAACGTGTTCGTATGCCGTCGCATGGCTGAAACGGCATCCGGCGGAATAAACCGTCCGGATTGAGGCCTGTTCGGAGAATGAACCGTTTTTGGGTTCACCACGGATTACACGGATTAACACAGATTCTTTGTATCTTAGTATCAATGCTCTAAGCTTAACTCACCACAGAGCAACACAGGGTAACACAGAGTCTCACAGAGAATATCTTTCTCTTCAACGCTCTATTGACCAAGAGATTATAAGAGTTTGTGTTGATCCGTGTAATCCGTGGTGAACTTGTTCTGTTACCATTCCGTCATAAAATCTCTCGGAGGAAGCTGACTGTTGCCCATCCTCTTCACTGTTTCCACCTTTTCAGCATTGGGAAGAATTGCTTCATGTTTGCAATGGCCTCTTCCTTCGTCATTTTCACTTCCGAGCCTTTATTGAATTCGTCTACGAACTGTGCGCATTGGTTAATCATTTCGTCCATCGTGCATTCCACGGTGAAATGTCCGTCGGCATAACAATAGGTGCAATACTCTTCGTTTTTGCTACCATCCTTTTCTGTTCCCAATACTTCCGGGTTGAGCGGCATGCCGCAGCTCTGGCAAAATTTCTGTTCCATTCTTTTTCTGTTTTTAATAGGTTATTCAATAGGGATATATATTCTTGTCACGTAATCTTTTTCTTCCATATCTGGTTCGCAATTAAGATATTCTTCAAATGAAGTTGCATCACGAAATGCTGTAGGCAGTGGATGCGAGTAAATCCGGTCATACATTTCTTGCAAACCACTGTAGCTTCCGCGGAGTGTGTAGACGGCATAGCGCCCCTGCGGAATCGTCTTCATGCCAAAAGCGCCTTGCGGTGATACATCGTGTTCCACTGTTGCACAAGCGTAAAAGCGGCATTGTTCGGTTTTCGTTACTGTGGGTCGTCAAAGCTGATGCCTATCCAGCGGGTAGAAGGAGTCAGAAGACCGTTTATTTGGAGAAAATCTCTCAGTTTTCTCCACGCTTCTATGTAAGGTTCCTCTTCACCATAACGCCCGATGATGCGGATATATACCAGCTTCAATTCCGGTTCTGTCAGGATTTCCGGTTTCAGAGACTCCTTTTTCAGGGTGCTGAATTCTTCGTAACGTTCTGCACGCCGTTTGCGGTAGGCGGTGGGGGATATGCCGAAAAACTGCTTGAATGCTTTCGATAACGATTGTGGCGTTTCGTATCCGACCATCTCTGCCACTTGCGCCAGACGGATATTCTTCATTTGCAGGTACATTACCGCACGTTCCACTCGTTGCCGGGCGATGTACGTAGCCAGCGGTTCGTGCAGGTAAGCCCGCATAATGCGATGGAAATGATACTCCGATAGGCATACTTCACGTGCCAGTGTTTCCACCCGCAAAGGTTCGTTGAGGTGTGAGTTGATATAATCTATCACCCGGTTCACCTGTTGCAGATATTTCTCTTCAGTATCGCTCTTCATTGTTTTTGTTCCGTTGGGTTCCGGGACAAATGTAGCGGGTTTTACTGAAAGAGCGGTTATCCGATCTTGCTATTTTTTTCTGTCGGTTTCTGTCCTGTCCGTATGGGTAATTGTTTCCATATCCGGCGCGGAATCATTCGCCAGAAAAAGACGATAATGGCATAGCGCCAGTCTATCACCACTACCCGTTGGTGGTGGTTCAGTGCCCGTACAATCCGTTTGGCTACCTTTTCCGGCCGCATCAGTAGCGGATAGTGTTTTCCGTCGTTCAGCAAGTCGGTAGATACGAATCCCGGGCGGATGTCCGTGAAGCGGATGTTCAGTTTTTGCATTCCGGCCAGCTGTTCCAGCGCATCGATATAGGTGTTCTGAAACCGTTTCGTAGCAGAATAGGCAGGGGCTACCCCCAGTCCTTTTGTCCCGGCAATGGAACTGATGACTGCCAACTGACCGCCGCCATGCTCACGGAAGTGGTGGAAAGCGGTATCTGCCATCCGCATGAATCCTTCTACATTGGTACGGGCAGTATCCAGTTCGATGTCCGGATTCAGTTCCATATTCTGGTAACCGATGCCGGAGCTTAGAAGGAACAGATCCATACCTCCGACCCGTCTGATCAGGTTATTGAGTTTGGGTGTTGCATCCGGTTGGGTGACATCCAGGACTGCGATTTCTATAAGGTCCGGAGCACTGCTTTGCAGTGCTTCAAGTGCCGGAAGCCTACGGCCTGCAATGCCGAGGCGCCAGCCTTGTAAGAGAAGTTGTTTTGCCACTTCGCGGCCGATACCTGAAGTAGCTCCGATGATAATGGCTCGTTTCATATCTGAATTCATGTCCAGGGGTTTGAGGCAAAGATAAGAAATAAAAATAAGACAAGGTACGGAATGTGGAAAGTGAATAAGCTGTATTTTCCATATCTTGTCTTGTAATAGTCGGCTAGCGGGCGGATGAGGTTGCTTTATAAGTAAAGAACCATGTCCCAACACAGCAAGCCACGATAATGATACCGGTAGAGTAAAGCATATTGCCTATTCCCGTCAACGGGGACAGCAGCCCTCCAAACACGAACATCAGGAATCCCAACAGGGCCGATGCATTACCCGAATTCTTACGTTCCATATCAAGTGCAAGCGTTGTGGAACCGGGAAGGATTAATCCTAAAAATGCAAGGAGGAAAAACAGTGTTCCTTCTACAATCCAGACGGATGGACTGAAAATTAGTGCAGCAGCAACCGGAAGACTCATGGTTGTGAAACCTGCTACTCCGAAACGTAGAGCTGCTGTCGCATCTTTAAACCGGGAGACAGCCAGACTGCCCAACATAATGCCTAATGCATTGACACCGAAACAGAGGCTGTAAGCAAAAGGTGAGGTCCCAAAGTGGTTTTGGAAAATAAAGGGAGATGCTGCGATATAGGTGAACATGACCCCCATGGCGAATGCTTGTATCAAGACATAGCGCATGAATTGCCTGTTACGGAGTACCGGCAGATAATATTTGAATGTAGAAAAGACATTCCCTTTTTGGCGTTTCTTAATCTCCAACGATTCCTTGAAGGCAGACAGGGCGACAATCAATAGTATGCCTATAGCCAATAATATCCAGAAGATACCTTTCCAATCCATCGCTCCGAGTAATATTCCGCCCAATACCGGGGCACAGACGGGAGCTAATCCCTGTACGGAACTCAGCATGGCGAAAAAACGTGTTAGTTCTTTTCCCTGGTAAAGGTCAATGGCTATGGACTTGGAAATCACGACTCCTCCGGCTCCGGACAACCCCTGCAACAAACGGGCGAAGATAAAGCCATGGATCTCCGGCGAGTAAAGGCATCCTACTGTGGAAATACAGAAGATCACTAATGAGACCATTAGAGGCAGTTTACGTCCATATTTGTCGCTCAGTGGACCTATGATTAATTGCCCTACTGCCAATCCCACCATACTGAAAGTCAGACTAAGCTGCACCAGCGAAGCCGTAGTATCGAAATATTCGCTCAACACCGGCAGGGCCGGCAGATAAAAATCGGTCACGAACGGACCGAATGCTGATACAATCCCTATAAATATCAGGATGTAAAGCCTGGAGTTTCCTATTCTTTTCGTCATTGTTATATTGCTTGATTAGTTCCGGTTGCAAAGTTGCCGTTATTTTTGCATACTATTTCGTCCGATATCATGCGAGGTTCGTTCAAATAGTAACCAAAAGCAGGTCGTTATTCCGGTAGAATCGCTTATCTTTGCTCAGGTCTATTATATGTAATATGTGTAATCTGTCTGATGAGTCGAAGCAGTTTGAGATGACGCCTCCGAGCAGCAATCTTTCGTCACTTTTTCCTACAGGGAGAGCCGTGCGCAATCCTCTTGGTAAGGTTTATTTCGTGGTTATATTAAAAGGGAAGGCCATGGTACGGATAGATGGCAAAAAGCATGCTGTTGCCCGAACGGACTTTCTTGTTTCTTCCGCCGGGGCATCTACTCCTCCGGCTTTCGTGTACGCAGGATTTTCTTTTTCAGTATCTTTCATTCAGTTTCGACTTTCTGTCCGATTTTCCCCTGTTGTTGAAGGCAGACATATCGAATCAGGTTACTAATGCACCTTGTCTGCCAATGTCCCCGGAGGATTTCAGTTTGATAAAGATGTATTATCATTTCATTTATCATCGTTATTTGGATGCCGAATGTCCGTCAGAAGCTATCAAAGGGATGCTGTTCTCTTTGGTACTGGAAGTGTGCCGGATGTATTCGGGTAGAAATATTTCGGTAGAGATGTCCCGGCAAGATAAATTGGTAGATGGTTTCTTCAGTCTGTTGCATAAATATTGCACACAAGAACGGATGGCAGCCTTTTATGCGAGCCGGTTGATGTATATCGGATAAATACCTGATGAGGAGTATAAAGAAACAAACCGGGCAAACGTTTCACTATTGGATGGCGGATTTTATACTGAGAGAAGCCAAACTGATGCTGAGATCAACGGATTTGAGTGTCACAGAGATAGCGGATAAACTTAGTTTTCCGAACTCTTCTTCTTTCGCGCGTTTTTTCCGTAAATATACAGGCTTCTCGCCTGTTCAGTTCAGAAATGAAGCATAAACTTTTTATGCAGGGATAACCGGCTTTCCTGAAGATGCACCTTTTCGTTTTGAAAAGCTGATCCTATCAAAATGGTAGGGTGATGATCACTGTTCGATACTTGAATGGAAAATCTATTTGTCTGGTAACTATTTACTTGCACTTTTTCTTTCCGTTTTGGCACGATATTGGCTATATGCCTTTCGCAAAAAAAATCGTGTGTTATGGAAGAATACCTGTCGACGGACATATACGTTAGTAAACGGAATAACAGTCTGATAAACGGCAAAATGATAGGGCGCGTACTTGGGGTCTTACTTTTTATAGAGGCGGGAATGTTTGTACTCTGCTCCGGCATATCCGTGGTTTATGGTGAAAGCGATTACAAGTATTTCCTTTATACGGCGGGTATCAACCTCCTGTCCGGTGCGTTACTGATGTTTTATGGACGTGGTGCGGAAAATCGGTTGAGCCGGCGTGACGGTTACTGCATTGTGACACTTTCGTGGGTGTTTTTCACACTTTTCGGTATGTTGCCTTTTTATTTGAGCGGAAGTATTGACTCGTTGACTAATGCTTTCTTCGAGACCATGTCGGGATTTACTACTACGGGAGCTACGATTCTTGATGATATCGAATCGCTTTCGCATGGTATGCTTTTCTGGCGCAGCCTGACACAATGGATTGGCGGGCTGGGGATTGTTTTTTTCACAATTGCCGTATTGCCCGTTTTCACCAGTGGGGGAGTACAGCTTTTTTCCGCCGAGTCTACGGGAGTAATCCACGACCGTACCCATCCTAAGATTAATGTGATGGCCAAATGGCTATGGACAGTCTACCTGATATTGACACTGGCAGAAACCATTTTGCTGATGCTGGGAGGTATGAGCCTTTTTGATGCTGTTTGCCAGTCATTTGCTACGACGGCCACCGGTGGATATTCTACCAAGCAGGCCAGTATTTCGTATTGGAATTCACCGTTTATCGAATATGTGGTCGCTATATTCATGCTTCTTTCGGGAGTTAACTTTGCATTATTCCTGATGTGCCTTCGCGGTAAAGTCAGTCGTCTTTTGAGGGACGAAGAATTACGTTGGTTCCTCGGTTCTGTTGCTATCCTGACTTTTCTGATCACTTTCGCACTGGTCTTTCAAAATCATTATGACTGGGAGACGGCTTTCCGTAAGTCGCTGTTTCAGGTGGCTACGGCACATACTTCTTGCGGATTTGCCACAGACGACTATAATCTTTGGCCTGCCTTTACGTGGCTGTTGTTGCTGATTGCCATGCTCTCGGGAGGATGTACCGGTTCTACCAGCGGTGGTATCAAGAACATGCGTTTGCTGATTATTGCCCGCTCTATCCGGAATGAATTCAAGCATTTATTGCATCCCAATGCCGTATTGCCGGTAAGAGTCAACAAGCAGACCGTTTCACCTTCGATTGTGTCTACTGTGGGTATGTTTTTTGCTTTTTATCTTATCATCGTCATTCTTGGTTGGGCAGTTCTCCTGTTCTTGGGTGTCGGCTTTTCCGAGTCCATCGGTACGGTGATCTCCAGTATCGGTAATGTGGGACCGGGATTGGGATCTTGTGGCCCAGCCTATTCGTGGAATGGATTACCCGACGCTGCCAAGTGGGTACTTTCATTTCTGATGCTGATAGGACGGTTGGAGCTCTTTAGTGTACTTTTGCTTTTCTATCCCGGATTCTGGAAAAGTTGATGATATGGGGAACGGGAAAACATCCGCAGCGATAAAATGTCATTTTGTATATTCTATCACTTACCGGCAGCCTTGTTTTGTCCCGGTGGCGAATGGATTTGAAAAAAACGATTACAGGCGATTAGGGACGGAGCGTGGTGACGCCGATCTTGCGGCATTCCGGCTTTTATGCTTTGTATACGCCCGGTCTGCTTTCGGATCGAAAGTGTACGGCCGGGAACCGAACTTTTTGTCAGTTCGGATCGCTTCGCTTCAAGGGTCCTGATAATTCGGAAATGGCCGGATCAATCTCCCTTTTTTACCCTTTCAGCGTTGCTTGGAAGAGGATGCACCGTTGGTTTGAAAGGGATGCACCGTTGTTTTGAAAGGGATGCACCGTTGTTTTGAAAGGGATGCACCGTTGTTTTGAAAGGAATGCACCGTTACTTTCCTTCCAATGCAGGCTCTGATGGTTGGAGTCACTGCATATATTTCCTTTTTATTGCATCTTTATAAGATAATGAAGCTGCATTTTTTGCATATTCTTCCACTCTTCTCTGTCTTGACTTTCTATCAGTGCTTTTTTGTTTCTATAGGCTGTTAGCAGAAAGGAAGGATTAGTTGCTTTTTTGATAGGGTATATATGGAATTAGTTTCAAAACGTATTTTTCTGTTTGATGGATTTAATCGTTTTCAGAGCCGACCATGTCTATCCCAACAGATGCTTGATTGCCTCCCAAGGAGCGTAAATCAGCATCCGGGGACCGGAAAAGCGCATCACCCGTCTCATCTGTTCCCGCATGGCGGGTTTGTAGCAGTGTATGCTGCACTGCTTGCATGCTTTCTTTTTCTCCCCGAAGGGACAGTGGTCCAGGCGGGCGTGTGCATAGTGCAACAACTCTTCGCACCGGGGGCAAAGCGTGACATTCTTTTCCTTTTTTTACGGCAGTAAAGGCGAATCATCAACTCTACTACTCTCTTTTCCTGATCAATACGGTTTTTGCTCAATTTTAATCTCTGTTAGAATTGACGCAAAAGTAACCAAGATCTCTAAAAAACCGTATCTTTGCACCCCGAAAAAATGAATATAATAATGAATATTAATAGTAAGGCTAAAGGATTTGTGTGCGGGGCTGTGGCTGCCGCCACTTATGGCATGAATCCGTTGTTTACACTGCCGCTTTATAAAGAGGGAATGTCAGTGGACTCTGTCTTGTTCTACCGTTACGGGTTTGCCGTGCTCATTCTAGGCATTCTGATGAAAGTACAAAGACAATCGTTCGCTCTGAAAAAGAACGAGGTTCTGCCGCTGATTGTAGGCGGACTGCTCTTTTCCGCTTCCTCATTGTTGTTGTTTCTGAGTTATAAGCACATGGATGCCGGCATTGCTTCCACTATTCTGTTTGTCTATCCGGTGATGGTGGCGCTTATCATGTTCTTGTTTTTCCACGAGAAAGTATCGTTACTGACTGTGTTCTGTATTCTGTTGGCCCTTTCCGGCATCGGACTGCTTTACAAAGGAGAAGGGGGTGAGACGCTGAGTCTGGTAGGGATGTTGCTGGTCATTCTTTCTTCGCTGTCTTATGCGGTCTATATAGTCGGTGTCAATCATTCCACCCTGAAGTTGATGTCAACGGCCAAGTTGACCTTTTATGCCCTGCTGTTCGGTCTTTCCATTTATATAGTCCGTTTGAATTTTTGTTCGGACTTGCAAGCTGTGCCTTCACTTCCTGCCTGGGGTAATATTCTGGCAATGGCTTTCCTGCCTACCGTGATTTCACTGGTATGTACCGCTGTGTCCATTCACACCATTGGCTCCACGTCGACCGCTATCTTGGGAGCACTCGAACCGGTGACGGCTCTCTTCTTTGGTGTCATGATTTTTGGTGAGCGGCTGACGCCCAGGCTGATGCTGGGTATTCTGATGATTCTGGTGGCCGTTACGTTTATTGTTGTGGGAAAGCCGTTGATGACTTTTCTCAAAGAAGAAGTGGCCGGAGGAATGAAGAGAAAACTGACAAGATAAGGAACCCCGAAAAAGTTTATAGCCGTTATACATGACTACATTTCACTCTATTGACGAGTTGCTGAAAATGATGAGCCGCGAACAACTTTTGTTGAAACAGATGTTCGGCAAACGGAAACAGCAATCCTTCCGGCGGGAGTATGCACTGGAACTGACTGAATACAAACTGCAACGTATACAGAGCCTGATCGACCACGGAGTGCTTCGTGAGAATGGTTCGTTTCTCGAAATGGAGGATATCTACCTGCACTTTTTCGAGCAGGTGCTCGAGGTAAACGAGGAGATCAATACTTCGTTTGTTAACGAGCATATCAGCTATCTCAAAGATACCATCTCTTATTATCAGCAAGAAAACCATGAAAGAAAAGGAAGACCACTTACCTGCGTACCATTAAGCGTATATTGCGTAACATTGCCTTGACTACCTTGCGTAATGTCATCGACCTGAAGCGCAACATCGACAGCACATTCAAGAATGAACCGAACTATCAGATCAAGAAAAAGAAACTGGTCCGCCTGGACGAGAAACGGCGGGATATCGAGGCACTGATACGAGTGAGTGAAGAACTCCTTGTCACCGAAGAAGACCGTTTCTTTCGCCGGGTTCCGGATGATGAACTGGTTTTGGTGGTGGCTAACGTACGGATACAACTCAATGAATGTTTCCATAACCTGATCGAGATACAGAAGCAAATCATCAGCTACCTGAACCGGATAGAGTATCAGAATAAGATACGGGTCAAAATCCGTCAGCTGAAATATCTCAAAGATCAGTTCGAACTGGAAGAACGGACCGATATCTGCCGGGTGCTGATGCAGAAAGACAGTGTCTGGTTTGAGCCTGCACCGGCATATCCGTTGCGTCTCTCTGTCGAATATCTCCGTAACGACGATGAAGTGTTAGAGAGTATCCGTAAGGTGATAGCCACAGTCGGCAAGCGAGCCATACTGGCCCGTAATGTGGCCGACAGCATCGCTGAGGAGTCACTTGAGACCCATATATCCGAAGAGGCTTACATCAACCTGGAAGAAGTGAAGAAGCGGTTTATGCAGGCTGATGGGGACTTGTTTTCGTTTGTTACCGCTTACCCTTTCACACAAGAGGTGTCTTTTGATGAAAGAATCACATTCTATTGCCAGATCGTATCCCAGTTTTACGAAGAACTCCGCATCACCGACGAGTATGGCAGGATGGATGGTGTGGAATATGCGTTGATTTATCCGGAAAGGACGGGAGAAATAGTTTAGGAATAAATAAGATTCACCACCGGGTAATACCGATTTTTACAGATACTTTGGTCTGAATTCTCAATGGAATTCTGTGAGAATCCGTGTAATCTGTGGTGAAATGAATTTAAAACCATTACAGTAATGATTAAACAAACTGCTGAGATATTTGAAATATTGAGTAAAGGAGGATTTATCTCTTCCGATAGTACCAATCCCAACATCCGGCAACTTTATACGGTGATTGAAGACAACCAGTCGGAGTTGTACGACTTCTTTGCCGCCATCAACTTCGTGCTCGAAAGCGGAAACGAATACTATTATTTTTCCCGTCGCGAGAATAAAGTCGACTTGGAACGTAAGTTGGAGATTGCTGTCCGTTGGATTGATGTACTCGACTTTATCAAGACTTATGATGCGGCCTTTTCATCCGGATTCCGTTTTCAGCCGGCCGATATGGTTGTGAAAGTGGGAACCGACTTAGAGTTGAAAGAGAAGCTTACCGGCCTGAAAAAGCTTACCGGACGGGAAAAGCATGAAGAGATGATTGACAAAATAGTAAACGACCTGAAACGTGACGGCTTTATTGAACTGGAAAACGAGATTACTTCCACTTATAAGGTAGTGGCGGCTTTCGGCTATCTGGAAGAATTGGTCGCTTGCATTAACATACCAGAAGAGATACAGAATGAGATACCTGAATAAGATTATTTTTATCAATAGTGCCCGTATCCAATATGCCGAAATACAGATAGACGGCAATGTTCACTTTATCGGTACACAGGGAGTGGGGAAAAGTACGGCGTTGCGTGCATTACTCTTCTTTTACAATGCCGATAAGACAAAGCTGGGCATTTCAAAAGAGAAAAAGAGTTTTGATGAATACTATTTTCCGTACGTCAATTCATACATTATTTATGAAGTGGTGGTGGATGATGCTTCGTATTGCGTATTGGCTTTCCGTTCGCAGGGAAGGGTCTGCTTCCGCTTTCTGGGCACGGGCTATAAGAAAGAATATTTCATTTCACCCGAGGGAAAAGCATACGAAGAGTGGGATCAGATACGTGATGCGCTTGGCAGTTTTGTCTATAAGAGCCGTCGTATAGAGACGTATGAGGAGTATCGAGACATTATTTTCGGTAATGGCCGGGGGCTTCCTCCGGAGTTTCGGAAGTTTGCTATTACCGAAAGCCGGCAGTACCAGAATATACCTCGGACGATTCAGAATGTTTTTCTGAACTCAAAACTTGATGCAGAGTTTATCAAGCAAACCATTATCATGTCTCTGAACGAAGAAGATGTGCGTATCGATCTGGGGCAGTATGCCCATCATCTGCGCCGGTTCGATGAAGAAGTGACCGACATCAGTAAGTGGTTCCGGAAAAATAAGAACGGTGAGGTAACTGTCCGCAGGCAAGCCGACCGGGTGATTGAACTTTATCGGGAAATGCATTATCTGGAGCAACAGGCCCGTACATTGGCCGGAGAATTGAATTACGCTTTTCGGACAGCGCGGGAAGTACTCCCTTCTCTGCAAAAACAGAAAGAAGAGCTGTTGAAAGAAGTGGCAAAGGAGAAACGCCAGTTGGAAGAACTTTCCGGGAAATTTCAGAGTGAGCGTGACCGATTGTTGGGAGTGGTCAAAGTGCAGAACGAAAATCTGAAAACAGCACGGGAGCGAAAAAAGAACGGTACGAATCGCAGGATATTCATCATGTACGGGAACGGGTGAATGCGGAGTCCGAAGCTGTGCTTCACAAGCAAATGCTGGAAGAGCAGCTGACCATGCTGACTGCACGCTTTGACGACATCAACAGCCAGTATAAACTGCTGAAAGAACAGGCGGCCAGTGCCTTTGAGCGTTTCCGTAACGGGAAAAACGCCGAGTTGAATACCCTCCATCTGCGTGCCATCGAGCGTAAGGAAGCCATACGTAAGGAGTTCGATAAAATATTGAAAGAGGTAAGGGAACAGGAAGTTGGGAAACTGACCCTTCTGCGTGAGCAGACAGAAAAGAAAAAGGAAGGCATCTATCAGTTGAAAATGGAACGGGAGAAGTGTTTGCACCGGACTCTTTATGAAGAGGAGTTGCAAGCCTGCCGGACGGAGCGTGCCGCACTGGAAAAGGAGAACCATGAGCATAGGCTGAAGCAGAAAGAAGCTGAACAACAGATGGAGCTGGTGCGCCGCCGGTGGGAATTGGATCAGACTGCCTGTGAGCAGCAGTTCACTGCCCGCCAAAAGGATATCGAACAGCAGATTACACTTGCTAAAGAGAGGGTAGCGGAGATAGATCGTTTGCTCGACAACCGTCAGGGTTCATTCTACGAATGGCTGAGTCAGAACTGTCAGGGGTGGGAAGATACCATTGGCAAGGTCGTGGACGAGAAACAGGTTTTGTTCAGCAAGGAACTGAAGCCTCAGTCTGTTCCGGATGCCGGTCAAGACTCTTTCTATGGCATTAAACTCGACCTCTCGGCTATCCGTAAGGAGGTGAAAAGTGTACAAGAGTATGCGGCGGATCAGGAAATAGCCGGTAAGGAAGTATCAGAGTGGCAACAGCAGCTTGAGAAGTTGGGAGAGGAAAAAGAAAAAGGAACTAGCCTTGATTCGGAAAAAGACATCAGGCCATGCTTAGTACCTGTAAGGAGGATGTGGCCCAATCCACTTATTGTATGGAGCAGAACGATAAGCGTATCCGGTTCCTGAAAGCGGATGAAATCAGGTGGGAACAGAAGGCAGGGGAGGAGAAGCGTGTCCTGCTGGAACAATTGGATAAACAGTTGGCCGAGGCTACCCGTAGCCTGCAGGGGACAGTGGCGGAATTGGAACAGTTCAATCATCTGCTCGAAACTCGTGTACGTCAAAAGGAGAAGGAACGTAACCAGAGAATGCAAGAAGAGGATGCCCTGATCCGTAACAAACAAGAAGAAATTCACCTGTCCATTGCTTCCGAAAGGCAGAAAACCGATGAACTGCTGGCAACCATGGACAAAGACTTGCTGCACGAACTCTCCGGGAAAGGAGTGGATACGGAGCGTATCACTGCTTTGCGTAATGAAGTGGCCCGTACGGAACAGGAGCTGGTGTTTATTGACCAACATCGTCGCCTGGTCTACGATTACGAGAAGGACAAGAGAGAATTCTTTGACCGGATGGACGAATTCAGAAACGAAAAGCAGTTGGCCGAGAAAGAACTGGAAGGCGAGAAAGAAAAGTTCCGTTTGAAAGAGGAAGAATTGAATCTGAAAGTAACGGGACTGAACAAGCAGCTGGCTGAGACAAACACCCGCCTGAAACATTTGGACGAGGATATTCGGGAGACGGAGAACTTCAAAACGCTCAATATCTGTCCGCCTGTGTTACAAACGGGGGTGGAAACAGAGAATGCCAAGCGCTGTAAGAAGGTGATTGAGGAACTGACTCAAAACCATTACCGGCAGATTGAACAGGAAAAAGACTTCAGGGAGGCCGTCGGTCGGTTTTCCGGTAATTTTTCCGAGCAGAATACGTTCAATTTCCGTACGCGGCTTACGAAGCGGGAAGAGTTTATGACTTTTGCCGCCGATCTGAAAGAATTTATTGATAATGATAAGATTATTGATTTTGAACGTCGTTCAAACGAGGCATACACCGACTTGATTCATCGGATTGGAAAAGAAACGACGGACATGCTTTCAAAAGAGGGACTGATTCGTAAGACCATAAGCGATATCAACAGTGACTTTGTGGAACGCAATTTTGCCGGAGTTATCAAGAGTATAGCCTTGCAGATTGTGCCGAGCGGTAATCGTATCATGCAACATTTTGTCACGATCAAAGAGTTCTGCGACCGGAATCAGCCGGGTGGCCCGGGCATGTTCAGCCTGTTCGGACAAGAGGATTTTGTAGAACGGAATCGGCAGGCGGTAAGTTTATTGCAGTCATTGGTGAAAGAACTGGCATTGAATAAAGAAAAAGAACTTACCCTTTCCGATACCTTCGAACTCCAGTTCCGTATTGTGGAGAACGACAACGATAGCGGATGGGTGGAGAAACTGGCAAACGTGGGTTCCGATGGAACGGATATCCTGGTGAAGGCCATGATTAATATCATGTTACTAAATGTGTTTAAGGAGAAAGCATCGCATCAGTTCAACGACTTTAAGTTGCACTGTATGATGGATGAAATCGGAAAACTTCACCCTAATAATATTAAGGGGATTCTGGACTTTGCCAATAACCGGAATATTATCCTGGTGAATAGTTCGCCTACCTCTTATCGGGCAAGCGATTATAAATATACTTATATTCTGAACAAGGATAAGCGGAACATCACAAGTGTGACACGGTTGATAAAGCAGGAAGTGAGGGAATAATTCCCTCACTCACATCTGCAAAAGTCATTGGCTCCGCAGCTACAGCGCGGTAGTAATTGCTCTCTCAGATCGTCCCGGTATAGTTCGTACATTTTTCTTTTGTATATCTTCTTTCAGGCGTATCAGGCGATCCCACAGTTCCGCTTCGCTTGGTGCCGCTGTGGAGAACAAGTCTTCAAAGGGAAGATGATACCAGTGTTTTACCTCCTTCCGGAAGAGATTGCGTATATCATCGGCCGTACCGGAAAGTACGATGATATGGTCCCAGTTTTCGTTGGTGTATTCACGGATGGAGTGGGGAGGTTGTGTGTTCGGTTCGATACCTGTTTCCTTTATTAGTTTCAGGACCAACGGATGAATCTCTGCTGCGGGCATTGTCCCTGCAGAATATACTTTCATGCCTTTTCCGAACGAAGAAAGAAGTGCTTGTGCGATTCGGCTGCGGCAGCTATCGGCGTTACTGATGATTAATAGGTTCATAATGGTGTATTGTTTTCCTGTTAACAATGTTAATTCTGAATATATGGTTTTGATGGTTTATAAATAAAGAATTAGTTTTCTACAGTCAAAGAACAAATCTTTTATTTATAGAAAACAAGTTTTAATACTATGTTAAAACATGCTTTCCGGAACTTGCTTGTTTGTTTTGATAAACAGCTCAATGTCAATGATATCTTTAGATGGCAGTCGCTCTCTTGTGAAGATCGTCTCCCTAAAGGATTTGAGTCGATACTTGCTGATTTGATAACCCTATCTTTCTCAAAATCTCCATGCCAGTATCCGGCTGGTTTTAGTACCCTGGTGCATCTCAATGATTTTATGTTCGGCTATATCGGTCGATTTCAGCTTGGCGATCAGTTTACCCAGGTTCTTTTCTTTTGATACCAGACTGGTGAACCATCCGCAATTTTTCCGGTAGTTGCGACTTTCTTCGATCATAGTCTGCAGAAATCGAAGTTCACCGCCTTCACACCAGAGTTCGTTGGCATTGCCTCCAAAGTTGAGCCGGACTTTGGTTGCTTTCTTACCTTTCAGGCTGCTGAGTTTGCGTAGCGTACCGTCTTCTGCTTCTTCTTTGGAACTGTGGAAGGGGAGGATTACAGAGAGTTACGTCGAAATATTCATTCGGAGCAATGATTCCTTCAAATATTTTCCGGCTATCCCGTTGTAGCCGAAGTTCTATTTTGTGAGCCAATGCCGGATTACAAGTTACGATCTTTCGTGCATTGTCAATGGAAACCGGATCGATATCGGAACCGACGAAAGTCCATCCATATTCCGTTTGACCGATAATGGGGTAGATGCAGTTGGCACCTACACCGATATCCAGGCACCTGTATTGACGGGCGTTTGGGATAGCTGTTTTCAACCCTGTCGATTCATCGGATATATCCGGCTGAATCAAATCTGCTATGTAATGGATATAATCAGCTCTCCCGGGAATGGGTGGGCACAGATAATTCTTGGGAATATCCCAGTATCGTATGCCGTAGCAACTTATCAAGAGGGCTTTGTTGAGTGCCTTTACTGCCCGGGGATTAAAGAAATCGATGCTTGTTGTTCCATAAGCGTTCAGTACGATGAACTTTTTAACGGTGGGTATTCCTCCGTCAGTCTTGAAAAATCGTACTGTCCGTTATGCCTGTTCCTTTTATGTAATTCGTTTCTCTCTGCCATGTGGCAAAGATACGGAGAATCTTCCGGCCGGCAAATCTGGCCTGATTAAAAATATGTATCTTTGCAGGAGAATTGCAAAAAGGCTGACTGTTGAAGTTGCTTATTTTATATTTAGTAGTTGTGAATATCGTTGCTTTCGTTATGTATGGTATTGATAAACGGCATGCATCCCGGAAACGATGGCGTACTCCTGAAGTCCGTCTGCAGGGAATAGCCGTAGTAGGTTCGTTAGGTGCACGGGTGGGGATGTATATCTTTCGGCATAAGACATGGTATTTTAAATTCAAGTATGGAATACCGGTGATTGAGGGATTGCAAGTAGGTATAGCGGTATATTATTGGTATTTAACGATATCTATTCAGTTATAAGATTTATCACTTCCGTTATTGAATTATATTCTTTAAAGAAACATTTATAATCAATCCTCGAATGCCGAATAGGAATTAATCGTTTTGCACCAGTTAAATAAGAGGGAGAAGTAAGTTTCATGTAAATTCTGAAGTCAGAAAGATCCACATTTTCTTTTGGTTCTATTCCTGGAATGTCGTTCCTATGTCTAACTGATGCATATTCAATGCGATAGACATCCCTGATTTTTTCCTTCAATTACCGGAATAAAGTAATCATATTTCTGGAAATTTAAATGTTCGTATACACCTCCCATTTTGATTTTGCCAAAATAATAATGAATCACTTTACTACGTTCATTAAAATCTTTGAAATAGGAGCGGCTTTTTGCAATGGGAACTAATAATACACTTCCAGGTTGATTGAAAGTTAGCATTGTTTCTTTGTGAGTAAAAGTTTGTTCTAAAATCTGATAGGTTGGACATTCCCAAATCAATCTTTTAAGAAAACCTCTAAGCAGCTCTTTGCTTTCATTATCCTGTGGACGTAGGGGGAAAGCGCCGATGTTAACTTTTCCAATAGATTTATAGAAATTCATCTCTTCGACAGCGCTGTCTTCACCATTTCCGGGAAATAAGATATAACCACCAATAACCTCTTTCTTTAGCTGTTTAGTATCTTGATCTATGTAGTATATTGCATCTCGATAGCGGTGCATTTGATTGATAGCATCGTCAGGTGGAGTGTCTACATTATCTTGAGTATCTCCTATTCTGTATTTTGCGTCAAATAAATAGGTTAGTTTTATACCTTGTTTGATATCGCGTCTTGTTAGTTGTAAGATAATGTCTGGCTGTTGTGAGACAGTATATGAAGTTGTACACGGAATTATTGTGGATAGTTGTTCTTCTCCAACGTAACTTTTAGGATTATAGCAAATTTTTGCCAGCTCAATGTTGTGTTTAGAGAAGATGACCTTAGATAATTTTCCTTTTCCCAACTGGGTAATAAATTTTTTTTCTGGTCGTTTAGAATAATTTGTTTCGACTTCGTTTCCTAATAATTCTTTAATAATATTCTTGAGTTCGATGAAGCACCATATTTCGTATAATTTAGCTATATCTTTTAGCTCTAGACTATTAGCGCCTTCTTTTAGATCATATCCACAACTAAGTATGATCCAATCATGATAAATTTCCGAATATCCAGTGGCTTGTTTTAATATCAAAGATTCTTGTGTGAATCCTCGAAATTCACCTACTGTTCTGAAGAATGGGTGGTGAACCAATCGTTGTAATTCCTCCTGTTGCTGATTCAGATTGATAATATATTTCTCTGTCAATTGCTTGTAACTATTAATAATTCTGCATTTTAAATCTGAGAATTTTTCGGCAATGAAGATAATACAGTACTTCAAAAACGATTCTCCATTGTATCTACGCAGGCAATAGGGTGCTCGGTACGGTATAAATGCGCTGGATTTTTACGATGTTCTGTTAATTGTATTTCCAATTGTGGAGTTAATCGTTTTAGTTTGTCAGCCCGAAGATAGGTCTCTTTTTGTACTAGCCGGTTACGGGGACAGTCCACAATGGTTTTTTTTACAGCTTGTATAAAGTTTGTTTGAATGTCTTTAAATAGATTCCACCAGATAATATCTGGTGTTTCTCCTACTACATCTATATCAAAAGTGTGGTATGTTTTTCGCAGAAAGTCAATAGAAAGCATTCGATATTCTTTCTCAATATCGTCTACAATCTTCTTTTAAGTCTTTATGATAATCTAATTTTTATTGAAAGTACATCGTAACCAAGTTTTGAATGCCTTATTTCTCCATTTTTCAGTTTATAATCAATATTAAATTCTGCTCTACCGATATCGTTTCCATAGTTAAGATGTCCAAAGAGTATCTGATTTTCTTGATTGAACATAAAATTATCTTGAATGTTTCTCAAAGGAGTATTGATCCAAGCATCTTCTATATCTATTCTTTTAAAATTGATCCAGAATTGATAATCTGTATTTTCAAAAAAAGATAGAAGGGTGCCTTTTACCTTCTATTAATTGCTCTCCATTAATTTGAGTGAATGCATTTTTATCCCACGTATAAATAGAATAAAGAGTTTCATCATTCTGCTTTACACGCATGCAAGTTTGCGCCTTCTTAAATATTTTATCATAAGAAGGACAATAGACCATTAATTTATAGTCTGGATGGTTCAGTGTGAGCAGCGCCTCCATAATTTTTCGTTAGTGATTAGTTCCAAAAGTCGCAATAATAGGCCGTTTCAATTTCTTTTTCATTCTTCGAATTTTATCAAGAGAGATTGATTTTTCTGAATTAATACCACTTGTTTCAATTCTCTTTTTGTATAATGGTATATAAGTCATCTAATACTGTACCTACTTTGTTTTTGTCTCCTTCGATACGACTCAGTATTTTCATACAGGTTATTTCGTCGAGTGCACGAGTGATACACTGTTCCTGAGTCTCTTTACCTTGATATGGTAAATTAGCTAACACATAGATAAGAAATTCATTGCGTGTGCGATAGGCAATTTTGAATGGACTATCTTCTAACTTCTCATTAACTTGTTGTAGATATTTGATAATAGATTTACATATTTCTGGGTTTTGTTCATAAACATCATATCCCTCAACTACTTCAGGTAAAAGTGCTTTAGCCGTGATAGGAGTAATATTATCTTGTGCTTTGCTGAGACCACTATTTAAATCTACATGATTCATCTCAATGGTCATTGCACGGTCCAGTACCTTACGACTAAAACTATAAGTTGTTTCATCCATGTTCACAGTTCCCATTACAATCAGATTCTGAGGAATAGAAATACCTGTATTTTTGAATTGTTCTTTTAATTCTTCAATTCGGGCAGCTATTGTAGAGTTATTCCAACCTTCATTATTCCAAAATTCATGAAATAATTCTTTAAGTATTTGATCAGAAACAAGTGTTTTCTGATCTGCTTTATCCCAAGTTGTCAATGGAGGTACTATCGGGTCTGTAACTATTTTATTATTTCTCAATTTTCGGCTCTCGACAACACTAAGGTACTCTGCAAAATATTGTTCTACGGGTGCTAGGTTCATTTCATCCAAGCAAAGGAAGAATGGGATTCCTTCGTAGAACCAAGCTTTAGCTATAAATTTCAGAAAATCAGTTACTATATACTCCGGATTTCCGGAAACTCGAGTTACATATCCTAACAATTCTGTAGAGTCGTGCCAGTTTGGATGTACAGATATCATTTCGTAATTATATGGCTTTTGAACTTTTTCTGGGTTTTCTCCACCAGTGGCATAAGCTAATTGTCGGACTATACGTGATTTTCCTGTACCAGAAATGCCAGCTAACAGTATGAATGGTTTCGATTTAATAGCAGTGACAAATTGTCTTAGATTAGCTGGTATAGACTGATAATCTATGTTAATACTGGGACTTTGCATTTTATTAGTATTAGTTGATATTTCTGTATATGAAGCCATTAAATTCTTATAATTTTCGATGATTTCAAATAAATCTTTATTGATTGTAGAAGGATTTAAGTTGTTAATATCATAATCCTTAAATACATATGAATTTCCATATCGTTTAGGTTTTATTCCTTTCCGTTTAAAAAAATCAAAAATTGTTTCAGGACTAGTATTAAATTTCCACTCTATATTGGGTGGAGTGGTTTCACTTACACCATACGCTAAAAACAGTGTATTATATTCTTTGTAATATAAGTATACAGGGTATATACCATGTTGAGTCTTTTGTCCATCGTACAAGAAAGAAATCCATGGAGTCTTTGAAGGGCCACCTATACCAAAACTAACACTAATATTCAGTCCCAAAAACTCTTTGGGATAGTCTTTATATTTTTGACTTTTTGTCTTAGTTTGTTCAAGGAATTTAGTTAGTGTCTCATAAAAGTTAGGATTTTTCTCTTTATGAACTATAGTAAATCCTAATTCTTTCAATCTATTAAAACATGGTGTCTTTTTCTCCTCCTTCAAAATCATTTCTGGTTATTTGTTTTCCAGTAGAATGTTGATAAGCATATTCCATCACTAGTTTAGGTGGATATCTCTTACCTTTGTATAAAATATCATAAGTAGAAGAGTGCGCATTTTTAGGGATGCCATTTTTCTTGATTTCTAGTAAAGCTTGTACTACAGCTTCTTTGGTGATTTTTTCAAAATCCATAATGATCATATTGTTACCATACAAATTTACGTAAAATTTTTTGTAGCAACAAATGTGTCTTACAAAAATGTACTGTGCATTATAAATATATCTTTATTTCTTTCTTTCCCGCATTCTTTTATTACTTTTGCCTCTATTATTTTTAATCCCAATATCATAGTCATTATGAAAAGTATAGAAGTTGTAGCAGCCGTTATTCGATTAGGTGAGAAATATCTTTGTGTACAACGGGGGCAAACTAAATTTTCATATACTTCTTTCAGATATGAATTTCCGGGTGGAAAAGTGGAGGAAGGTGAATCTTTGCAGGAGGCGCTTCAAAGGGAAATCATGGAGGAAATGGATTACGTTATTGAAGTGGGAGAGAAACTTTTGACCGTCCATCATACCTATCCCGATTTTGAGATCACGATGCATGCTTTTCTTTGCCATCCTGTCGGGCAAAGATATGTATTGAAAGAACATATTGCTGCACAATGGCTTTCTACACGAGAGATGGCAATATTGGACTGGGCGGAAGCGGATAAACCGATAGTAAGAAAGATTTCGGAGCAATAAAAAAGTCTGTTTAATTACGTAATTCCGGGATGCTTTTCTTTTTAGGAAGATGCACGTTTACCTCTTTTTCTACTCTATCCTTACACCAAAGGGATACGTAAAAAGTCAGGTGCTTATCGGACATGCCAAAGATTATTTCATGTTGACTTTTTTCACACTTTATATCCGTGACTCGTCTGTTTGTATCGAGTCCGAAGGGTTTAATCAAACTATTTCTTACTATTAGAAGCAGGATAATCCAAGAGGGAAGTTGGTTAAAAGCTATATCTGCGAACTCGTCAATGGAGATGACGTTCTTGTTATGCGACTCTTTTGAAAAAGAGTCATAATAATCTGCCGGAAGATAATTCTCGATTAGGCTGTCCGGATTAGTTTTTGGTTGCTTCATTGACCTGATCTCTTATGATTACGGGTTTCATTGTCATCACATGTCACATCATGGTTAGGGATCGTAAAGAGAATATTTTCTTCTCCTCTTTTCCAGTTAAGACATACGGGTTTCCATGAAATTTCCTTCTATAGCCAAAAGAGAATCATCGGATAATTTATGTTGTCCCGTATGCTTGATGAATATGTAGTTATCTCACAAGTCCATTTTTACTGAAATCATAAAATGCCTCTATCTTTTCTTGTGTATCGGCTTTCAATGCTAATAGCAACTCACGGGTGAATTCCAGATAACCGGTACCATTTGCCGTAACTATGTTCTTATCGCCGACAGCCTGCTTTTCCAAGTAACCATCCTCGTTGGTATATCGCTCTCCACCCCACTGTTTAAGTACGGCAAGAGTGTTTCCCGTATGTTTGACATGATTCAGGAAGCCATGGGCACATAAAAATGAAGCAGCGTTACAGATACCACCAATCACTTTCCCTTTTTCGAAAGCATCCTGTACAATGGGAAATATACGTTCTGCTTCAGGAGATTGCCATTGCATACCTCCTATCAAGACCAAGCCGGTATAATCGGAGGGCATAGTATCAAAACTGTAGTCCGGCAGAGTACGGAAACCACCCAAGGAACGGACTGCCTCCAAAGTGGGGGCTACTGTTTTGACTACATACTTGATTTCACTACCCGGCATCAGTCCGGAATGGAGAGGCTGCCAGAAAGGCACTTTCCCCAATCGGCATATTCATTGAGAATGATAAATAACACTTCTTGTTTCATTGTTCTTTTTGTTTTATAGTTTAATAGTGATTATGAGGAATTTACTTTATTATCCGGTATCTTGCAATAATAAATGCTTCCTTCCCAGTAATTCTATTTTATAATAGTTTCACTGCATTTCGGGTATGCATGTCCCGTCATGTTTTTCGTATCGAAGTGACAATGCAAATATAAATATAAAAACTGATAAAATTCATCTTCAAAACCTTTCTGACAAAACTAAATTTCGAGAGAACAAAGAATGATTTGGAGTAGATGGGCTCAGTTTATTTTTTTATTATTTAACCTTAATTTTGATAGATTGTTGCCTCGTGTTAAATAAAGATAAAACACGATTAGCGGTATATGAAAATATTAACTTTGTTCTTAGTTAAAGTATCACAATACCTTAAAATATGACTACTACTAGGATAAGCGAACAAATAATAGATGATATAAATGAAGGAAAAGAAAATGCCTTTTCTGCTTTATATGATTGCTATTATAGTTATTTATGCGCTTATGCTACTACTTACGTATTCGATCCGGATGAGGCAAAGGAAATCGTTAATGATGTTTTTATGAATATCTGGAGCAGTAGAGGTCAGTTAAGTTTCCCTATTCATAATTACCTATTGCGAAGTGTACAGAATCGTTGTTTGAATTACATCCGTACTTTACATACACGAGAACGTGTGCTTGACGAGTATCGGGAGGAACTGATTGCTTTTCAGGAAGAATTCTGCAAAAATGATAATAACCCGTTGCAATTATTGGAGATAGAGGAACTGAAAAGTCAGGTTAACATGGTGATAGACTCTCTATCCGTAAAATGTCGCCTAGTTTTTGAAAAATACTTGTATGAAGGTATGTCTCCTCAGGAGATTGCTGATGAACAGGCCATATCGGTAAATACGGTGCGTGTTCATATCAAGAATGCGATGGATCATATTAAACTTCAATTGGGCCCTACTGCAGGCATACTGTTTTTGTTTCTTTACGGGAGGCTTTGAGTCAGTTCTTTATTCCCCTTGTTTGTTTTACGCATTACTCTACTCATCTCTCTAAGGAATATCATCTCCCACATGTCTATGTAGGAGAATGGGTAGGTATAGGAGAATCTAAAGTGGGTCGTTTATAGAATTTCTTGCAATTTATTTAAAAAAAGTTTCTTTAAGACTAAATGTTTCCATATCGAGATGTGTATTATATATAAACGAACATGGAAATGATGGAAAAGAAACTTGATACTTTTGAAGAATTGATGCTTGATTTTCTGGCAGGAAAACTGTCGGAGGATGGAGAACGGAAGCTACTTCATTTTCTGCAGTCGGATATTTCTTATCAGCAGAGATATAAAGAAATGGCACGGACACGGGCTAAATCGTTTATCGGTAAGTTTGAACAGGAAAAACAAGCTGACTATGAGGCTTTGTCTGTGAAGTTAGGACTAAAGAAGAAATCGGAAAAGAAAAGGATACCGTTGTGGCGTACTTTCTCGCAAGTGGCTGCTATTGCTTTATTGATTCTTACTACTTCTATTGCAGGTTATTATATATATAATGATGTAGCCGAATCGAATCAGGAAATGGCTTTGTGTCAAATGGAAGTACCTTTAGGATCGCAGACCAAAGTGATTTTGCCGGATGGTTCGGTCGTTTGTCTGAATTCCGGTTCCGTGTTGAAGTATGATCCTGCTTTTCTCCGTAAAAAGAACCGGGAAGTCTATTTGATAGGTGAAGGATATTTTGAAGTACAAAAGAATCCGGAGAAACCTTTTATTGTTCATGCCGATGATATAAATGTCAAAGTACTCGGTACGGTTTTTAATGTGCGTTCTTATCCGGAAGATTCTGAAATAGAAGTCAGTCTGATAAAAGGAAAAGTAAATGTATTCTCCACTTCCGAAACCCGGGACAATGTGATTCTTGCCCCCGATGAACAGTTGACATATGATAAAGAGAAGCGGTAAAATGAACCATCATCATGTAGATGCTTTACAAACTTCACAATGGACTACCGGTCGTTTGAGTTTTGTCAATGCATCAGTACCTGAAATAATGAAAGCTATCGAGCGTAAGTATGATGTGCGGATTGTTATCCACAGTAAATATCTGGATAAAGAGGTCTTCTCAGGAAGTATTAGCCCTAAACTTACGGTTGAAGAAATACTGGACTATATGGATGTCGACAATAAATATAGCTGGAGTCGGAGTGGTAATGTGATTACTATTACCGATAAGTTAATCAAGTAGTAACCTTCAAAAAGAATATTATGGAAAACTGTACGTAAAAAAACAAAAATCGGAGATACATATTGGGGTATGTCCTCCGATTCCGAATTTAAGTTATCTTTTAAGAAAATCTTTAAATCAGTACAAATGTATGAAAAAAAAATGTTTTTATAGCGGAATGACATATTTATTTTGTCATTCCGGAGCTAATCTTTTGTTGGTAAGAACACAGATTTTGCTTTTCTTTTTTGTTTTTCTTTTGCCTCTCTCAGGTGTTGCTTCACCCTTACAAGAGATTAGGATTACTATCCAGCAAAAAAATGTACCGTTAAGTAAAGTATTTAAAGAAATAGAGGAGAAAACAGATTGTTCTTTTCTGATTCGAAACAATGATGTAAATACTAATGAGAAAGTATCGATTGATGCCAAGAATAAGACTGTTGCCGAAATTTTGGGGATACTTTTTGATGGTAAGGTTATCAAATATGAAGTAAACGGCAAGCGTATTTCTGTATATAAAGCTGTCCGGCAGCACACCATTGGAGGCAAACGTAAAGTGACCGGACAAGTAACGGATAATATGGAAGAAGCTGTCATTGGTGCTTCTGTCTTTGTAATGGGGAGCTTCCAATGGTACTATTACGGATATGAATGGGCATTTTTCGTTGGAATTACCTGATGATAATGCGAAGTTACAGGTGAGTTATATTGGCTATAAGACACAAGTAATTAATGTGGGGAATAAATCGTCGGTAAATATTGTATTGGTAGAAGATTCAAAGGCATTGGAAGAAGTGGTGGTGGTAGGCTATGGAACACAAAAGAAAGTGAACCTGACAGGAGCCGTTGAGACTGTAAAGTCCGATAGACTTGCCAATAAACCGGTTACTTCTATTGCCTCTGCATTGACAGGTGAAGCTGCTGGTGTTACTGTCACGCAGAATTCTGGTCAACCCGGACCTAATCAAGGTACGGTACGTGTTCGTGGTATTGGTACTTGGGGGGATGCATCTCCTTTGGTTTTGGTGGATGGAGTATCCATGAGCTTAAATGATGTGATTCCGAGTGAGGTGGAATCAGTGTCTGTATTGAAAGATGCTGCGTCAGCTGCTATTTATGGTTCACGGGCTGCTAATGGTGTTATCTTGATTACTACAAAGAAGGGTAAAGAAGGGAAACTTACTTTTAACTATTCAGGTAATGTAGGTTTCCAGTTTGCGACAAGGGTACCGGAGTCGGTAACTTCTTGGCAGTATGCCGAGCTTTATAATCAAATGCAATATAATGAAGGAAAAAGTTCCTCTTTGTTTCCTCAGGATCGAATAGACCGGATGAAAGCAGGTGGTGATCCTGACAAGTTGGAAGGTAATACGGATTGGTATGACGAATTACTCCGTTCGGGTGCCCCACAACATAATCATCAATTAACTGTATCCGGAGGTAGTGATAAGATAACCTATATGATCTCAGCCGGTTATTCCGATCAACAGGGTATTATTCCTTCTACAGATTATGAACGTTACAATCTTCGTGTTAATACCACCTCCAAACTTACTTCTTGGCTGAAGTTGGATGTGAATATGGCATATTTAAATAGTACTCAAGAAGAGTCTGCAGCAGGAGCAGCTGAGGCTTATCGTAGAACGATGCGTGCATTGCCTTATTTGCCTGTTCAATTCTCAGATGGTACTTATTCTTATGATGCTGCACCTTCTAATCCTGTACGTATGGTGAACGGAGATTATGGGATGAGAAGAAAGAACAATGACTGTATGACATTGTTGATTGCTCCTGAAATTAATATTTTGGACGGTCTTAATATCAGGGGGTACTTTTTGGGTATGAATCAAATATATATAAAGAAAAAATATTTAATAAAACAGTTACTTACGGAAGTTTTGAGCCTGCAGGACAGAGTGGACTTACAGAAGTTTCCCGTAATAAACAAACTGACCGTTGGGATCAATACCGCAACTTGACTGCTAATGTCACAGCTTCTTATGAGAAAACAATCGGTAAACATGATTTCAAGGTAATGGCAGGTGGTTCTTGGAAACATTTAAGTGGGCTTATACGAAAGCCTCACGAATGGATTTTCCAAATGATGATTTTGGTGAAATCAATGCCGGGGATGCTACTACGGCAGCAGCAGAAGGTAATTCCACTTATTCTGCATTGGCTTCGCTTTTCGGACGTGCTAACTATGTATATGCTGATCGTTACCTGTTTGAATTTACTGCTCGTTATGATGGTTCTTCCAAGTTTGCACGTGGACATCGTTGGGGATTCTTTCCTTCTGTATCTGCTGGCTGGCGTATATCTGAGGAAGCTTTCTTTGAACCATTGAAGAAACACGTGCAGAATCTAAAAACTAAGAGCGTCATGGGGAGAACTCGGTAATCAACGAATCAATGATTATCAGTTTATTTCGAATGTCGGTAATGGTGGAAGTTATCTTTTTGAGGTACCCTATTATCGGTTATAAAGAGGCCTTGATGGGGAATGGAATAATTACTTGGGAGTCTTCTCGTAATTTGGATTTCGGTATTGATTTTGCTTTGTTTGATAACAGGCTGCAAACCACTTTTGACTGGTACTGCCGGACAACTTCGGATATTTTGTTAAACTTGGAAGCTCCGGGTGCATTGGGAATTAAACCTGCTATGGAAAACGCTGGTAAAATGGAGAATAAAGGATGGGATTTGACTGTAAGTTGGCGTTCGAACATAGGGAAAGATTTTAAATACAATATAGGATTCAATCTGTCTGATGTAAAGAATAAAGTGATTGATTTGAGAGGATATAAATCTTCAACTACCGAATTGACAGCTAAGATAGAAGGGGCAACCTGTTGAATGCAATCTTTGGTTTCGAGACTTTAGGTATTTGTGACAATCAAGAGTTATATGACAAATATGTCCGATGATGCAGAAATACAATCCTAAATGGGGGATGGGTGATATTATTATTAAGGACCGGACGGGAGAAGGTGTAATTAATGATGAAGATAGAACTGTTATTGGAAATTCTATTCCTCGTTTTACTTTTTGGATTGAATTTGGGATTTGAGTACAAAGGCTTCGATTTCTCTTGCTTTTTTCAAGGGGTAGGTAAAGCCGATGGATATGTAACAATGGAAGCTATTCAGCCAATGGGGATTAATGGAGCGCGCAAAGAACATTATAAAGAGTCTTTCAATCCGCAGGATCCTGCCGGGGGCTTATTTCCCACGTATTCTGTCCAGTGATTATAATTACGCTTACATGTCTCACTGGGTACAGGATGCTTCCTATATTCGTTTAAAGAACCTGCAGATCGGTTACTCTTTCAAAATAAAGGGACTCAACCAATTGCGTGTATATGCTTCGGGAGAGAATTTGTTCACGGCTACCAAATACCGTACTTGGGACCCTGAAACTCCAGTTGGTGCAAGAGGATTTTATCCTAATGTAGCAGTTTATTCAATGGGAGTGAATCTTAATTTTTAAACCTTAAATGATTTATAGATATGAATAAAATAGCTTATATGACCTGTGTTTTGAGCTTGGCTTTTACTATGCAGGCATGTGATGATTTTCTGGATTCTTTTCCACAGGATACAGTTACAAATGAAAACTTTTGGAAAAGTAAAGAGGATGCAGACAAGGTGTTAGTAGATATTTATGCATCACTACTTCCTAAAGATGCCATCTTTTTTGATGAGGCTATGTCTGATAATGCCTATCTGGTATGGGATTGGTGGGGAGGTGCTCAACAAGTGGCAAACGGTTCTTATACAACAAGTGGCGAGATACCTACTAATAGATGGAATGGTAGCTATGAAGTTATCCGTAAATGTTGGTTTTTACTTGAGGGTATTGAAAAGATTGAGGATATATCAGAGCAAGATAAAAATAAGATAATAGGTGAAACCTACTTTATGTTAGCCTATAATTACTATGTTTTGACAAGTTATTTTGGCGATGTTCCTCTGGTGACTGAAACACTGGCTATTCCTGAAAGCAAACAACTCGTTCACTCCCAAAAGCGGAAGTAGTGGATTATGCCAT